>JGI20160J14292_10000107_pt1 | contig 72867 bp, 67 predicted proteins | sample COG_10_FD_14292 | JGI IMG/M metagenome (IMG submission 14292) | reverse complement strand
AAGAGCCGCACCGTATGTGTCGCTTAGAGTGTCTACAAAAGTTAGATTTTTAATTACGTCTTGAGTAGATTTATTTTCAACTGTAATAGTAAATACCGCAATATCTCCAACATTCGGGCCATTTTCAGAACCTGTATAAGTAGCAGTTTTTGTAACCTCAATTTCGGGAAGACTTCCAAAATATGAAAGTGTTGGATCATTCTCCGTATTCCCATCAGTATCATCACCATCGTCACTGAGATCTTGCTCTTTTACAACTGGACTCCCATCAACATAAATAAAGCTTGTAGCTGTAGCAGTATTGGAAATCCCTCCACTGGGGATATCCGAATTTTGGATGGTATAAGTTGCAGTATAGGTTGCGATTTCTCCAGAGATAAGAGTGCCTAGAGAAGAGCCGTTGGTGCTGGAATTAAAAGCTAACCTGTTGGGAGATGAATAACTATCAAGTGATAACGCATTACCATCAAAATCTGAAATAGCATCCGTTATGTAGATAAAATTTTGTGTGATATTCCCATCGTTTTCTAATCTAAATGTGTAAACCAATTGATCCCCAGCTGATATAAGACCATCACTATCATTATCAATATTTACATATGTTTTTGTAAGATCTAATGATGAGTTTGCAACAATTAACACATCGGTTGTATCAGAAACGGTATTAGAATCAGTATCATCGCCATCATCACTAATATCACTTACATAAATTGTCCCAGCAATATTACTAGCCTGAATTAATGCACTATTTTTAACTCCACCATTATCCAAAGCAGCCTGAGTAATTGTGTAGGCAGCTGTATATGTTTTGGTTGCGCCTGGAGGAATTGTGCTGGAATCACTAGAGGTAGGTGAAGCATTCAGAGATAATGAATTACCGTTAGCATCAGTTAGAGTATCCACAATTGAAAAATTAGTAAGTGACTCTGTTCCTTTATTTTCTGCAACAATAGTGTAATTAATAATATCTCCTATTCCTGTTTCTCCATCGGAGTTAACATCATTTATGCTAGCTGTTTTTGTGGCCTCAAGTTCTAGAGAACCCGAAAATATATTTACTGTAGGATCATCAGTAGTATTCCCATCAGTGTCGTCACCGTTATCACTAACATCTGAAATCACACCAAAAAGAGAAGAGGCGGTCACAGTAACCGTATTTGAGGTACCACCGCCATCAATAGATGCTTGATTTATTATAAAAGTTGCGGTGTATTCTGCTGTTTCATTCACTTTTAACGACCCTTGATCTGAGCCAAGGCTTGAAGTAACAAAGGTAGGAGTAGTGGTAAGCGTTAATGCATCCCCATTAACAGTTATTAACTCATCTTCAAGAGTTACTGATGCAAGATTTAAGTTTCCTGTGTTTTCAACAGTAATGGTGAAAGCTATCGTATCACCCAGACCTGTTTGCCCATCACCCTCATCAGTTATTGTTGATGTTTTTGTTATTTCTATACCTGGGGTTCTAACAATTGGTGTTTCTGTTCTATCATCTTCAGTGTTTTCATCAAAATCGTCATCATCATCACTCAAATCGAATATCACTTGGTCTGCAGGTGAAGAAGCCGTAGCAGAAACTTGATTTGAAACCCCTCCCGCATCAACATCGCTCTGCCTAATATTATAAGTTCCCACAAAAGTGGCTATTTCATTAGGTTTTAAAACACCAAACGATGAACCTTGATTAGAACTCGAAAAACTTGGTCCTGTGTCCAAAACCATTGATGTAGTTCCAGATATGTTTGTCAAATCATCTGAAACAGAAATATTATCAAGGGTAACATTACTTTTATTTTGAACCAAAATAGTGTAATCAATTCTATCATTAAGTGATACAACACCATCGGAATCATTATCTGTAAAAGTTGCTGTTTTTGTTGCCTCAATCAACAGGTTTTCAGATATGATAACATCAGTTGGATCACTTGTTTGATTTCCATCATTATCATTTCCATCGTCACTCGCATCAGTTACATCTGTTGAGGAGCTTCCGGGGTTTCTAGCCGATGCAACTACTGTATTTCTAAATCCACCCGAATCAACCGCATCTTGAGAAATTGTATATGATGCAACATATGTTGCTACTTCACCAACAAGTAAATTTCCCTCTGATGATCCGTTTGATGAGCTTAAAAAAACAGGGCCTGAATCCANCGATATTGAAGCACCGGCTAAACCGACAAATGTGTCATTTAACGACAGTGTATTTAAATTTACATTCCCTTTGTTTTCAACGGTAATTGTATAAACTGCTACATCACCAACTTCAGGGTTTGTATTCGTTGACAAGGAGGCTGTTTTGGTAACTTCAAGAATTGGGTTATAATCTAATCTTACCTCTGTTGGGTCATTTTCTGTATTCCCGTCTAAATCATTCCCATTGTCACTAGTATCATTAACTACTGCTCCGTTAAATGCAGTAGCAGAAACAACAACCTGATTTCTAACTGAGTTAGTGGCAACATCATTTGCGTCAACCGTATAACTTGCCGTATAAGTAGCAGATTCCCCTGCTTGCAGACTTCCTTCAGGGGAAGACCCAGATGAAGAATTAAATGTTGGCCCAGAATCAAGTGATAAAGCTGTACCATCACCTCTTGTGAAAGTGTCATTAAGAGTAATCGTAGATAAAGATGTGTTTCCAGTATTTAAAACCGTTATAGTAAATACTGAAGTATCCCCAGCCCCCGGTAAACTGTCACCATTATCTACCAATATTCCCGTTTTAGTCACTCTAATTGCTGGGTCAACTGTAAAATTAGTTCTTGTTTTGTCATCAACTAGATTTCCATCACTATCATTACCGTCATCACTAACATCATACACGTCATTTGAATTTCCAGGAGTGCTAGCTGTTGCACTAACCGTATTTAAAATACACCCTGAATCTACCTCAGCAGATCCGATTGTGTAGGTTGCTGAGTAATTTGCTATTTCTCCTGGGGCTAAGCTCCCCTGTGGGGATGACCCGCTATTTGAACTCCATGTAGGTCCTGATGATAAAGAAAGTATTTGAGAACCATCACAATTGGTTAGTAAATCAACTAGGGATATTCCTGTAACTTGTATTTGTCCAGTATTTTGAACCGTGATGGAGTAGGTAACAACATCATTTTGTCCCGGCTCTCCGTCGCCATCATCTGCTAAAGTAAACGTTTTGGTAACCTCAATTTGTTTATCAATTGTCAGTATGGTGACTGTTGGATCATCCAGAATGTTACCATCATCTTGAATTCCATTATCCGAAACATCCGAAACGTTATTTGACTGTCCTGGTGAGCTTGCAGTCACTGTGAGAGAGTTAGAAACTAATCCAGAGTTTGCAGCATTTACCGAAACCGTATAAGAAGCCAAATAAATTGCGACTTCTCCAACCTGAAGAGTTCCAGCTGAAGATCCCAAAGAGGAAGATGAAAAAACAGGAGCACTATCTAAAGAAATACTATTGCCGTTGGCATCTCTGAATGTATCTGTAAGTGATAAATTTGACAAGGTTACATTTCCATCATTTACTATTCTTATGTTGTAATTAATAATATCATTAGGATCATTTACTCCATTTCCATTCACATCCTGAACACTTGCGCTTTTGGTTACTTCAATCGATGGAGTGACAGTTATTGTAGATGCCGTACAATCGTCTGTTAAATTCCCATCGCTATCGTCACCATTATCCGCTGTGTCGGTGTATTGTCGTCCAGAATTTACTCCATCAACTTGAACATCTAGACAGTTTGTCAGCCCTCCAGAGTCAACAGATCCTTGTTGAACCACGTAGACAGCTTTGTAAGTTGCAGTTTCCCCAACAAGTAATTCCCCGTTTGTTGAATTCTGATCTGATGAAACAAAAATGGGCCCCGGAGGAGTGAAAGGTGCAACCAAAGCCAAAGTATTGTTATTTAAATCTTGTAGTACATCGAAAAGTGCAATTGATTCCAAATCTTCCTCCCCATTGTTGTAGATAGTAATGATGTATTCGAGTTGATCTCCCAATCCAATCGAACCATTGGAATCGTTATCAATATAATTTTCCAGTTTTGTACCCTCAACAAGTGTAACAGTATTACCAATTATTACCTGAGTTGGATCATCAATTAAATTGCCGTCACTATCATCGCCATCATTAGAAACATCTACAACATTATTGGAATTCCCTGGTGTACTAGCTGTTCCTGTGACGGTCAAGCTTATTCCCCCAGCATTAACTCCAGCAGAATCGAATGTATAGGTCGAAACGTAAGTTGAAGTTTCACCTGCAATCAGGCTTCCTGGGGGGGAAGAATCAGAATTACCTGCAAAGGTGAATGGAGAATTAAGTGTTAAAGAAGTCCCATCGATACCAACAAGGGTGTTGGTTATTGTAAAATTTGAAATGTTTATGTTACTAATATTCTTTACCGTAGTGGTAAAAACTACTACATCTCCTGACCCAACAGAATTATCAGCATCGGTAACAATATCAGAATGTGTTGTAATATCTACAATTGAGCTTTGAGCCGAAGAAACCGCTACTCCCAAAAAAAGAAGTATTATTAAGGCAAAGTTCCTCCTAAATAATGTCATAAAACTTATTATAGTTATAAGTAAATTTAGAAAGATTATACCCTCTTTTTCCGAGATCTACAAAAAGTTACAAACCGAGGCTGTTTAAAGTTTTTTTTTTAGAATATCAAAGGGGTATTTTTTGAGAATTTGAAATTTATTTTTATGTAAAATATTGATAAACAAATTCTTATGATGATTAGTCCAGTTTTAGAAGTATGCAACAGTTTTTTAAATGGTGTATGTAGATGTTTTTTGCAGTAAAAATGCAGTGTTACACTGAATATATTTTAAGGGTTAACGATCCAATTATAATAGGCTATTAACAAGTTTTAATACTCAAAAAAGCAAGCTTGAAGTATAAACTAAAATAAAGATTAAAACCAAAAATATATCTTGTAAATAATAATATTATGGTTTTGTTGATTAATGAGAATCAAGAAAAAATGAGAAGTATTGTTATTATTAAACTACAGTTACAAAAAATAGTTTCCCTGTATTGTAACAGTTATAATTCTTTAATTATATCAATAGCGTATAGTTTAGATGGTCAGATTTTGATCCTGAAATCGTTATTATTGATTCTGAAAAAAGATAATTTGAACATCTAAAATTATCAACAATAGGTGCATAAGCAGTTCTTATGAATCAAAAAGAATTAGTCACTAAATTGACATCAACTAAACCTTTATAAAATTTAAAATCATCTACTGCAACAGAGGTAAGAATTAATGTTGTATTAATAGCATAAGAGGACCTGAGAATTTATAGTTATTCCTTGAGTTGTATATACTGAAACTGGTAATTTACATGCTAATGATTCTTCTGAAACTTTGGTGTTATTTAAACAAACGTGAAGCAGGAAAAAGGAATAGGAATACTTGTTTCATTTGGTTTTTCTTAATATGTAGCTATATTAAGTATATAAATATTAGGACATAAATGAGAATAGTTATAAATTAAGAATATTGCTTTTATTTTGCAAGTATGTTGTAAATTTTTTATATTTAAACATTATTAAATTTAAAACAAGTTAGAATGAAAAAAATCATATTTGTAAGTACATTTTTATTTTGTATTTCAGTTAGTGCACAGTATTTTATGTACGGATTCAATAGCGTACCAGAAAATGAAATTGAACACTATGTTCAGAACGAAAAAGAATTATTTAGCAAAGCTGCTCAAAAAGCATTTAATAAAGGTGTTATAAGTGGTTGGAGCATAATGAAACGCGTTCAGGGGGCAAAATCAGAACCCAATTTTTATTGGTATCTAGCTGTTGATGACATTAAAAAACTAGATAATTTAGGAAAAGATTTTGGAAAGATTATTGATGAAACAATTCAGGCTTCTGGTGTTCCATCTCTAGTCAATCGAGCACTTAAAAATCACAGTTCATATACAATGTGGGTAGGAACTTATTATCGCCCTGAAGTGATCATAAGAAAAAATTCAGATGGATTTATTTATTTTAAACATAATGTAGCTATGTCTCCAAATCAAAATAAATGGTTTGATACTCAGCTTAAAGAATGGGGGCCATTTATTAAAAAGAATATGAATAACGGTAAGGTAAAACAGGAAATATGGGCGCCTGCAATTCGATTAACACCTCTTGGGAATGGATATAGTTGGAATGTTATTAGTGTTGATGGTTTCAATTCTTTGGAAGATTTATATACGAATGGTGGAATGGATTATCCTGATATGAGCTCTGTTGATGACAAAGCACTTCAAGATTCAATGCCTAATGGATGGCACAAGCAAATCATATGGGAACGAATTATGTGGCTAGATGATGATGGAAATATAAAAACGAGATAAACCCAAAAAATTTTATAAAATACTTAAACGCTTCTGAATTAATTTAGGGGCGTTTTTGTATTAATTCGAAAATAAAAACTTTTTAGTGAAGGAACAAAAGCAAAACTGTAGGTTAATGTTTTAATTTACCCAATGTAAAATGTGACAACTTTTATTATATTTTTACTTGATGGATAAGAACTTTTTAAGACTCTTAGGATTTCAAGTACTTGGATTGGGTATTGTATTATCTGTTATTGATTTTTTTATAGATAACAGTATTTTAGTTGTGTTAGCAGGTATAATGTTAATTGGTATATCCTTTTTATCAAAGAGATAATTATAACTTCACAACTCATAAACAACTCTCCCAAAACAAGTAAATAATATCAAAGGTGTTGTGCCTCAGAAGATTTACCCTTCAACCTAGAAGTTGTACAGGAAAAATCTATTATCAAAAGTTGAAAATTAAAAAATTTTTCCTAAATAATATTCCAAAGTTTAATTCAACATTTTTTGATGATCTTTATGCTTCTTAATAAGAGAAGACATTAAATTTACCGTTGTTTAAAATTCATTATGCCAATTTCAAAAACCGATTACACCCCTCCATTTCCATTTAGAAATGGACATTTTAATACCCTTTACAGCTCTTTGTTTCGAAAAGCGAAATCAATTTCATTTAAACGCAAACGTATTTACACGGAGGATGATGATTTTTTAGACATCGATTTACTCGAAAACGGGAGTAAAAAGATTGTGGTATTATGTCACGGTTTGGAAGGAAGTAGTGCCTCAAAATACATAAAGGCTACAGCTGCTCTTTTATCTTCAAACGGCTATGCAATAGCCGCAATGAATTATCGTTTTTGTAGTGGAGAAATTAACCGCCAACTAATAACCTATCACAGTGGAAGAACAGAGGATCTTCATTTGGTAATTACAACCTTGATTCCAGATTATGACGCTTTATACTTGGTTGGTTTTAGTCTTGGTGGAAATCTTGTCTTAAAATATAATGGTGACGGAATTTATCCTATAAATTCGAAAATTAAGGCTAGTGTAGCAGTTTCCGTTCCTGTTGATCTCTATGGCTCAGCGATTAAGTTACAAGAACCAAAAAACAAACTTTATACCTGGAGGTTTTTACACACGTTATCCAAAAAAATTCGTTTAAAACACCTACAATACCCAAATGAAGTAGATATAAAACTTCTGAAACAGATTAAAAAGCTAATGGATTTTGACGAATATTACACCAGTAAACTCAATGGATTTAAGGATGCTCAAGATTACTATGCCAAATCGAGCAGTAAGCAGTTTTTATCCACCATAAAAAAACCTACTTTACTTATAAATGCATTAGACGATCCCTTTTTATCAGAATCTTGTTTCCCTTTCACCGAAGCAAAAAACAATCCTCAACTATATTTGATGAGTCCTCGTTATGGTGGACATGTAGGATTTGTATCCAAAGGTGGATCATACTGGTCAGAACAACAAATTTTAAACTTTATTGAGCTTTATTGATTTTAATCTAGAAATCAAAATGATTTAACTGCTAGGTTGAAGGATAAAGTCTTCAATATTTCAAAAAAGTATTTCTCTTCCTGAACTTACTGAAAATATATGAAAATGATTTATCCAATTGTACATTCAGCTCCCAGTGCGTTTAGTAATGCTTTATAGGCTGTAACCATCTCTAAAGTAATGGTTTCTCCCGATTCAGGATTAGTTGCCCCAACACAAAGGCCCTCTAATTCATCTGATGTAACATCGTTTTCTCCAAAAGAGGAACAAACTAAACATTGGTTTCCTGAATCCGAATCATCATCTTTACTACAAGAAACTAGAAATAAAAACACTAGGCCAATGATTAAAAGAAAATGATTTTTCATGATCAATTTTTATTTACAAGTTAAATATAAAATTTGATGTTACAGAACAAACAGAGGCGAATCCTTAACCTCATCTCCTTCTTGTTTCAAATTGTGAGTGATTAATTACAAGCGTGGAGAAAATGGGGTTCGAACCCATGACCTCTTGACTGCCGGTTAAGTTCTATTTTATTAAAAAAGCATAAAATGTTTAAATATAACGTATTAATTAACATTTATTACACTAAAAAGACTCTAAAAGTCACTTTATTAACATATAGTATTACCCTTTTTATTACCCTTTTTTGTAATTTTACTTTATGGGTATACAATTGTATTTAAAAAATACTGTTAATAGCAAGGGAACATCTGCGATTTTTATATTTGCTCAACACAAAGGGAAAGTATTTAAGAAAAACATTGGAGTTAATGTATCTCCTGTTGAATGGAATAAAAAAACATATCAAGTCAAAAATATTTCTATACCATCAATAGCAATTAACAAAAAGCTACAAGAAACTACTAGCCTAATAAGAGAGGTTTGGGGGTTATTTGAAAGCGGAATTTACACTTGGGATGAGCTATGCACTAAACTAAAAGGAGGAAAGCCAGAGGAAGGTGTTGAAGGCTTCATTGAGGATGTTCTTAGGCCTCGAATGAAACTTACTACATATCAATCATATAAGTATAGCTACAGGGCTCTATTAAAGGTTTTAGACGTCAGCACTCTATCTTTTAAAGAACTTAATTATGACGCTATTGATAAAGCGGTAATGATATGGAAAAACCAAGAAAAATCTCCAAGTTCTATTGAAACCTATTTAAAACATTTAGGAGTTATAATTAACGAGGCCAATGATAGAGGAATAGTTAACTATCGTTTTGAAAAGAAGAAAAAATGGAGAGTTAAAAAGCATACTAAAGTTGTAGAGAGTGTAACTACAGAACAATTGTTAGATTCAATTAAAAACGTAAATAATATTTATGATTTTCAAACCTTTGCTTTTTGGTTATTAATGTTTTGTATGCGCGGATTGTATCCTCGTGATATTGTAAAAATGCACCTCCACGAATTAGTGAATGAGTCTGAACAGTTCAAAAAAAGATATGTAAAACACAAGAGGAGTAAGACTGGAGAGCCAATGAATATATTATATTCTTGTGAACCAACAGAACAAATAATCAATTCTCTTAAATGTTCAATTACATATACTCATCTCAATAGAAGTAGCAGTTATCCTGATGTATATCCTAAAGGTTGGCATACTTTAATAATGTTTGAATACAAAGAAGAAGAACATAAAAACGTATGGGATGTATATACTAAAAGATGTAGAAAAATCATTGGCGTCCCTTTTAAAGTAGCTCGGAAAACTTTTGAATCTTATGCACTTTTATTAGATGTATCGGCAGAGGTTCGGTATCGTTTACTTGGTCATCAAGATAGAAGTATAAAGAGTAGTTATCAAAATTGGGAATGGGACAGAATTAGCGCAAAAGTAGATGAAGCACATTTAAAAGTCTTAAAAGAATTTAGGATTGAAGAGGTTTGGTATAAACTTAGAAAAAGAGGAAAAGAAATTGGATTACCTGAAAGTGTGGTTACAAGAACATTAATGCTTGGCAACCCTAGAGATAAGAAGAACTAAGTACTTGATTTATGTTGAATACTCGAATCAGCACTCTATCTCATTTGAATTATCATTTAACAATTAAAACATAGTCTTCACAATATTCGGCAAAACTTTTATTAGCCTCCTCAAGGTCATTAAAGTACTTTAATTCAATTATTTCTATTCCCCAATTATCGTCTAAATCTTCTCCCTCCGTTTTAGCGTATTTTATAGTATCCACTCCAAAACCATCTATTCCATCGGTTTTGGATAATTCTGGACTTCCTTTGGGGCGTGGCATATTTCAGGGTATTTTATTAATCAAAAGAATGTTGAGGTACTCATTCAGTAACAATCCTTTTTCGTGTGCTATTGCCATAAGTTCTCTCTTCTTTTAGGTAGGGTAAATTACTTAATTATTACCCTATATATTACCCCTAAATTAAAAAAAGCACCTAGTTATAATTGTAAGTGCTTGATAATAAAGGTGGAGAAGAGCGGATTCGAACCGCCGACCTCTTGACTGCCAGTCAAGCGCTCTAGCCAACTGAGCTACATCCCCTTATTAATTATATCCAGAATTTAAAACCAATTAAAATTGATTTGACTCTTCATTTAGTTTAAATTACTAAAACTTATCTTACACAAACTTAATCATTTTCTAAACACAAATCTGACCAGGTTTTAAAACCTAAAAACATCAAATAAATAAAATCTCATAAAGTAGAGCTTCATCAAAAAAAGCTTGAAAAAAGATAAAAAAGCCAACCAATGTTAAACTAATTTGGGCTGCATGCACCAACCTTAAATTCACTTATCCCCCAAGCTCTTGCCTCACATTTATTTGAATAGGTTTTATTATTGCATCCGCAAACAGGAGCATACTCTCTTGTACAAGCTATTTCAAGCCTATCTGATAGTGCATTACATTCATTTTCTTTTGGGATACAACCAACAGTTATCAGAGATATAAAAATAAATATAAGACTAATAGGTTTCAAAAAATCAAGCTCAAAATCCAAAAGTGTTTTGTCAACATTACAAGAAGTATAAATTTTTTTTAGCCCGATACTAAAAGTGTGTGTTTTTGCTGTTTCTATTTTCATTTATTAAAATATAAATTAATTCCCTCTCTTAACTAAAGTAAAAGATCCAAGCTAAGGATAGAGTCAAAGTATTACCTATTATTGTTTTTTATCCTAAGACAATGTAGTTTTGAAGATCGATTATAAGGGAAGGTTCAGCTCTTTAATGCTAGCTAATTTATAAAATTAATAAGTACTAATAAATCGAATTAACCTATACTCTAGTTTATATATTATTTTCCGCGCCCGACTTTACGAACTCCAGCGTTATTTTTAGAAGCTCCTTTAGTTTTTGGAGCCTTTTTTGATCCTGTTTTATCTGTATTTTTTACTGTTCTATTTCCAAAAAATTTGCTTGGCATATTGGTGTTTTTAAAAAGGTTAATACTGCTCTAAGGTAAATATAAGCTTTTATTTAAAAATAATGTAAAGTCAATACAGTTCCGTATTTTTAATCCCAAATTACTAGTCTCAAATATTGACTGATGACAAAACCTCTGCTTTATTTTCTTCTAATTGTCATGACTGTTTTTTGCATTCAAAATTTAAGAGCTCAGGGTGGAGAACTTCTAATTCAACAATACGGAAAAGCTGATGTCGAAAATATAGGCTTGCGCAAATGGAACTATGAAGTCCATATTGCCCCAAACATTTTCAATACCAATAACCGAGCAACAAAAAGTAAATTGGGAATCAGCTCTGGAGGAACAGTGAGTTACAACTTCAAAAAAAGTTATGGTCTTCGAACTGGGATTGACATTCATATGCTTAACTATACATATGACTCCGAAAAAGACTCATCAAAAGATGAATTAATGTTTCTTTCCGTTCCCTTAACGGGAAGATTATATCCCGTAAACCGAATCAAAATTGAATTGGGATTCATTTACAATTTTTTACTGAGTGCCAAAGGGGATCCCCCAACCAATAAAAAAGAGGGAGCAGTACCATATCCCTCAGGCACTTTCAACAATAGTTTTGGAATGCTTGCTGCAGTTCATTATTCTGTCTGGAAACGATTCAGTGTATCAGCCCAATATCAATTTCAAAAAAACAACACAAACCCCCTCCAACGAGAAACCAATTATTTTGACGGCTTTTTATTGGGAATACATTATACTTTTTTAACGACAAAAAAACCCTCAAATTGATGATTACTATTTTTAAAGCAACAACAAGACATCTTAATGATTTGACTCTTCTTTTCGATGCCTATCGAATTTTTTATAAAAAAGAATCCGACCTTGACGGAGCAAAAGAATTTTTAAAACAACGCTTAACCAAAAAACAAAGTCTTGTTTTTATGGCTTATGAAGGTCCGAAGGCGGTCGGGTTTACCCAGCTCTACCCGAATTCTTCGGTGAGTATGGCGCCTTTATGGATCTTAAACGATCTTTTTGTGGCCCCTAAACACCGAAATAAAAAAATCGGAATACAATTACTTAAATTTGCACAAGTTTTCGCGATAGAAACCAATACAAAAGGAATCAGTTTAGAAACCGAAAACACAAACGCTATTGGGAATCAACTCTATCCCAAAGTGGATTTCAAAAAAGATAAGGAACACAATTTTTACTTCTGGAACAACCCTAATTTTTCATCTTGATAATGATGACTCCATTTTTGCCTTTATCTCCTACTTTTTGAAGAGCTTTTTGACCTTTAAAAATTTCAATCCGCTCAATATCATCTGCATTCAATTTTTCTAAATCAAACTCTAAATCCATTTCCTCACCATCTAAAATTATGACTGGTCTCGATTCTTCAAAAATGTATTCGCCTTTGATGTTCCCTTTATTTTGATTTATAAAAATCATCTTCCCAGAAAGAGAGTCTCCTTCGTTAGAAATCCAATCGAGAGAGCCCAAAGAATCTTTACTTTTAAAAACAAAAACATTCTTATTTATGTGTGGATTGCTTTCTTTTTCATCAAAATCTATTATTTCCGGTTCTTCACCAAAAAAATAGATTTCTGAGTCACCGTTCATCAAAGGAACGATTATCTCTGATGATAATAAAGCTGATCTTTTTTGAATTGGCTTTTTAGGTTCCTCTTTTGAATCTTGATCCGTCTTGTAAACTTTGACCGTAATACAAGAGCTTAATAATAAGCTAAAAACATAAAGAGTTAGAAATCTTTTCATAATAAGTGGTTTTATGTTAGAGCAAAATAAAACTAGGAAAAGGATGTGGATGTATAAAAAAATTAACACTTATTTATCCCTTTGATATTCTAAAAATCGAGTGAGTGTTATTTTTAAGTAACGGTGTTTTTTTTGATTTTGAGCCTTGTTGTCAGGACTTCGGTTAAAAAAAACAGTTGAAATTCGCCAAGGACCTTTATGAAACGAATAACCAACCTCAATCAATGTTCTAACTCGATTTACGGGCAGGGATAAAGTATTATTATCCTTAAACAAACTCCCAGAAAGCATATAGTCGTGAGCAATGTATTGGATTCTCCCACCCAAATAAATTCCACTACCCTTCTTTTTCCCGAGGAGCACATTACCTCCGTTGGGCAAAACAATTTGATTCCCCAAATTAAACCCCAAAGCTAATGCAGCGGAAATTCGCTGAGTCCCTAAACTAGAATTCAAGTGCGTTTGAAATGCAACAAATTCACCAAAATGCCAACGCCTAAAAGAATCTACAAAAGCGTTCATATGAAAAGCCTGAGGTACCTCATCAGTCCAAGCAAGTTCCCTTAAGTTCAAAAACAAACGATGATACGTATTTTGCATCCATTGAGCTAAAGAAGTATCCCCTGTAGCTCCAAACTGCACTCCCCATTGCCAGTGATTATTGGTCGTGATTTCTTCTTGAAAAGCAGCTTTGAGATAAAGCCAACCTCCGTAGGGATAGTCATAATCTGAATTGTTTGTTGAATATCTGTCTGATGGGGTATATATTTCTTGACCCAACTCCAAAAGTAAATAACTCCTTGAGGATTCTTGATCAACTTTTTCTTTTGGCTTTAACTTTTCCCCATACTGTAAAAAAATTCCGCTTGAATAGTATTTATCACTCGAAAAATATAGGTCATTGTCTACATCTAAACTAAAATACTTTTGTGCGAAAGAAATCGATTGAGTGAAAGAAAAGATAACACACAAAAACAGCCTTGAATTATAATTAACATTCATCATGAACCAAATAAAGTGTTAAAATTTTTCTTAGCGATTCTTCAAAACAAGAAGAGGAATTTTCGCGTAAAATTCTTTTTTATAAATAACATCCGGTTCCATCAACTTTTCAAAAAAACCTCTTTTTCTTGCAAAAACAACAAGTATATCAGGTTGTACACTAGAAAAATGTTCTAATACTCCTTGATAAACTGTAGCATTATCAGTAGATGTTAAACCTTCGGAGAGTTCCACTACTTCATGATCAACTTCTAATTTTTTATCTTGGTAACCTGGAGTTTTGACAAGCAAAAGGCTAATTTTAGTTTGGAATGCTTTAACGAACTCTTTAAGAGGATTAAGAGACTTTTCTCCTTCTACCTTTCCCAATTTGAAAGCAAATAAAGCCTGTTTTGGGATACTAAAAGAAAAACCAACAGGAACTAATAAGACGGGAACTTTAGTTTTCTTAACAATCTTTCCTGATGTTTTCCCCAAAAAAAGAGCATCATTGATGTCGTTGCTTTTTGGACCTACTACTATTAAATCCAAACCGATTTCTGAATCTAAAGATTCAACCCCATTCAAAAGATCTCCTTTATAATTAACCATTTTTATATCAACAGATTCATTTTGAACTGATTGAACCATTCTCTTTACACGATTTAAATTTTGTTCATGAATCACTTTCTTTGCAGATGAAATATGAGCAGGGGTCATTGTTGTATTATATGAATCCATTACAAATAAAGAAGCTTTGTAATTTTTAGCTAAAGTAATTGCATAGGTTAAAGTATTTTTACCGTTAGGTGAGATGCCAATAGGCACAAGAATGTTTTTCATGATTGAGGGTTTCTTTGTGAATTCTAATGCAAAAATAGTGCTAATGCATCATTAGATCAGATAATTATGTTATTTTTTTAATAACTTAATAAATCATTGTTGTCCTTTGGTTCAATTTCTTAAAAGTTGAAAAAAATCATATAAAGGCCTAAAGATTTTATACAGGATCGCTAAAATTCACAAAAAATATAGAACTTGCAAAAACTAATATATATCAAGCTAAATACGTATTATACCTTCAATCATGAATCAAAAAATAAGAATCACAAAAGAATTTCATTTCGAAACAGGCCATGCCCTACATGGTTACGATGGTTTATGCAAAAATGTTCATGGGCACAGTTATAAACTAGCTGTAACAGTAATTGGAACTCCAATAAATGATCCAAAACAAACCAAAAACGGAATGGTCATTGATTTTAGTGATCTCAAAAAAATTGTAAAAGAAGAAATCGTTATCCCCTTTGATCACGCTACAGTATTAAACGTCACTTCGCCACATAAAGAACTTGCAGAAGAAATGGAGTCTAGAGGGCATAAAGTTTTGAAAGTCAATTATCAACCTACGAGTGAAATGATGGTAATTGATTTTGCTAACAAAATCAAAAAAAGATTACCCAAAGGAATTTCATTACACACCCTAAAACTCAGAGAAACTGAAACTTCATTTGCCGAATGGCATGTTTCAGACAACTACTAAAATCCAAGCCCCTCCAAATCTTCTTTTTTGTTCTCTTCTAGAAGATTATCTGTTGGATTCAATTGACTACAATCGATAGGGATTGTTAACTCTTCTGGAGCTTCAAAATCTTCAGAGGAAATTCCTAACTCTGGAACAGCATAAGCTGCTTTCATATACATCGCCCATATTGGAAGTGCCATAGTTGCCCCTTGTCCAAAAGCAATGTCCTCAAAATGTATTGCTCTATCTTCTCCACCAACCCAGACCCCAGTGACCAAGTTAGGTACCATTCCCATAAACCATCCATCGCTTTGATTTTGAGTAGTTCCAGTTTTTCCAGCAATTGGATTTTTAAATTCATAGGGATATCCTGTAACAACATTTTTATAGGCATAATTATGTTCATCAGCCCCTGTATGACGTAAGCGAATTCCTGACCCAGATTCTGTAACTCCTTTTAGTAGATCAATCGTAACGTATGCTGACTCTTGACTCAACACATCTGTTGTTTCTGGAACCACCTCAAAGAGAATGGTCCCATTTTTATCTTCAATTCGAGAAATCATTATTGGTTTAACGTAAATTCCTTTATTTGCAAAGGTACTGTATGCCCCTACCATTTCAAATAAACTAATATCAGGGGTTCCCAAGGCAATTGAAGGGACTTTCGGCAAATAAGAAGTAATTCCCATCTTGCGAGCCAAATTGACAACCGGCCTAGGTCCTACACGATCCATAAGTCTAGCACTAACAGTATTTATTGAGTTGGCTAAGGCATTTTTTAATGTTCGCATTTGACCGTATTTATCTCCCGAATTCTTTGGACACCAAGCATCTACATTCCCGTGTTTCTGGGGCTCAATACAAAAAAGTGCATCTGGTAAAATATCACATGGTGAAAGACGCAATTGGTCAATTGCTGTTGCATATAAAAAAGGCTTAAAAGTAGAGCCTATTTGACGGCGTCCTTGTTTTACTTGATCGTACTGAAAATGTTTATAATTGAAACCGCCTACCCAAGCCTTCACATGACCCGTCAATGGGTTCATAGACATCATAGAAGCTCTGAGAAAGTGCTTGTAATATCGAATGGAATCCAAGGGACTCATAACCGTGTCCCGATCTCCTTTCCAACTAAAAACTTCCATTTTCACAGGTTTTTGAAAAGTTTCCCAAATAGTTTCCTCGTCTTTACCGGATGATCGCATCTTTCGCCATCGTTCTGATCTTCTTGCGGTAGTTTGGAGTAAAGTATCTATTTCTCCTTCTCTAAGTTCTAAAAAAGGTGCTGTTGGGTTTGCCTCAGGAGTATTTTGGAGAAAGAATTCTTTTTGCAAATTTGAAATATGAGCCGATACAGATTCTTCTCCAATTTTTTGTAAACGGGAATCAATGGTTGTGAAAATTCTTAGTCCATCTCGAAAAATATCGTATTTAGTTCCGTCTTCTTTAAGGTTTTCTGAGGTCCATTTTCTCATGAATTGCTGTAAATAAGCTCTAAAATAGGTTGCCAAGCCTTCTCTATGAGAATCAGGAGTATAATCAAGTTCCAAAGGAATTCTTTTGAGGGAATCTAATTCTGTTTGTGAAATGAAGTTATTACGTTCCATTTGTTGAAAAACGATATTCCTTCTTTTTTCTACACGTTCTGGTCTTCGGAGCGGATTGTACAAAGATGAATTTTTAAGCATCCCAACTAGAGTAGCAGAATGTTCAATTCGCAACTGGCTGGGAGTAGTATTAAAGTATATTTTAGCCGCAGATTGGATTCCGTCTGCACTATACCCAAAGTCATATACATTAAGATACATCGCTATGATCTCTTCTTTAGTGTATCTTCTTTCTAGCTGTACCGCCAAGACCCATTCCTTGAATTTTTGTAAAACAGCCTCGATTTTGTTTCTTGAACGAACTCCAACAAACAATTGTCGAGCCAGCTGTTGACTTATGGTACTTGCCCCTCCTTTTTTTCCTAAATATACAAGTGCCCGCAACGTCCCTTTAAGATCAATGCCTGAATGACTAAAGAATCTTTCATCTTCGGTTGCAATCAAGGCTTGAACTAAATTTTCTGGAAGAGTATCGAAGATAATTTGAGTTCGATTATCATTAAAATAAAACTTCCCCAAAACAACTCCATCACTCGATAAAATTTGAGTTGCTAAATTGGTCTTAGGATTGTCAAGTTGTTGAAGTTCAGGCATTTTACCCAATACTCCTAATGCAGCACTTAAAAACAAGAGGATAACCGATAAAATTCCCATAGAGAAAATTAACCAGAAAAAACGTAAGGGCTTTCTGTAAGGATTAGACCCTTTTTTGACAATCTTTTTTTTCTTTTTATTTCTAGTCATCAGGGCTGGATTTGTGGTTCTACAGCAATCCCTACATTTAGGATTCCTTCTAAAAGTCGAACACCCTCAACATCACCATTATTTCGTACTCGTTGAAAAAGATTCACATAAAATGGCCCTTCGTGTTCGGGTATCCATCCCTCATGCCACCATAATTTACTTTCTTTAACATCTAAAAATCCTTCCCCAAGCCATTTACCCTCTGGATTAGCCATAGCGTATTCTAGAGTGTCTCTAAAAATTATTTGAACAGAATCTCGCAACTCAGCAATTAAAAATAAATTTGAATAGGGATAATCGTTATTATTGCGAATATGAACATAAATATTGGAGGGGGTTCTAGGCATTTGTGGAATAGAAAACGAAACAGCATCCGATGAAGACCATCCTTCAGAAAAGGATTTATATTCTCTAAATAAAACAGCTGAATCACAAGATGTAATCAATATAAAAACTGCAAGAAAACTGAATTTATGCATTTTTCTTTTGATTACTATTTTTTCTTGATCGAGACTTGTTCTTGGCTTTTCTTTTTTTAGGACTATCAAAACGGTTCAAACTATCTTGTCCTACTACATTTTCAAAAACTTTATCTGGGGATTCTACCCTAGTTTCTTGAGAGAAATCCTCCAAGCTCAAAACCGTTTTTTTGGCTTTGTTCAATTCAATTATTTGCTTTACTTGATCTGTTTTTAGCAAATGCCAATTCTTCCACTCATCTTTATAAGCATACCACATATATCCTTTGAAAATATCGATTTTTTGACAAACTCCCACCCCTTTACTCGTTTGAAGTTTAGTTTCTGTTTTTGGGAAAGCCTTTAAAGCATTTCGATAAGAATCNAATTCATAATTTAAGCANCACTTCAATTTACCACATTGACCTGCTAGTTTTTGGGGATTTAAGGAAAGTTGTTGGTAGCGTGCAGCAGATGTTGAAACGGATCTGAAGTCTGTCAACCAAGTAGAACAACACAATTCTCTTCCACAAGAACCAATTCCTCCTAATCTGGAAGCTTCTTGGCGTAAACCAACTTGGCGCATATCAATTCGAATACTGAAAGCTTGAGCCATGTCTTTGATTAATTGACGAAAATCAACTCGTTTTTCTGCGGTATAATAAAAGGTTGCTTTTGATCCGTCACCTTGAAACTCAACATCGGAGATTTTCATCTCCAAATGCAAAAATATGGCCATTTCACGTGCACGTTTCTGAATGGTTTTTTCTCGGTCACGGGCTTGCTGCCAAATATCAATATCTTTTTGGCTTGCCTTTCTGTATATCTTCAAGACCTCCTCGCTATCCTCCTTAATCTTTTTCTTTTTCATCTGGAAACGAACCAATTCTCCAGTTAAGGTAACTTGCCCAATGTCATGGCCGCTTTGAGTCTCGGTGGCAACTAAATCCCCAATACTCAAGTTTTGATCTTTCCCTTTACGATAAAATGCTTTTCTACTGTTTTTGAATCGTACCTCAACGATGTTGAATGGCTCTTGGCCATTGGGTAATTTCATATTAGACAACCAATCAAAAACAGTAAGTTTGTTACAGCTATCTGTCCCACAAGTTCCATTATTTTTACACCCCCTTGGGGAGCCGTCTGTTGAAGAACAAGATGCACAACTCATAAATGAATATTTTAGTGTAAAAAGGTAAAGATACAGTTAATTCAGACATATTAAAAGCTTCCTTTTTTTTATTGGTTTTTAAATTTTAAAACCTCTGATCTGCCCTTTTTAAAGATTTTATTACTGTTGTGTAATCCCTTACGAAGTGCTTTTTGTTCTTCATATGGCAACTGAATAATTGAGGTGCATTCATCAGAACAACAGTTTTTTGTTTTTTCTTGGCATCTTTTGCATTGGATAAAAAGTAAGTGACATGCTTCATTGGCACAATTTACATGTGTGTCACAAGGGGTTCCACATTGGTGACATTGAGCGATTACATCATTCGTAATGCGCTCTCCTCTTCGCTCATCAAAAACAAAATTTTTGCCTATGAATTTACTTTCAAGCCCTTTCTCTTTTACTTGACGGGTATATTCAATAATACCGCCTTCCAATTGATATACATTTTTGAATCCTTTGTGTTTGAAATAAGCACTGGCCTTTTCACAACGAATTCCTCCCGTACAATACATCAACAACTTTTTATCTTCTTTAAGATCAGCCAAATCCTCTTCGATAATTGGCAATGAATCTCTAAAAGTATCAACATCAGGAGTTATTGCTCCCTTAAAATGCCCTATTTCACTTTCATAATGATTGCGCATATCTACACAAATGGTGTCTGGGTCTTCAAGTAAATCATTAAATCCTTCAGCGTTGAGGTGCTTCCCTTTTTGAGTAACATCAAAGGTTGAGTCATTTAAGCCATCAGCGACAATTTTGTCTCTAACTTTAACTTTCAGCTTCAAAAAAGATTTTAAATCTTGCTCAATTGCTATATTAAGTCGTGTGTTTTTTAAAAATTCAATCCCATCTAGATGTGTTTTAAATTCTTGAAAACGTGGAGCAGGAACTGAAAGTTGTGCATTAATTCCCTCATTTGCAACATAAATTCTACCCAAAACTTCCATGGGGTTCCAGGTTAAAAACAAATGGTTTCTGAAAAGCTCAGGATTCCCTATTTGGGCGTATTGATAAAAGGAAAGCGTAAGCCGTTCTGTACCGGCTTCTTCGAGCATCAAAGCTCGTTCCTTCGCGCTTAATTTATTGTACAGTTGCATGCTATACTTTTTTTAAGATGAATGAAGTTACAAAGATAACAAAAAGACTGTTGCAGATAAAAACACCTGCTCCTTGATTCCTTTTGCTTTCGTCCAAAAGGCTAGTTCATTTCCCGAAGGATCTTTAAAATAAAAGCGACGGCATCCCGGAAAAGAAAAAATATCTTGTACAACTCTTCCCCCTGCTTCTTTTATTTTTTTAATAAGTTCTGACTTTTTGTGATATAAAACGATCAAAGCTCCATTTAGAATTACCTCAGTTGAATGTTGAAAGCCACCTGCAATTCCTGACTCTGAAAAAGCTATATCTTTTGGAGCATAGTCCTCAAATTTCCAGTCAAAAACAGTTCAATTAAACTTTTTAGTTTTTTTAAGGTCATTCGCCTTAAAATCAACCTAATTGATGTGGTTGTTCTGTTCCATAGGAAAGTATTATAGGGATGGTGCTATATTTTGAGAAAAACTACAAGAATTTAAATTAAAATATATCTAATAGGATGCGTTTAAAATGGACAAACAAATTTTAATTCCTTGTCTTATGTTTCCGACTCTAATGTTTTCATTAGGGCTGTGCTGATTATTGTCCATATTTACCATAGGAACAATCGCTGTGGGCACTTTCAATTTATTAATCAATGGAACAATTGGCACTGTCCCACCCATAAGTCTTATCACAACCGGATCTTTTCCAAAATCTTTTCTTAAATGATTTCTTATTTTTCTACCAAAATCAGAATCTGGATTAGTTCTAAAAGAGTTAACGCTCAAAGCTCCTTTAAATTTCACAATTTTGGGATGTATTTGTCTTTCCTCATCTGTCGGATCTCGATTAAGAACATAAAACCCTTGCTCCTCGATATGATTTTTGATTTTTTGCAATTGACTCACCCCTTCAGTTTCTGGAACCAATCGAACATCAATGTTTGCAGTTGCATATTCAGGAATTACAGTCTTCAACCCTTTGCCTTTCCAGGAGGTTCCGATTTGTCTAACATTTAGAGAGGGATATTGAAGAGATTCTTGATAATTAATCCCCACATTTTCAGAAGAATGAATCCCTAATTCATTGTTCAATTCTCTTGCATCAAAAGGGACTTCTTGTAAAAGACTTGAAATTTCTGGGGTTATTTCAATACCTTGATAATAATCTTTTATCAAAACTCTTCCTTCCGGATCTTTCATGCTAGACAAAAGATTTGCAAGTCTAAATACCGGATTGGGTACATAATTTCCATAATGCCCGCTGTGCTGGGGTAACTTGGATCCAAAAGTGGTTATCGAACAAGAAGCAATTCCTCTACACCCAAAAGTAAGGGTGGGTAGATTGGAATTATGAGCAGGTCCGTCCATTACAATAAAATAATCAGAAGCATAACGGTCTTGATATTTATCTAATGTAGATAAAAGTGCCTTAGACCCATATTCTTCCTCTGGGTCAAAGATGATTTTAAGGTTTATTTTAGGAGACTTTTTTTGATTATGAAACATTTTTATGGCTGATAGAAGCATAATGATTGGTGCTTTATCATCTGCCGCTGCTCGTCCAAAAATCCGCCATTCGTCGTCAATTTTATCATTCAATTTACTCCAATCCAAAACCTGCCAATCTCCATTTTGATCGCGCCGTTTTAACACTGGTTCAAAAGGGTCTTCTTGATCCCAAGCAGATGAATTAACTGGTTGTCCATCAATGTGAAAATAGAACAAGACTGTTTTGTAAGTAGGGTTTACTATTTTTTCTGCAATTAAAATAGGAAGGGTACTTGATTCTAATAATGAGGTTTTAAAATCTAAATCCATGTATTGCTTGGCTACCCAATTGATGTTTTTAAGCATCATTTCTTTATCCTTGGGTAAATTCGGAATACTTACAAGTTCCTTATGCATTATCAGCACATTCTTGATGTTTATGTTGATTTGAATGTCTCCTACTGTTTTCTGACCATAAATTATAGTCGATAAAAGAAAAAAAGTATTCAGAATTGTTTTGCAGAATTTATACATCGTTGTTGTTTTTACTTCTATAATTCTATTTGATTCGTGTAGCTAAAAAAAGATGGAGGCGTGGAATTATTTTATTAAATCCTATTTCACTGATAAAGATAATTAATTGGATTCTTTCATCCGTAATTGGTGTGGACTTGTTTTGAAAATTCGTTCAATAATATTTCGTGCTTCTAAATCTAACTTAACTGCAACAATGTACCAAACAACTTTACCGTCAAAAGAACTACTCAATTACTCAACGGCCAAAGAAGATAATTTTTGATAGCTTATTTCTTTATGTAATTCAACTTTTTTTAGAATAAAATCCTTGATTAGATTATAACGACTCTATAGAATATGAACTCCTTTGAGCCCTTTGGGGTGGATGGTTAGAATTCGGTTTTATGTCATTTTGGGGTTATTTTGTGTTAAAATTTGAGTTGTAGCTTAAAAAAAACCTTAAATCATAGTTTTTAGAGGGGTTCAACAAATGAATATAAAAAAATCAAACTATTGTTAATAAACCCTTGAGATAAGCGAGTGCATCAAAATAAAGATATATTACCTTAGCAAGAAAGAAAAATAGTATTATGGCAGACGATAAAGCAGCTAAGCTCAAAGCACTTCAACTTACTCTTGACAAACTTGATAAAACCTACGGAAAAGGTTCGGTAATGAAATTAGGAGATTCCGCAATTGAGGAAGTAGAGGCTATTTCTTCAGGCTCTCTTGGTCTTGACATTGCACTGGGTGTCGGGGGATATCCGAAAGGAAGAGTTATAGAAATTTATGGCCCTGAATCCTCAGGTAAAACAACCTTGACCCTTCATGCTATTGCAGAATGTCAAAAACAAGGAGGAATTGCTGTGTTCATAGATGCAGAACATGCCTTTGATCGCTTTTATGCAGAAAAACTAGGAATCGATGTTCAGGAGCTCATTATTTCTCAACCCGATCATGGAGAACAAGCTCTCGAAATCGCAGACAATTTAATCCGTTCTGGTGCAGTTGATATTGTAGTCATTGACTCCGTTGCTGCCTTGACTCCCAAAAGTGAAATCGAAGGTGAAATGGGAGATTCCAAAATGGGACTACACGCACGCTTGATGTCACAAGCCCTAAGAAAATTAACCGGTTCGATTAGTAGAACCAACTGTACTGTGTTTTTCATCAACCAGTTGAGAGAAAAGATTGGGGTGATGTTTGGTAACCCAGAAACTACAACAGGTGGGAATGCCTTAAAGTTTTACTCTTCAGTACGTTTGGATATCCGACGCTCTACACAAATTAAAGACGCGGATGCACAAGTTTTAGGGAACAAAACTCGAGTGAAAGTTGTAAAGAATAAGGTAGCTCCACCATTCAGAACTACTGAATTTGACATCTTGTATGGAGAAGGTATTTCCAAAATTGGTGAAATTATTGATCTAGGAGTTAATTATGAGATAATCAAAAAATCAGGGTCTTGGTTCAGTTATGGAGAGACCAAATTGGGACAAGGTCGAGACGCGGTAAAAACAATTCTTCTGGACAATCCCGATTTGATGGATGAATTGGAAGAAAAAATAATGGGAGCGCTCAAAGCTGTCAATTGAATCTATCACGCCAGTTAAAAAAACTCCTAAACTCAGTAGCAGGTTTTTTTATTTTTTAAAATTTCGAATACCAAACATAATTGGAACTAAGGCCATCAAATACATCAAGGGCCCATAGACCGCAGCAACAATTGCAAGATCGGGTCGTCCAACGGTAATCACAGCCAAACTAATAGTTAAGGTTCCGTTTTGAATTCCAGATTCAATCGCAATTGTAATGGCCTGTTTTAAGTTTAGTTTAAACAGCTTGGATCCAAAAAAACCAATGGACATGGTTAAAGTGTTTAAAACAACTAAGATGCCAACGGTATCGGCAAAATGTTTTTTAAATAATTCGAATTCCTTTACCAGAATACTAAGAATAACCAATGCCAAAAGAATTGAAGAAGCTTTTCGCACTGGACCTTCCATTCTCTGAGCAAAACTTGGCGCCTTTTTTTTAATAAACATCCCAATCGAAAGTGGAATAGCAATAACTGCAATCAAGGAGATAAATATGTCTTGAGTTGGAGGTGCTATTGAACCTATACTAGCACTAAAAAAGTCAAATGAAAAATTAACAATTAGAGGAATAGTAAAAATAGTTATCAAACTATTGATTGAAGTAAGGGAAATCGAAAGAGGTAAGTCGCCTCTAGCCAATAGAGTAATAATATTTGAACTTGTTCCCCCAGGACAAGCAACCAACATCATCAATCCAATAGCAATGAAAGGTTCTGGTATGAAAATTAGACAGAGAACAAACCCAATAAGTGGCAACAAAATAATTTGATTGAATAACCCCATTAAAACTGGTTTCGGATTTTCACCGACTTGTCTAAAATCTTGAAGAGTAAGCCCTAATCCCATTCCAATCATAATGATCATAATGGAAACTGCTAAAAATAATGTAGAAGATTCATCCATAATTAAAGTATACTTTTATTTTCGCGTTTTAGCCAATTCAATCGCTACTGCTTTTTGACTCTGCTGTTTTATATCCGAATTTAGTCCAGCCAAAATGATGTCCCTAGTTTTTTCTTGCAGTTCTTCCAAATCATCTAAGCTTTTCACTGGATTAATTTCTGGAAAAGTTTCAACCCTCAATTCTCCTGGAAAACCAAAATCTGGACTCCAAGGAAATTTGCGTTTACAATCCAAAAAAGTGATGGGAACAATCGGTATTTGATGTTCAATCGAAAGTTTAAACGCCCCACGCTTAAAAGGGTTAAGTAAAATTGTATCGTCTACATAGTTTACTTCTGGAAAAATACAAACGCTTGTCCCACTTTCAATAACCTTATTGGCGCGTTCATAAACACCCCACCTGCTCATAGAGCTGCTCCGGTCGACTAAAATCGCTGCTCGTTTATAAATACTTCCAAAAAGAGGAACTTTGATGTATTCTTTTTTTCCCACAAAAACAAAAGGATTTTTTGAAACACGAAACATTACAAAAGGATCCAGGTAACTGCTGTGATTAGCTACCAACATGTAAGAAGTTCCTTGAGGAAGTGGTTTTGCAAATTTTGTTTTAATGTAAAAACCCATCCCAAACAATATAAAAGGAGACCAAATGTTTCGTGCGATCCAGAAAAGTGTTGGATATCCTTTTTTATAACTAGCAATAAGTAATAAAAATGGAAAAAGAGAAATAACAGGAATTGCTGCAAGTATATAAAACCATGCCCTCCATAATAGTAATGCAATTTTCTGAAGTATTTTTAGCATTAACCAAATGTAGGGTTTTACAAATTGTTATAAAATTTTTAAATACTTAAACCTTTTTATACCTCGAAAATATAAGAATCCAATTTAAGCCCATTAGAATAGCTTTAATGAATTTAATTTATGGAATTTTACCAAACAAGTTACTCTAATTTATAAATGATCAGCCTAATAAAGCTTTTTTACTGGCCATAGCCATTCTTTTTTTGAGTTGAAAAAAGTACCTTTGCTCAAACAAAATAGGTATGGCTAGAATTCTTACAGGTGTCCAAAGTACAGGAACACCCCACTTGGGTAATCTATTAGGGGCTGTACTTCCCGCTATTGCAATGGCAAATGAGCCTGAAAACGAATCTTTTCTTTTTATTGCAGATTTACATTCCCTTACACAAATCAAAGACGGATCAGTTTTAAGAGAACATACTTTCAATACCGCTGCTGCTTGGTTGGCATGCGGTTTAGATATTGATAAAACAATTTTTTATAAACAAAGTGATGTAAGTTTGGTAACCGAACTGAGTTGGTATTTGAGCTGCTTTTTCCCATACCAACGTTTAACTTTAGCACATTCTTTTAAAGATAAAGCCGACCATCTATCTGATGTTAATGCTGGACTTTTTGGCTACCCTATGCTTATGGCTGCTGATATTTTACTTTATGATGCTGAAATAGTTCCAGTGGGTAAAGATCAGTTACAACATTTAGAAATATCACGTGATGTTGCAGCTCGATTCAATAATCAACAAGGAGAAACTTTTGTGTTACCAAAAGCACAAATCCAAGAGGAATTACAAATTATTCCAGGAACTGACGGTCAAAAAATGAGCAAGTCCAAAAACAACACCATCAATATTTTCTTACCTGAAAAAAAATTGCGTAAGCAAATCATGGGAATTCAAACCGACTCTACACCTTTAGAAGAGCCTAAAAACCCAGACACATGTACTGTTTATAAATTATATTCTCTGTTAGCCAACGAAGATCAAATTTCAAGTCTTAGGAACCAATACGTCACAGGAGGTATGGGATATGGGGATGCAAAACAAGCTTTGTTTGAACTGATTCTTGAAATTTTTGATGAACCTCGAAAAAAATTCAACTACTTTCAAAACAACCCTTCTGAAGTAACAATAGCGCTTGCTAAAGGAGCTCAAAAAGCCCACAAGATTGCTACAGATGTTTTGATGCGGGTTCGCTCTAAAATAGGCTACTAAAAGCGTTCGTAATGTTTTCCTGGCATGGAACGAACACAACCTTTCACTTCTAATTGAAATAAAAGAACGGCTACCTTGCTTATTGGTAATTTTGCTTGAAACGCTAAATTGTCCAAACTATTTTTATTTTCTAATAAATTAAAAATTTCCTTCTCCTCTTCTGTTAAACTTAGTAACAATTCCTTTTGAGTATTCTGAGGTGTGATTTTTGATTCCCACCCCATCCAATAAACTAAATCAGCCACTGAAGTAATCATCCAAGCTTTATCTTTCCTGATTAAATTTAAACACCCTTTGCTTTGAGAATCGGATATCCTGCCTGGAACGGTAAAAACATCTCTCCCATAATGGTGTGCATGCTCTGCAGTAACCAAACTCCCTCCTTTAACCCCAGATTCAATAACCACAGTTGCATGTGATAACCCAGTAATAATTCGATTGCGCTTTAAAAAGTTTGTTTTTTCAAAAGATGAGTTGCTCCAAAACTCAGAAAGAAAGACTCCTTTTTTACATATTGAATCAACATAAGCCTGATGTTCCTTGGGGAAAATTTGATTCAAACCATGCCCTAAACAAGCTACTGTTTCTAGATTGTTTTCCATAGCTGTTTTATGAGCAGCTACATCAATCCCTTTTGCAAATCCCGATACAATTATTGGATAATAAACCGCAAGTTCTTTTATGAGTTGTTTACAAAAATCTACTCCCCTGGATGTAGGGTTTCGAGTACCTACAATACTAACAATATGTTCGTTTTTCCATAAAACATTACCTTTTTGAAATAGAACTAAAGGGGCATTGGCAAAAAAAGTCAAAGTTTTGGGGTAATCAGAGGAATTATAAAGAATCGGGATGATTTTTTCTTTTTTTAAAAACTTTTCTTCCTCAAGTACAGTCGAAAAATAAGTCTCGAATTGATTAAATCCCTGAAGATGGAACGTTCCTATTCCTTTGATTTTAAGTAAATTGATTTTTTTTCTTCAAAAACAGCTTGAGCGTTTCCGCAATGATTAACTAGTTTTTTTTGCAGTAATATCTCCTATTCCAGGTAAGAGTTGTAACAATAAAGAGGCTTGAATTGACGTTAATTTCATAGGATGATAATTGGGGTTTATCATGCAAAATAAAAAAATTGTCGAAACCGTTTTTAATTGATTACATTTGAGTATGAATTTAGTGCAGTACACAAAAGAGCTTTTATATCAATACGAATGTGTTATCATACCTCAATTAGGCGCGTTTTTAACACAACCTATTGCGATCCGTATTGACCGAGAGCAGGGTATCTTCTTCCCTCCTGGAAAAGAACTTTCTTTTAATGGGTTATTAACCCATAATGACGGTTTGCTTGCCAACTATATTGCAAAACGCAAATCCATTTCCTATGAAAGTGCACTTCAAGAAATACAACAAGAAAGTCAACAATGGAAGGAAACTCTGGACTTAGGTACAGCCGTTATTCTTCCGGGCGTTGGAGAACTAACGCTCAATTCTGAGCAAAAAATTATATTTTTACCATACAATAAAGTCAATTTTGACTGGAACTCGACTGGATTAACTTCTTTTTCCAAAAAAAAGATTTCAAAAGTAAAGGAGATTAATCTTCCAACAAATACAACTATCTACAAAAACAAATTCCCTATGGAAAATTCAAAAAAAGAACCGTTAGCTTTTACTCCTGAAAAGAAAAAAGAACGTCCCAACTATGTTAAATATGCTGCAGTTGGTGTAATCGCAATTGCACTAGTAGGAGCCTCTTACTATTTTGGAGATCAATACTTGAACAATGAGCGTGTAAAATCAACTGAAATTGCACAAGCAAAAATTAAATCCAATGTTCAAGAAGCTTCTTTTGACCTTGGTAAACTTGCCGCACTTGAACTCAATGTTATTTCCGAGGATGAGGCTGCAGAAAACAATTCATTTGAAGTTCAATCTGGAGAATATTTCAGTGTTATCGCTGGGAGTTTCCGTGAAAAATCCAATGCATTAAAAAAACTAGATATATTAAAAGCAAACGGTTTTGACGATGCGAGCCTTGCAAAGCAAAGTTCTGATGGTTTAATCCGAGTTGCCTATGGGCGGTTTAAATCCAAAAGTGAAGCGATTAGATTATATTACTTTATCTTAAATACACTAGAAGAAGAAGCTTGGTACTTAGCTGAATAATTGTCTTTTACATCCTGTAGATCCATGTCTTTGGATTTACAGGAGTGCTTGCTTTAAACACACTGAATTTTAATTCTGTTTTGCCCGTTTCAGAGTTGGTAAATACTTTTCCTATTATTTCCTTAGGCTTTACTTTTTGTCCCTTAGTTACATAAACTTCCCCTAAATTTGAGTAAGCTGTAATATAATTTCCATGTTGGATAAGCACAGTGGGATTGCTCCCCTTAAAACCAATTATTGACATTACTTTTCCTTCAAATACTGCACGTGCTTGGGCGTTTTTGGGCGTAGCAATAGTTACTCCATTACTCTGAATTATTGCAGTTTTAACAACAGGATGAGGTTGTCTACCAAAGCTCTGGATCAATAATCCTTGCTCGACAGGCCATGGAAGTTTTCCTTTGTTAGCTTCGATGTTATCAGAAATCAATTTATCTTCTGGAGTCAACCTAAATACTTTAGAATTTCTTTTTCCTCCTGCAGCTTTATTTGAAGCAATAATTGCTTCCCGAATTAATCTTTGAATTTCTTTATTTATCTCTTTGGCCTTTTTTTGTTTGTTCTTGATTTGAGAAATAAAATTTCTTTCCTTCTTTTTTAATTCTTGAACTAAACTCTCTTGACTGTTTTGTTCTTGTCTGTATTTTTCTTCAGCTACTCTATTTTCTTTAACTAAATTTTCTTTTTCCCGTTTTTGATTAATCAAACTTATATTCAACTCTTGGAGGATTTGAGTCTTTTCTGAGATTAATTCTCCTTGTTTCTTTCTAAAACTTGCATATTGTTTTAGATATTGAAAGCGTTTGTATGCTTGTAAAAAATTCTCAGAAGAAAATAAAAACATCATCCTACTCTGACCCGATTTACTTTGATATGATTTTAAAATCATTTCAGAATAATCTTTCTTTAATGCCTCAAGTTCTTTACGCTGACGACTAATTGAACGTTGATTGACATTGATTTGTTGAGTTAAACGATTTGCTTGTTCATTGGTAACCCGGATCAACCTTCTACGAACATTTATTTTTAAATTCAAGTCCTCTACTTGAGTTAAAACAGATTTCTTCCTTTTTTCATTTGAAAACAATAAAGTGTTAATTTGCTTAATCTCTTGTTGAAGTCTTTTACGCTGAGCTTCTAAATTTTGTTGTCTCTGATCTTGAGCAAATAAGCTTTGCCCAACAATCAAAAAAAGCGTCATGCTTGTAATAATATTGATCGCAAAGCTTACTCTAATATTCATTATAAATTCAATTTTTTATACCCATCAGGAATAGTAAAAGGAACTGATAAATTTTTGGGGGAATCTGTTCGAATAAAATCCAAACTAACCTGAACTAGATTAAATCCGTCAAAAATTGAAATTACTATCTCTTTTGGAAGTGTTTTCCCCTCCATTTTCTGATACTTTGGGTATTTAATGCTTAAGGACTGTGATGTTCCTGAAACGATAAAACGTTGTTCTTTCAGACGAAAGTTACTGGGGTCAAAAAAATAGGTTGGGCGTAATTGCTTGTTTTCAGTTTTAGGAATCAAAACGTAATATTGAGGATGGTCAATACGATCGAATTCTCCTTCACTCATGTTAGTAACTGGGTTTCCTAGAAAAACATTTTGGATGTCCTCAAAAGTAAAACTCGTGCCCAATTGCTCGTTTATAAAGCCCATATTCCCCTCATAAAATGTTTTCTGAAATTTTTCATAAAAACCTACACGATTAGGAGTAATCAAAAGTTTTGCTATGGGAACAAGTATTGAAGCGCTAATCCAAAGGGTCTTATTGGACTCCATGCGAAGGTTTAAATTAATTTGTTGCTCTCTCTTGCTGTCTTTGTATTGAACCTTTACACGGGCTCTAAAGGTTTTTATTTTTGTAGTAGCTTTCTCAATTTCTTTGGTTAATGATTTAAGCTCAACTCTCTTGACCGGTTCTTTTGTTGGCAAAACGGAAACTGATTTACATCCAAAAACAGCTAAGATCAATGATAACAATACAAAGCGAAAAATAAAGTGTTTTGTTTTTTTCATATGATTTCAGTGTGGTCTCCTATACTAATTTGTGTAAATTTTCCATCGAAGGTTACATGATTTCCTATCATAGCTTGATTCAATGTTGCATTTGAAATTCGACTGTTATTTTGAATTAAACTGTGGCTAATTGCTGAATTCTCAATAACCGTTCCAGTTCCAATTGAAACTCCCGGGCCTAAGGATGTGTTTTTAATCTTAACATTTGGACCAACATAACAAGGAGGAATAATTTTAGTGTTTTCAATTCGGGCGGAAGGGTGAATCATTTCCTTACCCTCTGCCTCTAAAAATCCTAACATTTTGGTATTTGTCTCTAAAGTGATTTGTTTGTTCCCACAATCCATCCATTCATTAACTTCACCAGGTAAGAACAAATTTCCTGCATTCATCATCCGTTTGATTCCATCATTAATTTGATATTCTCCCCCATGAGTAAGCTTTTCATCTAAAACAGCTTGTAACTCTTTTTTTAATTTTTCGATTTCTTTAAAATAATAAATTCCAATAACTGCCAGGTCAGAAACAAAAGATCTAGGTTTTTCAACCAATTCTGTAATTGCACCTTCGGAATTCAATTGAACCACACCATAGGCTTCGGGCTTGAAAACTTTTTTAACCCAAATGATACTATCTGCTTTAGGATCTAAAGAAAATTTTGCCCGAATAAGAGTATCTGCATAAGCTACAACTGCTGGTCCCGAAAGTGACGATTCAGCACACATAATAGCGTGTCCTGTTCCCAAAGGTTCGAGTTGACGATAAATTTTTCCTTGAGCACCAATTTTTTTTGCTAAAACCATTAATTGATTCACTATTTCATCCCCAAAAAAAGCAGGATCACCCAAAATAAATGCGACCTCTTTAATTGGTTGTTTTACAACATCTGCGATATCGCGGACCAATTGTTCAACAATTGGTACTCCAGCAACCGGAATTAATGGTTTGGGAACTGTTAAAGTATGAGGACGAAGTCGGGATCCTCTTCCCGCCATGGGTACAATAATTTTCATCTGGTATTATTCTTTTCCTGTACTTCCAAAACCACCAGAACCACGCTCAGTAGTATCTAAAGTTTCCTGAAGTTTCCATTCTACTTGTTTGTATTGGGCTACAACTAATTGTGCAATGCGTTCCCCGGGATGAATGGTAAATGGCTCATTAGATAAGTTGACTAAAATTACCCCTATTTCTCCGCGATAATCTGCATCGATAGTTCCAGGAGCGTTAAGAACGCTAATTCCATGTTTTGCCGCAAGACCACTTCTTGGACGAACTTGAGCCTCATATCCTTCGGGTAACGCCATTTTGAGACCCGTTCCTATAATTACTCGTTCTAAAGTCCCCAAAGTAATAGAGTTTGCAATTTTAGCCCGAAGATCAACGCCTGCTGAATTTGCTGTTGCAAAACTTGGGAGATCAAATGGACTTTCATTTATTATGGGTACAGTAATCATCTTTCTTTTTTATACCCCTAAAAATACAAAAAAGAATGGCATAAAACTGTAGACCGTACCAAAGAAAACTTTCATAAAAAGGCCCTAGTAAAAGGGCTTTGTAAAAAATGTTGCTCTAAAAAATTATGAATTCAGGGCTTCTGCTCCACCTACTATTTCAAGGATTTCATTTGTTATCGATGCTTGACGTGCTTGATTATAAGTCAATTTTAATTGATCTCTGAGGTCTGTAGCATTATCTGTTGCTTTGTGCATAGCGGTCATTCTGGCCCCATGTTCACTTGCAAAAGAGTCTCTTAATGCTTTAAACAATTGCATTTTAATACTTTTGGGTAATAGTTCGTCTACGATTGATTCTTGCGTGGGTTCAAAAATATAATCGGTAGGTGTTGTCGTATTTTCGTCTTGAGTTGAAATAATTGGCAATAAGGCTTCTGTTGTAACAATTTGAGTAGCTGCATTTTTAAAACGATTGTAAACCACTTCAATAATATCGTACTCCTTACTAGTAAAATCACTCATAAACCTTTCTGCAATTTTACTGGCATTAGAGAACGTCAACTGATCAAAGATATCATTGTTGTTTTCTACTACAGAAAAGGATTTTTGTAAAATATCATTTCCTTTTTTCCCAAGAGTAAGTAGACTTACGTTTTTGTTCGCATAAGTAGTCTCAACTTTTTTGGTAACCTCTTTTATTACACTTGAGTTAAACCCACCACATAAACCACGATTGGAGGTTATTACAATAATTAAGACATTTTGAATCGGTCTTTTTACTGTGAAAGGGTTTTGCGTATCTCCATCAATAGAATTGCTCAAATTCTGAATCAGTTCGGTTAATTTATCGGAATATGGTCGCATAGCCGTAATGGCATCTTGAGCTTTCTTGAGTTTTGCTGCAGAAACCATTTTCATGGCAGAAGTTATTTGCATAGTCGAGGAAACCGATGCAATCCTATTCCGTATCTCTTTTAAATTAGCCATACTACTATTCGTTTATTCAAATTGAGCTGCTGTTTCTTTAGCTACACTGTTTAGGGTGTCCAAAACCTCATCCGTTAACTTTCCTGCTTTAATAGTATCTAGAACATCTCTATGCTTGCTGTTCAATGTTTCGATAAAGCTCTTTTCAAATGCCTTTACTTGATCAACAGGAACACTTCGCAATAGGTTTTTTGATCCTGCGTAAATTATTGCTGTTTGGTCTTCAACGGTGTAAGGGTCATTCTGAGCTTGCTTTAAAATCTCTACATTACGACGCCCTTTTTCAATAACATTTAAAGTTGCCGCATCAAGGTCAGATCCAAACTTAGCAAAAGCCTCCAATTCTCGGAATTGGGCTTGATCTAATTTTAGAGTTCCCGATACTTTTTTCATGGATTTAATCTGTGCAGAACCTCCAACACGTGATACTGAAATACCAACATTAATTGCAGGACGAACTCCAGAGTTAAACAAATCAGACTCCAAGAAAATTTGTCCATCTGTAATTGAAATCACATTAGTGGGTATGTATGCAGATACATCTCCTGCTTGAGTTTCAATAATTGGAAGTGCAGTTAAAGAGCCTCCTCCTTTAATTTTATCTTTTAATGAGTCTGGAAGGTCATTCATCCCTTTAGCTATTTCATCATCAGCAATAACTTTTGCTGCACGCTCCAACAAACGAGAATGTAAGTAAAATACATCCCCGGGATAGGCTTCACGTCCTGGTGGGCGACGGAGTAGTAAGGATACCTCACGGTAAGCCACAGCTTGTTTAGATAAATCATCATATATAATCAAAGCTGGACGTCCTGTATCCCGAAAATATTCACCAATTGCTGCTCCTGCGAAAGGTGCATAAACCTGCATTGGAGCTGGGTCTGATGCGTTAGCTGCAACAATTGTTGTATAAGCCAATGCGCCTTTGTCTTCCAATACTTTTGCTATCCCTGCTACTGTTGAAGCTTTTTGACCAATAGCAACATAGATACAATACACCGGTTCACCGGCATCGTAGAATTCTTTTTGATTCAAGATGGTGTCAATACAAACTGTAGTTTTCCCTGTTTGACGGTCACCAATAACCAATTCACGTTGTCCTCTACCAACCGGAATCATGGCGTCAATAGACTTGATCCCCGTTTGCATAGGTTCATTTACTGGCTGACGATAAATTACCCCAGGTGCTTTTCGTTCCAGAGGCATTTCAAACAATTCTCCTTCTAAAGATCCTTTTCCGTCAATTGGATTTCCTAAGGTATCAACAACTCGACCCACTATACTCTCTCCTACCTTGATAGAAGCGATTCTCTTAGTTCGTTTTACGGTGTCTCCTTCCGAAATTTCTTTTGAAGGTCCCAACAGTACAACTCCTACATTATCTTCTTCTAAATTCAAGACCATTCCTTCAAGTCCAGAATCAAATCGAACTAATTCTCCATATTGAGCATTAGAAAGTCCGTAAACACGTGCTATTCCGTCTCCTACTTGAAGAACTGTTCCTACTTCGTCCAATGAAGCTGATGCTTCAAATCCTGCGAGTTGGTCTTTTAAAATTGCTGAAACTTCAGCGGGTTTAATTGCTGCCATAGTATGTATTTAAACGCTATAATTGGTTTTTGTCAATTGTCTTTTTAGTGTGTCTAATTGATCGACTACACTTGCATTATATTGTAAATCTCCAATCCGTAAGATAAATCCTCCTATGATGGATGGATTTACAACATTACTTAGGATTAAGGTTGCTGAAGATAATTCTTTAGCTTTATCGAGTATTGTTTTTTCGAGGACTGGTGTTAGAGGAACTGCTGAGGTTACCACTGCTTTTTGTTTTCCTTGTTGAATTTGATTGAGGGCAACAAATTGTTCTGCAACCTGATCTAACAAGTTGATTCGATTATTAGCTGCTAGAATACTAATCAAGTTTTTACTTCCCTCTGAAAAGGAGCTGAAAACTTTAAAAACCATTTCTTGTTTAGATTGTATTGAAAGAACGGGGTTGTCCAAAAAATCTACCAGATTTTGATTTGTAGAACAAGCATCAATAACGGCGACCATGTCTTGTTCGATTACAGGAGCATTCCCCTGCTCTAGTGCAAGACTTAAAGTAGCTTTTGCATAACGTAATGCGGCACGGTTATTTTTCATCAATTTATTTTACGGAAATCTCGTCAACCAATAGTTTTACTAATTTTTGTTGAGTTGCTTTATCCTTCAATTCAGTTTGTAAAACTTTTTCAGCTATGTCAATCGAAAGTTGAGCAACTTGACTTTTCAAATCATTAACAGCTGCTTTCTTTTCGTTTTGAATCATTTCTTGGGCTTGAGCAATTATTTTATCTGCCTCAGCTTTTGCATCTTCCTTTGCTTGATTAATCATTTGAATACTTGCTGTTTTTGCTTCAGATAAAAGAGCATCTCTTTCAGCACGAGCCTCTTTTAAAATGCGTTTGTTGTCGGCCTGAACGGCTTGCATTTCATCACGAGCTTTTTCTGCTGCACTCAACGAGTCTTTAATTGATGTTTCTCGTTCATTAACAGCATCTAAAATGGGCTTCCAAGCAAACTTTTTGAGCAACAATAGAAGAGCAACAAACAATAATAATTGCCAGAAAAAAAGACCTAATGAAAACTCGTTTAATAATTTTTCCATTCTATTTGTTTATGGTTTAATTTTTACTTTAAAAATAAAGCTGCAACCAACCGTTACAGCTTTATCAATTTGTTTTAGCTTACTGCAAAAAGTGCAGCAAAACCAATACCTTCGATCAATGCAGCGGCGATTAACATCGCTGTTTGAATCTTTCCGTAAGCTTCAGGTTGGCGTGCAATTGCATCCATTGCAGAACCACCAATTCTTCCGATACCCATTCCGACACCGATAACAACTAAACCTGCACCTACCATTACTGGAATTTCCATAATTGTAAATATTAAATTAAACACTCATTATATGAATCGCTTAATGCGCTTCAATTTCATTGTGATGCTCATGCTCCTCTGAGGCAAAACCAAAATACAGCGCTGATAACATCGTAAATATATATGCTTGTAGCAAGGCTACTAAAACTTCAATCAGTGAAATTGCAAAAGCAAGTCCAAATGAAAGCGGACTTCCTAACCAACTTTTAAATATAAACATCAACCCTATCAAACTCATCAAAACAATATGCCCTGCTTGCATGTTTGCATACAAACGAATTAAGAGAGAAAAAGGTTTAATAAATATCCCCAAAACTTCTATCGGAATTAAAATAATGTACAATGGAATTTTGGCATACCACTTCATTGTTGTCCCCAAAGGGTCAAAAATGTGCAACCAATAATCTTTAGTCCCAGTAAGGTTCGTCAAAAGGAAAGTAAGTAACGCCAAACAAAATGTTACAGCAATATTACCTGTTACATTAATTCCGAGCGGAGTTAACCCCAAAATATTAAGAAACCAAACAAAGAAAAATACGGTAAGCAAAAAACTCATGTATTTTTTATAATGTTTTTCTCCAATGTTTGGAATGGCAATATCATCTCGAATGTAAAGTACAATTGGTTCAAAAAAGCGACCCGCTCCAGAGGCAATTCGACCATTTTTAGCATAGGAATCTGCAAGGCTTTTGAATAAAAAGAACATTAAAAATGCAGTAAACATTATACTCAGAACACCTTTAGTAATTGATAAATCCAAAGGAGCTATGTTTGTAGCATGATGCTCTTGATCGTAAATAATAGTGCCCGCTTGATCTGTTTTATAAATTTTGTTGTGACTGATGGCATAAAAGTTGCCGTCAACTTCTGCAACAGTTTCACCGTGGTGAAATCTGGAAGAGGAAAAAACTTTTAGCCCATTATCCCAAAGAATTATTGGAAGAGGAAAACCAAAATAAACATGAGCTCCATCCTCATCGGTGTATGAAAACAAACTGAAATCATAAGAATCCTGCAAATGATGCATGATGTAATCTTTGATCTCTTTTTTTTGAATTTCTTTGGCAGGAAGGTTTTTAGAGGATTCTTCTTTTTCTTTGGCAAACACTAACCCTGATATAAGTATTACTATTAAAATCAGTGTTTTCTTGTTAAGTAAAGTAAATCTAGTGGATCTGCTCATTGTTTTTTGAAATGCGATGCAAATGTAAGGCTTTACATTAAAAAGAAAAACACTTCCTACTTATATTTTATTTAATTTTCGAACTAACAGTACTGTTTCTAGAAACAAACCCGTGAAATATGGTATAAAAAAGGTAACTGCTTCTGTTTTTTGAACAATTCCATCTGCTTTATATACTGGATAAAAAACAAGAAAAAAAAGGAGAAATTTAAGTAAACTACTTCCCATAAATAAAAAGCCAACATGATCTTTATTCCGATCAAAAACTTTAAATAAGATCCATAAGATTATTGCTGCTAAAAGAAAATTTGAACTATAACTCAGCAAAATGTTATTCGACCAAAGGGAGATTCCAAAAAAGTATAAAACTCCCAAATGAACGATTAAAACTGCAGTGAAAATTAGTACAAAGATGAATGCTGTATTTGTTTTCAAGAATCGTTTAAATGTTTTGATTGTTTTTGTATGAGAATCAAAATCAAAATAATTCCTAGAGCAGATAAAGACAATGCCCAAAAATTACTTTGAGTTTTAAAATATTGATCAAGCCAATGACCTCCCTTAACAGCTGCGTAAACTACTACTGCAATTTGAACAGCTAAAGAAGAAAAAACAAGCCAGTGTTTAGGCTGTTTTTTCAATTTTTTCGCTTAATGATTTTACATCTGAAGTTGAGCGCATAGTGCATTTAGCATTAAAAATTGCTCCAGATTCTACAATGAGTTTTCCAATAACTACTTCGCCATCTAGTTGACACATAGATTTCAAAGAAAGGCTTTCTTTAACCTCTAACTTCCCATTAAATTTTCCTTCAATATCAGCAAAAGCACAATCGATTACTCCTTTGATGACACCATCTTTTCCGATAACAACCTTCCCTGATGTTTTAATCGAGCCTTCTAAAGTTCCATCTATTCTGAAATCTGCTTCAGAAACAATATCTCCTTTAATTTTGGTGTTTTTCTCTATTCGATTGGGTTGCCCGTTGAGTTCGTTATTTTTCATGTTAAATATAGATTATTTAATTGCTTTCCAGTTTTTAAACAATTGAATGTCTTTGTATTGGGATGACAAAACTACAAATTTATTTGAAAACATACTTGATAATTCGGTTAGTGTTGTGTCTTTGAGTATAAATGTAGTATTCGGTTTTTCCCTTAAATCGTTAACCACTAAAAAAACATAGTCTCGATCATATACTTCATTTGTAATACTTCCAAATGATATATTTGCCTCTTTAAGTGCCCGTTTTACTTCATCACTCAATTCCTGAAATTGTTTTTGATTTTCCTTTAAAATTGGGAAAATCAATTTATAGTTCAAATAAACCTTAGTTGGTTTTTCTCCCTGAATAGTTGTTTTCAATGCAGCCAAAGTGTTTTTGGCTTGAGATGAAGCTTCTGAATTGGGATAAATTTCAATCAATTTATTCAATTTCTCTTTCCATACCTCAATACCATCTAATCGCCCTGATGCATTAGCCATAATATGAGCTACTTTTGAAACCAAAGGAGAACCGCTAAAAATAATCAACAGATCTTCTCCTTGAGTTAAAACTTCCTCGTATTGTTGTTTTAAATACAAATCATATAGCGACTCATATCGAATTTCAGGAGTTTCATTTTCTTTTAATTTAAAATTTTCTGGGTCATTGATTATTCTTGCAAAACGAGAATCTGGATATTCATTTAAAATTTTTTCTTTATAAACAAACGCAGTTTTTGGTTTATCTAACTCATTCATTTTAAATAAATGATACCATGCGTTGATTTCTTGATTTTCGTTAGGTTCACTGGCTAACAATTTTTTTAAACGGTTACTAGCTAAAACAGAGTTCTTAAATTTTTCCTTGTATAAAATTCCTAATTCTAGATATGCTTGATTTCTTTGGTCAGATAAGCTGTCTAAAAATGTTAAAGATTTAGGAAGTAGGTCTACATAGGATTGAGCATCTTCTTTGATAATAAGCTTTTGTTCTTTTTCAACACTTGCCTCATTTTGATTTAAAACAATAGTCTTATTTAAAGATTCTATTCTGTTCCAATTGTCTATATTTGGACGATTCCCATAATTGGAAGCAAATTCTTGTTTCCCCAGGACTACAAGGTTTTCATTATAAAAATAAAATTTTTTCTGATTTGATCCATTCAAAATACTTATAAGAGGTCTTTTTTCTAGTTCAATTTTTGCTAGTTCTTTCGCTCTTTTAGAGTCTATTGCTTTTTGGTAATAGGCTAATTGTTCTTCGGGTTGCATTGAGGTGAGTTTAAGAATACTGTCTGCCACTCGAATAGTTTTTTCATAAAAAATAACATCTTGAAGTCCCTCTCGCTCTCTCAAAACAATTGTTCTTTGACGACTTTCTTGAAGAAATTGACCCAAAAGACTATCTAAATATGCTCCTGCTCCTACATAATTTCCATAATCAAATGCTTTGTTTGCTAGATCTCGATAATTTTGTCTTCGGGTAGGCCGGTCTATGCTTGGGGATCTCAAAGATTTATTATAAAATTGTTTTGCTAAACTATCCTTTCCTTGAGTCAAATAATACCGTGCTTGCTGTCTGTAAATTAAGTGAGTGAAGTTTTCGTTTTCAAAAGCATTGCTTAGCTTTTCCAATGCTTTTTCTGGACTCTCTCCACTAATTTCGGATTGTATTCGCAATTCGTTCAATTTAGAATGCATCCAATATAGTCGGGGAGCTTTTCGTTTTAAGTCTACAATGGATGAAAAAGCGAGTTGTGCTGAATCTTTTTGCTTCAAAAGCTCAAAAAGTTGAGCTTCGATAAAACGATAACGAGTTTGTAAGGTTCTATCGCGCTCAGCTTTTGCTGCTGTTTTAATATATTTAAGCGCAGAATCTGTTTGTTGAATATTCAAAAAAGCCTGAGCTAAAGTTGCATTAACTTCTGCATAAAGTTTACTTTTTTTTGACATTGTTCTGGCAAGTGGTTTTAAATTGGAAACCGCCAGCTCATCATTGCGAAGTCGTATGTTCGTTTTCTCTCTCCACAATTTCCCTTCGTAAAAAACATCTGCTTCAGAACTTAAACCAAATAAAAAATTAAATGCTTCAAGAGCAGGAAAAAAACGTCTGTCATAATACCGCGCTTTCCCCAAAAGCAAATAAGCCTTACTGATTTGATCATTTTTTTGTTTGCCATTAAAATTCATGGAATGCTTTTGAATGGCCTTTACTGCCTTTTCCTCTGCTCGGATGAAGCTAGGAATCGCGGCTGTAGAATTTTCATCTTCTCCATCCAGGGAGATTAATTCTACTGGAAGGATATTTAAAAAATCATCTTGGGCCTCACTTGCCAAAATTATCGTTCCTAAATCCAAGGCTTCTTCTGCGTTGAAAAGCACATTAAATTTTGTGTTCAAACTATGGTACTCTCTATTAAAAAAACGGTCCTTCTGAGTTGAACAGCTCCAGATACCCCAAATAATGACGTAAAAAACACTAAATTTTAATACTTTTTTCAAAAAATAAAATGATGTATAATAATAACTTAAATTTAAGGGTTTTAGTATGCCTTTAAGCAGAAAAATAATCTTCTAACTCTTGAAGTGTTTTAGCAGTAGTTTCTTTATCCATAATCACAGATCCTTTTTCCAATAACACAATACGATTACAAACTTCTGTTAGGTGATTCAAATCATGGCTTGATATCAATAAAGTTAGTTCCTTATCCTCTGATTTTTTGTGTATTAATTGCTTTAATTTGATTTGAGTTGTTGGATCTAAGTTTGCGAAAGGTTCATCCAAAATAATGACTTTTGGTTTCCCAATAAAGGTCGCAACTAGACCTACCTTTTTCTGATTCCCCTTTGAAAAGTCACGTAAATATTTTTTTTGATTTAGGATTTCATCATTAAAAAAATCAGCATATGCTTCCAAAAAAAGGTCTATCTCTTTTTGATCAATCCCTCTTAAAGAGCCAACAAAATAAAAATATTCTTCGGGAGTCAGATACCCTATCAAAAAAGAATCGTCTATAAAAGCAGAAGTAAAGTTTTTCCATTCCTCACTTATAGCTACTGCTATTTTGTTGGAAATAATTTCACCCGAAGATGCCTTTATAAGATCAAGCAACAAACTAAAGAAAGTAGTTTTTCCTGCACCATTATTTCCAACCAATCCAAAAGACTGCCCTGTTGGAATTTCGAGTTGATCAATGCTCAAAGCTGTTTTATCTCCATAAATTTTGGTTAGCGAATTTGTTTTAATCATTGTTTTATTTTTGAGTAAAGGCCTGAAGCGTTTGGTGTTTTTCTTTTACGAACAATTTGACCATTTGGTTAAGAATTTGGTTTTTAAAAATAATTCCCAATATGCCACTGGATGCCAGAGTGATAAGGCCTACTGTTGAATTAAAAACTTGAGCAGGAATTAGATAAAGTAAAACGGGTAAAATCATTTTAGGTAAAATCATTAAAAATTGTTTTCCAGAAAAGGCTTGAGTGTTCTCAAAAGCTTTGGCTTTTACGTTTAATTTTAGGGGCTGTTTATTGAGTAAGCCTCCGTAAAGTGTTATCCATGTCCCTAAACCAATATTAAAAAAAGCTCCCGATAAAATCATCAAATATATATCTACTCCAAAGTAGATGTAAGGAATTGATAATACTGTCGACACAAGAACAGCAAAGGTCATCAAGCGCCATTTTGAATCTAAATATTGCTTGTAAGACAAGTTTTGACACATCAAAAATGGATAGTATTCACTGTCCCAAGCTGGAACATAGTTTCCGAAGGTCAATAAAAAACCTCCCGTAATAAAAATCGAAGCAAAAGGAATAAAAAACGCGGACTGGTATTCTATTGAAGGGAAAAAAGCTAGGCCATAAAACAAAAAGAGAAAGGACGCTAGTACAATATTTCTAGGTCTAATGTTACGTACAATCAACCTTAAATCATTTTTAAAAAAAAGTGCATGAGGACGAAAAACATTGAGAAAGTTATAGCGTTCAGCATTCGCAACTCCAGTTTTTGCAACAAGAGACCCCTCTAAGTTTATATTTATTTTTAAAAATTTAAAGGTTATAAAATATAACCCTAAAAAAATTGATGCCGGAAGCAATACCAAAATAGGATGGGCCAATAAACTGTCAAAAAAATGCCCTGTTGATCTTAAAATTTCTGTTTCAGAATAATACTCAACAACATAGACAAAAATAAATACTAGAACAAAAGTTGCTAAAACCTTGTTGTTTTTATTTACTAAAATTGTTATAAAATTTATACTTAGAGATAAAAGTGCAAGTGATACCCACCAAGCGAATACCTGACTTAAAAGATAATCATCATTAAACATAGCAATACTGATCGGTAGATAAAGCAAAAAAGGAATCACATTATAAATTGTAATCAGAGATCGCAATAAAACATTTCTAATAATTCGTTTTTTGGGGATCGACAGAAGAAGGAAAGATTTGATTTCTGTAACAGGAAGCTGCTGCAAAAAATAACGTATAATCAACTCAAAAGCAAAAATTAAAACCAAAAAACTGTTAATGATTGAAATCGCATCTTGCTCAAGAAATTTCTTACTTAGGGCGGGATAAATCACAACTCCTGCAAACAAAAAAGATCCTGCAAAATAAAGAATCACAAGACCCATCAATATTTTGATGGTGAATTTGGCCTCTAATTGCGGAGCTCGTAAAAACTTTTTGCGGCCAAGTTGAAATAGAGATGATGACATTAATGTAACATTGTGGTTAATTTAAAATTGGTTGACTAAATATAAATAATGTTACAATTTTAGAAGAAATTCTTTAGGTTTATTATTTTTGTAAAAAAAACAATGGCAGTATATCACACGCTAAAAATAAAAAACATCAAAGCGCTTACATCTGAAGCATCGGCTATTGGTTTTGAAGTTCCTTCCTCACTAAAAGAATGTTTTCAATTTCAATCGGGACAGTACATTAATCTTAAAACAACCCTTAATGGTAAAGAGATTAGAAGATCGTATTCTTTGTGTTCTGCACCATTTGAAAACTTTCTCGAAGTAGGAATTAAACGGATTTCTGACGGTCTTTTTTCAACTCATGCTACTCAAAAATTAAAAGTTGGGGATTCCCTAGAAGTTGCTGAACCCGAAGGGCGTTTTCTTTATGATAATAACTCCAAAAATGTGACTGCTTTTGCAGCAGGTAGCGGGATTACTCCCATTTTCTCAATTCTTAAAACTACATTAAATGCAGATAAGGATACCCATTTTACACTAGTCTACGGTAATAAAACTCCTGAACAAACTCTTTTTTATGATGAATTAAAAACATTAGAATCTGAGCATCCTTCACAACTAAAAATACTTTGGCTCTTCAGCCAATCGAATGAAAAAGAGGGCCGTTTTGGTCGAATCAATTCTAGTATTGTTAAATATGTGCTCAAAAATACAGGGCAACTGTCTACAGCATTTTATCTCTGTGGTCCAGAACCCATGATCTTTGAAGTTAAAAACACTCTTCTGAAAAATGATATTTCAGAAACTCAAGTTTACTTTGAACTTTTTTCTGCTTCAAAAGAAAAATCAACTTCAAAAGCCGCTTCCTCCTCTGACCTAGTTGCTCTAGAAATTATAGCCGATGATAGTACCTATAATATTGAAGGTTCCTATTCAAATACAATTCTTGATGCTGCATTGAATCAAAAAATTGATGCCCCTTATTCGTGTCAAGGTGGAGTTTGTTGCAGTTGTATTGCCAAAATCACTGAGGGATCGGCTTCAATGGCTAACAATCAGGTTTTAACGGATGAAGAGGTTAAAGATGGATTGGTTTTGACCTGCCAAGCAGTACCTACCTCTCCAAAAGTAGTTGTCAATTATGATGAAGTGTAGCTTTTTTAGGCTGTCCTTAATTTATTGTAAAGCTCAAATAGTTTTTTAGAAGCAACATCATTACTCCAGTTTTTTAATATCGTCTGACGAATTTGTTTTCCTTCCAAAAGATCTGGGTTTTCAAATACTTTTTTAATAATTTCTCTTAAAGAACTAATAGAGCCTTTCGGATATAAAAATCCGTTTTTATTGTGTTTTATCACCTCAGAATGGATCCCTACCTGATCAGTTGCTATTGTTATGCATCCACAAGACATGGCCTCTAAACAAACCAGAGAAAATCCCTCAGTATAAGAAGCAATAATAACTCCGGAGCTGTTCTGATAGTAAACGTTCATTTCATTGGTTTGTGAAATAAATTGAAGCTGATTTTCTACAGAATTTTTTTTTGCTATTGTTTTTATCTCTTGAGCATATGCTTCTGAATCTACTGTGCCAATAAATTGTATTTTCCATTCTGGATTTTTTTGTAATAAAGGAACGGCAGCTTCTATTACATCTCTTTGCCCTTTGGATTTCCTAATTCTTCCTACGACACTTATTATTTTATCTTTTGAGTTTTCGAGAGCTTTTTTAGGTATAAAATAATTTGTGTCAACTCCATGTCCGATGATGGTAGTTTCTGTTTTTAACTTTTGATCCATTTGCTTGCTTAAACTAATCCGTGAATCAGCCATAGACATTAGATAATCAGTAAAACTAGAGGGCTCAGAATCTGCGTGACGAGTAGAACATAATTTGAATTTACCTCCAAAGAGACGCAGCATTAATGCCAATAGCATTTCGTTATTTCTGTGGGTATGAATTATCGTTTTATCTAGAGAAAAAACTGCTCTTAAAACTTTTGCGAAAGAAATCTTATGACTTGAAATTCCATACCCAAATATTTTTGTTTCTTCTTGTTTGTTCAGACACGGAACTATACTTTCAACACTTCTTGTTACCCCTGTAGTTTTAAAATGAAAATGAAAATGAATTATCATGCAGGCGTTTTTTTTAAAATAATAAATTAGTCATCTCTTTTTCAAAAACAATTAAAAAGTAGGCCAAAAAAAATAGTTCTACAAGCCATTTCCTGTTGAAACTTTCAAAAAACTGAGTTGATAAAATTGAGGTAACCATCAAAAAGGAAATCCAGGAAATCACATTCCCGCTTCCTCCTAAAAGAATTATTATTATGCTGGAAAATAAAATTAAGATAATATTATAAAAACTATTTTTTTGTTTATTTCCACTGTAAGTCAATATTTTAAAATATTTTAAAACAACCAGAATCATTGTTATGATTACTAAAAACAATCCCAAACTATCTGAATATCGTTCACTCCACAAAAAAGAAAATTTATTGAGTATTAGGTTTGCCGTTTTTAAAGAAGGAAAATTTGGAATGAGTGTTAACAGCGTAAGCCAAATAACACTGACACAAAAAACAGGAAGTAGGGTAATTAATATATTTTTAAAACTTAACTGACCTTTAAGATATAAGACTCCCCATATCGTCAGATAAAAATAAAAGAAGTCAACTTTAAAAAAGATCGAGAAAACCAGCCAAAAGCCTGAATTGAAAACAAAGTTATTACTCAGCTTATTATTATCAAATTTTATAATGTTTATAAAACTAAGCCAAAAAAGTAAAGAAGCAATCCAAAGCCATATGTCCCAGCGATTAATTGGCAATATCCAAAAAAAGACAGAAAATAATAGTAAATGATAACTCCCTTCCCGAAACAAAGATTGTCGCCTTACCGTCCATTCAACGAATAATAAGCTAATTACCGACAAAACAGTTGATATAATCAATTTAAAAGTACTCCCTTCCAGAGGATTGTTTAGCAAAATAGCTTTGTGATGCGAATAAACTGCCAAAAAAAGCAATACAAAGGCAATTAAATAACTCAATAAAGTGGTTTTACCAAAAATTCTTGTAAACATGATTTTTAATTAATCTTGGGTAAAGAAGTTTTTTCAAAAACTCTCGTAAACATTATTTCTAATTTTATTCAACCCTTTTTTAAACCAAAAGAATTCTTTAAATTTAAGATATAAAGGTAAAACATTGTTTTTTATACATGGTCTGGATGCTAATTTAAATTTACCGAATGCTTTATATATTTGTTTGTGGGCTAACTTTTTGTCGTAAATATTAATTTATCTTTGGAGTGTAAAATGTTAATTTAATGTTAGATTTAACGGTTGTTATTGTTAATTATCGCTGTTGGGATATGCTCTCAAAATGTCTTAAAAGCTTAGATAAGCAGACCGTCCCAATAAAAAAAGTTATTGTTTCAGATAATTTTTCAAATGATGGGAGAATATCTGATTTTAAAAAACAATTTCCATGGGTGGATTGGGTAGAAGAAAAAATTAATGGTGGATTTTCCTATGGTTGTAATGCTGGTGCTCGCCTGGCTGATAGTAAGTGGTTGTTGTTTCTTAATCCCGATACCCTAATTCCAAGCGATTGTCTAGAAGGATTACTCACTCACTGTGACAAAAACCCAAACTACAAGCTAATTTCTATTAAACAAATAAAAAGTAATGGGGAAAACTGTTTTCCTTATGGAATTTTCCCAAATGCTTTAAACGTGTTAGGTCCTTTAAGAAGTTTAGAAAGAAATATAATTCGCCGAACTCAATCCAAAAAAGCAATAAATTCAAACTCGGTTGGTTCCCCAGATTGGATTTCAGGTGCTTTTGTCCTAATTCGTCTAAGTGATTTTAAGAAGCTTACTTCTTGGGATGAATTTTTCTGGATGTATTATGAAGATATAGACCTAAGTAAAAGAGCATCAGAACTAGGAATGAAAAGGGTTCTCTTAAACGACTGGCATTGTATTCATGACCATGGTGGAGCATCGAGAAAAACAACAGACATAACTATTTTAACAAAAGCTGAAGTTATAATTTCATCTCACAAATACATTCAAAAACACTTTAAGGGTATTTCAAGACTCTTGGCACACACTCTTGTTTTTGGCTCAACTTTTATTGAATTGAGCATTCTTTCTGTTTTTTCTAAAATAAAACGTGGGATTTTGAAAAAGCTTCTAAGCTATTGGTTTAAGGTAAAAGCATAAAAGCATATTTTTTTGCTAAATTCAACAAAAGCATTGGATTCACAGAAGCTTTTTATAACTTTGTAATAAAATTTATATTTTACAAAAATGAAGGAATTTTTTGAGGCTATTACATGGTTATTTGAAGAAGTGTTGTTTTCACCTTATAACATCTTAAGAGAACTCGAGCTTAATAACTGGTGGTTGGCAAATATTATCAACTGGGTTTTTGCAATCGTTATCTTTTCATTACTGGTTTATTGGACCATTCAATTGAAAATTTTTAATGATAAAGGGGAAGAAAATAAAGACCCTTCTGCTCACTCATTTTTATAAATCGAATCCTAAGTCTTTTCGATAATACATCCCCTGAAAATTAATTTTTCCTAAGGCTTTATAAGATTGTTCAAGTGCCTCATTATGGTCTTTTCCAAAGGAAGTAACCGCTAATACCCTTCCTCCTGAGGTTTTTACTATTCCTTCTCCCATTTGTGTTCCTGCATGAAAAACAGTGCTTGTTTTTACTTCAGAGATCCCCGTTATGTTTTTCCCTTTTTGATACGCTTCTGGATATCCACCCGAAACCGCTACAATAGTGGTTGCTGATCTTGGATCAATTTGCAATTGATGTTGATCTAAAGTTTGAGTTCCAACCGCTTTAAAAAGATCAACCAAGTCATTCTGAATTCTTGGAAAAACAACCTCAGTTTCTGGATCTCCCATCCGTACATTGTATTCAATTACAAAAGGATCTTCACCAACCTTAATCAGTCCAATAAAAACAAAACCTTGAAATGGTAGGTTGCTTTTTTGAAAACCATCCATTGTCGGTTTGATTATTCGATCTTCTATTTTCTTAATGAATTGTGGAGAGGCAAAAGGTACAGGAGAAATGGCTCCCATTCCTCCTGTATTAAGCCCTGTATCTCCTTCTCCAATGCGTTTATAGTCTTTAGCCATGGGAAGTGTCAAATAGTTTTTGCCGTCTGTCAAAACAAAACAAGACAACTCTATTCCCTTTAGGAATTCTTCGATAACAACTTTTTTTGAAGCCTGACCAAATTTTTGTCCGATTAACATTTGTCTCAATTCGTTTTGCGCGTCAGTTAAGTTTTCTAAAATTAATACCCCTTTCCCGGCAGCCAGGCCGTCAGCTTTCAATACATATGGTGCTTTCATTGTTTCCAAAAAAAGACAGCCTTCTTCTACAGTTTCGGCTGTAAAACTATCGTATCGTGCTGTTGGAATGTTGTGAGTTTTCATAAACTCCTTGGCAAATTCTTTACTCCCTTCTAAAGTTGCAGCAGCTTTTCTAGGGCCCACAAACGTTACTTCCTTTAAGCTAATATCTCTTAAAAAGAAATCATGTATTCCATTGACTAATGGGTCTTCTGGCCCAACAATTACCATCTGAATGTTGTTTTCTATAACTGCTTGCTTAATACCTTGAAAATCATTGACGTCTAGTGAAAGGTTTTGGGCAATTTGATGGGTTCCTGCATTTCCCGGAGTTACAAAAAGTTGCTCACATTGTTTACTTTGTGACAGTTTCCAGGCAATAGTGTGTTCGCGACCGCCGCCGCCAATGATCAAAATATTCATCTGTTTCTTTTTAGCCCAACAAATATAAAAAGACTCCGGGAATGTTACCCGTAGTTTGTAAGAAAGAGTCGAATTCTAAAATTTTTCTGCCATATGAATTGATTTTTGAGTACTCAACATAAAGCTTTTGTTAAGTTTTTATGGTTTTTTCTTGAGGTACGTTCCTCTAGGCTCATCCTTTTCTTGAAGTACAACCTCAGAATGTAAAAACTTAGCAGCAGCAGCAGAATCATTAACTTTTGAAGCTGTACGTTCTAACATTTCTAATTCAAAAGAATTCAATACGCTTGCTCTTATTCCTGTTGATCTCCATTGAGAACTAGGTCTACAACCTTTGGATATTGCTCGAGCTAATTCTAGGGCATCCAACAAAGCTTGATTGGCTCCTTGGCCTTTGAAAGGGCTCATGGGGTGCGCTGCATCACCAATTAAGGTTGTCTGTCCCGCTTTTGCCAATAAATCAGGATGAAGCAATTTTCGATCATAAATGGGATAACCTGAAACTTGAGTTTCATCAGTTGCTTCCAAAATCTGTGGAATGGGTTTATGCCATTGTGCCCTTCGACAAGCTTCCTTTTTGAGTGCAGAAGCTCCTTGAACACTTAACCTTTTAGCCTCTTTTTCTTTTATTGGAAAGCTCAACTGCCACATTACAGCATCTGAAGAAAAAGGCATTATATAAATACGTTCATCCCCATTTGCAGTTTGAAATACTGTTGCAGAATCCAATAAAGAATAGTTGCGGTTTTTGAGCTTCTCTAGAGGACAAATGCCTAAAATTACTATACAATCTAAATATCGTAAAGGTGTTATTTCTTCTCCTATTAGTATTTTTCTAACCGAACTTCGAATCCCATCAGCACCTATCACCAGATCCGCTTTTGCTTTTTTTATTTTTCTGCCTACCCAAAAAGTTAAATCTACTCCTTTTCCTCGAGTTTCTTTAAAGTCTATTAATTGATGTCCCCAACTTACCTGATCATGTCCCCCAAGTTGTTTAAGCAAACTTGACCGCAATGACTGTCTTGCAATATGAATGTTGGTTCGTCTGAGAGGTTTTTTAGAATTGGTTTCTAGCCATTTTCTCATTCCCCATTCACCCATGACTTTCCCCTCGGTGTTGTGAACGATGTGTCGGGTCGATACAACCCCTTCTATTAAAGTGGTCAGACCAAAAGCTTCTGTGAATTTACTCGCTTGCTGAAGGGTTAGACCATACCCTTGAGAGCGTGTTTTAAAATTGATGTCACGCTCATAAAGGGTAAAAGGTATTCGTCGTTGCAAACATGCAACAGCCAAAGCAACTCCTCCTATCCCACAACCAATAATTGCAATGTGCGGAAAGTTTTTTATGTCCGGTTCTGTTAGACTTCCTGCTGGAAGTAATCCCGATCCTGAACAATTTTTACAGGAATTCAAATGCCCTTTTGGAGGAGTTGGTGCTAAACCTATGTCTTTCATTTTTTCAAATTCCTCTAATTCTTTCTGATAATTGAGTCGAATTTTCTTTCGAAGCCTTTGTCTTTTTTTACCCATTCCATGGCATTCTTTACAACTGATCCAGTAAGATTGATTTTTTTCGGACATTTTCACATCATCCTTTTTTAGCCCCTGATTTTTAAAATCTTGTTCCAGCGATAAGTTCTAATAAACTTTCCTTGATTTAAATCAACCAAAAAAGGTTGTTGTTCCCGCTTTGCTTTTTGATAGCCTTTCATCAACTTTAAAAAAGAAAGAATACTTTTTTTAAGGATGGCATTCTTCAAACTTGCTAAAAAAGTAAGGGTTCTTCCATATCGCAATACATAAAAAGCAGCTCCTTGCAGCTCATCTGCTTTTAGGTCATATCCTGCTCCTAAGGGCCTTAAATGTTTTACGTGAAGGTTATCAAGAGTTTTTACTTCAAAGCCAAAATATAAAGCCAAAAACTCATCAGCGGTGTCCCACCCCATTGCTGGAATAAGACCTCCTATTTTTGAATAACATTTTTTAGAATAGGCTTTTATAGCCCCGCGAACATGGTTCTGGTCCATCGGGTGATTTAACTTCCATATTCCTTGAGAATCTTCCTCATAACAAAAGCCTCCAGCGATTCCGGTTTTTTTGTCTTTGAAAACGTTCATCAATACTTCAAAGTAGTTCTTTGGCAAAAGGATATCCGCATCCATTTTTACAATTACATCAAAGGGGCTTTTCAGCTTTTTAAATCCAAATAAAAAAGCTTCGATCACCTTAGTTCCAGGCAAATGTTCTTTAGATGAATTGTGATTAAAGTATGTAATGTTTTTGTGTTTAGACGCAAAACTTTGCATAATTGCTTCTGTACCATCGGTTGAATTGTCATTCACTAGGAGGATTTCGGATGCAAGAACCGTTTGTTCACAAATAGTCTGAAGCATTCCCGTTAAAAACTTATCTTCGTTATGAGCTGATATTATTACACTGTACTTTATCAAAACTTTTTATTTGAAAAAATTGGACTGTAATGCGGTCGTACAACTCCTGGTTCTGAGGTAGCTATTGGATTAACTGTATTATCAAGTTGGTGTTCTTTTAAAATTTTTATAGCTAGGTCAAACCAACTCATTATTTTTTCATCCGAAAAATGATACAAGCCTTTTGGAGGCTTTTTTGAAATTAAACGCATAATAAAAGCTGCTAAATGATCAACATTTGTTGGAGTTCCTATTTGATCATCCACAACAGAGAGCGATTCTCCCTTTTTAGCTTTACTCAAAATTGAGTTATAAAAATTTTTTCCTAGTGTTTTGCTGTACAACCAAGAGGTTCTAACAATATAAAATGCTCTTGAATTTTGTTGAATCTCCTGTTCGCCAAATAATTTACTTTTACCGTATTGATTTAATGGAGCAGTGACATCCGATTCCAAATATGGTGTTTTTTTGTTGCCATTGAAAACATAATCTGTAGAGATATGAATGAGAGTAATTTGACTTTGATTGCATAAATGAACTAGTTTTTTAACTGCTTCTACATTTATGGCCTGCGCTTGGTCTACTTCTAATTCCGCTTTTACAACATTAGTATACGCAGCACAATTGATACAATAATCAAATTGCTTGTCTTTTAAAAAAGCCGCCATCGCTTTTGAATCTGTAATATCAAATTCTTTTCTCCCGCAAAATACCCACTGGTCTCTGCTAGACCCAGCTTTTTCTTTAAGGGTATTTCCTAATTGACCTTCAGCTCCTGTAACAAGAATTTTTTTCACAGGATCTCCTTTTTAAAACCTTTCCATAAAGTGTCTTTATCACTCAAAATTTGATCTTTTTCTGGAATACGCCAATCAATGTTGAATTCTGGGTCGTTGTATAAAACACCTCCCTCTTTTTCAGGGTAATAATAGGCATCTGTTTTATAAAAAACGATCGCATCATAGCTGAGAACTGCATATCCGTGAGCACATCCTTTAGGAATAAACAATTGATCTTTATTTTCTTGACTCAATTCAGCTGTAACTACTGCTCCGTATGTTTTGCTATCCTTTCTTAGATCAACTGCTACATCTAAGATCGTTCCTTTTAATGCACGAATAAGTTTTGCTTGTTCAAAAGGTGGTTCTTGAAAATGCAATCCGCGAATTACTCCATAAGTTGAATAAGCTTCGTTGTCCTGAATAGGATTAAATGAAGACTGAGTTGCTTGTTCAAAACGTTCTTTTTGAAAACTCTCATAAAAATAACCTCTTGAGTCTTCAATAACTTTAGGTTTAATCAACCAACATCCCTCAATTTTTGTTTGAATTGTTTTCATAACTGTCATAAAATTAATGACTTTAGAAAATTTCCATATACAGTTCCTTTAAGTTCTTCTGCCAAATCACTCAGCTTGTCTTTGCCAATAGCTTCAGAATGATATGCCGCAGCTTCGATAGCGCCAACAAGAATCCCTTGTCTAGATTGAATAACCTGTACAAACTGACTGGCCTCCATTAATGATTCAATCGTTCCTGTATCTAGCCATGCTGTTCCATGATCCAAAACCTCAACATGCAAGCAATCTTCATCCATATACAATCGGTTAAGATCCGTGATTTCGAGTTCTCCCCTTTTACTTGGTTTTAATTTTTTTGCTTTTTTCACAACTGTGTTATCATAAAAATAAATTCCAGGTACAGCAAAAGAAGACTTTGGATGGGTTGGTTTTTCTTCTATATTAATTGCTTTTTTATTGGAGTCAAATTGAACTATTCCATAACGGTGTGGATCACTTACTTTACTGGCAAAAATCATTCCCCCATCATAAGTAGCGTATTTTTTTAATTGCTCAATAAAATGTGTCCCGTAAAATAAATTGTCTCCCAAAATTAAAGCAACAGGATCGTTGTTTATAAATTTTTCCCCCAAAATAAAGGCTTGTGCCAAACCGTTTGGCTCTGGTTGTTCTTTATAAGAAAAAGAGCATCCTATTCTAGATCCATTTCCTAAAAGTCTTCGATACAAGGGAAGGTCATCTGGGGTTGTAATAATCAAGATTTCATGAATTCCAGCTTCAATTAAAGTTGCCAGAGGATAATAAATCATCGGTTTATCATAAATAGGCATAAGTTGCTTGCTTACCGCTTTGGTCAACGGATATAATCGCGTTCCCTTTCCTCCTGCTAAGATAATTCCTTTCATAATTCTTGTTTTATTTTCTTTTGGTAAGGTAGTGTTCCACAGTGATTTTTAGCCCTTCTTCAAAAGGGGTTTGAGGAAGCCATTTTAAATCCTTTTTTATTTTAGTTGCATCAATAGCATATCGGTAGTCATGCCCCAATCGATCGGTGACATGAGTTATTAATTTGGAGTATGATTCTCCATTGGATCTAGGTTCAATTTGATCTAAAATTTTAATTACCGCATTACATAACTCCAGATTGGTTTTTTCATTATCTCCGCCAACTGCATAAACTTGTCCCAAAACTCCTCTTTCAAAAACCGTTTGAATTGCTTTACAGTGGTCTTTTACAAAAAGCCAATCTCTAATATTTTCTCCAGTTCCATAGATTGGAATTGGTTCTTCATGAATTGCTTTTCTAATGATTGTTGGTATCAATTTTTCATGATGTTGATATGGTCCAAAATTATTTGAACAATTCGTAGTCACAACCGGTAAACCATAAGTATGAAAATAGCTTCGGACTAAATGATCTGAGGCTGCCTTGGATGCGCTGTAAGGGCTATTGGGGGCATAGGGTGATTTTTCTGTAAAAGCCCCTTTTAATCCAAGAGCTCCATATACTTCGTCTGTCGAAATATGATGAAAACGAGCTGATTTAAAAGCTGGTTTTAACTTTTGATTATTATCTAACCAGCTTTTTCGTGAAGCTTCTAAAAGCCGGAAAGTTCCCATAATATTAGTTTCTACAAAATCCTTTGGCCCACTGATCGAATTATCGACATGTGATTCTGCAGCAAAATGAATAATTCCTTGAATTTTGTTCTTTTGGAAAAGCTTTTTCAAAAGAATTGCATCACAAATGTCACCTTCTACAAAACAAACTTTAGTGTTTTGCTTCCATCGATCAAGTGCTTTTAGATCAGCTGCATAAGTTTTTTTATCTAATATCAATAGGCCTTGATCTCGCTTAGTTTCTATCAGATAGTCTACAAAGTTGGAGCCTATAAACCCGAGCCCTCCTGTTATGAGTATTGATGTTCCTTGCATAGTTTAATCTTGTTTTATTAAAGCATCAGCTATTTTACGGTCGTTAGATAAACGCGGTACTTTGTTCTGTCCTCCAAGTTTTCCTATGGATTTCATATAGGCTTCAAAACCTTGATTTACAATTGGTTTAACAACAAGTTTCCTAAGAACTTTTCCTTGAATTAAGTCTTGATAATAAACATTCTGTTTTTCCATTTCATAGTCCAATACCTTTTCAAAGGCCTCAATATCTTTTGGTGGAAGGTCAAATTCAATACACCATTCGTGGTATGGTAAACCTTTATCTGGTTTCACTTGAGGTGCAACTGTAAACTCACGAACACGAATATCGGTGCCTTCTGTTGCATTTTTAAGGGCTGTCTCTACTTCTTTTCCAATTACATGTTCTCCAAAAGCAGAAATAAAATGTTTGATTCTCCCTGTAACAACTAATCTGTAGGGTGACTTAGACACAAAGCAAACGGTGTCTCCAATATTGTATGCCCAAAGTCCTGCGCTTGTCGAAATTATAAGTGCATAATTTACTCCCAATTCTATTTCATGCAATAAATAACGTTTTGAATTTTCTTGCTGAATCTGATCAACTCGAATAAATTCATAAAAAATATAGTTGTTTAACAACAAAAGAAGGCCGTCTTGTTCTGAAAGATCTTGATATGCAAAAAACCCTTCTGATGCGGGAAACAGCTCAATTGTATCTACCTTTCGCCCAATAAGATTATTAAATACACTTTTGTAGGGTTCAAAATTAACTCCACCATAAACCAAAAGAGAAAAATCTTTAAATATGTCCCCAACATTTTTATTTGTTCTCTTTTTTAATTTTTCAAAATACATCTGAATCCATGAAGGTATTCCTCCTATTAAAGTCATGTTTTTGGTTAAAGTTTCTTCAACAATCTTGTCTACTTTGTGCTCCCAATCGTCTATGCAATTTGTTTTCCAACTGGGCATTCTGTTTTTTTGTAAGTACCGAGGAACATAATGAGCTACAATACCTGATAAACGTCCCAATGCAACTCCATTTTTGTCTTCTAGCTCGGGGCTCCCTTGAATAAAAATTTGTTTCCCTTTTAAAAAGCTTGTTTTTCCAGTTCGATAGATATAACTGAGCAGCGCATCCCGAGCTGCGATGATATGAGTGGGCATAGACTCTTTGGTAATTGGAATGTATTTTGCTCCTGATGTGGTTCCACTTGTTTTCGAAAAATAAATTGGCTTACCGGGCCACAAAATATTTTCTTCTCCAGCAACCATTCTGTCAATGTAAGGACTCAATTCCTCATAATCCCTTATTGGTACATATTTTATGAAATCGGCGGGAGTATTGATGGATTTAAAATTGTGATCTTTTCCAAAGGTAGTTTCACGAGCAGTTGCAATTAGTTTTTGAAACGTTTTTTCTTGTGACTTAACAGGGTTTTTTATCCACCTTTGATTTCTTGCATGTATAATTTTAGCAAAAAGTTTTGCTGCTATTTGCTTCATATACTATTCTTTTGAAAAATCAATAAAATTCTCAGGATTCATGGGGTATCCATCGCTCCAAAGTTCAAAATGTAAATGCCATCCTGTTGTGAACTCACCCGTATTTCCTGCTGTGGCTATGACTTCTCCTGCTTTTACAAAATCTCCCTGTTGCTTGCTTAAAGAAGCATTGTGTTTATAAGCAGAAATCAATCCAAAGGGGTGCTCAATGATGATGACATGACCAGTCCCTGAAGTCCATTCCGAGAATATTACTGTTCCTTCTGCTACAGCTTTAACGGGATCGTTTTCATTAAGAACCACATCAACAGCAAAATGCTTGTTTGCTGGGTCATATGTTTGAGACAGACTGCCTTGAGCCGGAGGAAAAAGGACAAAATCAACTTTGTTCTTAGAATTTCCTGGAAGGTTATATTTATCCTCTTGGTGTACGATTGCCCGAAGCAATGAATCATCTATACTTGTTGAAGCTATTTGCTTTGGTCTTTTTTGAAAGGTCTCGAGTTCTGTTTTACTTTCTTCTAAATCATCAAATTTCAAATCACCCACCAATACCCTTTGAATCGAATTTAAATAACGTATCGACTGATCGTAAGCTCTGCTTAAAGAGTCTAATTTAAAGGCATTTTCTGCGGTTTGAGCTCTCATCTCAGTAGAAGAATAGCCTGGCATAAGTTCTTTTAATGGGGTAGATGCGATTAAAAAAAAAGTTCCTACTACAAAGATTGAGATTAAAAGGATAGAAATAATCATCACATTTAAACGAGTCAATCGAAAATATAATTGTTCCTCGAAGGTTTCTTCGTTTAACACTACTAATCGATACTTATTTAATAGTTTTTGTTTGAGTTTTCCTCTTTTTTCCGTTGTTTTTTTCATGATAGAATACAAATATAAAGAAACCCTAGTTTAAAAATNACTGCTTTACTTCCACAAAATATAGATCCCCTATAATTTTTATTTTTACATTTGTGAAAAATCAATGATATGATAAGTTTAATAAATTTTTTAGGAATGATAGGAGGTCCACAAATAATCCTCATTGTTATTGTTGTTTTATTACTTTTTGGTGGTAGAAAAATTCCTGAGTTGATGCGTGGTCTTGGAAGCGGAATCAAAGAATTTAAAAATGCTACTAAAGAAGATGAGGAAGATTCTTCAAAAATTGAAAATAAAAAAGATTAATTTTCTTTTTTAGTCTCTTGACTAAAAGAGGATATAATGGTGTTTAATTCAAACATATAATCTCTCTTACTCATCGAAGGTGCAAAAGCAAATCCTTCGATTACTATCCATTTTTTAGCTAGTACATTCTTAACCATATAATTTACAAATGGCCCTGCCATAAAATCTTTTTTAACTTCCCACATCCCTTTTGTCAAATATGCTTCATTTTTACCCAATTTCGTTTTATAAACATAGGGAAGGTAAGCTTTCTCTGTAATCATATGGCTTTCTGGAAGTCTCCCTGGAACATATATCTTGCCTATAGAATCCCTAATGCTTATGATTTTATTCAAAGGGTTCGGAGATAATTCTTTATATGGTAATGTATATGCGATCAAGTTTAGAGTCCCTTTTTGTATTTGTTTTTCAATCCAAATAAAATTGAATGTATCCTTTACGGTTTTATAGGCGGTAGGATAGGTCAAACTAAAATTGAAACGCTTTTCCAAACTATTGTCTTTTGATATAGCTTTGCGGATTCGTCTCAATTTTTCTTTTCGTTCGTTTTCTTGAAACAAACCTAAAATAAGTTGTTTGTTTTCTCGAACATATTCTTGCATAATTTCTTCATCTTCTCCTCTAAAGGAAGCAACTATTTGTGGTCGTGCAAAAGGGTTTTCCTTGAGATCAAAACGAGCTAGGCTGTCCTTTATAAACCAAAGAATATTTCTGCTATTTCGTGCAAAACCACCAAAATTTTTAGGGTGAAGATAATTTAGAGAGAACCTCGGTTCATTCATTGGAAGGCCTTCATATTCTGAGGCTAATTCTTTGCGAACTGTTTCTCCTAGATTCCCTGTCCATTGGGCATTGGTCATCACAACAGTAACGTGATTTAAATTCCCGTTTGAATCAGGAACATAACGTTCTGCTCTTTTGGGCGAACAGCCAATTATGGCTATGGTCAGAAGAAGAAAAAGTTTTTTCATAATACCAGTCTGTTGTTTTATGTATTAAAACGATCAAAAATCATTCCATTTAAGTGGCTTTAAGATTGTCTTATCATCAAGCTCTTAAAGCAGCAATCCCCGGCAAATCCTTGCCTTCAAGGCTTTCTAGCATAGCTCCTCCACCTGTTGAAACATAGCTCACTTGATTTTGAAAACCAAATTGTTTAACTGCAGCTACTGAGTCTCCTCCTCCTACAAGTGAAAAAGCTCCATTTACTGTACTTTCTGCAATGGCCTCTCCTAGCGCAATTGTTCCCTTAGCGAAATTAGAAAATTCAAAAACGCCAACAGGGCCATTCCATAATATTGTTTTTGACTCTAAAATAACGGACTTGAATTTGTTGATACTTTCTGGACCAGAATCTAAGCCCATCCATTTTTCTGGAATGGAATCAATGGGTTTAATTTGACTGTTTGAATCGTTATCAAATTCTTTGGCACATATAACATCTATTGGTAGGTGGATTTGTACCTTCTTTTCAGCCGCTAAAGCCAATAAATCTTTTGTGTACTGCAGATAGTCATCTTCACACAAAGAATCACCAATAGTTCCGCCTTGTGCCTTAACAAAAGTATAGGCCATTCCACCCCCTATAATAAGGTGGTCTATTTTGTCTAATATGTTTTCAATTATAGTGATTTTTGAGGAAACTTTAGCCCCTCCTAATATTGCTAAAACGGGTTTTTTACCTGTATTCATCACTTTATCAATTGCCGAAACTTCTTGTTCCAAAAGTTTTCCCAAAACTTTTTTCTTTTGAAAAAAAGAGGCGATTACTGCTGTTGAAGCATGTGCTCTATGAGCTGTTCCAAAAGCATCATTTACATAAACCGAACCAAGTTTTGAAAGTTGCTTGGCAAAACTCTTGTCCCCTTTTGTTTCTTCTTTATAAAAACGCAGATTTTCTAAAAGTAAAACTTGTCCATTTTGAAGCGAATTTGCCCTCTCTTGGGCCTCTTTACCGATACAATCTTCGGCAAAAATTACCGGTACTTCTAAAATTTCGGATACTTTATCTTGGATTTGACTTAAAGAAAATTTAGGGTTTTTTCCTTCTGGACGGCCCAAATGCGACATCAAAATACAACTGCCTCCCTTAGAAAGAACGTAATCAATTGTAGGTTTTGCCGCTCGTATCCTTGTGTCATCTGTTATCTTACCTTGATCGTTCAAAGGCACATTAAAATCTACACGAATTAGTACTTTTTCGTTGTTGAGTGATAGTTTATTAAGGGTATTCATCATAAAAATTTTTGCAAAAATAAAGAATTCTCTTCAACTGCTGGTATTTGAATGTTAGGCATTTGAAATTAATTTTATAGTATCTTTAGGAATGTTTTTAGATAGAGTAATTGGGCAAAATGATTTAAAAGAAAAACTCTTTTCTTCTCTTAAACAAACACAAGTGCCTCATGCTCAGTGTTTTATAGATGCTTCAGGTCGTGGTGGTCTAGATTTAGCTGTTGCTTTTGGTCTTGAATTATTATGGGACAAAAAACTTATTGAAAAGCATCAAAATGAAAAAAAGGAGTCTTCATTTTTTTTAGAACACCCTGATATTCATTTTATATTTCCAGTAGCAACCTCAGCTACGATCAGCAGTAAACCAAAATGTTCAGATTACATAAAACAGTGGAGAAACTTTGTTTCGGAGACTCCCTATGGAAATTCAAATGACTGGATGTTGTCCATAGGATCCGAAAATAAACAAGGCAACATAAGCGTTGAAGAGATCGACATATTGTATAAAAATTTACATCTTAAATCTTTTTCTGGAGGAGCAAAAGTTTGTGTTCTTTGGGGGGTTGAAAAATTAAATCTTCAATCCGGTAATAAACTATTGAAATTAATAGAAGAGCCTCCGTCCAGAACATTTTTTATTTTCGTTTCCAAAAATGAGTTGAACTTGTTACCTACAATAAAATCACGATGTCAAATCTCAACTCTTAAGCCTATAGCTCCAGAAGAAATTAGATCCTTTTTAATAAGTAGAGGTTGTGAACATAAGCTTGCTGAATTTTATGCAACAAATTCTGAAGGTAGCTTAGGAAAAGCCTTGAAATTTTTTGAAAATATTGAACAACAAAAAGAATTTGAAAATCTTTTTGTACAATGTTTAAGATGCGCATTCAGAGCAAGTGGGAATAAAAGCGTTGTAATTGACCTTATGTCTTGGGCAAATACAGTTGGTGCCTTTGGAAGGACGATTCAAAAAGAATTTCTTTTATACTGTCTTAATTTTATAAGACAGGCCTTATTGTTTTCTTACCGTGCAGATTCTCTTGTTAATTTTAAACCCTTAACTGGATTCAAAATAGAAAAATTTGCACCCTTTGTTCATGGTGGTAATGCCCAAGAATTAATCCAGCTTATGGAAGAAACAACTTATGCGATTGATCGGAATGCGAACGGGAAAATACTTTTCTCTGATTTTGCCTTGCGGATGACTCGAATCTTAAACAAAAAAGAAATTTAAATTAATTTGTGTTCTTAAAAACATATACCAAAGATGAATACTCCCCAGAACTATATGCCCTTATATTCGACTGTAATCCTCTGAACAAACCGCGTAATATAGGCAACCGAGAGCCTTTGTGCTTTTCAGATATACAAGCTATGTATAAAGCATCTAATAGCAAGGGATGTTTTCGAGTCAATTCAAAACCAAAAGGTTCAACCAATCTTTTTATTCCTTCTTCAGAAAAATGCCAAAGATGTCTTGGGACATCATAGGCAGCCCAGTATTCTTTATAAAACTTAGCGTCAAAAGAATTAAGATTTGGAACTGCTATTAAAAGAGTGCCCTTTTTTTTGAGGTAATTACAAATTGATTGGAAACATTCGTCCAAATCTGAAACATGCTCCAAAACGTGCCAAAATGTTATCATATCATATTTTGCATTTGACAGTTTTCCCCATGAAGAAAACACCTCAAGACTTTTTTGCTCACATTGATCACGAGCATATGCGTTTGTTTCAACGCCCTGCCCTTTAATTTTTTTGTTTGTTAGGTATTTTAAAAAATCTCCTGTCCCGCACCCATAGTCCAGAACTTTCCCATGGGGGGGGATGAGGTCTTTAAACATTTTAAATTTTACAACAAACATTAAGTTCCTAGCAACACGATAAGCAGTTGAAAGAAAGCTTTTATTCGAATCATTATGAGAAATATAATCTTTTGAAGCGTAATAAGAGTCTATTTGATTTGCTTTAGGTCTAGGATATGTATGAGCATATTGAGTTGAACTATCCCAAACTATTGAGAATGTTTTCCCTGAAACCAGATAATCTTTAGCTGAACAAATTACCTTTTTCATCTCTTTTTTTTTATGTTCCACGTGAAACATTATCTTCCTAATTGAACCAAAAGAACACTAATATCACTAGGCTTAATCCCGCTAATTCTTGAGGCTTGAGAGATTGTTTTGGGTCTGATGGAATTAAGTTTTTCTTTTGCCTCATGAGACAAAGAGGCTAAGGCATCATAATTAAATGAAGCGGGTATGGTTACTGCTTCAAGGCGATTCAGTTTATCTGCATTAGACTTTTCTTTTTCTATATATCCCGAATATTTAATTTGTACCTCAACCTGTTCCTGGACGTCTTTATCAATATTATATTGTTCAATAAAAGAGGAAACTTCGGGCAAAGTGTTCATGTCCTTGAAATCAATCCTAGGGCGAGAATAGATTTTTAGCATTTTATCTGATTGACGCATTGGTGATGATCCCTTAGCCACAAGAAAAGGATTTGCATCTTGTGGTGACACGCTTGTTTTTTCATAAAAGTCTTTGAGGAGCGCAGTCTGTGATATTTTGTGTTGGACCGATGCCAATCGTTCATCACTAGCAAGACCTATCGAGTGTCCCAAAGGAGTTAAACGGAGATCAGCATTGTCTTGCCTAAGAAGTGTTCGGTATTCTGCTCGTGAGGTAAACATACGATAAGGCTCCTCGGTCCCTTTGGTTATAAGATCGTCTATTAATACCCCTATATAAGCTTCACTTCTTTTTAAAATAAATTCTGATGCTCCACTCAAAAAATTATGAGCGTTAATCCCAGCTATCAAACCTTGAGCTGCTGCCTCTTCATATCCAGTTGTACCATTGATTTGACCCGCAAAGAACAAGCCTTTAACGAGTTTAGTTTGTAAGGTGTGTTGCAATTGGGTCGGTTGGAAATAATCATATTCTATTGCATATCCGGGGCGGAAAAACTTAACGTTTTCAAAACCCTTTACTTTACGCAAGGCATCATATTGAACATCTTCAGGCAATGATGTAGAAAATCCGTTTATATAATATTCAACCGTATTCCACCCTTCTGGCTCAACGAAGATTTGATGTCTATTTTTGTCGGCAAAACGGTTAACTTTATCTTCAATTGATGGACAATATCTTGGGCCAGTACTTTTGATGCTACCATTGAACATTGGAGAGCGATCAAACCCTGACCTCAAAGTTTGGTGAACTTCATCACTTGTATAAGTAATATGACAAGAACGTTGGCTAGTCAGAGGAGTTGTTTCAGGTGAATAACTGAACTTAGAGGGTTCGGCGTCGCCGGGTTGTTCTTCCATAGAATTAAAATCTAGTGAACGTCCATCTACTCGAGGGGGAGTACCCGTCTTCATCCTGCCAGATGAAAAACCTCTATTGATGAGGGTGGAGGTCAAGCCTGTTGAAGCACTTTCTCCTGCTCTTCCTCCACCAAAATTTTTTTCGCCAATATGAATTAAACCATTTAAAAAAGTTCCATTGGTTAAGATAACTGATTTAGCGAAAATTTTAAGACCAAGGCTTGTTATAACTCCAACAACAGCATCTCCTTCAAAAAGAAGGTCTTGAACCATTTCTTGGTAGAAATCTAAGTTAAGGGTATGTTCTAGTCGAACCCTCCATGCTTCTGCAAACATCATTCGGTCTGACTGTACGCGTGGACTCCACATGGCAGGGCCCTTAGAGCGGTTAAGCATTTTATATTGTATCGCACTGATATCGGAAACTATTCCGCTATACCCGCCAAGAGCATCAATTTCACGTACTATTTGGCCCTTAGCTATTCCTCCCATTGCAGGATTGCAGGACATTTGACCTATGGTTTGCAAATTCATGGTTACAAGCAAAGTATTAGATCCCATATTGGCGGATGCAGCTGCGGCTTCAGCTCCAGCATGACCTCCTCCAACAACGATAACATCATAAGGTTTTGAGAACATAATTATTGTTTCACGTGGAACATTTGAAGGCAACGATCTTCATGCTCGGACATTAATACTTTTTCTTGAGAATTTGAATCTGAAAAACCTATAGTATGTAAAAAACCATGTGATATTAACCTAAGGTATTCATTTTCAATGCTTTGGAGGTTTTCGCTCGCATTGTGGACACACATGCACTTGGAGACAAATAGCTCCGCATTTATAACTTGCTGATTTCCATAGTCAAAGGTTAAAATATCTGTATGTGTGTTATGATTCAAGTGTTTTTGATTCATTTCTAACATTTGGTCTTTACCAATTACGTTTACAATGAAATTTTGAATTTGTACTCCATAATCACGTGCCAAAATATCGATCCACCGTATCAATTCTGATGGGTCCAAATCTGGAGATGGAATGTTATTAAATTCTATACGCTTCATTTGAGCACAAATATACAGAAACTAAGTAGATGTAAAATCGAAGCAGAGAGAGTATATTTGTAAAAAAAAAATGACAGAACGTGTTCGTTTCGCACCAAGCCCAACAGGTCCACTTCATATAGGAGGGGTAAGAACGGCCTTATTCAATTATTTGTTTGCAAAAAAAAATAATGGGGTTTTTGTATTAAGAGTAGAGGATACAGATCAAAAAAGGAAAGTTGAAAAAAGTGAAGAATATATCTTTGAAAGCTTGAAATGGGCAGGTATAAGCCCTGATGAAAGTGTTCTAAACCCGGGGAAATTTGGCCCATATCGGCAAAGTGAGCGCAATGAAATATATAAAAGATATATAGATGAACTTATTCAAAAGAAAGGTGCTTATTATGCATTTGACTCTTCTGAGAGATTATCGGAAGAGCGTGAAAAAGCAGAAAGGAAGGGAGGCGCTTTTAAATACAACTATGAAAACAGGGAGCTCTTTGAAAACTCGTTGAATTTATCAGAGACAGAGACTCAGAATAGAATTAGAAAGGGTGACCCATACGTTATTCGTTTGTGGATTAAACCGAATGAGGAGGTTATTGGCAAAGATGAAATAAGAAACACTATTCGTGTAAAGAGCAATGAGCTGGAAGACAAAATTTTAGTAAAGGCCGACGGGACACCTACATATCACCTAGCCAATGTAATTGATGATCACTGTATGGAAATCACAACTGTAATAAGAGGTGAGGAATGGTTGCCCTCATTGCCAATACACATATTAATTTATGAAAAATTTGGATGGGATAAGCCCAAGTTTGTACACTTGCCCTTAATTCTTAACCCATCAGGTAAAGGTAAATTGAGTAAGCGTGATGGTGATAAAAATGGTTATCCTGTATTTCCAATACGTTGGAAGGATGAGCATGATGGATATCGAGAAAAGGGATTTCTCCCTGCAGCACATCTGAACTATATTGCACAGTTAGGATGGAGCACAAACGCGGAAGATGAAATAATGGATCTAAAAGATATCGTAAGAGAATTTGACTTAAAAAATGTTCAAAAAGGTGGAGCTCGATTCGACTATGAGAAGGCTAAATGGATAAACCAACAGCATATCAAACGGTTAGAAAAAGAAGAACTGGTAAAGCTAATCAAAAGCAAAAGAAAAGATCTTGAAGAATCTTATGATACAAAACAAATTTTTGAAATTGCTGAATTGATTCAAGACCGAATCTTGTTAATCACAGACATAGAAAACTTATGTGCTATGTTTCTTGAGAAACCTAAAGAATATGATCTTAAAATTCTTGAAAAACTTGAAAAACACAACATGGTCGAATTAATAAGTAAATTTGAAAAGTTAATTGAGTTTAGTGATATTTATCAATTAAAAGATCTGATTTTAACGTTTTGTAGGAAAGAAAATATAGGAATGGGTGCCGTTATGCAAACCTTAAGAATGGCGATGGTTGGAAATCTTTCTGGCCCTGATATTGTGGAAGTTATCAAAGTTATAGGAAAAAAGAGTACATTAGATAGATTAAAAAAATTAACAGAATTTAACCAAAAAAATTAGCCATGAACATTGGAAGTTACTTGATTGTATTACTCATTTTATTATTAGTTGCATCTGGTCTATTTATTGTAAAGCAGCAAACGGCTGCTATCATAGAGCGTTTTGGGAGGTTTGTAGCAATTCGGCAACCCGGGTTACACATAAAAATTCCTTTAGTGGATAAAGTTGTAGGGAGAATGAGCCTAAAGATTCTCCAACTGGATGTTATTGTCGAAACAAAAACCAAAGATGACGTGTTTGTAAAACTTAAAGTGTCTGTCCAGTATAAGGTTGTTTCTTCAAGTGTTTATGATGCCTTTTACAAGCTGGATTTCCCTCAAGATCAAATTACATCATATGTTTTTGATGTTATTCGAGCTGAAGTTCCAAAAATGAAATTGGATGATGTTTTTGAGAAGAAAAACGACATAGCAAATGCAGTTAAAGGAGAGCTCAACGAAGCAATGACAAACTATGGATATGATATCATAAAGGCTCTAGTTACTGATATTGATCCAGATGGTCAAGTAAAAGAGGCTATGAATAGAATTAATGCTGCTGAACGGGAAAAGGTTGCTGCTCAATACGAAGGAGATGCTGCAAGAATTTTAATTGTTGAGAAGGCAAAGGCTGAAGCGGAAAGTAAGCGATTACAAGGACAAGGAATTGCAGATCAGAGAAGAGAAATTGCAAGAGGTTTAGAAGAATCTGTTGATGTGCTGAATGGAGTAGGTATCAATTCACAAGAGGCTTCTGCGTTAATCGTGGTTACACAACATTACGACACCCTTCAGTCTATTGGAGAACACACAAACAGCAACTTAATTTTGCTGCCTAATTCTCCTCAAGCTGGTAGTGATATGTTAAATAATATGGTGGCTTCTTTTACGGCAAGTAATCAGATTGGTGAAGCAATGAAAGAAAATAATGAGAAGAAAAAAAGGAAAGAATAACCCTTAAAACTTTTCAATTAGAAGGGTCCTAATGCCGAAAGATAATCTGCTTTTAAAGGAGTTTTTGGCAAGCTAAATTTATTTCTTTTTAGACCAAGTATCGCGTAAACCTAAGGTCTTATTAAACACAAGCTTATTTTTAGTTGAGTCATCATCTACTACAAAATATCCTAAGCGCTGAAACTGTATATTCGTGCCAGGATTTAAATTGACTAGAGATGGCTCTACTTGAGCCGTTACTTGTTTAAAGCTATCTGTGTTGATAAAATCAGTAAATTCCTGATCTTTATTTTGATCTGGATTTTCAACATTAAATAAACGATCGTATAAATTTACTTTGGCTTGTTGTGCTGTTTCTTGATTAACCCAATGAATTGTTCCCTTAACTTTTCTTTGACTTGCTAAAGAACCAGATCCGCTTTTGCTTTCTGGGTCATAGGTACAATGAACTTCAACAACATTTCCTTGATTGTCTTTGAAAACTTTTTGCCCTTCAATAATATATCCGCTTTTCAAGCGGACTTCTTTTCCAATAGTCAAACGAAAATACTTTCGGTTAGCTTCTTCTTTAAAATCATTACGCTCTATAAAAAGATTCTTTGAAAAAGGAAGTAATCGAGACCCTTGGGAAGCATCTTCAGGATTGTTTTCTGTCTCCAACATTTCTGTTGACCCCTCGGGATAATTAGTAATAACCAATTTGATAGGGTCAAGTACCGCCATAAAACGTGAAGCTTTAGTGTTGAGATCTTCACGAACACAAAACTCTAGTAAAGACACATCAATTACGTTTTCCCTTTTTGAAATTCCAGCTGTTTTAACAAAGTTTCGAAGAGATTGTGGCGTAAAACCTCGTCGTCTTAAACCGGAAATAGTAGGCATTCTTGGATCGTCCCATCCCGCCACAGTTCCATTTTCAATAAGAACGGCTAACTTTCTTTTGCTTGTAACTGTATAAGATAAATTGAGGCGTGCAAATTCTCTTTGTTTAGGGTACTTATGTTCAAGTGGGCTTATATGACTGAGAAACCACTCATACAAGTCTCTGTGAGGTTTGAACTCTAGTGTACATAAAGAATGTGAAACAGATTCAATATAATCAGATTCACCGTGTGTCCAATCATACATAGGATAAATACACCATTTAGTTCCTGTTCGGTGATGCTCTTTGTTGAGAATTCTGTAAATCACAGGATCTCGCATAAGCATATTGGGAGATGCCATATCAATTTTTGCACGGAGAACAAAGCTGCCTTCTTTGTGTTTGCCTTCAGCCATTTCTTTAAAAAGCCTTGAGTTTACTTCAGGGGGGGTGTCTCGAAAAGGGCTGTTTGTTCCCGCTTGAGTTGGGGTTCCTTTTTGAGATGCAATATCCTCAGAATTTTGAGAATCTACATATGCTAAACCACTATTAATCAGTTCATTTGCCCAAACAAATAATTGCTCAAAATAGTCTGATGCATAACATTCTTTATCCCACTGATAACCTAACCATTGGATGTCTTTTTTAATTGCATTAACGTATTCTATACTTTCTTTTGCTGGGTTTGTATCATCGAAACGAAGGTTCACTGGGGCACCGAAACGTTTTCCTAAATTAAAATTTAAAGCAATTGCTTTAACATGACCTATATGTAAATACCCATTAGGTTCAGGTGGAAAACGGAAGCGTAATTCCTTAGATGGAAAACCAGCATCTAAGTCGTCTTGAATGATTTGTTCTATAAAATGTAAAGAATCTGTTGTTTCGGACATGAAAATATATTTTTACAAAGATATTGAAAAAGAAAAAGGGTTCTGACTATTATTAACACCTCTTTTTTATATTTGCCGAAAGTCTATGTATGGGTATTATTCGAATTAAAAACATAAAACTCTACTCAAACCATGGTTGTATGGTTGAAGAAGGAAAGATTGGTAGTAATTATGTCGTAAATGTTAAAGTAAAAACAGATTTGTCTAAATCTATTGTGTCGGATAATCTTTCCGATACTGTAGATTACGTTTCACTGTATTCTATTGTAAAAGAAGAAATGAACCAAAGAGTTAAACTTCTGGAGGTTGTTGTTCAAAAAATTATCGCTCGCATTTTGGAAGAACATAAATCTGTAGAATCGGTTTGGATAAATGTGGCTAAGAAAAACCCTCCTATTGGTGGAGAAGTAGAAGAAGTAAGTATAGAACGAAAAGGGAAAAGAAAAAAGGAATAAAAACATTTTATTTCTTATTTTTGCCCAACTGGCATCGTGGCCGAGTGGCTAGGCAGAGCTCTGCAAAAGCTTGTACAGCGGTTCGAATCCGCTCGATGCCTCAAAAAAAAACCCGTGTTTGAAATACGGGTTTTTTTAATCTCTCTCTGTTTGTAAAGGGTCTAATTCATTTCTGTGATTGTTCCGCCAATTCTTTTTGTTTTTATTAGTTTGGTTGGTCTTCCATGAATTCTGACAATTCCTCCAACGTTTACAGTGGCCTCAATCAAATCAGAAGCATGAATATAAGCAACACCTCCTGCAGTAACCTTTACTGTTGTTTGTTGGGTCAAAAGGGTTTCGGATTCACATATACCTCCACCAAGTATTTTTAATTCATGATTAACTGTTGTGCCTTTAATAATAAGGGTTGCACCTGAATTAACGCTAGATTTTATTTTTTCACTTTCTAAATTAAGGTCAATATTTGATCCTTCGTGAGCTTTTAAATTAATACTTGTTGATTTTAAGGTTGCTTTTGATTCAACTATTGAGCCTTGATAAGTGTGGATAAGATCCAAAGGCTCAGAAAAATAAATTTCTATATAAGTGTTTTTTGGATTGAAGATTTGATCTAAAGAGTGTTTAATACGCAACACATCTTTTTTTAAAGTAGTTACGACCGTCTCAAAGTTTTCTCCAGATAAGATGAGCTTATTTTCAGTTGAGGGAATAAGTTTTACTTGAATTCCTGAAAAGACTTTAATCCCTGAAAAAGGACTCATCATTATTGTTTTTGTTCGTTCTATACGTTTGTTTTTCTCAATAGAAACAGAATCTTGATCAGCTGTCTGAGCAAAACTAATTGAACCAAATAAGAAAATTAAGGAAATTAAAAATGACTTCATATTATGAGTTTAAACGTTTTTTAAAATTAGTAAATCTACACCAGAACATTCTCTTTTATTTTGAAATCCAAGTGTCTTTTTATTAAATCTGCTTTCAAAACATATACATCAATAGAATCTCCTAATTGATATCTTTTTTTTGTTCGTTCTCCAACCAATGAATGATTCTTTTCATCATAATTAAAAAAGTCTCCTGAAATGTCTTTTATTTTAACCATCCCTTCGCATTTATTTTCAATCAATTCGACGTATATACCACGATCTGTAACACCTGAAATTACACCTTCAAAAACCTTTCCAATCTTATCTTCCATAAATTTAATTTGCATAAATTTAATAGAATCGCGCTCTGCTTTTGTAGCCAACTGTTCTCTTTGGGATGAATGTCTACAGGCTGTGTGATAGTAATTGATATCTTTTACTTCTTGTTTTTCTAAATGTTTTTCTAATAATCTATGAACCATAATATCGGGATAACGTCGAATAGGAGAAGTAAAATGAGAATAGAAATTAAAAGCTAAACCATAATGACCAATATTTTCCATTTTGTACTCTGCCTTGCTCATACATCGAATAGTTAAAGTGTCTATTAAGTTTTGTTCTTGTTTACCCTGAACATCTAATAATAAACTATTTAATGATTTGCTTATGTTTTTTGTTTTTAAATTTAATTTATGTCCGAAGTTTGAAACAACCATTTGTAGATCAAATAGTTTGTCTGGATCTGGTTCATCGTGTATTCGGTAAACAAAGGGGAGGGGAGGGTTTCTATTTCCTGCGAAAGAAGCAACACTTCTATTAGCAAGTAACATAAACTCTTCAACTAATTTATTAGCCTCTTTAGAGGTTTTAAAAAACACACTTTCTGGGGTTTCATCATCTTTTAAAATAAAATTTACTTCTACTCGGTCAAAAGACAAAGCCCCTTGATTCATTCGTATTATTCGAAGTTCTTTTGCTATTTTATTTAATTTGAGTACAGCAAATAAAGTTTCACTATCAACAGTATATGCTTTCCCAGTTAATGAAACATCTTTTGATATTATATTCTTTTCTGTTTCTATTAACTCTTGAGCTTCTTCATAAGCAAAACGATGGTTAGAATAAATAACTGTTTTCCCAAACCATTCTTTCAATACATCTCCTTCCGAATTCATAGTGAAAACAGCAGAAAAACAATATTTCTCCTCTCTAGGTCTTAAAGAACATACACCATTTGATAGAACTTCTGGTAACATAGGAACCACCCGGTCAACTAAGTAAACAGATGTTGCACGTTCATAAGCTTCTTGATCTAAAATAGTGTTTGGTTTTACATAATGTGAAACATCAGCAATGTGAATGCCAATTTCATAACTATTATTATCTAAAACTTTGAAAGATAAAGCATCGTCAAAATCTTTTGCTGTTTTTGGATCTATGGTAAAAGTAAGTGTATTTCTAAAATCTCTTCTTTTTTTAATTTCTTCTTGTTGTATTCTTTGATTAATAGAATTTGCGGTTGCTTCTACCTCTTCGGGAAAACGGTATGGTAATCCATAATCGGATAATATTGCGTGCATTTCTGTGCGTGTTTCACCGGGCGATCCAAAAGACTCTATTAATGTTCCATATGGTGATCCGGCCCTTTTTGGCCAATCTTTGTATGCTACCAAAACTTTATCACCATTATTGTAACCTGTTAATTGTTTTTTATCAATAAAGAAATCTGTGTACATTTTTGGGCCTCGTGTCAAAACAAAAGCATAATTTTTTTCAATCTGTAAAATTCCCACAAATTCCTTTTTGTTTCTCTCTAAGATTGCAACTATTTCTCCTTCAAACGCTCCTGATTTTTGTTTGCGTTTGTAAACATAAACTTCAACAAAATCCCCTTGAAAAGCTTTATTAATGTTATTTTTTGAAATAATTATGTCTTGATCTAACTCCCCACAAATAACAAAACCTCTACCAGTTGAGGTTATATCTAATATACCTTGATAATACTGTTGTCCTGATGATGGAAGCTTATATTTTCCTTTTGAAGGGCTATGAAGAGTTTTATTTGAAATTAAACTATTTAAAATTTTAATAATTTCATTACGTTTCTTAGTATCTTTTATTTCAAAAAAAGCTGCTAATTGTTTGTAATTATATTCTTTATCAGGATTGTTTCGAAAGTGCTTTAGTAGCTTTCGTTCTAAAGAATTGTTTTTCTTTCTTTTAGCCATAGAAACAAAATTACTCTAATAATATTGAACATCAATCTTTATTACGAACAGTCTTAACATTATTAATATTTTTTTTTATTTAATTTTAAAAAAAAATGATGTTTATGATAGTGTGTTAATAGCGGTATTTTTTTTTAATTTTNNNTTTTTTAATTCGATAAACGTATAATTATAAACATTTAATAACGGTTTATTAGAGCCTTAAAATCATTATTATTAATAGATTAATGGATTTATAAACAATAGTTAATATTTTAAACTTTTAATATTTAAAGGTATATTTAAAATTAAAATCGGTTTATAACTAGTCTTCTTTTTTAACAAATAAAAAGATATTATTAGAAAAGAAAATTTTGATTATACAAATAAAATTTTAAACAAAAACCTAAATTAACATCAGTTGATTTAATAGAATAACTTATCAACAAATTATCTTATTTACAGGATTAAGTTATAAACAAGAATACTAGGTTTGTTTACATTTATAAAAAAATAAAAAAATGCAATTTTCGATAGGCAATGATCACGCAGGTGTAGAATACAAAAATAATATTGTTTCTTATTTAAAAAGCAAAGGGCATGAAGTTTTTAATCACGGTTCAGATATTGAAGAAAGTGTAGATTATCCTGATTTTATTCATCCAGTTGCTCAAGATGTTTCTTCAAAAAAAGCAA
>JGI20160J14292_10000099_pt1 | contig 75781 bp, 67 predicted proteins | sample COG_10_FD_14292 | JGI IMG/M metagenome (IMG submission 14292) | reverse complement strand
ACGGTTCAGGTATTAATCCTTTATAAATGATTCAGAAGTTCCTTCCCAATCCGGATCAGCAGCACCTTTCCAGGAAGTTTTCAAACTATCAATTGCAATTGCATGAACCCTCCCAAATCGGGCAATCTCATCGATCATTTTATGGGGGTGTTGTATTGGGTCAAGATCTGCATTAATCTCTGAAACTTTTGGATGATTTTCTACCCAAAGGGTATCTCCAACAGGATAAACTCGTGGAAGCATCAAAGCTTTTTCAAGAGAAACACCCTGATCAATATAACGACTAATTACTTGTACAACAGCTGGAACAATTCTGCTTCCACCTGCTGCACCTAAAGCAAGAACTACATTCCCTTTTTCTGTGAGCAATGTAGGTGAAATATGAGAATTAGCCCGATCCCCTGGTTTGTAGTCCCCAAGATATCCCCCAAGGGTAACTGCATAAATAAACCCTAGTCCTCTAGAGGCTACTTTTGATCCCATTATAGGTCCTACTGTCTGGGTTAGAGAAACAATGTTTCCGGATGAATCTGCGGTTGTTAAATGGGTCGTATGCCCATCGGGAGCTTTCCAAGACTCAGGAATTTGTGAAGACTCTCCCGAGGCAATACTCTGTGTTTGACTGTTTATCTCCTGAGCAAATTCTCCTGCATTTTTGTAAGATAAAATCATTTTTAATGAATCTCGATATTTTTGAGCAGTTCTGAATTCATAGGCATGTCGAGTTGCTTTGCCCATAGTTACCGCCCAATCATTTTCGGAAAGAGGGGTTTTTATTTGGTCTAAAATTTGCAAAATCTGAATAGTAATTGCCCCAAAAGAAGGTAAATATAGGGCATGAACCTTATGCCCCTTAAAAACACCTTCGATTACTTCGGCATCCAATGCTTTATAATTTTTCAGGTCTTCTAAAGTCAATATCCCTCCCTGAGATTGAATGTCTTCAACGATTTTTTTTGCTATTTCACCTTCATAAAAGCCTTTATGACCTTGGGCAGAAATCACTTTTAGGGTCGCAGCCAGATTTTTCTGAATAAATAGAGTATTTGCTTTGAAAACAGAACCATCAGTATTGAGAAAATTCTCAGACGTCCCCTCAAATTCTTGCAGTTTATTTTGGACTAATTCTTGACGATAAACTTCGCCTGGTAAAATCATAAATCCGTTCTCAGCATAATTGATTGCTGGTTCCATAACTTTATAAAGATTAAGTAATCCGTGTTCCTTTTGCAGTTTTATTAGTCCAGCTACAACGCCTGGAATTCCAATGGTTTCATAACCATAAGAGAACTTTTCTTTTAAAGGAACATAATTAATTGGCACCTCAGTTGAAGCGTCAACTCCTCCGATTTTACCGTTTCCCTTTTTGTAAATTGCCTGAAGTCTTCCTCCTATTCCGCTCATACTTGGCTCAACTACCGATAAGGTAAAAGCCGAAGCTACAGCAGCGTCGAAGGCATTTCCACCCATTTGGTACATTTCTATTCCAGATTTGGTTGCCAAAGGATGTGCACTTGAAACCACATTGTTCTCAATGTTTGCTTTTTCAAAAGGCAGGTTACAAGATGAAAAAAACAATAGAATAAGGAATACCCTTGAAAACTTAATACAACCTTTCATAATACACTTTTTATTTTATTTTTTGTAAATCAGAAGCTAATGCTTCAACTTGCTCCATAACACGTAACAAGTTACCTCCCCAGATTTTCTCAATTTCTTTTTGAGTGTAACCTCTTTTTACAAGCTCTTTGGTAACATTCAAAGTTTCTGAAGCATCGCTCCAGCCTTCTATTCCTCCTCCTCCGTCAAAATCGGAACTAACTCCCACATGATCGATTCCAATTTTATCTTTTATATAATCAATATGATCCACAAGATCACTAACCGAAACTGGAGGAACTTCTTTCTTGAGAGATTTAAGGGCTTCTTTTGCTAAAGACATTAATTTTTTACGCTCTTTAATATATTCTTGGAGGTCGTCAAATTCCAAAGCTCTCATTTGGTATTTATCCAGAACCTTAATGTTGTTTTTGGCTCCAATACTTCTTAAAAGAGTGTCTTTGGCTTTAAAAAAATTATTGTGTTTTTCGGTGTTTAAATAAGAGCTGAAAGCAACGGTTTGAACAACTCCTCCGCTTTCTTTTACCCACTGTAATTGTTCATCATCTAAATTTCTGGAGTGGTCACACAAAGCCCGAGCCGAAGAGTGCGAGGCAATTACTGGAGCTTTTGAATGCTCCACCATTTGTCGGATTGCTTGTTTTGAAGGATGCGAAATATCAATCATCATCCCGTAATAATTCATTTTCTCGATGACTTGCTTTCCCAGATCGCTGAGTCCGTTATGCAAATAAACACTGTCCTTTTCGCCTGTGTTAGAATCAGAAAGTTGACTGTGACCGTTGTGAGCCAATGACATATACCTTGCTCCACGATTATAAAAAACCTCAACATTATTGATGTTTTCACCAATTGGATATCCGTTTTCAACTCCAATCATGGCAACTTTTTTTCCACTCTTCCATATTCTTCTAACATCATTTGCTGTCAGTGCCAGCTCTATTTGATTGGGGGCATAGGTAGTTACTAAACGATGAATGGCACTAAACTTATCCTCAGCGTTTGCTGCTGCTTTGGCATAACCCGTAGCATTCAAGCTGTCTTGTCCGGTGTAAACGATAAACCATGCAACATCCAGTCCTCCTTTTTGCATTCCAGGGATATGAACTTGAGATTGAGTTTCAGAACTATAATTCAGCGAATCGGTAAAATTCCCTGTATTGATATCGTCATGGGTGTCAATTGTAATTACGGCTTTGTGAATTTGTTCGGCCTTGGTCATACCAGTAATAGGTTTAGACTTTTTTTCTTGAGCACAACTACAAATAAGAAAGATCAACAAGAGTGTGTTTATTTGAATGGAAGCCCTCATATTTAAAAAGATTTTCTACTAAGTTATAAAATCCTTTTTTAAGGGATTTTTTAACTAGGTTACCTTTGGCTTTTCCTGATCTATATTCAAATACTCTTTGGTGGTCATAATTTGTTCGATACGCTCAATACTTCGAAACAAATCTGTAAAAGAGGTGTAAATTGGGGCTATTCCTAGACGCAGATAATTGGGTGGTCTAAAATCAGGGATGACTTTAACCCCTCCATTTATCCCTTGGATCAAAGCTTTGCAAACCCTCCATGATTCATCATGAGCTATTGTAATATGAGACCCGCGTTCCTGGGAGTTTAAGGGAGTTTCAATTTTAAAACCCATTGGAACAAGTTTCGATTCGATTAGTTTAGTTAAATAGGTCGTTTGATCCTGACTTTTCTTCTGAATATCAGAAATTCCTGCTTTGAGACAAAGGTCAATTCCTGCCTCCATTCCTATCAATGAAAGTACATGTGGGGTTCCGGCATCAAAGCGATTGATGTTGTTTGCCGGAATAAAGGGTAAAGAAAAATCAAAGGGTTTTTGATGTCCAAACCAACCTTGAATGGGGGAATACAAATCTTTGATGAGTTTTTTTTGAATGTAGATGAATGCAGGTGATCCTGGGCCTCCATTCAAGAATTTATAGGTACAACCCAAAGCTATTTTTGTTTTACTTTTTTTCAGGTCAATAGCAACAACCCCAGCTGCATGACTCAAATCCCAAATGATGATGCTGTTGTTTTCTTCAGCAAAAACATTTAAGCTTTTCATTGGATACAAGTATGCACTTTTAAAACCCACCAAACTCAAGCATATGATTCCCGGTTGATTTTTAATTTCTCTTTTCAAAAGCTCGAGGTCTGCTTTCAAATCATTTTTATAGGAAACTACAAAAGGTGGATTACATTTAAACTGTTTTGCTAAACCCTCCATTATGTATACATCCGAAGGAAAATTTAGAGAATCCGTCAATAAGTTCTTTGGAAATAACTCAGAAGAAAGCAGTGCATGGGTCAACTTATATAAATTTACAGAGGTTGATTCTCCTACCTTGAGTTCTTCTGATGATACCCCAAAAAGGGTAGCTAATTTTTGTCCCAATCGCTCAGGTAATTCTAGCCAGTGATCGTTCCAACTTCGGATTAAATTTTCACCCCATTGCTCATCAACAGCTTTTTGCAAATCTACTTTTGCTTGTAAAGGCAATTTACCCAAAGAGTTTCCGTCAAGATATATTTCGTTGGATTGGTGTTGAAAGTTTTCTCGAAAAGAAGCCAATGAGTCTTGGGCATCGAACTTTTTGGCTTGTTCTATACTATTCATTGTTGCTGTTGTTAAAAAAAGGCAAGACTTTGGCTACCCATAAAGCGTACATTGAACCACTTGGATGTAAACCATCTACGGCAATTAATTCGGGTTCAAAAGGAGTAACTCCCCAATCGGGTATTGAAAGTACAAAAACACCAGCTTCAAAAACTTTGCAATAACCCATTGCTTTTTGAATTAATAGTAAAAAATCCTCTCGAAAAGTTTCAATACTTCTCCCTCGATATTGATTGTTAACTCCAATCATAAGAGACACAAAATCATATTTCAATTCAATGTTTTCTGCTTCAAGAGCGGTCAAGAGCTCATCGGTAGTCCATCCGGTTTGAGCAATAATTCTTGGGGGAGACTGCAAAATGGTTCTATCATCATTTAAGCGATCAACTAATTGGTTAGGCCAGCACTCACTTACAGCAACGCTTTCGCCTATGGTGTAGCTGTCTCCCAAAGCTAAATAATTTTTCAAATCGGGTTCAGGCGAAGAACAACCTACCATAATGAAACATAAAACGCAAAACAATCTGAGCATGACATTTTTTTTAGATTTATAAAAATAGTTATTTCTTGTGTTTAAAGGTGATTCAAAACTCAAGATTACCTGAAAAAAAGCTAATTTGCATAAAAATAAAAAACATGCAAAGTCCAGAAATATCATCAGTGATAAATAAAAAGCTTCTCGAAAATGGTTTGAGTGAAAACCTTGCTGAAATCAGTACAACGGGAATTCTCTTTTTATCATATCTTCTAATTTCGATTCTTCTTTTCTGGATTTCTAGGAAGATTATTATTGGCTTTTTTACTCAAATTTCAAAAAAAACCAAAAGTACTTTTGATGATATTTTACTTTCACACAAAACACCAAAATTAATTTCTTACTTACCCTCTTTATACTTATTACATAAACTTATCCCCAAGCTTTTTTCTTCGCATCAATGGCTCGAAAATATTTTTGAAGCACTGACTGTAATTGTAGCTCTTGCATTGACTCGGGCCTTGTTAAAATCACTAAGCGATTATCTCAAAACATTAGATTCCTTCAGAGACAAACCCATTGACAGCTATATTCAAGTGATTATGATCTTTCTTTGGTTTGTTGGAGGAATAGTCATTCTTTCGATACTTACAGGGACCGAGATGGGAGCTTTTTTGACTACGTTAGGAGCCTTATCTGCAGTATTACTCTTTGTTTTCAAAGACACCATTCTGGGCTTTGTGGCCAGTGTTCAAATTACAGTAAACGACACGGTTAGAATTGGAGACTGGATCAGTATGCCCAACAACAATGCAGATGGTACTGTAATTAGCATCAGTCTTTCTACAGTTCAGGTACAAAATTTTGACAACACCATTACTTCCATCCCAACGTACAAATTAATTTCTGACTCTTTCATCAATTGGCGAGGTATGAGCGATTCCCCGGGAAGAAGAATCAAACGTTCTCTTTTAATCAAAGTCAGTAGTATTCGTTTTCTTAAAGATGAAGAACTCTCGCAACTTAAAAAAATCAAATTATTGTCTGTATTTATTCAAACCAAAGAGGAGGACATCAAAAAACATAACTCCAATTCAAAGGCAGACAAATCTCTTTTGATTAATGGTCGTAACCTAACCAACATTGGTTTATTCCGAAATTACTCAGAAGCCTACTTAGAGCAGCATCCAATGTTGAATAAAGACATGACGATGATGTGTAGGCAATTGGCTCCAAGTTCACAAGGAATTCCGATCGAAATTTACGTCTTTAGTAAAGATAAAGACTGGAAAAACTATGAAAATATTGTAGCAGATATTTTTGACCATTTATTGGCTTCTACTGAGTATTTTCATTTAGAATGTTTTGAACTTTCACCTTTAATTCCTCCATCAAATGTTTAAAAAAATACTTTTTTTAGCACTTCAGCTGAGCTGTTTTATTTCTTTGGGTCAGGATATGTCCGGCGAAAAACTAATCGATAAAAGCATTCAGTACCACGACCCCAACAACAATTGGGTTAAGTTTTCAGGGGAATTGAAGATTACAATGGAAACCCCGTCAAGGAATCCCAGAATAAGTTCTGTTTTTATTGATTTGCAAAAAGAATATTTTAGAAATCAGTACGAAAGCGATTCAAATTTGATTTTTCAAGAGCTTGATAAAGGAATTTGTTCAATTCTCTTAAACGGGAAAGCCGAATTTAGTTCTGAAGAAGAAAAAAAATACCGCCTCACTTGCAATCAAACCAAACGAACAAGAGATTATTACACCTATTTGTACGGTCTTCCCATGAAACTCAAAGATCCAGGCACACTAATCAATCCAAAAATAGAAAAACGCTCTTTTAAAGGAAAAAAATATCTTGTTGCTCAGGTAAATTACAAAAAAGAAGTAGGGAACGATCGGTGGTATTTTTATTTTGATCCAATCACATATGCCATGGAAGTATATCAGTTTTATCATGAGGAATCAAAAAACGATGGGGAATATATTTTATTGGCTGAAGAAATTGTAATCAACGGAATTAAAATACCCAAAAACAGAGCATGGTATTACAACAAAGATGATAAATACCTTGGAACTGATTTTTTGTTCAAAAATTCAAAACCTTAGAGTTGTATGTTACTCAAACAAATTCATGCAATTTGGAATCCCGAGTGCTATCACGGTTGGGGAAAGTCTAAAAAATTTTTTGAAGGCTGGTATTACAAAATAATAAGTCCCGATCAAAAACATGCATTTGCAATCATCCCCGGAATTGCAATGAATGAAAATGGTGATAAACATGCTTTTATTCAAGTTTTAGACGGGAAAAAACTCGAAGCTTCTTATCATAAATTTGATGCTCAAGAATTTATTCCTAAACCTAAGAGACATGATTTACAAATTGGGGGAAATCGTTTTACAAACGATAGTATTGAGCTTGATTTACCCGGCTTAAATGGACATTTAAGGTTTAAAGACAGATTTCCATGGTCCAGTAGTTTGCATTCACCGGGTATCATGGGGCCTTTTTCTTTTGTTCCTTTTATGGAATGTTATCATGGGATTTTGAGTATGGATCACAGCATAGAGGGAAGCCTAATTCATCAGAATAAACTCGTTTCTTTTGAACAAGGCAGAGGTTATATAGAAAAAGATTGGGGACACTCTTTTCCGGAAGCATATATTTGGATGCAAAGCAATCATTTTAGTCGATCAGGAATATCTTTCAAAGCATCGATTGCTAAAATCCCTTGGATGGGAACATCTTTTATCGGAAACATTGCTGGAGTTTTGATCAATGGAAATCTTATTGAATTTACAACATACAACCGATCTCAATTGAAGCAATGTTCTGTTTCTAAAAAAGAAGTTGTTATCGAAATGGAAAATCGTTCGCATAAACTTTGGATTCGAGCAGAACGAGAAAAAGCAACTCCATTGGTGGCACCAATTGCTGGTTTTATGGATGCTCGAATTGAAGAAAGTATGAATGCTGAAATTCACCTAAAATTAATGCTTAAAAAAACTGGGGAGATCTTGTTGGAAGATAAGGGGACATCCGCAGGAATTGAAGTGGCAGGGAATTTTGCTGTTTTACTAAAATAGGTTGACTTATTTTCTGAGAAACCTCAGGTAAAGGGCGAAAAGACAAAGAAACGATCCCCCAGGTAACAAAAACAATCCTACCAATAAAGGGTAAAATTTCTTGGAATCCGTTCTTTTTACTGTGTCTGGGAGCTCATTTAAATGTTCTCTAAAGCTTTTTTTAATCATAGAGTAATTCTTAATCAAATTTAAGTTTCTTTTTACAAGGGATGCAAATTTAATTTGGATTGAAAATGAAAACATCTAATTAGTATATTTAATCTCTGAAGCTCAAAAACAATAAAATAAGATAACGTACTTTTGTGAAAACAAATTTTTTGAAACAAATTTTTCCGATACTGCACTGGCTTCCCAAGTACCAAAAAAAGATGCTTTGGAATGATGCTGTTTCTGGAACTACAGCCGGAATATTGGCTATTGCTCAAGGAATGGCTTATGCTATAATTGCTGGACTCCCACCTGTTTTTGGACTTTATGCTGCGTTAACCCCTCAAATTGTTTATGCATTTATGGGTACCTCTCGACAGCTGTCGTTAGGGGCAGTAGCTATGGACTCTTTGATTGTTGCTGCTGGGATTGGAACCCTCAACATTGTTGGGGTTGAGCAATACATCGCCGCAGCAGTTTTTTTGGCACTTTTTGTAGGCTCAATTCAATTGTTGTTAGGAACCTTTAAGCTTGGTTTTTTAGTGAATTTTCTATCTAAACCCGTTTTGAGTGGATTTACCTCTGCTGCTGCGATAATTATTGGACTAAGTCAATTGAAACACTTATTAGGTGTTGACCTAGCACAAACAAACCAAATTCATGTTCTTTTGAGTGAAGTTGTTTCGAAAGTTTCACAAACCCACCTGCTCAGTTTTGGTATAGGTATTACAGGGGTCGTTTTAATCAAAACCTTTCAAAAAATCAATAAAAAAATTCCTGCTATCCTTGTTGTTGTTGTTTTTGGAATCCTGCTTTTGTATTTTACCCAATGGCAACTTGATGGAATTAAGATTGTAGGAAATATACCCCAAGGCCTTCCGGACTTAAGGATTCCAAGTTTTAACAAGGATCAATTTACAGAGCTTATTCCTGTAGCCATTACATTAGCAATGGTTGGTTTTACCGAGGCAATATCAATTGCAAAAGCCATAGAAGAAAGACATACAGAATACGAAATAGATCCCAATCAAGAATTAATTGCATTGGGTAGTGCAAATATCATTGGGTCTTTTGCACAATCATACCCTGCTACTGCATCATTTTCAAGATCAGCAATTCAAGATCAGGGAGGAGCAAAGTCAGGAATTGCCGCCTTGTTTAGTGCTGGACTTGTATTACTCACCTTACTTTTTTTAACCCCTCTTTTTTATTATCTCCCCATACCTATTTTGGCTGCAATCATAATGGTTTCTATTTTTGGATTGGTTGACTTTAGTTATCCCAAAAAACTATGGGTCAAAAACCGAGAAGAGTGTATTCCTTATTTGTTTACATTCATAATAACAATGACCGTAGGGATTCCACAGGGAATTCTTTTTGGAGTACTGATATCGTTATTGACAATGATCTACCGAACATCTAATCCCCATATTGCAGTGCTTGCCAAAATAAAAGGAACCCAGTATTACAAAAATATCAGGCGTTTTGAAGGTGATATTGAAATTGATGATCGAATTTTAATTCTCCGATTCGATTCGCAATTATTTTTTGGAAATAAAGACTACTTCAAAAAAGAATTGTTGAAACAAATCAAAGGCAAAGGTGCTGCCTTAGAACTCATCATCATTAATGCAGAAACGATTAATTATATTGACTCAAGTGCGCTCGATATGCTCGAAAAAATATTTGATGACCATAAAAACCAGGGACTAAGAATTATGATTGCTGGAGCTACAGGACCAGTGCGCGACATCATTTTTAAGCATGATTTAATCCAAATAATTGGTAAAGAAAATTTGTTCATCAAGACTTCAGAGGCGGTAAATGCCTTTTTGGAAGGAACAACGAACTCGGATATTCAGAAAAAAATAACGCTACAAAGTAAAACAAATACAGATCTTATCGAAAGATAAAACCATTAAAAAAAACCTAAATGTTAATCGAACAAATTTATACAGGATGTTTAGCTCAAGGAGCCTACTATATTGAAAGCCAGGGAGAGGCTGCCATCATAGACCCTTTGCGTGAAATAACACCTTACATCAAAAAAGCAGAAAAAAATGGAGCTCAAATCAAATATATTTTTGAAACCCATTTTCATGCAGATTTTGTTAGTGGACACCTTAGTTTGTCTAATAAAACAAAGGCTCCAATCGTTTTTGGACCCACAGCTGAGACACATTTTGAATCAATAATCGCAAAAGATGGTCAACATTTTGTTCTAGGTGAATTAACTATTGTTGCACTTCATACACCAGGGCATACCATCGAAAGTACAACCTATTTACTCAAAGACAAACAGGGAAAAGATCATGCCATTTTTAGTGGAGACACCTTGTTCTTAGGGGATGTTGGACGCCCAGATTTAGCACAAAAAGCAGCAAAAATGACCCAAGAACAACTTGCGGGAATGCTTTACAAAAGCTTACGGACCAAAATCATGCCTCTTGCAGATGATGTAATTGTTTATCCAGCACACGGTGCTGGTTCTGCTTGCGGGAAAAACCTAAGTAAAGAAACTGTTGGCACCCTTGGAGAGCAAAAAAAATTAAATTATGCCCTTCGGGAAAACATGACCAAAGCCGAATTTATAAAAGAAGTAACTGAGGGCTTACTGCCTCCTCCTGAGTATTTTCCATTAAATGTCAAAATGAACAAAGAAGGTTATGAAGACTTTGATGCCGTTATTAAAAGAAGTCAAAAAGAATATTCTGCAGAGGAACTTGAAGAAATTGCCAACCGTTCTGATGCTATTATTTTGGATGTTCGAAGTCAAGAAGAATTTGCCAAAGGGCACATTCCCCAGTCTATTTTTATTGGGCTAGATGGAGGTTTTGCTCCATGGGCTGGAGCTGTTATTGGAAATGTAGAACAGCCCTTGCTGCTTGTAACTCCCCAAGGAAGACAACGCGAAGCCGTCACTCGGCTTTCGAGAGTAGGTTTTGACCATACTCTAGGCAGCCTTAAAGGAGGATTTGATACTTGGAAAAATTCTGGGAAAGAAACAGATCAGGTAAAATCAATTACAGCTGAGGAATTCAAAAACAGCATTTCTGAAAAAACCGAAATATTTGATGTACGAAAACCGGATGAATTTACCTCAGAACGGATTCCACAGGCAATAAGCACTCCGCTGGATTTTATAAACGAACACCTAAACGAATTTCCAAAACAAAAAGAATTTTATATTTATTGCGCCGGAGGTTATCGCAGTATGATTGCTGCTTCAATTTTGAAAAGAAGAGGGATTCATAACCTATTGAATGTAGAGCTTGGATTTAAGGGCATCAAAGAAACAGGTATAAAAACAACGGACTATATTTGTCCAAGCACTTTATAAGTTCATCAAAAAGAAAAAAAAGATGAGGACATATTTAAATAATTTAGGACTGAAAAACCAGTCTTCAAATGAACAATTACTAGAATTTATTTCTCCAGAAGGTGTCTTGTATCTTGTAATGAATCGACCAGAAGTCCACAATGCATTTGATCCTTATCAAATAAAAAATCTTATACAAGCACTTGAAAATGCAAAATCTAACCCAAAAGTGAGGGTTATTGTTTTGGCTGGAACAGGTAAAAGCTTTTGTGCCGGAGGTGATATCAATTATATGAAAAGCATGGGCCAAAATTCATTTGAAGAAAACAAAGCCGACGGAAAGGCTCTTGCCCAATTGATGAATACCCTTTATTGCCATCCCAAACCCACAATTGCTCGAGTAAAGGGTGCTGTTTTTGGCGGAGGCGTAGGATTGGTTTGTTGTTGTGATATTGCTGTGGGTAGTTCAGACATCAAACTCGCTTTGAGTGAAGTTAAAATTGGAGTTATTGCTTCAACCATTTCTCCTTACCTAATAAAAACGGTGGGAACAAAAACAGCAAAACGTTTTCTGTTGACTGGAGAAACCCTAACTTCTGAAAGCGCTTTAAAATATGGCTTTATTTCTGAAATAACACAAGAAAATAAACTGGATCACACCATCGACATGCTTTCCAAAGTACTTTTAAAAAACGGTCCAGAAGCCCTCCAAAAAACCAAAACCTTAGTTTTTGAAGTTGCTGACAAAAAGATTGACCAAAAACTAATTGATTACACTGCAGATTCTATCGCAAAAGTACGATCAAGTTCCGAAGCAAAAGAAGGACTTAGTGCTTTTTTGGAAAAAAGAAAACCCCTTTGGAATGATTCTTCCCAAAAGAATTAAATAACTATCTTCGGGTTTATTTTAAAAACCATACTAATTTATGAGAAAACACTTTTTAAGTGTGTTATTTATATTCCATTTTATTGTAGTTCTTTCACAATCTCCCTCGGACAGAAACTCCCTTTCAAAAAATAATCTTTACATCTATTGGGGCTGGAATTGGAGCGCTTATAGCGATTCCAATATTGAATTCAATGGAGATAACCATGCCTTTACTTTGTCTGATGTAACAGCTAAAGACCGTCCTTCTCCTTTCAGTGCAAAAACCTATTTACACCCCCTACACATTACCAGCCCTCAGTACAATGTTCGGGTGGGTTATTTTTTTAAGGACCGTTGGGATATTTCGTTTGGGGTAGATCATATGAAATATGTTGTAGATCAAAACCAAACGGTTGTTGCTTCTGGGTTTATCAACGGAACGGGTACACGTTATGATGGTAATTACGACAACAGCCCAGTAGTAATAGAGCCCGGATTCCTTGAGTTAGAACATACTGATGGGCTAAATTATGTGAATTTAGAAATTCGAAAACATACCCAACTCATGAAATTTGGAAAATTCGACCTCAACGGTCAACTGGGAGGTGGATTTGGTGGATACTATCCCAAAACGGATGCTTCGCTCTTAAATTTTGAACGCAATGATCATTGGCATTGGGCTGGTTTTGGGATGCATGTTGTATCGGGATTGAATCTTACTTTCCTCCAACGCTTCTTTATACAAACAGAACTCAAAGGGGGGTATATTAATCTACCCAACATCAAAACCACCTCAAGATCAGGGGATGGTGCTAAACAAAAATTTATGTTTTCTCAGATCAATATTCTCTTTGGAGGGGTTATTAATTTGAATACAAAGAAAAAGGATACACAATCTTCGGAAACATCGAACGAGAGTATATTTTAATCCAAAATAAACAGAGAGTTCAATAAATACTTTTTTAAATAAGTATTTATTGATTTTAGAATCTGATACTGTCCAAATTAAGCTTAAGCTCCGCGCATAAAAAAAACGCAACTCTTATCTTTTTAAAGAGTTGCGTTTTGATTAAGTACCTTGGGTGGGAATCGAACCCACACTCCCGAAAGAATTGGATTTTGAATCCAACGCGTCTACCAATTCCGCCACCAAGGCAATCGGATGACAAAATTAGAAAATTATTTTTTCCTACCTAAAATAATTGCATTAAACAGCGGCAGACCTAAAATTATTTTTAAATTTGCATTCCCTAAATAAATGTTGAACAACAAATTAGGAAGTGTGAAGCCAGAAGCAAAAATTTTTAGTTGTACTCAAAGCGAAGTTCTTGCAAAACAGATTGCAGATAAATTTGGAGTTCCCATGGGGGAAGTAGCCTTTTCACATTACAGCGATGGGGAATTCCAGCCTTCTTTTGAAGAATCTGTTCGTGGGTCAAGAGTTTTTTTAATCGGCTCTACCCAACCCAGTTCAGAAAATTTGATGGAACTCCTTTTGATGATTGATGCAGCCAAGCGAGCTTCAGCTCGACACATAACGGCTGTTATGCCTTATTTTGGCTGGGCACGTCAAGACCGAAAAGACAAACCCAGAGTTCCTATTGGAGCCAAGCTAATTGCAAATCTTCTTGAGGCTGCCGGGGCAACACGAATCATAACCATGGATTTACACGCAGATCAAATTCAAGGCTTCTTCGAAAAACCCGTAGACCATTTGTTTGCCTCTACCATATTTGTTCCTCATTTGAAGTCTTTGAATCTAGAAAACCTTACCATTGCCTCTCCCGATATGGGTGGGTCAAAAAGAGCTTATGCCTATTCAAAGTTTCTTAAAAGCGATGTTGTAATTTGTTACAAGCAGCGTGAAAAAGCCAATGTAATTTCTCATATGGAATTGATTGGAGATGTAAAAGGCAAAAATGTTGTTCTTGTTGATGATATGGTTGATACTGCAGGAACCTTGACCAAAGCCGCAGAAGTAATGCTCGAACGTGGAGCTATTTCTGTACGTGCAGTTTGTACCCATGCACTGCTTTCGGGAAATGCTTATGAACGCATCGAAAATTCATTGCTTGAAGAACTCATCGTTACCGATTCTATTCCGCCAAAAAAACAAAGCCCCAAAATAAAAGTATTGAGTTGTGCCGATCTTTTCGCAGACACTATGCGGGAAGTTCACGAAAACAAATCAATCAGTTCTAAATTTATAGTTTAATTCAATAATAAATACCAATGAAATCAATTACAATTAACGGATCAAAAAGAGAAAGCGTGGGCAAGAAAGCTACAAAATCCCTACGTAATGCTGAGATGGTTCCCTGTGTTTTGTATGGAGAAAACAATCCCATACACTTCGCAGCGAAAGAACTCGATTTCAGTAAACTCGTTTATACTCCAAATGCACACACCGTAGTTATCAAAATCGACGGTAAATCTGTCAATGCCATTTTACAAGACATCCAATTTCACCCTGTGAGTGATCGTATTCTTCATGCTGACTTCTATGAACTCAAAGATGACAAAGAAATTTCAATGAATATCCCAGTCACAGTTCAAGGAGCTGCTCCTGGAGTATTGAATAGTGGTGGAACACTTACACTAAACAAAAGAAAGTTACGTGTTCGTGCGATTCCTTCTAATTTACCCGACACCATCATTGCTGATATCTCGGAGCTTCAGTTAGGAAATAAACTGACAACCTCTGATCTTATAAGCGACGCATATTCATTTTTACACCCAGACAACACCGTTGTTTGTCAGGTTCGTACTTCTAGAGCTTCGATCCTAGAGGATGCTGAAGAAGTAGAAACTGAAGAAACAGAAACCGAAGAAACAGAAACTGAAGCTGCAGAATAAGCTCAGTTATCGATTTAAAAAAAAGCATCTGTTGGATTCCTTCAGATGCTTTTTTTATATTTACGTTTTAGTAAGTAGATGAACTGTTTTAAAAAGGTTTTTAAAAAAAACAACCAACCAAAAGAAGACGTCTTGAAAAAATTTTTAATTGTTGGTTTGGGTAATGTTGGAACTCCGTACAACAATACAAGACACAATATTGGGTTTCGTGTATTGGATACTTTTGTCGAAAAAAAAGATTTAACTTTCGAGGATCTTCGTTATGGTGCAATTTCTAAAACCCGATTCAAAGGCAAGTCTTTGATTTTATTAAAACCTTCTACACTGATGAACCGTAGTGGGAAAGCTGTTCGGTACTGGGCATTAAAAGAGAATATTCAGATTCAAAATATTTTGGTTATTACCGATGATTTAAATTTACCTTTTGGGACGCTGCGCCTAAAACCTAGAGGAAGTGATGGGGGACATAATGGACTAAAAGATGTTGAAGCTCAGCTAAACACTCCAAACTATCCTCGGCTTCGTTTTGGGATTCACAGTGAAGAAAAAGGATACGACACGGTAAACTTTGTTCTAGGAAAATGGTCCAAAAAAGAGGAAACACAACTCAATTCTAGAGTAGAAAAAACTATTGAACAAACCTTAGCCTTTGTTTCACAGGGTATTCAAGAGGCAATGAATCAATTTAACGGTTCCTAAGAACTGATACTAAAAGTCTGAATTACAGATTCGGATTTGTTTCCGTTTCGATCCACCGTTACTATTTTCCAAAAATAGGTTTCGCCTATACTTAGAGAGGCTGAATAACTTTGAGTAGATAAATTGTCTTGGATCAATTGTAATTGACTTGGGCTTTTTCCTAAGTGAATTTGATAAAATGCGATATCGTTATCCAAATCGGAACCGGTCCATTCTAGATTGATTTGACCGGATGTAGATTCAAGTGTTTGTCCTTCTGAAGGGGAATTCAATTGTGCTGCAAAGGGTAAATGGGTTTGTTGTTGTATCCCCTCAATGTAAAAGCTCCAAACTTCACTTTTTGTTTCCACTGAGCTGATTTGTGATGAGGATATTACCCACCAAGTGTAAGGGAATCCTCGTTCAAGAATAAGGGTTGTTGAGGTCAAATCTACTGCTTTTTTTTGTTCGGTTCTGGAAACATTATTTCGAATAACAACTTCATAAGAGTCGGTATTCAGTGCGGTTTCCCAACTGAAATTTATTACCCCTGTTAACTCATCGGTAAACAAAGGTAGGCAGGCGTTGTTGTTCTGGGGTGTTATCAAGGTCGCTGCTTGAGGCTGTGGGATTGAAGGCTTGGAACATGACCAACAAAACATAAGCATTAATGTCAAAACCAAAATAGTTGAACTGTTTTTCATCGCTTTATGAATTTAATGGTTTCTTCGTTTTGATCTGTTATGATTTTGATGAAGTAATTACCCGCAGTTAGCCTACTCATGTCTATGGGAATTTTTCTGTTTTCAACCTCCAATCGAATTGCTTGATCATCAAGAATATTTGCCTGCACATCATAAATGATGTACTGAACATCCAGACTTGTACCTCCTACCAGTACATAAGCTTCTTCACTGCTAGGGTTTGGATATAAAACGGAGTCCTCCGCAATATAAATTTCTTGCTTAAAGGATCCCTGACAGCTCAAATTTGTATTTACCTCAACGGTATTCATTCCTTTTCTCAACGAAAAATTCAATTGATCTTTATGCTCAACTCGAGTTTGAACTTGATTTACGGCGACCGTATACTGAGTTGCACCTTCTAGAACCAGAGTCAAATTCAGGTTTCTTTTATCAACAAAAGAACTGACCTCTAAAGATTGTGGCTCTAAAATTGATGCCGTAAAACAAGGTTTATAATTTGGGGCTGCACTTGTACTCAAACATATTAAGTAATCCCCACCATCAAGATTTTGAATGTTCAGGCTGTTGTTTGAAAAGGTGTAGGTTTCATTAAATCTGTTGGGGCCTGTTACTTGTGCCTGATAATCCACATCAACGATGGCGTTTATCTGTATTGCTCCATTGTTTCTTGAAGCACAGGTTTCGTCAACTTTTGAAATCCTAAAGTTATTGAAGGTACTTACATCACATAAATCTCCTAATCCGTCTCCGTCAGAATCCGCTTGATCTTGGTTGGGTACCAACGGACAATTATCGTATTGGTTTGCTACTAAATCAAAGTCGTCATCGAAAAGAATCGAGCCATTAACACAAAAATTAATGTTAAACAATATAATTTCACCCGTATCCACTCGTTCTCGATCTTCTACCTTGAGCCTCCATCTCCCAAAAGAAGATTGCCCATTGAAAACATCCAAACTTTCTGCAGGTTGGAATATCCCGCTAAAGGGAGCTTGTGCTTCTTGAATTAAGCCTCCATCTTGATCAAAAATTGTGTTCACAAAATTGCTTTGTCTTTCGCCTATGTTTTTTACCAACAAAACTTCGGTGCCATCGGGGGCAATCAAAGTAAGTGTCATATCCGATAAATAGGTGTGTTGAATACTGATTTCTACATTAATATCAGCTATGAAATAGTCATTTGCCATAAATACATCGGCATATGTAATGCCACTACCTCTGACAGTAGCATCTTCTAATTTAATGGGTAAGTTTGCTGCTCCAATTGCTTGACAATCGATTTGATCTGTATTAAAATTTTGAATACTCGAATAGCTACTTTCTCCACATTCATTCATAGCCTTAACCCTCCAATAATAATTGGTTACTGCCGAAAGACTCTGTGAAGGAATAAATGTTGATGCTGTGGTGGTTGAGGAAAGAAACAAGGATTCAAAAGTATCCGTTAAAGAAATTTCAATTACATAGGTGTTTGCATTTGCATCTGATAACCACACAAAATTGGGTTGAGTTAGCTGAATTCCATCGGCAAGGGTTGGAGATAAGTTTGTAGGTGGATCGATAAAACTTTTTTGATGTTTGAATTCAAATGCTTGCTGAGCCTCAACAGAGCCTGCACTTGAAACTAAATTCATTTTATAATTCCCCGGAGCTAAATTGGATAGGTTTCTTAGGGTTATTACCCCTGTTGCTTGATCGTTGGATAGTGTTTGGGGATTGATGGTGTAATCAACTCCCGGGGGTACATCATTTAAACTCAAAGAAACTGCACCAATAGATTCTTGATATTTGTTTAATTTAAATTCAAAACTTACCTCAGATAAGCCACATTCGTCTTTTTTAACCGATTGTAAAGGGGTTGCAAAGGGTCGCTCGAGAATACTAAAGCGTTGACTGTTGACCGCAAAGTATATTCCGTTTTCTGGGACAATCTTAATTCTTGCATTTACCGTAGTAATGTTTCCTGGAACAATAAAGTCGAAATGCCCATCATTGATTACATTTGAGGCTAAAAGTGTTGAAAAATTTTGACCGTTGTCGAGGGATAAATACAGGGAAACCCTTTCGGTGTTTATGGGGGCTAAATTTGTATTTGCTACGTCCCAACGGATTACCTCATTTGCACCTGCTTGCCATACAGTGGTGTTGGTGTTTTGAGACAGTACTTTGAAGGGTCCAGCAGATTCAACTACAGATATTGTTTTATAATCCAGTGCAGTTTGTCCAATGCTTCCAGAACTTGTTAGGGTTCTATCCCGAACGGTAACCCCCCAAAGTAAATTCCGTTGAACTGAAGAAACGGATTGCCAACCCAAGGCAGTTTGTGGATTTGTTTGGACCAATTTACCTGCCAGAACTCTTTCCATTGAAGGTACGGTTCTGATGGATGAGGTTGTCGGGGGAAAAGATCTGTTGGTGGATCCCGACAAAACAGTTGGGCCAAAATTAGAAAAAGTTATTAAACCATTGTTCAATTGTTCCCAGCAATAGGTCAATTGATCGTTGTCAGGATCTGAAGCCATTGCTTTTAATTCATAAGCTGTGTCCTTTGGAATACTGATGTCTTGACCTGCAGAAACTACTGGAGGTTGGTTTTCAATTTCAAGGGAGGATTGACAGCTGTTCCTGGCTATGTAATCTTCAATGTTTTTTATGCTTATGTAATGAAAATAAGGGTCGCTGTGGTTTTGAATATTGTCATTGCTATCTAAAGCTACCCCCGCATATGCCATAATGGTTGTTCCACTTCCTGGTTCAATGTGTGTTGCTGCACTTTCAAGTTGATGGGAAAAGGTATGGTATCCTCCAAATTGATGTCCTATTTCGTGGGCTACAAAATCGAGATCAAAATAATCATTCAAAAATTCACCTCCTCCTTGTACATCGACAAAAGGGTGAGAAGTAAAGGCTCTTCCTTTTCTTCCGTCTATACAAACATTTCCAACACTTCCTGCATTACCATCAGCAGCACCAAAATCAAAAAGATGGCCCAGGTCATAATTGGACTCTCCTATTAGATCGGTCAGTACTTCTTGTATTTCACTATTAAAATCATTTCCATAGGGGTCGGTCTCAGGGTCATCGTAAATGAGATTTAGCGTCGAAACTAGTTCTAGGTGAACCCCCAAATCAGTTTCAAAAATCTGATTGATTCGATTAATTGTACTTGCTACTTTTGCAAAAGCATCTTCTTTATTGGTCCCATTAGAGTCGTCTTCATCGCCCCAAAAATTTGTGAATTCAGCCGTGGTAGAAATGGCTATCCTATAGGTCTTGAGTCGTTGATCAGAACTTTTTTTTGATGCATTTCTGGGATTGAGTAGGGGCGTGCTTTTCGAACTTTTAAATTCTTGCTCAACATCCAACAAACAATTTAAATGTTTGAAATCGTTATAAATTTTTCCTCCTCTTTTATAAAATAAGTGTTCGCTTTGCTTACTTCCCTTTTTGGGCTGTATAAAAAATGTTCCTCGAGGAGATTGAATCATTGCATTTAATCCCATCGGTGAAACACTCCAACGAATATTGACATTTTCTCGATCCAAGCTATTACCAATATAGGTCTTGATCTTTGGATGGGCTTCTGACAAAGCCGCTGAAAGTACTTGAACTTCTTGAAGGTTAAATTTTTCAATGGCTCCAAGTTCGTTTGGCATTTCAACAATCCCTTTTTCTTTAGAAAAACGGATAACTGCTTCATCTTTTGAAATAAATGACTTCAACTGTTCTGGATCTAGAAATAAGGTTTCTATCTCATCTTGAGCAATAGAGTTTTCTAAAAAGGAAGAATGTTGTGAGTTTTTTTTGAAAAAGCTCAGCTCTTGCCCAAAAGAGAAAAACGAAGTTAAAAGAAAAAATAAGAGAAATCTACTTTTCACAAAAAGAGGATAAATTTATATTTTGGCTAAACATACAATAATTATACCTCAATTTTAAGTCTAAAAATCATAGTTTTGTAAAGCACTTCTAAATATACCTAATTTTAGTGAAGATAGTTAAGCATATTGAAAACTACCAGGAACAAACCCCTAGTATTCTTACTATTGGTACTTTCGACGGAGTTCACGTTGGTCATCAAAAAATAATTGCAAATTTGGTTCAACAAGCCAAAGAAAAAAATCACTTATCTGTTGTGCTTACTTTTTTTCCTCATCCCAGGATGGTGTTGCAAAAAGATATTGATATCAAACTGATCGATACTCTCGAAGAAAAACAAAAAATACTTGCTTCACTCGGAGTGGACGTTTTGGTTATTCATCCCTTTTCGAAAGCATTTTCAAGATTAACCTCCTTGGAGTTTATTCGAAATTTATTGGTTAATACGTTTAAAATATCCAAAGTAATTATCGGCTACGACCATCGCTTTGGTAGGAATCGCGAAGCTTCGATCAAGGACATTCACCAATATGGAGCTACTTATGGTTTTGAGGTTGAAGAAATTCCAGCTCAGGAAATTTCTTCGGTTAATGTAAGCTCTACAAAAATAAGAAATGCCCTTACTCAAGGGGATTTGAAAAAAGTAAATGTCTTCTTAAATCGTCCATATCAGCTGAGTGGGGTTGTATCCACAGGAGCAGGGCTCGGGAGAACCATTGATTTCCCCACTGCCAACATTAAAATAAAGGAAACATACAAACTTTGTCCACCAAACGGGGTTTATTGTATTCAATCAAAAATCAACGATAAATCCATTCAGGGAATGATGAATATTGGAATGCGTCCTACCGTAAATGGTAAAGCTAAAACCATAGAAGTTCACTTTTTTGAATTTAATGAAGACCTTTATGAACAATCTTTAACCATAGAAATACTTCATAAAATTAGAGAAGAACAAAAATTTGATTCCCTTGATGAACTTCAAAATCAACTTGAAAAGGATAAAAATAAATGTATTGAATTATTTGATTCCGAAAGCTTCAATCACTAACCATAAAACAATACCTTTGTAATACCCTATTAATGGATTTATGCTACAATTAAAATATCTCAGAGAAAATAAAGAAGCTGTCCTAAAAGCTTTGGAAAAAAGAAATTTCAAAGAAGTTGAACTGATTGATAATTTACTTGATTTGGATGAAAGCCGAAGAAAGACCCAAACCGAACTGGATCAACAACTTGCTGAAGCAAATAGTATTGCCAAAGAAATAGGGCAACTTTTTAAAAATGGAGAACCTGACAAAGCACAGGAACTCAAAGAACGCTCTGGTCAATTAAAGTCCAGTTCAAAAGAACTTCAAGAACTGTTGCAAGACACAGAGAATAAAATGAGTGAATTGCGTTATCAAATTCCTAACGTGCCCAAAGACATTGTTCCATCGGGAAGTTCTGAAGAAGACAATATTGAAGTTGAACGTGGTGGAAGAATACCCGAACTTTCTGAGGGAGCCTTACCGCATTGGGAATTAGCCGAAAAATATGATTTGATAGACTTTGAACTCGGTAGTAAGATTACAGGGGCTGGTTTTCCTGTTTACAAAGGAAAAGGAGCTCGATTACAACGAGCTTTGATCAATTACTTTTTAGACAAAAATGTTGCTGCTGGATATCAAGAAACTCAAGTGCCTCATCTTGTAAACGAACTTTCGGGTTATGGAACGGGACAATTACCCGATAAAGAAGGTCAAATGTATCACGTAACCGCCGATGATTTATACCTGATTCCAACAGCCGAGGTTCCTTTGACAAACATCTTTAGAGATCAACTTTTAGAAGAAAAACAATTGCCCATTTGCTTAACGGGTTACACTCCTTGTTTTCGACGAGAAGCTGGAAGTTATGGTTCTCATGTTCGTGGTCTAAACCGACTGCATCAGTTTGACAAAGTAGAAATCATTCGCCTAGAAACGCCTAAACGTTCTGAAGCAGCGCTAGAAGAAATGGTTGATCATGTGCGCGGTATTTTGAATGAAATTGAACTTCCTTTCAGAATACTAAGGCTTTGTGGGGGAGATTTAGGTTTTACCTCTGCTTTAACGTATGACTTTGAATTGTTTTCTCCAGCTCAGGATAAATGGCTGGAAATCAGCTCTATTTCTACCTTCGAAGGTTTCCAATCGGAGCGACTTAAACTTCGCTACAAGGCCAATGACGGAAGTAAACATTTGATCCATACCTTAAACGGAAGTTCACTAGCATTACCCAGAGTTCTTGCCGGACTACTTGAGAACTGTCAAACCCCAGAAGGGATTAAAATCCCAAAAGTGCTTGTACCCTACACAGGTTTTGATATGATTTCTTAAAAAGATTTTATGTTTATATACAACGTAACCACACATGTAGAACTTTCTATTGAATCTCAATGGATTGACTGGATGAATGTTGAATATCTTCCCAAAATGATGAAAACAGGGAAATTCAATAAAGTTGTTTTATTTAAAGTTGTCACCGAAGAGGACATGGGAGGTGTTAGTTATGCAACCCAATACCATTGTAGCAATCGAGATGATTTTGAACGTTATCTATCAGAAGATGCTCTAAAATTGAGAAATCTGGCTGTTGAAAAATTTGGAGAACGCATCCTTTCTTTTAATACAGAGTTGGAACAAATTACTTCCTTTTAATGAAAACTGTAAAGGCCAAAAAAAAATTAGGGCAGCACTTTTTAAACGACCTCAGCATTGCAAAAAAAATTGCTGAGACCCTTCAATTTGAAACCTACACCAAAGTTTTAGAAATTGGCCCTGGAATGGGAGTGTTAACCCAATATTTACCTCACAAAACGGGAAAAGTTTATCTGATCGAAATTGATCGTGAGTCCATAGCTTATTTAAAAAATAAATATCCCTTGTTGGAACCCAATATTATCGAGGGAGATTTTTTGAAGTATGATCTAAAATCAGTTTTTGGAGACTCCCCTTTTGCCATTATCGGAAATTTCCCTTACAACATATCTACTCAAATTGTTTTTAAAGCCCTAGAACACCGAAATCAAATTCCTTTTTTCTCAGGGATGTTTCAAAAAGAGGTTGCTGAAAGAATTTGTGAAGCCCCTGGGACCAAAAAATATGGGATTCTTTCTGTTTTGACCCAACTATTTTATACGGCTACATACGAGTTTACAGTACCTCCAGAAGTATTTAGCCCGCCCCCAAAAGTTGATTCTGGAGTTCTTACCCTAAAAAGAAAAGAGAATTATTCCCTTGATTGTAATGAAAAATTGCTTTTTAAAATTGTTAAAATGAGTTTTCAACAAAGAAGGAAAACCCTTCGAAATAGTTTAAAAACATTGCAACTACCAATTAATCTTACAGAAGATAGTATCTTTGACATGCGTCCAGAAAAACTTTCGGGGGATGATTTTATAGGATTGACTCAAAAAATTGAAGATGGCAAAATTTCTTCTTGATAATGACACTTTAACCTTGATCAATTCTCTTGTTGAAAAACGTTCGGACAAGAAGTTAGTTCGTAAACTCGCCGACGTGCATTACGCTGATATTGCCGAAATTGCCGAGAATTTATCCCTTGAAGATGCAATATACCTGATTAAGCTTTTAGACAGTGAAAAAACTGCTGATGCTTTGGCAGAAATTAACGAAGATTTCAGGGAAAAAATATTGACTCAGCTATCTGCTAAAGAAATTGCAGAGAAAATAGAAGAGTTAGATACCGATGATGCTGCCGATCTAATAGCTGAACTTCCAGAGGAGCGCCAAGAAAAGGTAATGTCTCAAATTTCGGATACTGATCATTTAAAGGATATTCGAGAGCTTCTTACCTATGAAGAGAATACTGCTGGTGGATTAATGGCAAAAGAATTGGTAAAGGTTCAAGAAGATTTGAGCATACTCAAATGTTTAAATGAAATGCGAGCACAAGCAGAACATGTGACCCGCGTTCATTCGATTTATGTCGTCAACAAAAAAAATAAACTGATGGGCAGACTCTCATTGAAAGATTTGTTGACGGCGAATTCAAAAGCAAAAGTCAAGGATATTTTTATACCAAAAGTAGATTTTGTTGATGTTTATGAAGATGTGGAAGAGGTTGCTAAAATAATGTCAAAATACGATTTGGAAGCCATTCCGGTTGTAAACAATAAACAAGAATTATTAGGTAGAATTACCATCGATGATATCGTTGATGTAATCAAAGAAGAAGCAGATAAAGATTATCAATTGGCAGCAGGTATTTCGAATGACGTAGAAGCAGATGATAATGTCTTTGAACTGACCAAAGCCCGTTTGCCTTGGTTGTTTTTAGGGTTGTTAGGTGGTTTGGGAAGTGTTTTTATTCTAAAAGATTTTGAAACAATCATGTCCCAACCGGATTTAAGAAGCTTATTTTTTTACACCCCACTAATTGCTGCTATGGCAGGAAATGTTGGGGTTCAATCTTCAGCAATTATTGTTCAAGGGATCGCAAATGACGTTGTAAAAGGCTCGCTAATCAATCGATTAATCAAAGAGGTTGGACTGAGTCTTATCAATGGGTTTTTCTTAGCCGTTGTTCTAATTATTTTTGGATGGGTTATTGATCAGGACTTTACATTAAGTCTGACCGTAGCTGGATCCATGATGGGGGTGATTATTGTTGCAGCTGTTATCGGAACTTTTGTTCCCATAATCCTAGATAAAAGAGGAATTGATCCCGCAATTGCTACTGGTCCATTCATTACTACTTCAAATGATATTTTTGGAATTTACCTTTTCTTTTATATTGCTCAAATCTTTTTAGAGTTTTAAAAATGATAAAAATGAAGGTCCTACATGTAGATAAAAACCATCCCCTTTTACTCGAGAACCTAGAAAAATCTGGATTTACCAATAAAATTGCATACGAGGAGCCAAAAAATGAAATCATCAAATCCATTGACCAATACGACGGACTAATCATCCGAAGTAGATTCCCTATCGATGCTAATTTTCTAAAACATGCAAAACGTCTTAAATTCATAGGTCGTGTTGGAGCTGGAGTAGAAAATATTGATCATAAACTAGCAGAAAAAATGGGAATTGAACTTTTTGCGGCACCTCAAGGGAATAGCAATGCTGTTGGGGAACATGCCTTGGGCATGTTGCTGTCTTTATTCAATAAACTCAATCTTGGGGATCGAAGCATTAGAAATGGAAATTGGCTTCGAGAAGAACATCGAGGAATTGAACTTGAGGGTAAAACAGTTGGAATTATTGGTTATGGAAATATGGGGAAAAGCTTTGCGAAGAAATTACAAGGTTTTGAAGTAAAAAAAGTTGTTTTTCATGATCTTCTTGACCTAGGGAATGATGAATATGCCTCACAAGTTTCTTTAGAAGAACTGAAATCTGAAGTTGATGTTCTGAGTATTCACACACCACAAACCGAATTGACCAAAGGAATGATCGATAAAAATTTTATCGATCAAATGAAGCGTAATTTTTGGTTTTTGAATACCGCTCGGGGGCTTTCGGTAGTAACCGATGCTCTGGTTTATGGATTAAAAAGTGGGAAAATACTTGGTGCTGGTCTTGATGTTCTTGATTACGAAAGCAATTCTTTTGAAAATATCTTTCATTCTCAAAAAAACAACCCTAGCTTTTCTTATTTAATTGATGCAAAAAATGTTTTATTAAGCCCTCATGTGGCCGGCTGGTCCGTTGAAAGCCATCAAAAATTAGCTCAAATCATTTCAAATAAAATCTGTTCCAGATTTGGACATTTTTAAAAAAAAATATGAAAAAATTATTAATTATTTGTACTGGTAATTCTTGTAGAAGCCAAATTGCCCATGGATTTATGGAATCTTTGGGAGCAGGAAAATTAGAGGTTTACAGTGCCGGTATTGAAACTCATGGNGTAAATCCAAGGGCGATCAAAACNATGAAAGAAATTGGGATAGACCTTTCAAAAAACAAGTCTAATCTGATTTCAGATTACGAAAAAATTACTTTTGATTTTATTCTTACAGTTTGTGATCATGCGGCTGAAAACTGTCCAATATTTACTGGAAAAACATTACAAAAGTTTCATAAAAATTTTACTGATCCTTCTAAATTAAAAGGTACGGAGGAAGAAATAGAAGCTGCCTTTAAAGCAACTCGAGAAGAAATCAAACATTATTGCGAGAAATTTGTTAGCCGCTATTTAGCTGTGTAAATCATCTTTCAACAACATATTGAATGGTTTCTTGAGCCCGTTGTTCAAGTAATATTTTTTCTTTTTGATTTTCAATGGAAGTTAATGCTTTCGAATCAAAATGTCTAACGGTATGCAAGTCAACATTTTCAAAGACAGTTACCTTAAATTTAGAACGTAGATTTTTGAGTAACTCTTCTAGTCGGTTGTATTTATTGTTGACACACACCGAAAAACTAATTGCTGAATTTTGAATTAAATCAACACGCATTTGATGTTGATACAGGAGAGCAAAAATCTCACTAATATTATCCTCTACTATGAAAGAAAAATCCAAGGAAGATAATCGAATTAAGACTTGTTTGGGTTTTAAAATGTAACAAGGAATGTAGGGATCAAGTGTTTTCCCTTTGGAAACGGATGTTCCCGCTCCTTCAGGATTAATAAACGATCGAACATAAAGAGGGATTTCTTTTCTTTGAAGGGGCTGTAAGGTTTTTGGGTGTATTACTGATGCTCCGTAAAAAGCCAATTCAATAGCCTCGGTATACGAAATTTGATTCAATAACTGAGTGTTTTCAAAGACTCTGGGGTCTCCATTTAAAACCCCAGGAACATCTTTCCATATGGTTACCGACTCTGCATTTAGTGCATATGCAAATATCGCAGCTGTATAATCTGACCCCTCTCTCCCCAAAGTGGTCGTAAAATTGTTTTGATCACTGGCTATAAAACCTTGAGAAATAAAAACAACATCTTTCGAAATCTGCTCATTAATTTCTTTTTGGGTTTGTTCCCAGTCTAGATTTGCATCCCTGTAATATGAATCTGTTTTGACACATTTACGGGCATCAATCCATTTCGATTGAATTCCAACATAATTCAAATAAGAGTTTATAATATGGGTTGAAAGCAATTCACCGAAACCCACGACTTGATCATACACAAAACTATAGTTCGTGGCTTTGTTATGTTTTAAAAAGGTATTGAGTTCCTCAATCAACTCACTTACTTTGGCTTTTATCGCCACAGACTCTGAGCTCAACAATTCATTTACAACGTCCAAATGAAACTGTTTCAATTCTAAAATTGAATTGGAAAGTTGCTTTGTGTTATTAAAATAATGGTCGACTACAAGTTCAAGTGCATTGGTTGTTTTACCCATAGCCGAAACAATGACTACAGTATCTTTATACCCTACTTGATTAAGAACTTTTGCAACATTTTTTACACCATCGGCATCTTTAACAGAGGCTCCTCCAAACTTAAATACTTTCATTTTCTAATTATCTATAGGAATGTTTTTACGTAAGCTTCTATTGCTTTTTCGTCCATTTGTACAGTACGCCAATCATCTAATACTGTCGCACCACTTTTCTTATAAAAATCTATTGCATGTGTATTCCAATCTAAGACAACCCACTCGATTCTTCTTACTTTTTTTTGAGCAGCAAATTTAATGAAACTGGAATATAATTCTTTCCCATAATTTTTTCCGCGATGTCTTTGAGTTACTATCAAATCTTCGAGGTGATAAGTTTGACCTTTCCAGGTAGAATAGCGAGGATAAAAAAGAGCCATACCTATAATTTCTTTTTCTTCTTCTGCTACTAAACAATGAAATATTGGACTGCTTCCAAAGCCATCTCTTAGAAGGTCATCCACAGTAATGACCACGGCATCTGGTTCGTTTTCAAAGTCGGCTAATTCTTGTATTAACTTCAAAACTGACGGCATGTCCTCTTTCAGAGCTAAACGTATCATTTATTTCGTTTTATAATGCAAAAATAAGTGTTCTGTACATGTCTTTTAAATTTATAATTGATTATCACATTTTATAGGGTTAATGTGAAAAAAAATGGCCTATGCCCACCAAGATTCTATTGCTTCCAAAAACGCTACTGGGTTTTCTGCATGCAGCCAATGTCCCGCTTTTTCTATGTCTTTAAGAGTATAATTTGGAAAATGATGTTTCAAAGTCAATTGATCTCCGTCAATAATATAATCAGATTGTAATCCTCTCAAAAATAAAACAGAACCATTATACTTTTGATTCGGTTCTAAACCTAAACCAATTTTTTCTCCAACTTGTTTTAAAACTTCTATGTTGATTCGAAGCCCTAAAACTCCTTTTTCTACCCAATAAAGGTTTTTCATTAAAAATTGACGAACCTCAACTTCTGGTACATAGTGGATAAGGGCTTGATCAACAGACCGACGGGTTTTGAGTTTAGAAAAATCTAAAGAAGCAAGTCCGTTCAAAATTTGTTGATGATGAGAAGGATAGGATTTGGGGCCTATATCTGCTACTATCAATTGTTTGACCCTTTCAGGATACTGTATTGCAAAAGTCATCGCTGTTTTACCTCCCATAGAGTGACCTAAAACAGTACATTTTTCTATGGATTTATGATCCAAATACACTTTCAAATCTTCGGCCATTATTGAATAATCGAATTCTGAAGACCAAAAACTCTTTCCGTGATTTCTTTGATCGATCAAATGTACACACCAACCCATATCTGCCCAGTGTTTTGCATGTGTTTTCCAATTATTACCCATCCCCAAAAAACCGTGTAATACAATTAGATGACGATCAGTGTTTCCAAGTATTAAACTATTTAAGTGTTTCATTTAGCAAGGCGTTGAAGATACATTGGAATTACATTTTCAAATCCAAGGTACAACGATTCACAAACAAGTGCATGCCCAATAGAAACCTCTAGTAGCTGGGGTATGTTTTTAAAAAAATACTTGATATTATCAAGATTTAAATCATGACCAGCATTAATTCCAATACCCAACTCATTGGCTCTTTCTGCGGCTTTTACATATGGAGCTATCGCTTTTTCGGGGTTTTTAATAAACTCATCTGCATAAGCTTCGGTGTATAATTCAATTCTGTCGGTGCCAGTAGCAAAAGCTCCTTCAATCATTTCGATGTTTGGGTCAACAAAAATTGAGGTTCTTATTCCCAACTCTTTAAATTGATGAATCGTCTTTTTTAAAAAATCGCTATGCTTATGAGTATCCCAGCCCGCATTTGAAGTAAGTGCATCAATTGCATCTGGAACCAAGGTTACTTGAGTGGGCTTTATATCCATAACCAGTTTCATAAACTCTGGGATTGGGTTTCCTTCAATATTATATTCCGTATATACTATTTTAGGTAGTGCATAAGCGTCGTCATATCGAATATGTCTTTGGTCAGGACGAGGATGAACCGTAATTCCTTCTGCTCCAAAAGACTGTAAATCGGATGCTACTTTTAGTAGATTGGGTACATTGCCTCCTCTTGAATTTCGGAGGGTAGCAACTTTATTAATGTTAACACTAAGTTTGGTCATTCTTTTTTTGGTAAAATTACAAACTTCCCGTTCCTAATCCCAAGAGTTTTTAAGAGAAAAGGGGGCTCCTAAATTAAAAAGATTGTACAACATAAGTTTTTGTACTTTTGATATAAATTCAGAGTTATGAAGATTGCGGTTATTTGTCCGTTTCAAAATGAACTTTCGCGGGGATATGCCCAAGGGGTTGTGGAACATTTACTTGAACGAAAAGTAACAGTCTTGGTTGATTCCAAAATGGTAAATTTTTTGAAGGATACTGATATGATTTCATATGTATCCGTTTTTGAATCCTTACCTAAAAATACTGATTTTTTGTTTTGTATCGGGGGTGATGGCTCTATGCTTCAGGCAATAATTACGGTTAAAGACAGCAAGGTGCCTATACTTGGAATCAATACCGGAAGATTGGGGTTTTTGACTAGTCTCCAAAAAGAATCATTCAATATTGGGCTAAAACAATTGTGGGAAAATAATTATACCCTTATCGATAGGGATCTTTTAGAGGTTAAACTACCCAACTCAAATGAAGTTGTGGATTCTTTTCCCTATGCCTTAAATGAAATTACAGTTAGTCGAAAAAATACAGCTTCTTTGATTAGTATCGATACCCGCCTCAACAGCAAAAGCTTGACTACATATTGGGCCGATGGCTTAATTATTTCTACACCTACAGGGTCAACAGGATATTCGTTGAGTAGTGGAGGGCCTATAATGTCACCTCAAACTGCTAGTTTTGTTCTTACTCCTATTGCTCCTCATAATCTTAATATCCGTCCACTCATTGTTCCCAATTCTACAGTGGTTGAACTTGAAGTAACCGGACGTGGGCAAGACCATTTACTTTCCTTGGATTCGAAAATTATATCCCTAAATCAAGAAACCAAAATTCTTGTCAAAAAAGCCCCTTTTTCAATAGCTACAGTAGAATTAAACGACAATGCTTTTTTCAAAACTTTACAAGACAAACTTTTTTGGGGCCTAGACACAAGAAATTAGGCAATAATTCAGTCAAAATTCAGTTTAGAATAATGGAACTTCCTTTTGGATGGAAGACCACGTAAATACTAGAATTTCCCAAATTCTGATGAAAAGAATTTTGATCTTATGCTTTTTATTATGCCTTCCCTTTATTTCTGCAGCTCAAATGCATGAAGTAGGCTTTTTTCTTGGGGGTAGCAACCTAATTGGTGATGTTGGATCTAGAAAATTTATTAACACTAAATCCCCAGCTTTTGGGCTTATTTATAAATATAACATTACAACTCGATATTCTTTGCGTGGAAGTTTTTCTTACTCAAAATTAGTTAACCGGAATTTTTTTTCAGACGAACCCAATCGACTTCTATCCTTTATCAGTGCAGAAAATCAAATTACTGAATTCTCGGCTGGTATTGAATTTAATTTTTTTGATTTCAATTTACATGATTACGACAACCACATTTCGCCATATATATATGTTGGTATAAACTATTTTAGGTACAATTTGTTTTACATAAACAAAAACAGTCCTAATGACTTGGTTGAATATGACAAAGAGTTAGAATTTTCTATTCCCTTGACAGTTGGAGCAAAAGCTAAACTCAATCAAAAAGTAATTCTTGGATTTGAAATTGGAGCACGTTATTCCTTTACTGACAACCTTGATGGAAGTAATCCAATAGGACAATTTCAAAATAATCCAAATTTAAAACATGGTGCATTATATAATAATGACTGGTATGTTTTTACTGGTATTACATTAAGTTTTACCTTTGGAAGATTACCGTGTTATTGTAAAGAAAAATAATGATTCATAAACCATCAAACATACCAAACCACATTGCTATTATTATGGACGGCAATGGGCGTTGGGCAAAATCTAAAGGGAAAAACAGATTATTCGGCCATAGGAACGGTGTAAAAGCTGTTCAAAAAACTGTCGAAGAATCTACTAGATTAGGGGTAAAACACTTAACTCTTTATGCTTTTTCTACTGAAAATTGGAAAAGGCCTCAAAAAGAAATAAATACCCTAATGAGCTTGTTAGTCAGCTCATTAAAGAAAGAGCTTAATCAAATGCTCGAAAACGATATTCGGCTTAATGCAATTGGAAATATAAGCAAACTACCCTTGTCGGTTCAAAAGGAATTAAACCAAACCATTAAGAAGACCAAAAAGAATTCAAGAATGACGCTAACCCTAGCATTAAACTATGGTGGTAAAGAAGAACTTACCCATGCCTTTAAAGAGATTGCATCTAAAGTTAAAAATAATATAATTTCTCCCGAAAATGTTGATGAAACCATAATAAATAAGCATCTTTACACGCGAAATTTACCAGATGTAGATTTATTAATTCGAACAAGTGGTGAACAAAGAATTAGCAATTTTTTGTTGTGGAAAATAGCTTATGCAGAACTCTATTTTTTAGACATCCTTTGGCCAGAATTTAATGAAACACATTTACATTTAGCAATAGATAATTACCAAAACCGAGAACGTAGATTTGGAAAAACAAGTGAACAACTCAATACATAAGCCTCTTTATAAAAACTTACTATTCTTTTTGTGTGTAATGGGGATGCTCTTGAATGGGATTTCTGTGAATGCTCAAACCCCCTCGCCAAGTGCATATAAGGCTTCAAAAAAATACATAATTGATTCCATTATAGTTACTGGACTCAAAAGTTATGAGGATAAAACTGTAATATCATACAGTGGTCTTCGAAAGGGTCAATCCATTCAAGTTCCTGGTGAGGAAATTAGCAATGTGATTCAAAAGCTTTGGAATCTTGAACTTTTTAGTGACATTAATTTCTACACAGCTGGGGTAAATGGGAATCTAATTACCTTAGAAATTGAGATCGAAGAATTACCCACATTGTCAGATGTAAAAATCGTTGGAATTAAAAAATCAAAAGCTCAGAACATAATTAAAGATACTGAATTGACTAAAGGCAAAAAGCTTTCTGAGAGTTTTTTGACCAATACCAAAAACTACATCATCAACAAATACAAGAAAGAAGGCTTTTTGAATTCCAAAGTAGTCCTAAATACTATCCCAGACTCAACAGCCCAAAATGTCTTAAAGATGGTTGTTAATATTGACCGCGGAAAACGTGTTAAGATTAAATCAATAGATTTCGAAGGTGTTGAAAAGTTTAGTGCGAAAAAACTAGCTTCAAAATTCAAAAACACCAAAAAGAAAAACGTTGTTCGCTTTTGGAAAAAATCAAAATTTATCCGTGATGATTACCAAGAGGATTTGACTTCTTTAATTGATTTTTATAAAGAAAAAGGATATCGAGATGCACGTATTTTAAGTGATACAATTATCGATAAAGATAAAAGTGATCTTGAAATTAAACTCTCAATTGAAGAAGGAAACCGTTATTATTTTGGAGATATTAAATATCTAGGTAATGCAGCTTATACAGATCGAATACTTTCTTCCGTTCTTGGGATAAAAAAAGGGGATACTTACAACGGAATTCTTTTGAAAGAGAGAATAGCAGATGACTCTAAACCTGATGGAAATGACATTACTAACTTGTATCAAAACAATGGGTATCTTTTTTCTAACATCAATGCAGTTGAAGTCAGTGCGGAAAATGATACCATTAATTTTGAGATTCGAATTACTGAAGGGAAATTAGCTTCTTTCAATAAAATTACTGTTGTTGGAAACGACAAAACTAACGACCACGTAATTTTCAGGGAGTTAAGGACAAAACCAGGCGAATTGTACAGCAAAGACAAAGTTGTACGTACTGTTCGTGAATTAGGTCAATTGGGCTTTTTTGATGCAGAGCAAATCAATCCTGATTTTAAAAATGTAGATCCCAATGCAGGTACTGTAGATATTGAATTTGGATTAGTAGAATCTGGTGCCAGTCAAATTGAACTTCAAGGTGGTTATGGAGGAGGTGGCTTTATCGGAACACTGGGTCTTTCCTTTAATAATTTCTCCATGCGAAATATTTTTGACAAGTCTTCGTATAGACCTGTTCCCTCTGGTGATGGTCAATCCTTGAGTCTTCGATTACAAGCAAGTCAATTTTATAATACATATAGCTTTTCATTTTCAGAGCCTTGGTTAGGGGGTCAGCAACCCGTACAGTTTTCTACATCGATTTCTAGAACCAATCAATATCGATATGATTTTTTTACCCAAAGAGCAGATAGAAGCCAATCCTTTGAGATTAGTAGTCTAACCTTGGGGATTGCAAAAAGACTTCGAGTTCCCGATGACTTCTTTACACTTTCTCAAGCAATCTCATTCCAATATTATAATCTTCAAAATTATTTTACTGGACTATTTACCTTTGGAAACGGGAATTCAAATAATATAGCCTACACTATTTCGTTATCCCGAAATAATACTGCCGTAAATCCGATTTTCCCAACCAGTGGATCCAGTTTTATTATCAGCGGAAAGTTTACTCCTCCATTTAGTTTGTTTAGTGACACAGATTTTGGAAATCTTCAAAACCTACCAGAATACAAAAGACTCGACACGACAACAGGTGAACTGGTTGTGGATCAAGCCAAGATCGATCAAGAAAGATTTAAATGGCTTGAATTTTATAAAATTAAATTTAATGGAACTTGGTACTCAAGAATTATTGGGAAACTTATCTTAAAAACTCAAGCAGACTTTGGTTTCTTAGGAACATACAATAAAGATCGTGGAGCAATTCCCTTTGAACGCTTTTTCCTTGGAGGTGATGGAATGGCTAATTACTCATTAGATGGTAGAGAAACCATTGCATTGAGAGGATATGATAACCAATCCTTATCATCTAGAGATGGATCGACTATTTACAATAAGTTTTCATTAGAACTACGATATCCAATAACCCTAAAACCTAGTGCATCAATTTTTGCCCTTAGTTTTTTAGAAGCTGGTAATGGATACAACAGCTTTAGTGATTTTAACCCCTTTAACTCTAAGCGATCCGCTGGAGCTGGGATACGAATTTTCATGCCTGCCTTTGGTCTTTTAGGAATCGATTTTGGGTATGGGTTCGACGCTGCTAATTCTCAAGAAACAGGCGCCCATGGATGGGAGACACACTTCATAATTGGACAACAATTTTAAAAATGATAAAACGAATAACATTTTTACTTTTAATTACTATTTTTTCTGCTCAAATAAGTTCAGCACAACGAGGAGTTCGGATTGGTTATATCGACATGGATGTTATTTTAGAAAATGTTGATGAATACAAAACAGCTAATCTGCTTTTAGATAAAAAGGTTGAAAATTGGAAAAAAGAAATTGAATTACAAAAACTTCAATTAAAAAAATTAGAGGATGCACTTAATGCTGAAAAAGCACTGCTTACTCCCAACTTAATATCTGATCGTCAAATAGAAATTAATGACTTTGCTTCAGATATCGTGAATTTTCAAACTCAAAAATTTGGGCCAAGAGGTGAATTAATCCAACAAAAATCCAAACTTTTGAAACCCATACAAGATCGAGTGCTCGGAATAGTTAGAGAAATAGCACAAGAAAGAAAATACGACTTCATTTTTGATAGATCTTCGGACTTGGTTATGTTGTATTCCGCAAAAAATTACGATATTAGTGACCTCGTTTTAAGAAAAATAAATGCTCAAAACAGAATTGAAGATAGAAAAGAACAACTTAAAAAAAGAGAAGAACAACTTAAAAAACTGAAAAACTAACATACGCTCAAATAAATTCAAAAAAAATGAAAAATTTAAAAACACTATTACTAGCTACCTTAATGACTGCGTTACCAATGACTGTAACTTATGCACAGTCTAAAATCGCACATATTGACACTCAAAAGCTGATCAGTGAAATGCCTGAGGTTATTGCTGCTCAAAAACAAATCAAAGCAGTTGAAGAAACTTACACTAAAGAGATTGAAAATACTTACAAAGAATTTCAAACAAAAGCACAGTCGTATTCTGCAGATGCAGCTAATCAAACTGATGTAACTAATCAAGCACGTCAAACGGAGCTAGAAAGTATGCAACAAAACATTCAAAAATACCGTGAAACAGCTGCACAAGATTTGCAGAAAAAACAAGGCGAAATGATGCGTCCTTTGTATGAAAAAGCAAGAGCTGCTATCGAAAAAATAGCTTCTGCTCAAGGTTTTGATTATGTTCTTGATGCAAGTGCAGGGGGAAGTGTTATCATGGCAAAAGGAAAAGATTTAATGGCTGATGTAAAATCTGAACTTGGATTTTAAAAAAGTTGTTTTCTAAATTCTAATTTAAAACTGCCTTATCTTTATAAGGCAGTTTTTTTTTCTATGAAAATAAAGCAAAATACTTATCTAGGGATATTTGACTCCGGAGTTGGAGGACTAACGATACTTTCTTCTCTGAAGTCGATGTTGCCTCAAGAACAGTTTATTTATGTTTCTGATGATGCCAATGCTCCTTACGGGAAGAAATCAAAAGAAGAAATCTCTGAGCGTTGCTTTCAAATTGTAGATTTTCTTATCTCCAAAGGATGTAAACTTGTGGTTGTGGCATGTAATACGGCTACAACTAATGCTATAGACGCATTAAGAAGTCGGTATGATATATCTTTTATAGGAATTGAACCTGCTATAAAACCAGCTGCTTTAAATAGTAAAACAAAAGTTATTGGAGTTCTGGCTACACGAGGTACATTGAGTAGTCGATTGTTTGCTCAAACAAGCAATACTTTTACCCAAAATGTAAATGTTATTGAACAAATTGGAGATGGATTAGTTGAGGCTATAGAAAAGGGTGAATTAATGAATTCTATACTTGTTGATTTGTTAAATTCATATATCAAGCCAATGCTTGATCAAAATGTAGACATCCTTGTATTAGGATGCACTCATTACACTTTTCTTATCCCTTTACTTAAAACTATTTTACCAAAAAACATTCAAATTGTAGACAGTACTGATGCAGTTGCAAAACAAACCTTCAGGGTTTTAAAAAAAGAAAAATTGTTGTCTACAGAAAATTTAGGTGAAACCGTAAAATATTTCAGTTCAGCAACAAAATCAACCTTATCGAACTTTATATCTGAAAAAATAAAGGCGGTTAACTTTTGATTAATCAGACTTAAACCAACCGGAATACATCAAATAATTTTGGGCTATTCTTTCAATTTCACCTTTTTGAAGTTTTGAGTCGATGTCTTTAATTTTTCGTGCAGGAATTCCAGCAAAAATAGATCCTTTTGGAACATGTGTGTTTTGTTTTACAACACTCCCAGCTGCAATGATGGAATTCGATTCTACCACAGCATTATCCATAATAATACTGCCCATTCCAACCAAAACATGATCATTGAGAGTACATCCGTGAATAATAGCATTATGTCCTATGGAAACATAATTCCCTATGGTAGTTTTTGATTTTTTGTAAGTAGCATGAATAACTGATCCGTCCTGAATATTCACCCGATTCCCTATGCGGATTGAATTAACATCTCCCCTAATCACAGCTTGATACCATACAGAACATTGATCTCCCATAATTAGGTCTCCTATGAGAGTTGCGTTTTCTGCAATAAAGCAATCAGATCCCCATTGAGGTGTAAACCCACGAACTGTTTTGATGAGCATAGTACTATTTTTTTCGAATATACTACTTTCAACAAAAACGAAACCCAATAATTTTTATTAAAAGATAAGAGAATTCAGTATTTTTACAAAAAATTTACAATGACTACATTTTCCGTTTCTGCTTCTTTAACTGAGGACCAAACTATTGCGCGATTCGAAATATCACCAACATTACAAATCGTTCAAACTTATCAATTCAATAATATAGATGAAGCAAAAGATGCCCCTCTGGCACAACAAATGTTTTATTTACCTTTTGTAAAATCAGTGGTTCTAAAAAAAGAGGCTATAGAAATCTTGCGATTCGATATCTTGAAATGGGAAGAGGTGTTAGATGATGTTTCACTTGAAATTGAAAACTTTCTCAACTCAGGAAGTGTTGCAATAAATGAAACCCAAGCTTTAAAAAAAGTTCCCATTACAGTTTATGCAGAAAGTACACCCAACCCTTCGGTAATGAAATTTGTTGCGAACAAAAAATTAGTAAATCAAATTTATGAGTTTAAGAATATTGATGAAACTTCGAATGCTCCCCTTGCTCAAAAGCTTTTTCATTTTCCTTTTGTAAAAGAGGTTTTTATGGATACCAATTACATTTCAATTACCAAATTTGATGTTTCTAAATGGGATGAAATCGTCATGGAAATTCGAGAGTTCCTTCGTTCTTTCTTGGAAGAAGGAAATGAAATTACAGCTTCAATAAAAGAAACATTAAATAAAAAAACTGCTGAAAAAACTGAGGTAGAATTGGATGAAATTTCTCAGCAAATAGTAGGAATAATTGAAGACTATATCAAGCCAGCTGTTGCAGCAGATGGGGGGAATATACTTTTTGATTCATACAATGCTGAAAATAAAAATGTACAAGTGGTTCTTCAAGGGGCCTGCAGTGGTTGTCCATCCTCTACTTTTACATTAAAAAATGGAATTGAAAATATGCTTAAGGAAATGCTTCCTGGAAAAGTTTCTAATGTTACTGCAATCAATGGCTAAATAAGGTGAAATCAAAAAAGCATACAAATGCCTTAATTGATGAATTGAGTGCTTATCTGCTTCAACATGCTCATAATCCTGTTCAATGGTTTCCATGGGATCAAAAATATCTTGACCAAGCCAAAGAAGAAGGAAAATTACTTTTGATTAGTATTGGGTATGCTTCTTGTCATTGGTGCCATGTGATGGAAGAAGAATGCTTTGAAGATGAGGAAGTTGCTGCGTTGATGAATTCTAATTTCATCAACATAAAAGTTGATCGAGAAGAGCGTCCAGATGTAGATCAAGTTTATATGAATGCTCTTCAAATAATCACTGGGCAAGGTGGATGGCCACTTAATATGATCGCCTTACCGGATGGAAGACCTATTTGGGGTGGAACCTATTTTCCAAAAAAACGTTGGATCGAAGTACTTTCTCAAATTCATTCCTTATCCCAAATAAATCCTGATAAGGTAATTCATTATGCGGATGAATTGGAAAAGGGATTAATCCATTTTGAGTTGAATGAATCCGTTAAAAATGAATTCAATTGGGATGAAATTACGGTAAGCTTGGATAAAGTTCTGTCAAAAAGAGATCCTAAAAACGGAGGACTTCTTGGCGCTCCAAAATTTATGATGCCCACACTACTTCGATTTATTCAGCACGGAGGATTGTTCTGTAATAATCAAGAAGCAAGTATTCATTATCATTTTTCTCTCAAAAAAATGGGGCTAGGTGGTATTTTTGATGCTATTGGAGGAGGTTTTTCTCGCTATGCCGTTGATTCCGAATGGCACATCCCTCATTTCGAAAAAATGGGCTATGACAATGGTCTTTTACTTTCTCTTTATGCTCATGCCTATCGTGAGAAGCCACTTCATCTGTATCATGAGACGGTTGATAAGACAATTCAATTTTTGTTGGACAATCTACTTTCACCCGAAGGAGGCTTCTATGCTGCTTTAGATGCAGACAGTATTGATGAGAATGGAGTACTAGTTGAGGGGGCTTTTTATGTTTGGAAACAACATGAAATAAAAGAACTTTTCCCGAATGAATATGAGCTTGTATCAGATTATTATTCCATTAATGAAAGTGGATATTGGGAAGATGGTAATTATGTTTTAAGAAGACTTGATACCGATGAAAAGTTTGCAGAAAAACATAAAATTGATCTATCCGAATTGAAAACTAAAATTCTGCATTGGAATACTACTTTATCAAGGGTAAGAAATAAAAGAAAACTCCCCAGACTTGACGACAAAATCATTTGTTCTTGGAATGCAATGCTTACCTCAGGTTTATTGGAAGCTTATATTAGTTTTAAAAATAGTTCATATCTAGAACTCGCACTAAAAAACATTAAATTTATTGAACAGAATTTTATTACTAATTCTGGAGTTTTAAGAAGAATTTTCAAAAAAGGGGTAACCAAAATAGATGCTTTTTTAGAAGATTATGCCGCAGTAATTAAAATGAACATTGATGCTTATGAAGCCATGTTTGAAGAACATTATCTTCGCAATGCAGATAAACTAATGGGAGTTTGTTTATCTCTGTTTGAAGACCAAAATAGTCCGCTTTTTTATTTCAGTTCAACTTCAGAATTGGTTCTTCGAACCAAAGAGACTTCTGACAATGTCATCCCTTCTTCTAATGCAATTATGGCAGAAAACCTGATTCGTTTATCGAATCATTTGATCAAACCTGAATATAAGAATAAGGCAAGAGCAATGTTACTTTATTGTAAATCTGAAATCAAATCATATCCAGGAAATTACAGTTATTGGTTGACAGTAGCTTTAAGATTATTAAACCCAGGTTATGAAGTTGTTGCTGTTGGACCAAATTCAAAAAATAATCTCAGAGAGATTAGAAACACGCAGTACACTCTGAATTGCAGTTGGGCGGCAGCAGAGGAATCTGACTTACCCCTCTTTCAAAATAGAATTTCTAAAAATAAGACCTTATATTATTTGTGTAAAAATAATCATTGTAAACTCCCACTAGAATCTATTGAAGAAGTAAAAGAAAAACTAGGCCTTATTAGGGTTTAGATGCGTTTGTGTAAAAATCTTTCAGATAAAAGGGTTCAAAATACGCGGTTTCTTCAAATTGTTTTGCTTCGAATTTTTCTGTAGCCATATCAACCATATACTGAGCAGAAGGTTCTTTCAAGGACTCTACAAAATATTTGTCTCCCTGTGGAATTATCCCTTTACACTTTTCAGAACCATTGCCAAATAAAACCAAACGCCCTTGATTTCTGAACTCTTTAAATGACTCGCTGGTTATTATTTCTGCACGCGTAGGACATATCACTTCTTTATTTGCATTCAACACCATCGTAAAAACTTCCATTCTTCTAGCGTCAAACATTGGAATTAATAAATCAGAAAATTCTGGATTATAAGCAGCTGCAAGTACTTCTAAGCTGTTTACCGAAATTAAAGGAATGTTATGAGCATAACATAATCCTTTTGCTGTAGAAACTCCAATTCTAAGTCCTGTATATGAACCTGGACCCTTACTCACTGAAACCCCAGACAATTGAAAAGGTTTAACACCAACTTCCTCAAATAGCTGCTTTATGAAACAATGCAAATGATCACTATGGCGAAAATCTGCTTCATTATTCTCGATACAGTGAAGAAGATTTCCATTTTCCGATAAAGCTACCGAACAATTTTTTGTAGCAGTTTCAATATGAAGAAGGTAAGCCATGTAACAAAATTAAGAAGAACTGACTTCTAAATTTCAAGTTTTAGTCCAAAATAAAATTCAAGAATTTTAAGTTTAAAGATGTAATCAAATTTTGAACGTAATTCGTCTGATACTGATGCTTCATACCTTTGCTTTATTTGAGTAAATTCAAAAGAATTCATTACACCAGCATCAAATCTTTTGGTAGCATTATTATAGGCATCTCCTCTAGCAATAACTGTTTTTTGAGCTGCTTTATAAAAGTTGTATGCTCCTAACGCATCATTGTATGCTTGATTTACGTCACTCTCTAAGTTTAATTTTTGTTGCTCAAATGTGTTTTGGGCCCGCAACAAATTAACTTTACTGCGTTTTAGATTGTTCTTAGACGAAAGTCCATTTAGAATTGGTATTCTCAATTGAACTCCAAAATTATGTCCTTCATTCATTTGAAATTGATTCCAAAAAGAATCTGGTCCAACTACTCTTCTTTTCTCAACGTTTGTATTAACTGCCTCACCTGTTGCTGCTACATAACCAATCGGAGTTTCTTCAAACACACCTGTTCTTTCAATACCATCGCTGTATGAAATCCTTGTACTGTAGCTATAAAATGCCGAAAGAGAGGGTTGAAGAGCAGCCTTTGCAATTTCAATATCTGTCTTTGAAATTTCCAAATTGGTTAAGGAAAACTTGATGTCGTTTCTGTGAGTCATAGCTTTTTCAAAAATTTCTTTAGGAGTTTCCTCTAATATAAGAGGAAAAGGAATATCAAAATTTTCAACAGCAACGTCAAAATTGTCATAGTCGGTTATTAGTAAAAGTTGAGCAAGGTTAATCTTTGCAATACGTAAATTGTTTTCAGCTTGAATTACTGCTTGCTCTTGTGAAGCAATAGTCGCTTCAAGTTCAAAAACATTTGCAATTGTTAAAACTCCAGCGCTAATTAAAACATTGGTTCGCTCCAATTCTTTTTTAGAAACTTCAAGTTGACTTTTTTGAACCTCTAAAAATTCTCTGTTAAACATCACCTGAAGATAAGAATTTGCAACCAAGATAGAGGTGTTCTCAGTTATGTTTGCTATGTTATACTGTTGTGCAATTATAGCAAGATTTGATCTGTGAAGTCGTTTAACATTCTGTAATCCTTTATAAATATCAACCCCCATATTAACCCCTAAAGAGGAGAATTGTGTTGTAACATTCTCTAATAATCCAGTCGTAATATTTTGGTTTAAACCAATATTCCAAGAGTGACTGCTATTTGCATTGACACTCGGTAAAAAGCTACCAAAGGCATTTTTTTTATCTATTTCAGCATTAGCTAAGTCCAATTCAGATTGTTTAATGCTTATGTTTTTTTCTAAGGCCAATTCTATACAATCCTGTAAGGTAAGTATTTGACTTTGGGCATAAAAAGAAACACAGAGTAAGGCAACTAATGAAGTATATTTTAATCTCATAATAAAGTAGGAATTAAGCTTAGTTATCGTTTGAAGTTTCTTCGTCTTCTTTCTTCTCTTCTTCCGTTTTGTTCCAAACCTTGATCTTATCCTCAATGGTTATCCCAGAAATTATTTCAACATTAATTCCATCAGAAATCCCTGTTTCAATGTTTTTGCGTTCAAATTCCTGTTCTTTAATTAGAACTTGAACATAGGGCTGCTGATTTTTTTTATCAAACTGCAACAAAGCCTCAGGTATTGCCAAAACACTATCCTTACTTTCTAAGATAAAGGAGGCATTAGCACTGTAACCTGCTCGAATAAAAAAGTCATTATCCAAGTATACATCACCTTCAATTTTGAACTGAACTGCTCCTTGTTCTTCATTTCCTTTTGGAGCTATAAACTTTAGATTAGCTTCAAATTCTTTGTCTTCAATTGCTCCTAGGTTAACTACAAGAGGCATCCCTATTTTCAATTTTCCTACTTCTGCTTCATCCACTTTTCCTTCGAAGATCATTTTATTTAAATCAGCAATGACTGCAATGGTTGTCCCATTATTAAATGTATTACTCTCAACAACTTGATCACCTTCTTTTATTGGCATTTCTAAAACGGTTCCTGCTACAGTTGCTCTGATATTTGTATTTGCTATGGCAGATCCACCAGCAGATCCAAGTTTTATTATTTGTAAGTCACTATCTGCATTAGCAACATCCTGTTTAGCTCTACTGTAATTGAGTTCGGCATTTTGAAAGTCTTGTTGAGAAATAATTTCTTTTTCAAAAAGACTTTTATTTCTGTTGTATTCGACCTTAGCATTTTCCAATAAGATTTTGGTGTTTGCCAGTCTCCCTTTAGCACTGTTGAGTGATTGTTCGTCTGGAACTACTTTTACTCTCGCCAAAAGATCTCCAGTGTTCACATTATCGCCTTCTTCTACATAAAGTTTTTCAATGATTCCTGAAATTTGAGGCTTGATTTCTACTTCGTCTTCTGGAATAACTTTTCCAGTAGCAACAGATTTAGCCTCTATAGAGGTAATTATAGGTGTTTGAGTTTCATACTGAATTGAAGCTTTGCTATTGGACTTTATGAAAAAAGCTACTGCAAAAAGAACTCCAAACAATATGGCTGCTGTGATTATATATTTAAAGGTTTTTTTCATGGGTAAATAATTTATTAATATGTGGGTATTATTATTCTTCTCTTAATGCGTCTATTGGTTTTATGCTTACTGCTCTTTGTGCAGGAATTAATCCGATCAAAGTTCCTAGGGTTATCATAATTAATAAAGCCCCTAGTACAAATGAAATGGGAACGGTAGGGTTGGTATATGGAAAATTGTCTAAGTTCGCTGTTGCCATATCAATTCCTGACAAAACAAATGCCCCTAGTATAATTCCAAAAACACCTGCTATAAAAGTTAGAAATACGGATTCTAAAATTATTTGGGCCTTAACTTCTCCTGGAGTAGCCCCTAATGCACGTCGAATTCCCAATTCTTTTGTTCTTTCTTTAACCGAAATCAATAGGATGTTTCCAATTCCAATTACTCCTGCGATGATTGTGGCAATTCCTACGATGAGCGATAAAAAGGTCATCCCCTTTGCAAAACCCATAATCTTTCCAAATATTTCTCCTAAGTTAAACGACCCAAAAGCGCGTTCATCTTTTGGAGATACACGGTGTATTCGCTTCAAAGTTTGTTTTACTTGTTCCTCTACTACTATTACATCAGCATCGTCGTATGCAGCAATAGTGAACCAATCTACATTGTCACCTGTATTGTATAATTTTTTAAAAGTAGAAAAAGGAATAAATACATCACCATCACTCTCAAAACCTCCTCCTTGAATATATTTATGAACGCCAATAACTTGAAAATAGATATTATCTACACGTATGAATTTTCCTACGGGTTTTTCATCTTTTTCAAACAATTCTTTTTGAGTACGTTCACCTATAACACAAACTTTTCTTTCGTTATCAATATCAGCCTGATTGATGAATCGTCCACCGTCGTATATTTTTTTCGTTGCAATTTTGGTATACTCTGGGAAATCCCCATAGATAGCATAAGTTCCAGATTTGGATCCACGAACTATTTCAGAACCACCTGATCCATCGAATACTCCTTTGGCATTTCTAGGTGCAATAAATTGAATTTCAGGCACATTGTTGCGTAGGGTTTGAACATCTTGAATTTTAAGCTGTGGATTTCTACCCGTTTTAAAACCATCATACGGAATACTAGTGCTTTGCGCCCATACAAACATAGAGTTCATAGCAACATTTTCAAATTCACGTTCAAAACCATTGTCCAATCCTTTTGCTGCACCAGATAAGGCGATATAAATAAAAATACCCCACAATACTCCAACCACCGTAATTATAGTTCGAACTTTGTTTTTTTGGATGGAGCCAAAAATTTCTTGCCAAGTATCTCGATCGAAAATAATTTTAAAACTATTCATCTCTTAACGCTATTATAGGTTTGATTTGTGCGGCACGTTTGGCTGGAATATAGCCTGCGATACCTCCAAATAAAATAAGTATCATGGTTGAAAATAAAGCAGTTGATGTGTCTATGTATGGGTTTTTAATAAAATAATCTTGTAAGGAAACACCAATGTTTTTAAGAACAAAAATTCCAATAAACAATCCAATATACCCTGAAATTGTAGTGATAAAAATAGATTCTTGAAGGATCATTCGAATTACTGCTTTTGGAGTAGCTCCTAAAGCTTTTCTAATCCCTAATTCTTTAGTTCTTTCTTTCACCACAAATACCATGATGTTTGATATCCCTATGATACCCGCAATCAAAGTCCCTAGTCCTACAAAAGTTACGATTAACTGGAGTACGTTTGCAAATTGTTGGTTTTGTTTCAATTGGTCTGCAACATTTCTGATGTAGATTCCATTTGGATCAGATGGGTCAATCGATTTTTTCTTTTTTAAGAATTCGCGCAATTTTCTTTCAAACAAAACAGAACCAGAATGACCAATTTGAGGTTTGAAAGCCAATATAATTTGATCCAGTTTATCATTACTTCTTTCTAGTAATTGTCTAGTAGTATATGGAATGTATATGTAGCGTTCTTCTCGGTCTCCGCCATCGTCTTGAAAAACTCCAACAACTTTAAAAACACTATTCCCTATGTCTATGAATTTACCTAGTGGATCTTCTTGATTAAATAGATCTTGTGCAACCAGTCGACCAATAACAGCATATTTAGTTTTATTCTTGATATCGTCTTGATTTATAAACCTCCCTTTCATCAATATTGTTTTTTCTGCAAATTGATGTGCAGGACCAACTGCACGGGTGGTATAATTGTCAAACTCGTTTTTGTATTTGACCACTGCTCCTCTAGAAATTCTTGGGGTTATGTATTCTAAAAAAAAAGGAAATTGCTCTTTAATATCCGACAAATCGTCGTTCTTAAACTCTATTCTTCTGTTTGATTTAAATCCATTATAAGGTTTAGAAGTCTTACCTGGGAATAAAAAAATTACATTGGTTGCATCATCTAAGAAAAATTCTTGAAATTGATTTTTCAATCCATTACCAAAACCAAATAAAATGATGAAAATAAAAATACCTAGTGCAACGGTAAAACCTGAAAGGAATGTTCTAAGTTTATTCTTTCGAATGGTTTCAAATATTTCTTGCCAACGATCTCTGTTAAACATAATCAGCTGCTAAAACTTGTTTAACTTTACTGTCTTCAACAATAACTCCATCCTTAAGCTTAACAATTCGTTTACACATTTTAGCAATGTCCTCTTCGTGGGTAACTACCAAAATTGTATTTCCTTCTTCATTAATTTTTTGAATCAGATCCATTACTTCGTAAGATGTTTTTGTGTCTAAAGCTCCTGTTGGTTCATCTGCTAGAAGTACTTTAGGTTTTGAAGCCATAGCTCGAGCAATTGCTACACGTTGTTTTTGCCCACCAGAAAGCTCACTTGGCAAATGTGTTGCCCAGTCTGCTAAGCCAACTCTTGTCAAATATTCCAATGCTTGTTCTTGACGCTCTTTTCGAGCTACGCCCTGATAGTATAGTGGAAGAGATACATTTTCGAGTGCTGATTTGTAATTAATCAGATTAAAAGACTGAAAAACAAAACCTAAAAATTGGTTGCGGTACTTAGCAGCTTTTGTTTCATCTAAATCTTTAATTAAAACATCATCAAGCAAATAAGAACCTTCATCTAAAACATCTAACATTCCTAGTATATTGAGAAGTGTAGATTTTCCAGAACCCGAAGAACCCATAATCGCAACTAATTCCCCCTCTTCTACCTCAAAGTCAATGCCTTTAAGAACATGAAGAGATGAATTACCCATTTTATAGGATTTGTGGAGGTTAGTAATTTTTATCATGAAATTAGAGTATAAATGCTTTTGATTATATGTAAGACGTCAGTTGGAGCGAAATGTTACAAAAAAAATCATTTTTTTAAAAGCCTAAAAACTGCAAAGCCAACAATCCCAACCAAAACATATGGAATTGCCATTAAATAGATAATTCCATCATTAATCCCTTTAGCTGTTTGTTGTCCTTCTTCGGATTCTAAAACCGCTCTACACATTGCGCACTGAGCCTCTGCATCAATAGATGCGAGAAAAAAAAAGACTAAACTTAGATAAATGACTTTTTTAACCATTCGGTCTTAGTTGTAATAAGGAGATATCATTAAATATACAATTACTCCCGTTATGGTTACGTATAACCAAATTGGAAAGGTTATGCGTGCAATTTTTCTATGTTGGGTAAATTGTTGTGAAATCCCCCTAACATAAGTAATTAAAACCAAGGGAATTATAGTAATTGATAATATGATATGTGAAATTAAAATAAAGTAATAAACATTTTTAACCCATCCTTCCCCTCCAAAAGGAGTAGGATCTGAGGTTAAATGGTATGCAACATACATGATCAAAAAAGATAAGGAAAGCCCAATGGCTGTTTTCATAAATTGCTCGTGTAAATTAATTTTACGATTCTTAATTGCCCATAATGCACAAAGAAGAATAATTGCTGTATACGCATTTACAGCAGTGTAAATTGGTGGTAAAAAAGAAAGTGGCTTAACGTTTTCTATGCGAATACGAAATAGAACAGCAACTACGACTGGAATAGCGACAGAAATTAGAATAATCCAATTTTTATATTTTAAAGTAGACCCTTTTGCACTCATAAATTAATTTTCATTTAATAATAGTTTGATGTCTGTTAAAAGCATTTCTACACCCTCTTCTTCAACATCTTCTTGATCAAGTCCAGAATAATAGACAATTGGATTACCATAAGAATCTTTGCGAGATCGAATAAATCCATTTTTATCAATTAAAGCAAAATAACCTTGATGTTCAAAACCTCCAGCCATTGCAGGATTAATTTCAGCAAAAATATTAAATCCTTTATTGGCTAGATCGTAAACGGTTGTTTTAGTTCCAGTTAAGAAATTCCAAAAATCATTTGCTCTTACAAAGGATTCAGCATACTTTTTTAATGTTGAAGGAGTATCGTAATCAGGATCGATACTGAAAGAAGCTATTCCGAAATTCTCTTTTTCACCAAAGGCATCATTCAGGATTTTCATATTTTTATTCATGATTGGGCAAATAGATGGACAGCGGGTAAAGAAAAATTCAACTACATAAACTTTACCTAAGTAATCTTCATTTGAAATATATAAACTGTCTTGATTTAAAAAAAGAAAATCCGGCACCTTTTTAGAGTTCCCATTTATCTTGATAAAGTCAAGAGCTTTAAACCCTGGTTTTACAGAACGACTGCTCTCAACAGTAGCTCCCTTTGTTAATCGATTGAAAATTTTTGGAACTACAATTACAGCGAAAATAAAAACAATAACAAATAGTCCAAAATAAGAGGTTTTTTTCATGCTTCAAAGATACTTAATCTACTTTAAAATCAGACTCCCTATAATAACACTAGTTTATTTTTGTCGTTTTGTGTTGTTTTTTTTAAGCGCCAATCGGTATTCTGCAAGAATAACTTTGACGTCATCGGTCATCTTATTATTCAATTCTGCTACCGAAGAAGCATCATAGCCAAAAAGAGTTCCAACATCTTCATCATCATCACGGCCTCTCAATTTAAGAGAGCGATCTACGATGAAAACAGTTGATGTACTTTGTTGAGGTGATAAAGTTACATCCGAATTAAAGGTTTCAAATAAGGTTTTAATTTGATTTGGAGATCCAAAAATAAAATTCCATTTTACCATATTGGTACCCACTCCTTCTTGTATTTCTGATAAAACAGTTTTTATTTGTTTTTGTCGTCCATCTTCAACAGCAAATACAAACTGAAAATCTTTAAACTGATAAAAACGTTTGTAAATTTTTTGATTTAGATTAAAAGCATCCCCTTTTTTATTTTCGATATCGTTCCCCCAAAAACCAATAATGGTAATTCGATCTTTAAATTGAACGGTGTCTCCACGCAATGAACTCCAAGAGGATATTTCAGGAAGATTTTCTGTTAGAACTGGCAGTTTTGCAAAATTATTAATCCCAGAAGCGAAAAATAAATATATGACTATCGGAAATACAAAAAGTATTCCCAGAACTATGTACTTTTTAAAATCATTACTAATCATCGTCTCAGATTAGAAGTTCCAACTTACAAATCCAGTACGCATTACTTCATAAATATAATCTGCTTCTAACAAAAGGATAAAACACAAGTAGGGAAGTAAGACAACTAATGGAAGTACAATTGACCCCTTAAGACTTCCTTTCTCATCACGAATGTGCATAAAGTCCCAAGCAATATAATACGCTTTTACAATAGTTAATATTATGAATATCCAATTCAGTATCTTCATACCTAAAAACATACTCATAAGACTTTGAGGCTTCAAAATTCCAAGCACAACCTCAATTGTTGTAACTATGGAAAGGAAAATCAAAACACCCCAAATTTTCTGAACGTTTGATTTGAATTTTAACAATCCTCTAAAAATGGCTAAATTTTCTGTATCGTGTGCCATGATGATATTTATTATGTTAGTTAAACGAGATAGAAAAAGGTAAATACAAATACCCACACTAAATCTACAAAGTGCCAATAAAGTCCTACTTTTTCAACCATTTCATAGTGTCCTCTTTTCTCATAAGTCCCCATGATTACATTGAAAAAAATAATGATGTTTATTACAACTCCCGAGAAAACGTGAAAACCATGAAAACCTGTTATGAAGAAAAAGAAATCTGCAAAAAGGCGATTCCCGTATTCATTGTGAACTAAGTTTGCACCCTCTACTACGTTTATGGCTTCATTTACTTTTCGTAAAGATTCTTCTCTTGAAAGGATTATTTTGTGACCCAATTCATCAATTTTTTCGCTCTTAACAACCAGATTTTCGTTTGCTGCAAAACCTGCTGCAACCTCTTCAACACTATAACTAGGCAACGATGTTTCTGAAAGAAACCAGATTCCATTACTGTTTTCGTGTGTAGTTCTAGGGGAATCAATATTTGCAGCAAAAGCTTCTAGGGCAACACGTTTACCAGTTTCTGCATCCATAAACTGTAAAATTTGACCGCCTCTAGTTTCTAATGCTCCGTACTCACCTTTGATGAAATTTTTCCATTCCCAAGCTTGAGATCCAACAAAAATTGCTCCACCAATAATAGTAAGTAGCATATAGAAGGTAACTTTCGCCTTGTTCATATGATGGCCAGCATCAACAGCTAGAACCATTGTTACTGATGAAAAAATAAGAATAAATGTCATCAAAGCAACATAGTACATAGGAGCATCTACTCCATGCAAAAATGGAAAGTGAGTGAAAACCTCATCGGCTATTGGCCATGAATCAATGTTTTTAAATCTTGAAAAACCATAAGCAACTAAAAAGCCTGTGAAAGTTAAAGCATCAGAAACGATGAAAAACCACATCATCAATTTTCCGTAACTGGAACCTAGTGGTTTGTTTCCTCCACTCCAAATATTGGTCTCCTCACTTATGCTATTTGCTGTAACTTCCATAAAAGGTGCTAAATTTTAATTTTACAAAAATAGTGTTTTTTTTAATTATTTAGTGTCACAAAAACGTATAAATATATCCACAAAAAATCTAGAAAGTGCCAAAATAATTCTGCTAATTCGTATCCTAATTTATGGCTGGCAGAATATGCATTTTTATAGCTTTTAATTATAACAATCGACAAAACAATCAATCCTCCAAAAACATGAACAAGGTGAAGTAAAACAAGAACATAAAGAAATGATGTAGTTATTGAACTCTCGGCACCAGTAAAGTAATATCCCTTTTCAATGATCTGTGAAAAACCATTGAACTGAAAATATATAAACACTAATGCCAACCCTAGAGTTGCCCAAAGGAATAATTTTTGGATTACTGTTCTACCCTGATTCAAAGCTTTCTTTCCCAGAAAAAAAGTAACACTACTCAAAAGAATAACTATTGTACTGTATGAAAAGAAAGAGGGTAATTCAAAGGAAGCCAGCCAATCGGATCTTGAACTACTTACCACATATGCGCTTGTCAGGCCTGCAAAAGTCATTGTCATGCTTATCATAGCAAACCAAAGCATCATTTTTTTTGCCTTAGTATTTTTTTCTTGAAGGGTACTTTCCATTTACTTAATAATTTTATCAATTACATATACTATTTGAATCAGTGTAATATATCCTACACTGGAAAACATAAGCTTCTTTGCTGCAATAATAGTCTTTTGAACCATCAACTCCAGAGCAAAAAACAACATAATAAATCCTAAAATTACTACAATTACTGCTCCTGAAATACTCAAATCAAAACTTCCAGTATAAGAAGTCGCGGGAAGCACTGAAACCAAAATCATCCAAAGTGTATAAAAAACAATTTGAAAAGCAGTTGCAGTATCTGCTTTTCCAGTAGGTAACATTTTAAAACCTGCTCGTTTATAATCCTTGTCAAGCATCCATCCTATTGCCCAAAAATGGGGAAACTGCCAAAAAAACTGTATCATAAACAAAACCCCTGGTTCAATCCCAAAGTGATTTGAATAAGCTACCCAACCTAACATAAAAGGGATAGCACCAGGAAAAGCGCCTACAAATACAGCAAGTGGGGTTTTTGTCTTCAGAGGGGTGTAGACACAAACATACAAGAAGATAGAAATACCCCCAAAGAAAGCCGTTCTTAGATTTATTGTAAATAAAACTAATAAACCAAGAAGTGTTAGTATTGTTGCAATTATTGATGCAGTTTTAACAGACATTCTTCCTGATGGTAGAGGTCTGTTTTTAGTTCGGTCCATCAATGCATCGAGATCCTTCTCTAAAATTTGATTAAACGCATTAGAAGCTCCAACCATGAAATAGCCTCCAAAAGCTAATAAAACAACATCTATAATTGAAGGGTTTTCAGCAGCTAAAAAGTAGCCTGCTAAAGAAGAAAAAACAACGCTGATTGCCAACCTTACTTTTGTAAGTTCTTTAAAGTCGTTTATAAAAATTGAAAAAGTCGACCCTAGAGGCGACAAACGAATTTTTTCTACATCCATAATCTGATGCAAAGGTAGTGTACAATAACGTATTTACAATAAAAACTGAAATCTAAATTCTTTGATTTTAAGACTACACAAATCCCACAATTCAAATCTGCAAATAATTGTTCTGCATAGGCTAATTTACAATCTGGCTTATATTTTTAATCAATCTGAACAAACACAACAAAACAAAAAATCCGAAGTAAACTTCGAGTTTTTTGTATGAATTAAATTGTTCTTAGTTTAATCTAAATGTAATAGGGATACTAAAAGGAACACGAACAGGTATTCCCCTTTGTTTTCCGGGTGTCATTTTTGGGAGCTTTGAAATAATTCGTGCAGCTTCTTTTTCTAGATTTTTGTCTGGACCACGCATTCTAACGTTAGTAATGGTTCCATCTTTAGAAATTATAAAGTTTACATAAACCCTTCCTTGAATACCCATTTCTTGTGCAATTTCTGGGTAACGAAAATTTTTACGAATATGCTTGTTAATTTTATCTTGAAAACAAGCTCTTCGCTCCGATTTAGCTACACGCTCACAACCAGGAAATAAAGGAACGTCTTCAATTACTGCAAAAGGAACATCAACATCATCAAAATCTTCCTCAACTTCAATGTCTTCAACCTCAACAATTTCTTCTTGATCTGTTTCAGTAGATTCTATTACAGTTTCCTCAACCTCTTCTTCATCTTCAACGATCTCAATTACTTCTGGAGCTGGAGGTGGAGGTGGAGGTGGAGGTGGAGTTTTTAGCTGTTCAGTAATCGGAACTTCTTCGTCGTCCTCGTCATCAACATTAAGTGCTTGATAATCGAAAGCCGTTTTTTCGTAGGTCTTCCACTCTATAGATCTCCAAGAAATAAAGAGAACTACTGCAAGACCAATTGCGAAATATAAGCTACTGTTTTTGGACAAGTCCGCTTTAGGGTTTTTTTTGAGTTGCATAGAACTAAATTTAAATAGCTAATTTATAAAAATAGACCATTTGACAATAATTTTTTAACTCTTTTTGCCAAAAAAATAAACAAAATTATTCCTGTTACATTGGCAAATATGTCATAAACCTCAAAACTACGGTGAATTAAAAAGATTCCTTGAATGATTTCAAGAATAAAACTCAATAATAAAGAAGTAATTACTGACCATTTTAATGGTTTTTTTAACTTCCATTCCGCAACTAATGATCCGAAAACGGATATTGAGAAACAAAAATATGCAAAAATGTGTCCCAGTTTATCCATTCCAATCAACAAACCTGTTGATTGCGGGAAGGATAGGCGAACTGTTGAAAAAAAGACTATGAAAATTCCAATGCTAAAAGCAACAATAGAAAAAAAATATTTAGGCACCTATCAATTCTTTATAACTTTTTGCATCTAAAAGTTCACTGGTTTCACTACTTGAGGTGTCTAATTTAATCTTGATCATCCAGCCTTTCCCGTAGGGGTCGTCATTAATCAATTCAGGTTCATCTTCCAATGTTTCGTTAAATTCAATTATCATGCCAGATAGAGGCATGAAAAGATCTGAAACCGTTTTAACGGCCTCTACGGTTCCAAATACTTCAGAAATTTGAAGTTGTTCGTCCAAGGTTTCTACTTCAACATAAACAATGTCACCCAATTCTCCTTGAGCAAATTCTGTGATTCCAACGGTTGCAACTCCATCCTCTATGGAGATCCATTCGTGATCTTTTGTATACTGTAGTGTATCGGGTATTTTCATCTAGTGTTTGATTAAAGAAAAACAAATATAACAGATTTTGTTAATCAATTCCCAAAATTATATCGAATGCTTATGCCCGACCGAATAGAGGTCTGAGGGAATGCAGTAGAAATAGCAAACTTTGAAAAATTGTGATCATAAAAAAACTGGCTGGTTAAGTTACTAGATAATTTATAATCTGCTGTAAGTTTGATTGACCAGAGGGTTTGACCTGCTGTAACTTGATTGTCATTAATCTCCAAATTTCTTAAAACTGTAATATTGTTTCGGTAAGATAAATCTGCTTTTAGGTTTAGATCTCCTTTTAGAGTTGTTCTGCTTCCTCCTATTCGTGTTCTAAACTTTAAGTCTTTAATACGATATCCTAATCCAACAATGAACTCTTCTCCACTAGATTCTGTCAATAAATTATTATCTAAACTCAATGATAATGCGCGGTCTTTTTTAAGTTCGGCCAGAAACTTGAAGGAGTTTTTAAGTTCTAAATCTATCCTCAAAAGCGGGTTAAATTGTTCTACTAAATTCAGGTTGGAATATAATGTTGAGGGTATAAAGTTTCCTCCATCATCTGTTAGATTAGGGAACGATGGATCGTAATCTAAATTTGTTTGAAAATTATTGATTGTATAGCTTGATCGATAAGCGTGGGTTATAGAGAATCTATTAAATATTTTTTTTATCGACTTAATATTCATCAAGCCTGTGTACTTTAAATTCCAATTTGGTAAGGGTGCTTTTTTAATGGGATTTAAGGAAATACGATCCACAGAAGAGCCAGAGTAAGCAGCTAAAAATGAAGGTATCAATACGGCTTGACTTGATTTTCCAAAGCCTCTAGGAAAACCTTCCTCATCCACATCAGTTAATGGAATACCAGCTTTTGCAGCAAGGCGCTGAGCTACAATCAAACGATTTGCTTTGAATTTTTCGAAATTGGGGTTGTAAGAACCTACTGATTTATTAAATGCAGTTCTTATCAGTAGGGTTGAAATCCCAAAATTCCCATAACTGTTTGGGTTGAGTGGAAGATATGAACCATTGATTACAGAAAAATTTTCAGAGAAGTTTTCTGAAAAATTGCGTTCAGCAGTCAAATCAACCAATAATCCTTTACCAAAATCTAATTGACCTGTAACCTTCAACTGATTATTTTTTATTTGAGTGAATTGTTGATTAAAATCAGGGAAATCGGTTAGCCATCCGTTTTTAGCAGCTTCGTATCGGACATCAGCCTGACTGCCAAAAGTGAATGCTGGAGTAGGTTGTAGAGTTCCTCCAAAACCAATACCTGGCAAATATCCTGGAAGTACTTTTCCGTTATTCTCGCTGTAAGTAAATTGAATTCTTTTCATTATGGATAGAGCATCTGCAATGGATCGAAGTACTTTCTTTTTCTTTTTAGGAGGGACTATTTTTGCTGAGGCGTTTTGTGAAATTTCTATTTTAGGAAGTATCCTTTTTAATTTTTGATTTCGTTTTTGAAGTCCAAACAAGCGATAGATTCGATTCATTGATATGGATCCATTGAGGGTCTTTTTATTTGCATTTTGAACTGTATTTACAACCCCCAAAAAATTCCCATTATCATTTTCTACATCTACAAGAACATTTGAGCCACGTTGCCAACTAAAATCTCCAGTATAGCTATAATTAGCGTCTATAAAACTCAAAAATGGAATGTATTTTAGCGGTAATTTATAATTTAATGTCAGGGCTTGGAAATATCTATTTGGATCTCCAATGTCCCAAATGCCATCCCATATTCCTTTACTTTTATCAATAAGAACATCACCTTCACCATCTTCATTATAATAATTGCGGACAATATTATTACTGGAAGCTGTAAAATTCATTTTTAAAGATCGACTTAGATTATGATTTATGCTATATGTCCAATCAAACAAAAAATTACGTTGTTGTAAACTGGGTAAAGCAAGTTGTTGTGTTGCATCTGTATCTCCCATGTATACTTCTCTAAATCGCTGACTGTTGAATAATCGATTAATGTTGGAGGTGATTGCAATATTATTAGGTACTAAATTAAAATTCACCTCACGAAGCCATTGCCAATATTTTTTCCGGTTTAGAATTTTGATTTTCTTAAAAGGATTAATTTCTAAAGGCTTAAAACCGTAATTGTAGTTTGCGGCAAGTGCTAACGTTTTATTGGACTGGTCTTCGATTTCATAGTCATGATGAGAAAGTTCGTTGTAGGCATAAGAAAAATCAAAGTTTTCAATATTATAAAAATGGGGTTTAGACGCTCCTCCATTTTTTCGTACACCTATTAAACTAATGCTCTTTCGTTCAGTAAAATCAATTGCTTGATTTTCTATTGATTTTTGCTCAGAATGACTTGAAGCAGTTTCTATTCGATCTTTTAAAAGCAAATCTTGATAAAAAGGATCGTACTCAGGGGTAATTTTAGTAACTCCAACATTGTAATTCAATGGTATTTGAACTCCCCAGTTTTTAGGTAATAATTGTCCAACATTAATGTTGGTGACAATGTCATATTGAGTTAAATCTTCCCTACTTCTTTCATTAGGTGACTGTTCTATGGAGCCAAAACCTATAGTAGATATCTTACCCGAGGCACTAATAGTTGCAAAATCTGCAATATTCGCATCTAATGATCCTATGGCTGCCCAACCACCTTGACGATCTATTCCTGCAATTCGAAGTTCATTAAACCATATCTCACCACACAAAACGTCTCCTAAAGTTTCAGAAGGATTTTTTACTCCAATCATCATGGTTTTAATCGACCCTAAAGAAGGGTTTCCTTGAATAGAAAATTTATATCGTTTTCCTCCAGGCAAAGAACTGATTGGAGTAAACTCATCAATAATATTCAAATCTTCGTCAAAATAAAGAGGTTTGTTTGAAATTTTACCAATACTTGCTGCTTTAAGCTTTGAAAGAAACTCAATAGAAACATCTATAGAATTGAAGTCTGGCTGCCAAACTTCTTCTGGACTCAACTTATTGGAAGCACCTTGTGTAAAAGAAGAGGGCTTCAAAGGGATTTCTATTTGGTAGTAATTATCTTTATAATCTGTTCCTATTCGAATGAAGCCAACCATTCTTTTATCGTATTCCTCTAAAGCTCCTTCACCAGGTAATGGTATTTGTCCATTGGTAGATTCTGCATGTAAAAACATTTTTAATTTCTTGTATTGACGTAAATCCACCGAAACACTTTTATAAATTGCTCGAGAATCCATAGGCTGTAGGTTACAAACTCGAAAAGAAAGTGATTGTTCGTTTTGCCTTACTATGGTATTATTATTATTAATTTGTTCCCTTTGAATATCTGGAGGCAATACATAGTTTACAGGGATTCTATTCTCATTTTCTAAAATATTCACAGTGCTAATATCAACGGTTGTGTTCACGTTTGCTATTAATTCTTTGTTTAGGGATTGATTGTATCTCCTCCAGTCGCCTCGAACTAAATCTAAAGTTCCAAATCTAAAAACTACAGGTGTTTTAAATTCACTCAAAACCATCCTCATAAAACGAATTGATCGAAGGTCATCAATCCCGTTTATATTGTCAAAATAGGTATTGAAATTTGTGCTCTCATAATAACGTTTGTCTATCGGGACTTTGAATTGAATCCAACGGGTAGTTAATTGTTGTCCATTTGGAAGATCAACCGTTACGTTCTCACGAACATCAGTGATAAAAGGATGGTTCCCTACGGTCATATTTTTTGAAATTGGAACTCGATATTCGAAATAACTATCAATCGTATTCATTGTTTGATCTCGATTAATATCTTCAGTATCTGGTTCTGCCGTACTTCCTCGATTGGTATCTGAAAATGCTATGGGCGAATTTCCGTCAGTACCGTTATAATTTTTGTAACGCGAAACAATTCCTCCAGTAGCTTGAACGAAATATTCATAATTATCTCCTGCTGGATCATCTAGAGGACCATTGGGATAAAATAAGCGTTCTTCTTCGTCATTAAGACCATCAAAACCAACATCTTGCAACTTACGATCTTCTTCTACTGTGTTAAATGCATAAAGCAAAGATTGAGCAGCAGGGGTTTTACCCCATTTGGATTCTTGTATTGCTGAAAGCTCAATTCCCGGTAAACCATTCTCATATTGCTTTTTTCCATCATTGAGTATGTCCTCAGAAATATTACCAAGGTGAAATATTAAAGACCCTAAATCCTGATTAGGGGTTTCCAATTCAGTAAAAGTATCTAAAAGCCAAAACTCAATAAACTCAACATTGGATTGCTCAAAATTTGTAGCATTTATAGGTCGCATAATCGCACCCCAATTTTTTTCTGGTTTTTCTTGAAAGACATTCAATTTTTGATTGTTATAGGGTCCTCTTTCATCAGGGAAATAAGCTAAATCAAAAGTGGGTTGAAAGGTTGATTGTCCTTGGACTAAGTCTTGTTCTGGAAAAATTTCATTGATAAAAATTCGTCGTGTTGTATTTAATGAAATGTCATCATTTCCAATTCCGGGAGGGCGAGATTGTGAAGTGTAAAAAATTGGGTCAACACTATACCATGATAATTTTGCGCGATTATACCCTGACTCCAAATCATCAACACCAGCATTCGATCCCATAAAGCCTTCTGCGGGAACACTTGCCAAATTCCATGAAAAAAATCCTTTTACATCTAAATTCGTTTGTGCCCCTTCAAAATCATCAAGATATACATTTGCTTCTCCTTCTAGCTGTGTGTTTTTGGGGTTAGCAGCAATGAATGTAGCAACTTCTCCACGAAATGAAATTCGAGAAGGTACCGTTGTTTCAATGTTTGGAAGCTTATTTACCAAACGTGTTAGAAAAGGCATTTCGGTCGAAAAATTAGTGTTTACCCCGATCATAGTATTATTCACAGGTTCCGTTCCGTAATTAGCTTTTTGGGTTAATGGATTTTCACTTAAATTGATTAAAGTTCCTCCCAAAACAAAATTATTATTGAACTGATGGATGATATCAAATCCTGAAAAGCGTTTATTTTGTTGCCCAAAGAAAGAGTTATTTTCAACAGAGATTTGAATTGGCACATTGGATGCCTGTAAGGCTGGGTCTAGAATCTTTACTCTCCCAATTTGATAATTTACAGTGTAGTCAATTCCTTCTTGCAAGACTCTTCCTCCAGCTGTAACTCTAACAGATCCTCTTGGGACATTAAAAGCTCCAATAGCAATTCCATCGCCACTTGCAGATTTATATCGACCTTTAATTTCGTATTTATTCTGTTCAGAAGCTTCGAGAGCTGCTGCTTGGGTTAAGGCATACATATCGCGAAATACATACTTTGCCTGGTTGGTATTGTAGCTCATTTCATTGGTATATTGCTCACTAGACACCTCTGGATTATCTAACAGTTTAAATAGGGTTTCTCCAAAAGGTTCTACTGTTGGAAAAATAATGCGCCCATACTGTTGGTCTACCGTTATGCCGGGAACAAAATCAAAAAAACCATCTCCCTCGGGTTCGGGATCATTGTATAAATTTAAGCGATCCAAATTAAGAGTTCTCAACAAAACTTGATTGGTCAAAGTTTTTGGCCATATTGCTGCATCAACTGGTTGAAGATAATTAATTGGTGAGGGGTCTGAATACAAAATATTTAATCGAAAGTCTTCTTGTTCAAGTTGAAAGGCTCCTGTATTATAAATATTTTTCATCATTAAATCCCAAACGGGCTGGCGAACATCTGTAATTGAACTTTTCAATAATTTAACAACTAAATTATTTGTTGAAACTGTAGCAACTTGAGTGTTTGAATTCGTACCTGTAATTGAAGTTCCTTCAATACCTCCATTGGCAAATTCTCCAACTTGATAAACTTTTCCTTGGAATGTAAATTGAAAAGCTACTCCTAAAATCTCATCATTACTCAAGCGTTGATTCAATGAAATATATCCTAATTGAGGATGTAATGTATATTCAGTGGGCTGTAATTTTCTTGCACTTTCCAAAACAGCATAATCAAACCCTTCTTTTATGCGCCCATTCAATATTCCAAAACCATTAGGAACAGTTGCAACATTTCGAATAGCATCTGTGATAAAAGATCCTCCACCCATGGCTTTTGGATCTAATTTATTCGCTTCATTAGCTGGAACTCCACGGGGTGTAGGGTTATTAAAAAAAGAGTTGGCTAGTTCGTCAACTTTTGTGTTTTCAGACTTTACTTCTCCTAAATCTTGAAGAGCAATAATGTTTCGAATATTATTGGTCTGAGACTGACGATTAGTAACCCATACTTCGGCTCGTGTTATTTGAATGGGAGAATTTATGTAAGGATAGGTTTTTAAAAAAACATCATAATTATCTCTAAAATAATGAGCCAAAAAGAAATGTCGATCTACTTCATAATCCAGAGCAAATAATGAAAACTCCTGAAGAGTCCCCCCTCCTTGAGAAATTACTGATTGAGACTGGGATCTTTGTTCTGCAAAAACCCCTGTGATGTTGGTTCTTCCAAATTTTACTTCAGCTTTAACTCCCATTAAACTTTGTGCTCCAGAAATAAGTGAACTGTTGAGTGGCATGTTGATGTTACCAATATCAATATTTTGAAGTATTGCATCTTCAGAAGCAGGTTCATTCAAAAAATCATTTATCCTATTTTGATATTCATCGGTTTTATTTTGAACTGCTGAAACCTTGTCATTGATTTGAATAACCTTGTCTTCTACTTCTGTTATTTTATTGTTGATTTTATCTGCGACATCTAAGGTCTTATCCTTTACTTTATTAGCTACTCCATATGCTTTGTCTAATACCCTACTAGCTCTATCTTCCCACCTATTTCCTGATTCACTCACCGAGTTTGGTAGATAGTCTTCAAGTTGGTTTATTTTAGGAGGATTAAATTGTAATTTTACGAGATTTTGAAAATCAAATGTGGATTCTGTGTCATAATTAGCTGTTATTTGTAGTCTTTCTCCAATTTTACCAAGTAAACTTAGGCTAATTCGCTGATCAAAATCGAAGCCAAAATTTCTTCGATTTCTTGGTGAAAAAGATGGATTATCTGTTTTTTGATAACGTACTCCTAAATCTATTCCAATGGATCCTTGAGGAGTAACATCAATCTCATTACTTCCAAAAATGGACTCAAAAAACTTGGAATTCACATATAATTCCGGTAAAAGATCTCTTTGGGCTGCCTCTTGATTACTTCCTTTTTTCTGTGAAATTGCACTCACTTTGTCCTTGAAATAGGTATTCATTTGTTCTTTTAATATTAAACGCTGATACTCTTTTGGCGTTAGAACTAATGGGGTATTTAAAGGATAATTTCCGTCGGTTTGAACATATATATAAACCTCTTTTTCTGTGTCGTAAACGTATTGGTCCAAAGGACCTTGACTTTTAGGAAAAGATAAAACCCCTAAATCATAAGCAGATTCAGTCACATCCTGACCATAAAGAGTAGCACTAAAAACTACCCCTATAAAAAAGGCAGTAAGTAGACAATGGCAGTGTATAAAAAAGGCGTCACTTTTATTTTTAACCAAAAGGTATTTACAATTTGTTCAAAGCGATTTTAATCAATTCCTCAATGGAACTATTTGGGGTGCTTTGAAGTATGTTATCAATTACTTTCTCAGACTGTTTCCTAGGATACCCAAGAACCTCTAAAGCTGATAACGTTTCTTCTTTGATTCTATTGCTTTGAAGAACAGGAATATCGTCAATTCCTTCAGTTTTTTGGACTTTATCTTTTAACTCAATTAAGACACGTTGTGCAGTCTTAAGACCTATGCCTTTTACCGCTTTTATTGCGCCTAAATTTTCACTTAAAATTGCATGCTGTATTTCTTCAGGAGACATTGATGAAAGCATGGTTCGGGCAATACTAGCTCCAATTCCAGAAATAGATATTAAAAGTCTAAAAATACTACGCTCTATGTTTTGATAAAAACCAAAAAGAGTATGTGAATCCTCTTTTACCTGAAGATGAGTATAAAGCTTCAGTAATTCTCCATCGCCTAACTGCTCATAAGTATGTAATGAGATATGAACCATATAGCCAATACCATTGCATTCTATTACAACCTGTGTTGGATGTTTCTCTAATAATTTTCCTTTGATTTGTGTAATCATTTTTTTTGCTTTTGCTGAGCATCAATAACTGCTACTGCCGCCATATTTACAATTTCATCGACACTTGCACCAAGTTGAAGTATATGAATGGGTTCTTTTAGTCCCAATAGAATTGGACCAACAGATTGATTTTTATTCAATTCTTTCATCAACTTGTAAGTTATGTTTGCTGATTCTAAATTAGGAAAAACTAAGGTATTGACATTCATCTTTGCTAATTGTGAAAAAGGATATCTTTCATTTAACATCTCGCGATTTAAAGCAAAATCTGACTGTAAGGGTCCATCAACAACCAAATCCGGATAGTAACGATGTAAATACGCTACTGCTTCGGTTACTTTTCCAGCGTTTTGATGTTTTGAGGAACCAAAATTGGTATATGAAAGCATTGCCATTACTGGTTTAATTCCAAACATTTCAACAATTTTTGAAGTCATCAAACCAATCTTTGCTAACTCTTTGGCTGTTGGCTCAATATTGATTGAGGTATCGGAAATAAAAATAGGCCCACGATCAGTTAATATCATATTGGTTGCTGCAATTTTGGAAACTCCTTTGTTTTTTCCAACTACGTTAATTACAGGTTTGATTACTGATGCATAGTTTCTAGAATATCCAGAAAGCATCGCATCTGCATCCCCGTTTTTAACCATCATCGAAGCAAAATAATTACGCTCACGCATCATTGACTGTGCTTCGTAAAGCGTTACTCCTTTTCTTTTTTGTTCGTCCCAAAAAAGGTTAGCATAATTATCTTTCATCTCTCGTTGAGCATCGCTTTTAGGGTCTAAAATGGATATCTCTCCGTTAAAATTAATGGACTCCATAAGATCTGTTATGACTTCCTTTCTCCCCAAAAGAATTGGTTGTCCAATACCTTCTTCAATTACAATTTGGGCAGCCTTTAGAACATCTAATTGATCTGCTTCTGCAAAGACAATTTTTTTAGGTGAGGACTTCGCTCGATCATGAATCAATCTAATCGTTTTTTTATCTGTCCCTATGAGTTGGGCTAGTTGAACTCTGTATTTTTCCCAATCCTCTATGGGTTCTTTTGCAACTCCAGATGCTATTGCAGCTTTAGCTACAGCAATAGGTACTTCTTCTATCAAACGAGGATCAAAAGGTTTTGGGATAATGTAATCCAGACCAAAAGATAAGTTCCTTTCTTGATAGGCTATATTAACCTGCTCTGGGACGGGTTTTTTTGCTAATTCAGCCAATGCCTCAACTGCCGCCATTTTCATGGCTTCGTTAATTTTTGTTGCACGGACATCTAAAGCTCCTCTAAAGATAAATGGAAAACCTAAAACATTATTAACTTGATTCGGATGATCAGATCTTCCCGTTGCCATAATAATATCATCACGAACAGAACAAGCCAATTCATACTCTATTTCTGGATCTGGATTTGCCATAGCAAAAACGATAGGGTTTTTATTCATTGAGCGCAACATTCCTTTGTCAACAATATTGGACTTTGATAAACCAATGAATACATCAGAATTAATCATAGCCTCCTTGAGGGTATGAATATCAATGTCAGTTGCAAACTCTTGTTTTTCAGGAATTAAATTTTTTCGGTCTTTTCGAATTACTCCCTTGCTATCTGTCATGATGATATTTTCATCTTTCGCTCCAAAAGACTTATAAAGTCGAGTACAAGAAACTGCAGCAGCACCTGCCCCAGATATTACTATTCGGGCGTCTTCGATTTTTTTGTTAGCCAATTCTAATGCATTTAACAAAGCAGCACATGAAATGATTGCTGTACCGTGTTGATCATCGTGCATTACCGGAATGTCTAATTCTTTTTTTAATCGTTGTTCAATTTCAAAGGCCTCTGGTGCTTTAATATCCTCTAAATTTATACCCCCAAAGGTTGGTGCAATTGCCTTCACTGCTTCAATAAACTTTTCAGGATCCTTTGCATCAACTTCAATATCAAAAACATCAATCCCTGCGAAAATTTTGAAAAGTAACCCCTTACCTTCCATCACTGGTTTTGATGCTTCAGGTCCTATATCTCCCAATCCAAGAACAGCAGTCCCGTTTGAAATGACGGCTACAAGATTTCCTTTGTTAGTATATTTATAAACATCATCTTTTATTTTTTCTATTTCTAGGCAAGGTACTGCTACTCCAGGAGAATAAGCCAAGGCTAAATCTCTTTGAGTACTATAACTTTTGGTAGGGACTACCTCAATTTTTCCTGGTCTTGGCTTAGCATGATAAACTAAAGCTTCTCTTCTTTTACGTTCTTTGCTCATTTTTATGTGTGTCGAATAGCAAATGTAGGAAGACTGTAGAATTAACAAATGTTTATAGCCTAAATATTAGAAAAGTAACATTTAAATTCTATTTTTTTATTTTTTTTAAGTAGCGTTTTAAAAATATACTCTTGGTAATCAAGGTATCCAAATCAGATTGGATTGATTATTGAAGAAAAAACATCAACCTGCCTTATTTTAGGGCTATTTCGGTTGATCCCCCAATATAAGTTTGTATTCTATTAACTACGTGCCTACCCACTTGATCTCCTTGATTTACTCCTTCCTCAATAGCCATCATATAATGTATTCCACCGTAAAGCCTAGAAATTGCGGCTTCTTCTGAGGCTTCAATAAATGAACCATAGGATCGGACTGGTAATCCATATTCCAATTCGGTTGTGTCATCAAAAGCAAAATTATCACCAAATAGATCCGTTAAAGTTATGGCTGCAGCTCTTGAGATAACTGAATGCCCACTTGTGTATTCTGGAAAGGGAGGGGTTTGTAAAATAGGTAACCATTCTTCATCATAATGCTTATTGATTAGGGTTTCAGGTCTTACAACTAATGTATTCCACTTTTCATCCCAACAGCTTATAAAAGCATCAAAAAGAGCAATGGTTACATTGGCATAAGCATTAATAGTGGATTGAAAATCACTTTTTATTTTTCTTGTTACTACTGATGTAATCCCAATCCAATGCCCTCCTGGTGTAATTTTTTTGGTTGCAAACATTGCATGACCACGGTGATGAGTTACGTAAGGGTTACAATCCCAAAATTTAGCAATTTCTAATTGTTCATCGGTTAGACTTTTACCAATTTGATATACTTCATTCAATTGAGTTTGAAACGGGCTTCCTTCTATCAAATCAAAAGGAATAGGAGGTTTTGGTGGGAATTGATTGGAAGAATCTAAAGTCATTGTTCGGATCAACTTCCAATGAGGTTCGATTCCATCCATATAATCAGGTGGGGTTGGTTTCCAAAAATGTTCTTCTTCTTTAATGGTGTATTTCGGAAAAGTTCGAGTTTGGTTATAATAATCTCCCTTAGCCCAATCTAAAATATGATTTGCAACTTGATCTCCATACTTCTTAGATGCTCTGAGAACCGATTGCGGTACTCCTTTATCCTTTAAGATTTCATCTAGTTTCTCTTGATATGCAATCATTTTTTCTTGAGAAAAAATCATCGCTTTACCTACCTCATTATAGGCATGTAAAGAGGCGATACTTAAATTTACTTTTTCGTTTTGAGGTTCACTCAAAGGTTTTAAACCTTTTATTTGACCGCTTAAAGATGCATATGAATCTTTATTGGCTAATTGCATTGTTTGGTAAGCTGCAATTGAAGGATAAACATACACTCTACTGGCAACAGGTGGTGAAAAAATATCATAGACGATTATATCTGTAAGGTTCTTTACATTTGACTGAACGAATTCTGGATCGTTAATCTTTGTTTTATAAGATCCATCTTCTGTACATGAAATGGCTATAAAAATCATTATGATTAAAGATAATATTTGAAATACTTTCATTAATTTTTTTAATGAGAAAATTAAAGGGGTGTCTTTTTGGAGCATCTGGATATATTAAATTTCAAATTTCGGGGCAAGTTAAAACTTTTATTAGACACAAAATCAATATTACTTATCATAATTTGGAAACAAAATTTTTTATTAAACGAAAAGTTCCGTTTTTTTGAATAAAATCACTTTTAATTTATTTGTGTTCTTTCTTAAAAGTTTAGGTTAAATTTGTTTAAAATAATTGATGTTATGATAACTGTGATAAATTCATGAAAAATCTAACCTTAAAGGACATTGCAGCCGCATTAAACATATCCGTTACTACTGTTTCTAAAGCACTCAAAAACTATCCGGATGTAAGTGTTAAAACTAAAGAGCGTGTAAAAGCATATGCCGAGAAAGTTAATTTTACACCAAATTCTTTTGCTGCATATTTAAGAACTCATGAGTCCAAAACTATAGGAATCGTAATTCCCCGCCTAAATCACTATTTTTTCAGCAGCATTCTAAGAGGCATTATTTCTGAAGCTGAAAAGCACGAATACATGACTTTTATCTTATGTTCTGAAGAGTCGTATGAGTTAGAGAAAATCCAAATTCAACGTTTACTTAGTAAAAATGTAGATGGAATTTTTCTTTCCATAGCAGACAAAACCCACGATTTAGCTCATATTCAAAATATTACAGATAATGGAACTAATTTGGTGATTTTCGATAAATACTCTAAACTAACCCAATGTTCTAGTATTGTAATTGATGATCGGAAAGCTGCCTACACAGCTGTAAAACATTTGATCAGCAAAGGCAATAAACGTATTGCTCATTTCAGAGGACCTCTTCTTCCTCAAAACTCCATAGATCGATTCTTGGGATACAAACAAGCTCTTGAAGATCATGGAATCGAATATGATAAAAATTTAGTTTTTATTTGCGATGAAATTAGTGACTCAGAAGGTTATGATCATGCCCAAAACATCTTAGATAAAAAAATGGATATGGATGCTATTTTTGCAGTAGCTGATCTTCCTGCAATCGGAGCAATCAAATGTTTGATAGAAAATAATATAAAAATTCCTGATCAAATAGCTGTAATGGGATTTAGTAATTGGATGATTTCATCACTTATTACCCCCTCGTTGAGCACCATCGATCAACCTGGAGAATTGATGGGAAGAAAAGCTTTTAGAGTTTTCCTTGAGGAACGAGAAACTAAAAAAAGAAATGAGATTATTGAGTTCAAGAAATATGAAATAGAAACTACTTTAATTGAAAGAAAGTCTACTTAATAACTTTTAAAAAATCAATATTTCTAGTTAAACCCTCAAACTTTGTTCTCTTAACTGCACTATCTTTAAATACTTTTTTGAACGTTTCAGCAGTTAATTCTTTCCAATCTTGAGATGACATTGTAAGAAGGTCGGAGTGTGGATTAAACAATGGTTCTTGGTGTGGCTTTGAAACCTTGTTCCAAGGACATACATCTTGACACACATCACATCCAAACATCCAATTATCCATTTTCTCTTTAAATTCTGAGGGTAAAGAGTCTTTAAGCTCAATGGTAAAATACGAAATACACTTGCTCCCATCTACTTGATAAGGTTCACTAATAGCATCTGTTGGGCATGCATCGATGCATGCTGTACAGCTCCCGCAATGGTCTGTAACGGGCTGATCGGGCTCTAACTCAAGATCTAAAATTAATTCTGCAATAAAGAAAAAAGAACCAACTTGCTTTGAGATAAGATTACTGTTTTTACCAATCCAACCCAAACCGGCTTTTGCTGCCCATGCTTTATCCATCACTGGAGCAGAATCTACAAATACACGTCCTTCAACCGCCCCTATATTTTTTTGAATCTGACTTAAAAGTTGTTTGAGCTTATCTTTTATTACAAAATGATAGTCTTTCCCATAGGCATATTGAGAAATTTTTGGAGCATCAGAATCTGTTTGTTTTTTTGGATTATAATAATTCAAGGTAAGTGAAACCACACTTTTGGCTCCGGGAACTAATAAAGTTGGGTCTAGGCGTTTATCAAAATGATTTTCCATATAGCTCATCTCACCATGTTGCTTGGTTTTCAACCAATGCTCTAGCCTCGGAGCTTCTTGTTCTAAAAATTCTGCTTTAGAAATTCCACATGAAAGAAAACCAATTTTCAACGCTTGGTCTTTAATCCATTGTGCATGCTTTTTTGAAGCTTGATTCATTGATTAAAATAAGCCTTCTTGATTGTCTTTAATCCGACCCAGATGTTTGTAAGCTAGTGCTGTAACTTCTCTTCCTCTAGGAGTTCTTATGATAAATCCCTGTTGTATCAAAAAGGGTTCATAAACCTCTTCAATGGTTTCTCCATTTTCAGATACAGCTGTAGCTAAAGTGGTAATTCCGACTGGTCCACCCTTAAATTTGTCAATTAGGGTCGTTAGTATTTTATTATCCATTTCGTCCAAACCATTTGCGTCAACTTGGAGTGCTTTAAGGGCATATTGGGTTATTTCGAAATCAACTGTTCCATTGCCTTTTATTTGGGCAAAATCTCGTACTCTACGCAACAAGCCATTTGCTATACGAGGAGTTCCTCTGCTTCTTCCTGCAATTTCTATTGATGCATCTTCTTTGATAGGAACTTTGAGGATTTCTGCTGAACGTTGTATGATGGTTGAAAGTAATTCTGTACTGTAATATTGTAAACGACTGCTAATACCAAATCTTGCGCGCATAGGAGCTGTCAACAAACCTGATCGGGTAGTTGCTCCAACTAGAGTAAAAGGGTTCAAGTTGATTTGAACCGTTCGGGCATTGGGCCCTGTTTCGATCATGATGTCAATTTTAAAATCTTCCATCGCTGAATACAAATACTCCTCAACAATAGGGCTTAATCGATGTATTTCATCAATAAACAATATGTCTCTGGGCTCAAGATTTGTAAGTAAACCTGCTAAATCACCTGGTTTGTCTAATACTGGACCTGAAGTCATTTTTATTCCTGCTTCTAATTCATTTGCTAAAATGTTAGCTAAAGTTGTTTTTCCAAGTCCAGGAGGTCCGTGAAACAAAGTGTGATCCAATGCTTCTTCTCTCTGATTTGCTGCTTCGACAAATATTTTAAGGTTAGCAAGAATGGTCTCTTGACCTGCAAAATCATCAAAACTCAAAGGCCTTAAAGCCTTATCAAAGTCTTTTTCTTCTGGTGTATATTGTTCGTTGCTAGGGTCTAAATTTTCATTCATTCAAACAAATATAGTGGAAATCTTATTGCCAAAACTATTTCATTAAAGCCTAAAAAAAGAGACGCTTTCGCGTCTCTTTTTTTAGGCTTTAATGAAATAGGGTTTAATGCTGTAATTCTTCTTCTCCATCTTTGAGAGGAACAATTTGAGAAACCCAATCTTCTTCTTGCCCCGGCTTGGAGTAGTCGTATGCCCAACGGTGAACTTCTGGAATTGCACCCGGCCAGTTTCCATGCATATGCTCTACAGGAGCGGTCCATTCCATTGTGTTGGATTTCCATGGATTCATTTCTGTTTTCTTTCCATAAAAAATACTGTGTAAGAAATTATAAAGAAATACCAGTTGAGCCAAACCTGCAATTAATGCAAAGATTGTGATTACAACATTGATGTTCGCAATATCATCAAAATATGGAAATGCTGTATTGGTATAGTATCTTCTGGGCAAACCTGCCATTCCAATGAAATGCATGGGGAAGAATACTCCGTAAGCACACACTGCTGTTACCCAAAAATGAACGTATCCTAAATTTTTATTCATCATTTTACCAAACATCTTTGGGAACCAATGATACACACCAGCAAAGAGACCATATAAAGCTGATATACCCATTACCAAATGGAAATGTGCTACAACAAAATAGGTGTCGTGAACATTAATGTCTAGGGTGCTATCTCCTAATATAATACCAGTCAAACCACCTGAAATAAATGTAGATACTAAGCCAATTGAAAAAAGCATGGCAGGATTCAATTGAAGATTACCCTTCCAAAGTGTTGTAATGTAGTTGAATGCTTTTACAGCCGAAGGTATAGCGATCAATAATGTTGTAAAGGTAAATACTGAACCTAGAAAAGGGTTCATCCCTGAAATGAACATATGGTGCCCCCAAACAATTGTTGACAAAAAAGCAATTGCAATAATCGAAGCGACCATGGCACGATATCCAAAAATTGGTTTGCGAGAATTTGTTGCAATAATCTCTGATGTAATCCCCAATGCAGGGAGTAATACAATGTATACTTCGGGGTGACCTAAAAACCAAAACAAATGTTCATATAAAACGGGTGATCCTCCTTGATAATGCAATACTTCTCCTTGAATGAAAATATCAGATAAGAAAAAAGAGGTCCCAAAGCTACGGTCCATTATTAAAAGAAGGGCAGCAGAAAGTAATACAGGGAAAGAAACCACACCAATTATCGCTGTGATAAAAAATGCCCAAATGGTCAGAGGAAGTCTAGACATTGACATTCCTTTCGTTCTAAGATTAATTACTGTGACAATATAATTCAATGACCCTAGCAAAGATGAAGCAACAAAAATTGCCATAGAAACTAACCATAAAGTCATTCCCATTCCCGACCCGGGTTGAGCTTGTGCAAGTGCGCTTAGTGGAGGATAAATTGTCCATCCAGCTGCTGCAGGCCCTGCTTCTACAAAAAGAGAGATAATCATTATTACACTGGATAGAGCAAACAACCAAAAAGAAATCATATTCAATAAACCTGAAGCCATATCACGAGCTCCAATTTGTAATGGAATCAAGAGGTTACTAAAGGTTCCACTCAAACCTGCTGTCAAAACAAAAAATACCATAATGGTACCGTGAATAGTAACCAATGCTAAATAGACATTGGGGTCCATTACTCCATCGGGAGCCCATTTCCCTAACAACACCTCAAAAATTCCAAAAGATTTTTCAGGCCATGCTAATTGCAAACGAAACATAAGAGACATTGCTATCCCGATGATTCCCATGAAAAGTCCGGTAATTAAATATTGTTTGGAGATCATTTTATGGTCTTGACTAAAAATGTATTTAGTCATAAAAGTCTCCTTATGATGATGCCCGTGATCCTCTTCGTGATTGTGCTGTACTGCTGACATATCTTTATTATTTTATTAATTTATTGTATTACTTGGGCAAAAGTTTCTTGCTCATTCATCCACTGTTGATACTCTTCTGGAGTCTCAACGATAATCTTCATTTGCATGTTGTAATGCGATGCTCCACAAATTTTATTACATAGTAAAATATAATCGAAAACATAAGGCTCTAGGGCTTCCTCACCGTTTGCTATCAATTCTTTACTGTTTTCTACCCTTATTTTATTTATCTTTTTGACTTTAGCAATTACTTCTGGATCACGACGCATATCCTCTGTAGTTGTAATGGGTGTAAACGCAAACTCGGTAATCATTCCTGGAACACAATTCATTTGAGCTCTAAAGTGGGGCATATATGCAGAGTGCAACACATCTTGCGAACGCATTTTAAAGATAATTTCTCTACCAACTGGTAAATGTAGCTCTTGAACAATAACATCATCTAATCCGTTAGGGTCAGTTGCATCAATACCCACTAAGTTTTTCCCTTCAAAATCTTGTAAAAAACGAACGTTTGCATCTCCTAAAACACCATCTTCACCTGAATATCTAGCTTTCCAGTTAAATTGCTGTGCATAGAGTTCAATTACCAAAGCTTCATCATTCTCTTCAACGGTCATGATGTTGGTCCATGTATATAGGCCAAATAATATTAATCCTGCTAAAGTTATCACTGGAATAATAGTCCAAATAGCCTCTAGACGATTATTATCTGCATAAAACAATGCTTTCTTTCCTGGCTCACCTCTGTACTTGAAGGAAAAATAGTGTAGCAAAGCTTGAGTTATAGTTTGAACGAAAAAAATCAATGAAAATGAAATCCACATTAAACTGTCGTAATCGCTTCCATGTTCAGATGCAGCTTTTGGTAATAATACATCTCCCCATTCCCAAAAAGAATATAGGGTAAGAATATAAAGGAACGCTAAAAAAGCAAACATCAATTTTCCTTGTATGTCGTTATCATGGTCGTTCGCTACTTGTGAATTGTCTTTTGTTGTTTGAGACATCTCGAAAATTTTAGCTACTTGCCACAGGGATATAGCAATTAAAACAAGTACCGTAAGGGTTAATATTGCCGTCATTTATCTCTTTCTATTTAATTTTATTAATAATGAAAACGTTCACTCTCTCCAACATAGGGATCTCCTTTTGCAATAAGTGATGCTTTCGTTAATTCTGTAAATACTACATATAGGAATAGGCCTAAGAAAAATAAAAATCCTCCTACCTCAGCAATTCCAATGAACCATTGGTCCCCAACAGCTGAGGGCATTATCATATTGAAAATATCCAAATAGTGTCCTAAAAGGATAACTATCCCAGCCATAATGATAAAATAGTTTGTACGTTTATAATCACTGTTCATCAAGACAAGTAATGGGAATAGAAAGTTCATTACAATCATTCCAAAGAATGTAATGTTATAATCTTCAATTCGGGTAATAAAATAGGTGACTTCTTCTGGAATGTTTGAATACCAAATCAACATAAATTGAGAAAACCACAGGTATGTCCAAAATACACTGAAACCAAACATAAATTTTCCGAGATCATGAATATGACTGTCATTCACAAACTCCAAATATCCTTGTGATTTCAAATAAATCGTCACCAAAGCAATTACAGTTACTGCAGATACAATCATACTTGCAAAGACATACCAACCAAATAAGGTACTGAACCAGTGTGGATCGATTGACATGATCCAATCCCAAGACATTATAGATTCTGTTACTATATAAAACACAAGAAATCCAGCAGAAATTCTGAAGTTTTTTTTGTGGTTCAAAATGTCCTTAGCCTCGTCTTGAGCTAATGAAAATTTTCTTGAAAAATAACGATATATGCTCCATCCTGTTAAAAAGAAAACGGCTCTTCCTAAGAAAAAAGGAACATTGAGAAACCCAACTTTTCCAGCTATTAATTTATCATGTGCTACTACTTCTGGGTCCATCCAAATAAATAGATGGTTGAAATGCATTCCCGATAAGGCAAGAATAACAATAACGATAATTCCCCCGGGCAATAAATAGGCCGTTATTCCTTCCATAACTCTGTATAGGACTGGAGACCAACCTGCCTGGGCTGCTCGCTGAATTGCATAAAAGGCAAGTGTTCCTAAAGAAATCATAAAAAAGAAGAATGCCGCAACATAGAGTGCTGCCCAAGGTTTATTTTGTAATTGATGTAGTAGGTGTTCGTCATGAGAACTATCGTGTGAATCTTCCCCGTGAGTTTCCTCAGCATTGTGTTTTTTTTCTGCATGAGATTCATCAGCATTGGGTTCTTCATGATGCTCAATAGCTGTACCGTGGCCTTCACCATGATGCTCTGTAGCGGTCATAGCTTTTGCTTCGGCTACATTTTTTGGTGCTCCTAAGAAACCTAGCACTAATCCGATGAATCCAAGTATCATAAGGACTCTGGCTATATTTTTGAGTTTATTTGGAAAAGTATACATATATTTTATCCTCTAAATTTATTTAAGAAGTTTTCCTCTTAGTTCCATAACATGCTGTGCAATTTGCCAGCGTTCTGTATCATTTACTTGACCTGCATGAGATCCCATTGCATTTTTTCCGTACATCAATACGTGATAAATAGAACCTTGGTTGATTTCACGATCGGCATAACTCGGAATTCCAAGAAATTTTTCACGTGTCATTAAAATACCTTGTCCATCTCCTTTTTTGCCGTGACAAACTGCGCAATAAATTCCATATAATTCTTTTCCAGCTGTTAAGTGAGCTGAACTATTTTCTAGGGGTGAATTGAGGTTTGTCTTTGCTGCTTCATATCCTTCATTAGTATCAGGAAATTCGTAGGGTTGCCATCCTCTAGCAATTGATCCTTCCACAGGAAGTTGCGCCTCTATTCCATTGGAAAATGCATCCGAATCAGCATAAGTCTCATATCCAACTGGAGTGTACATATTAGGGAAGTATTGGTAATTCGGTTTGCTGTTATCCTGACAAGAACCTAAACCAAGTAAAAGGACACTACTGAGTGTTATGTAAAGTATCTTTCTCATTATTCTTCGTGGTTTTGAGGAATGTTTATTTCGATTGCGCCTGTCTTTTTCAACAATGCTTTCAACTCTTTTTCATTTCCGTTGATTTCAACCTCCATTAAAAATTTATCATCGGTGGTCAGTGGATTTGGATTTTCGGCTTCCTTGAAAGGCCAAAGTCTACTTCTCATGTAAAAGGTTATTACCATTAAGTGAGCAGCAAAGAAAACTGTCATTTCAAAAATTACTGGAACAAATGCAGGAAGATTTGATAAAAAACTGAAACTCGGTTTACCACCAATATTTTGTGGCCAATCTTCGATCATTATATAGTTGATCATTGTTATGGCAACGCTAAAACCGATACAACCGTAAATGAATGCCATAATAGCAATTCGTGTCCCTTCTAATCCCATTGCTTTATCCAGCCCGTGAACAGGGAAGGGTGTATAAATTTCTTCAATGTGATGTTTTTGCTCACGAACTTCTTTAACGGCTTTTAATAGCACGTCGTCATCGTCGTAAAGCGCATGTAAAACTTGATTACTCATTTCCGTCTCTTAATTTTTTATAATTCTCGCCCGAAGACTTCAAAATTGTTTTTACTTCTGCTTGTGCTATTACCGGGAATGTTCTTGCATATAATAAAAACAACACAAAGAAGAATCCAATAGTACCAATAAAAATTCCAATATCAACAAAGGTTGGTGAAAACATGGTCCATGATGATGGTAGGTAATCACGATGTAATGAAGTTACGATGATTACAAAACGCTCAAACCACATTCCGATATTTACAACAATCGATATTACAAAAGAAAACATGATGCTTGTTCGTAATTTTTTGAACCACATGAACTGGGGTGAGAATACATTACAACTCATCATCGCCCAATAAGCCCACCAGTATGGACCAGTGGCTCTATTGAGGAATGCATATTGTTCATATTCAACCCCAGAATACCAAGCAATAAAGAGCTCGGTAATGTATGCTACTCCAACAATTGAACCTGTGATCATGATAACAATGTTCATCAATTCGATATGTTGAATAGTAATATAATCCTCTAAGTGGGATACTTTTCGCATGATAATTAATAATGTATTAACCATTGCAAAACCTGAGAAAATAGCCCCAGCCACAAAATAAGGTGGGAAAATTGTGGTGTGCCAACCTGGAATAACGGATGTAGCAAAGTCAAAAGATACAATGGTGTGAACCGAAAGTACAAGTGGTGTTGCCAAACCTGCTAAAACCAAAGAAACCTCTTCAAAACGTTGCCAATCTTTTGCTCTACCCGACCAACCAAAACTCAACAAAGAATAAATTTTCTTTTGAAAAGGTCGAACAGCACGATCACGAATCATAGCAAAATCTGGAAGTAAACCAGTCCACCAGAAAACAAGTGAAACCGAAAGGTATGTTGAAATTGCAAATACATCCCAAAGTAAAGGTGAATTAAAGTTTACCCAAAGTGATCCAAATGAGTTTGGAATAGGTAACACCCAATAGGCTAACCACGGACGCCCCATGTGGATGATTGGAAATAAACCTGCTTGAATTACCGAGAATATTGTCATTGCCTCAGCAGAGCGGTTAATTGCCATTCTCCATTTTTGACGGAAAAGTAATAGTACTGCAGAAATCAAAGTTCCTGCGTGTCCAATCCCTACCCACCAAACAAAATTGGTAATGTCCCAAGCCCAACCTACTGTCTTGTTAAGACCCCAAGTTCCAATACCTGTTGATATGGTGTATATTATACATCCTACTCCCCATAAAAATGCAGAAAGTGCAATACCAAAAACAATCCACCATTGGGTGTTTGCTTTGCCTTCAACTGGAGCTGCAACATCTATTGTTACGTCGTGATACGACTTGTTTCCGGTTACTAAGGGTTTTCTAATAGGTGCTTCGTAATGCGAGGCCATACGCTATTGATTTATAATTTTTATATTAAG
>JGI20160J14292_10000084_pt1 | contig 81633 bp, 86 predicted proteins | sample COG_10_FD_14292 | JGI IMG/M metagenome (IMG submission 14292) | reverse complement strand
AATGTTCTTGCAAACGATCCTGTTTATGTTGGCTTAAACGACTCTTTCTCATAGTATCCATGATAACACCTTTTATACGTTATCTGGTACAGCCCCATTTTTAGTTTCACATTATCTCGTGATGGCATTGATATTAGTGGAAAAACTCCGTAATACTGGGTTAAAAGAGTGGTTTTAAAAGTTTTGCGTGCTTAATCGCGCCGGGGTCGACGAATTAATGCGACGAATTACGGCTTTTTCTATTGCTGTCCTCCTTACAATACCCGCGCATGCGCTGGCCAATAATGACGCGCCCAGCGAGATACAACGCAATCCAATCGTTTGGCTTTTTGAAGACCTTGGTGATCTGCTGACAAGTGCCTCGAATGGCATTCAGGCGCCGGCAATTGATACTGAGCCCCTCAAAAGCACATCAAAGAAACAAGAAGACCAGCCAGCACCAAAAGTTGCTTTGGCAACAGCTGTCTCCAGTGAATTCAAAAATCCCTTTAAGGCGATTTTTAACGACTTAGTGAAACTATTTAAGCCCAGCACGACAACGGCTGCTGAAGAAGCGCCTATTGCTGAAACCATCGCATCTGTTCTGGTCGATACTGAAGTCGCTCAAAAGGTCGAAGCAAACGTCGTATCAGAAACAGCCTCGGCATCTACACAAAGAAACCCTATTGCATGGCTGTTCAGTGATATCGCCAGTCTGTTGACACCAAAGCTTGAAATTGATGATCAGCCTTCTCCACGGAAAACCGTCGTTATAACTGAAGCCGCACCGGCTCCTGCCTCAAAGCCTGTTGTTGAAGAAACCCAAGCCATCGTCACGCCACCTGTCCCACAAAAGACAGCGTTGGCTCCAGCACAGCAAAATCCGATTTCATGGCTCATAAGTGGTCTTGCGACAATCTTTACACCAGATGCGTCGACAGCTGGGCCTGTTCCAAAAGAACAACCTGAACTTAATGTTGCCGCTCCGCCTACATTACCAAGCATTGCGGCTGAGCCCAAAGTTACTGATATCGCTGCAATCATCGAAGCGACGCCTCAAACAGCGGCAACTATTGAGCCTGCCCCTTGGGTGCAATCGCCTCGCGAGAACATTTTTGACCCTACAGACAATATTTTCGACACAACAAGCGCACCGCTTATGCAGGTTGAGACAGCGACACCAATAGCCATCGTTAATGTCGCATCAAATACTGTTGAGCCTTCGCTTCGCCAGCGCCCACCATATCGTCCCGCTTCGCGAAATTATCGTAAACTTGGCAGCAATCATAAGTCCGTCACGCCTGATTCCGTTGATGAAGGCATCGTCGCCAATGTACTTGAACAATTATTTGGCACTGATGTACCTGCGGAATCCGCTGAACCCATCGCAAACAAAATCTCTGAGCGTATCGTTGCCGAAGAGAAGCTAGACCTTGGCTACACATCGCCAGATACATCTGATCATGCAACTGAGCTGACACATATCGGTGACGGCCCTTTACTCAATCAAGATTTATATCTCGGTCGTGGCAAGCTCATCGGTAAACCTTTTAAGCGTGCCAGTCATAAGAGCGCTGCTTGCATCGAACGTGAATTGCACGGCAGCATCTTCTGTCTTGAAGATTTGGACTGGCCCGCGCGTGATGCGAAAAACTTCGATACAGATACAGCGTTCACGATGCCCGGCGAAGCCGTTATTCGATACGAAAATGGCCTCAGCAGCCGTATCTATGCTGTATTTGACGCATCTCAATTTGCTGATGTTGTAAAAATCATGCAGCGCCGCTTTGGTCCGCCACAGGAACGTGAAATTGGCTGGATGCATATTCTCGAAGCGCCCAAGCTTCCGAACACAACATTCCGTTGGAAAGCCGTCACACCTGATCGCGCTGACACCATTATCCTCGAAGTCCGCAATTACGACGACATCCGTCGTTCATTTGCTGATATGGACCATGGCATGGTTCGCCTTTTCCGCTCAGGATCGCGTCCGATATTTAAACACATCTCGACAATGGACCTTATGTTGATGCAGCGCCGCAGTGTAGCCCAGGCATCCACTGACGTAAAACCACCTCAATAATACCTCTGCTCGCGCGCCATCGGCTTTTCATCAGCGGCCATTTGTCGTAGCGTTCATCCGTCGTATTAAGCGATATCAATACGACTTCACCATATGACATCAGGAGTTCGTCGAATGGGCTGGCAAGAAAAAGTTCTTAGGGTTGATCTCACCGCAGGCAAGATTACGCCAGAGCCACTGAATATGGAGTGGGCTGAGACGTATATCGGCCAGCGCGGACTTGGTACGAAATACCTTTCCGAAGAGATGGACCCAGCGGTCGATGCGCTTTCACCTCAAAACAAACTTATCTTTGCGACAGGTCCTTTGACGGCAACAGGTGCCTCAACGGGTGGCCGTTACTCGGTCATTACCAAAGGGGCGCTGACGAATGCCATTGCGTGTTCGAACTCGGGTGGGCAGTTTGGCGCTTATCTGAAGCTTGCTGGCTGGGACATGCTCATCCTTGAAGGCCGCTCTCCTGAGCCCGTCTATCTGCTTGTTGAAAACGATGATGTCCGGCTGCTGCCTGCGAAAGATTTTATCTGGGGCGAAACCGTGTGGGACACCGAAGACAAAATCATCGCCAAGCATCAAAATCCTAATTTGAAAATCGCATCCATTGGCGTCGCGGGAGAAAGCCTATGCCGCTATGCATGTGTCATGAATGATCGCGACCGCGCAGCGGGACGATCAGGCGTTGGTGCTGTAATGGGCTCAAAGAACCTTAAGGCCATTGCTGCATATGGCAGTGTCGGCACCAAGGTTGCGAACCCACAAGCATTCAAAGAAGCCAACGCGGCGGCACGGGCAAAACTGGACCCAAGTGAGCCTCGCAAAAGATTATCATCGATTGGCACCCACGCCATGCTTGATGTCACCAACTCATACGGATCATTACCGACATTGAACTGCCGTGCAGTTCAATTTGATGGTGCTGCGAGTGTGAATGTTAAGGCTGCACATACGCCACGCCGAAGTGATGGAAAAGCAAACCTGCAAACCAACAAGGCTTGCTTTGCATGTTCAATTGGATGTGGCCGCATTGCATCCATCGACCCTGAGCATTTTTCCGTTAAAGACAAACCACGCTATCAGATTTCGCTAGGCGGGCTTGAATACGAAGGTATTTACGCTGTTGGCCCAATGTGTGGTGTCGATGATATCGACGCCGCAACATATGCAAGCGCCCTCTGCAACGAACATGGTATGGATCCAATTTCATTTGGTGCCAGCGTCGCAGCAGCCATGGAGCTTTATGACATTGGTGCCATCACTAAAGAAGAAACCGGCGGCATGGCGCTTGAATTTGGTTCGGCTGAGGCATTGGTCTGGGCTGCCGAAGTCACGGGGACTGCAACAGGGTTTGGTGTTGATATCGGTCTAGGCTCAAAACGGCTCTGCGAGAAATACGGTCACCCGGATCTGGCAATGGTCGTCAAAGGCCAAGAATTCCCGGGCTACGATCCGCGTGCAATGCAAGGTATGGGACTGGCTTATGCCACATCCAACCGGGGTGCGTGCCATCTGCGTGCAAGTCCATTCCAAGACGATTTCGCACACATCCGTACTGAAGGCAAAGCCGCCATCGTCAAGAAATCACAAGACCGCAACGCGGCCTGGGACTCAACGGGCGTCTGTCTTTTCGCCGGAAACGCGTGGAAAGTCGATGATCTGGTTGCACAATTAGCAGGTGCACTTCCGGGCAATTGGACGGTTGATGGTTTCTTCGATGCTGGTGAGCGTATCTGGAATTTAGAACGCTTGTTTAACTTACGTGCTGGCCTTACGAAAGCTGATGACACGTTACCAAAACGTGTGATGGAAGAACCTGCGTTATCTGGTGCAGGTAAAGGCAAGGTCGCAGAAATTGGTAAAATGCTGCCTGAGTATTACGAACTTCGCGGCTGGACAGTAGATGGCGAGCCTAGCTCGCAGACACTCGGTCGTTTAGGACTTAATTGATCGTGATTAACGTTGGTTTTCAGCTGGTCTCTATAGACCCCTCCGAAGTCAAAGGCATTGGCCGTGACGGTATTGGCGAAATCCCTGTCAAAGACGGGGGCTCGCTTGCAGATGCAATGCACATGGTCGGCTTGGTACCCAACAAGCCATTTATGACGTTGGTCAATGGTGACCCTGTTGCCCCGGAGAACCGCGACGACAAGGTTTTGAATGACGGTGATCAAATTGCCGTCTTCCCGCCCATCGAAGGCGGCTAACACATACCGATCAAACCAGGCGCGCCAAAAAGAATAGGCGCGATGCTGCCACCGCGCCCAAGTTAATCTAGGGAAGAAATCTCTAAGTTGAGAGATAGCTATGCCAACGCATCTCGCGACGGCACGTATTCGTAATTCAGGTCTCGTGCGACAGCTTCCTCAGTAATTTTTCCATTGATCACATTGAGGCCATTCAAAAAATGTTCACTCGACAACAGCGCATCTTTATAGCCGCGATCAGCAAGCATAAGCGTGTAAGGCAGTGTGGCGTTATTAAGTGCATGAATTGATGTGCGCGGCACAGCACCAGGCATGTTCGCGACGCAATAATGCACGACCTCATCGATCACGAATGTTGGATCTGCATGCGTTGTCGCTTTTGATGTCTCGAAACAGCCCCCCTGATCGATCGCGACATCAACCAACACTGATCCAGCCTTCATCCCTGCAACCATCGCTCGGGTGACAAGCTTGGGTGCTGCAGCCCCTTTAACAAGCACGCCCCCAATCACGAGGTCAGCTTCAAGGACTGTTTGCTCCAATGCAGCACTGGTCGAATACATCGTCGACAATGCTGGGCCAAATCGCTCTGCTAGATGATTGAGAACATCCAGATTTCTGTCCAAGGCCGTGACGTCTGCGCCAACACCCACAGCCATTTGAATGGCATTCTCACCAACGACACCGCCGCCAATGACTACAACTTTTGCTGCAGCAACACCCGGCACACCACCAATAAGAATTTCCTGCCCGCCTTGGGCACGTTCCAGGCAATGGGCGCCCGCTTGAACAGACATTCTTCCCGCGACTTGCGACATCGGTGCCAATAGAGGTAACCGGCCCTTGGCATCCGTTACCGTCTCATAGGCGATACAGATGGCGCCGCTATCAACGAGATCTTTCATTTGCTCAGGGTCCAGTGCCAAATGCAGATATTTGAACAGAAGTTGCTGCTCGCGTAGTTGCTTGCGTTCAGATGCTTGTGATTCTTTCACCTTCACGATCATATCAGCACGCGCAAAAATCTCTTCGGCTGTATCGGCGATCTCAGCGCCTTGTGCACGGTAATCGTCATCGCTCCGGCCAATCCCAACGCCTGCGTTAGTTTCAACAATCACCTGATGACCGTGTGCTATAGCTTCGCGCACACTGGTTGGCGTCATGCCAATACGGAACTCGTTATTCTTTATCTCTTTGGCTACGCCGATGAGCATTGGTTATCTCTCTATTTGCTAATGTTGTATGAATTCGGTGAGATAACGTTACTGCGAATGCCCGATGCATGTCCTTGCGTATATTCGGTATATTTCAATCAAAACTAAATTTAATCCTTTAAATTACATATATTTTCGAATTTAATGCGAACTATGTTAGATCGCATAGACTATCGTATCATTTCGGCATTACAAGAAGATGGCCGCTTAGCCAATGTACAATTGGCCGAACGTATTGGACTGTCCCCATCCGCATGCCTCAGACGTGTCCAGATTCTCGAAGAGAATGGTATTATCACAGGGTATGCGGCGCTTATTGATGCCGCTGCTTTTGGCAGAACATCTCACATTATCGTTGCCATTACGCTGGATCGCCAAAGCGAGGATTACCTGAGCGCTTTCGAAGATGCCGTCGCAGAGTGTCCTGATGTAATGGAATGTTATCTGATGGCAGGGGATGCAGATTATGTCTTACGCCTTGTTGCAAAAGACGCGGCAGACTACGAACGTATTCACAAAGAGCACTTATCGCAATTACCCGGCGTGGCACGTATTCAATCCAGCTTTGCCCTGCGCCAAGTGGTGCGACGGAATGGACTGTATATCGACACATACTAATATGTGATCTGTTGCGACTGGCACTTATCTCAATTATGCCCATATGCTCTATAAGAAATAATGGAGAAAACTCATGTTTGGACTATTCAAGAAACCTACAGATATTCCAACCCAAACCGAAGCCCTGCCCGGTCGTGCGAATCCAATCCCAACGGCGACCACGCACGCGGTGAATGGCAATCCCTTACAAGCGCCATTTCCAGAAGGTCTTGAGACAGCCATATTTGGCCTCGGATGTTTCTGGGGTGCTGAGCGTATTTTTTGGCAACTTCCGGGCGTTTATTCGACCTCAGTTGGTTATGCCGCAGGACGCACGCCTAATCCAACGTATGAAGAAGTCTGCTCGGGCCGCACCGGCCATAACGAAGTTGTCCTTGTGGTTTATGATCCATCAAAGATTACCTTCCGCAAACTTTGTGAAACGTTCTGGGAAGCCCATAACCCGACCCAAGGCATGCGCCAGGGCAACGACGTTGGTACGCAGTATCGTTCTGGCATTTATGTCTATTCCGGAGAACAGCATATGATCGCAGAAGACACCAAGAAGGCGTATCAAAAGGAACTAAAGAAATACGATTACCCAACGATCACAACCGAGATCATTGACGCGCCAAAGTTCTACTATGCTGAAGATTATCATCAGCAGTACCTGCACAAAAATCCACGCGGCTATTGCGGGCTTGGCGGCACTGGTGTGCGTTGCGGATAGTTTTTAACGGGGACGCTCAGAGCTTGATGGCAATGTTCTGAGCTTTTCCATCTCAGGGTTTTCGAGAATACTTAGATCATCGAGCCAGTCCGAGAAAAACCCAAGTGCATCATCACCCCAAAATACATTGTCTTCGGCGACAAAGCTTGGCACGCCAAACACATTTGCGGCTAATGCATCTTCACCATTTTTGATCAATTGTTGCTTCACTGCCGGATCACTTATCAGCGCATCACCATCACTGACACCAACCGCAGCTTGAATGGCTGACCATCCCGTATCATTATCCGGTAAATGTCCTTCGCCCCAAATCGCGTGATATATCGCGCCAACGGCTTCAACGTCGTTTTCCAATGCAATGCAAAGGCGCAACGCGCGAATGGGATTAAAAGGGTGTGCCTCAGGCATTTTGAATGGCACGCCCCGCTTTTTTGCCATCCACGTCACCATCTGATAGGTGAACAATCGCTTCGACGGAATTTCCGCTGGGCCCTTTTGTCCATTGGCATTCAACAAGCCTGCAAAAAGCACAGGCTTAAATGTTAACTCTGCTCGGTCTGTCACTTTGTCCAATTGCATGAACTGCAAATATGCGAACGGTGAAATCACATCGAAATACCAATCTGCGTGCATCGCTTTTCCTCACCTCAATGAATGTCGTATTATACAGGTATGATTATTCTCGTCCATGGTGCGTATCATGGGTCCTGGTGCTGGGGCCCTTTAATAGGTTGCCTGAATGAAGCGGGCCTGAAAGCCCATGCGTCCGACTTACCCGGACATGGCACCGCCGATGGCTGGATCAGCGATCAAACAATGACGAATTATATTAAAGCTGTCGTTCATCAGATTGAAGAAGCAGACGAACCTGTAACACTGATGGGTCATTCGATGAGCGGTGCCGTCATTGCAGCATGCGCAGAGATGCAGCCAGATAAAATTAAGCACGCTATATTTCTCGCTGCGTATATTCCTGCGAATAATGAAACGGTCGGTGATCTTGTGAAGGCTGACAAAGCATCGTTCGTGCGCGCCGAGCGCATTGGTGTCACTGGAAACGATGCCGTCTCTCTCAAGACCGGCACCCTGTCAGAAGCCTTTTATAGTGATGCCACGCCAAAGCAATTGGGATGGGCCGAAGATCGCATACAACTGCAAAGCTTTGAGCCATTCACGCACAAATTCACATTATCGGACAAAGGCTTTGGAAGCGTGCGCAAGTCAGCGATCGTATGCACAAAAGACAAAGCGATCTCGCCCCCTCATCAACGATGGATGGCTGAACGTGCCGGGTGTGAGCCTATTATCGATCTTGAATCCGATCATTCACCGTTTGCAACAAATGCCATCGCACTATCTGAGTTACTCAGCCGCGTATCATAGAAAATTCATAATCAGCTGTAATGTGCTGCAAGCGCCCGGCCAAACTCAACAGCGCACGTCACTCTTAGTCGTGCTCACCATGGCGGTAGACTTCACTCTTGCCTGCTAATGCAAATCTGAGTATGAATAATCACTTCCAAGTCAAGATTGGAGCTGACCCCGTTGGCGTTGCCTTTTTTTTGGAGGTCGCATATGGACATATCGCCATCGCCTAGCAGGGAACAGACCCTGCCCAAATTTTCATAACCCGACCGCGTTTGCCAACTCTCCATCGAGATTTTTTCAAAGCTTCAAGAAGCATCTTTTGATGGTGTCGGTGTATCCAGAGAAACTTATGGCCCAAGCGAAACGGCTGCATTTGAACTTCTCGAGGCCTATGCGCTTGAAGAAGGCTTAGAGGTTGAATGGGACGCCGCCCGAAATCTGATCATTCGCTTGCCGGGTGAAAATCCTGAGTTGGCAAGTGTGGCCACAGGATCACATCTCGACAGTGTCCCTGAAGGGGGCAACTATGACGGTGCCGCAGGTGTTATCGCAGGCCTGGCCGTATTGATTGCTTCAAAAGATGAAGGGACGCGACAACGCTCAATGGAAGTCATCGCACTGCGCGGTGAAGAAAGCGCATAGTTCGGTGGGCCGTGTTACTTTGGATCACGGGCATTGTTTGGTCAGCTCACGGAAAATGATTTCAATTCCCCCCACCGCGACGGCACCAGAACTCTTGAAGATTGCATGCGGTCCGAAGGTGTAGATATCGAGACGCTAAAGAATGGCACAAAACTGCTTGATGCTTCTCTAATGGCGTACTGGCTAGAGCTTCATATTGAACAAGGCCCCATCTTGATTTCACGAGATAAACCCGTTGGCATTGTTACAGGTATTCGCGGCAATCATCGCCATCGCAGAGTAGTCTGTTATGGCGAAGCTGCCCACTCTGGTGCTGTGCCGAGGTGGCTGCGGCATGATGCCGTTCTCGCCATGGCCGATCTGATGGTACGTATCGACGAGCACTGGCGCGTATTGCTTGAATGGGGCGAAGATCTGGTCGTCACGACCAGGATCGTTGAAACAAACGCTAAAGAGCACGCAGTATCTCGTGTTCCCGGAGAAGTATCCTTTGCATTGGAATACCGCAGCCAGGATTTGAAAACCTTAAAATCTTTTGAAACGCTTATTCAATCAGAATGTGAACAAGTCTCAAACAAAAGAGGTGTTCGCTTCGACCTTGGTGTGTCGTCATTGACCCAACCCGCGACGATGTCATCAGAGATGATTTTGTTATTACAATCCGTATGCGAAAGCCAATCTGTGTCACATGAAGTTATGGCGTCAGGTGCCGGACACGACTCATCCGTATTTGCCAATGTCGGCATACCATCGGGTATGGTCTTTGTCCGAAATGACAAAGGCAGTCACAACCCTGACGAAGCCATGGAATATTCAGATTTTTTCCTTGCGGCAAAAGTCTTAGGCGGCGCAATGCTCGCCATTGCGAATGATAAAGCGGAGGATTGCTAAATGAGAACTCATAAAAATTGGGCTTCAGAAACAGCTCGGATCATCACCCAAAGTCGCTCATTATATACGCGGACTGACGGCGATCCATTCTTCTTTTCTTCCGGCTGGGCCAGTCCCGTGTTCATTGATTGTAAGAAGTTAATCTCTTCACCTGACGATCGCCGCTTGCTTGTTGACATGGCTGTCAAATGCATCAGCGCACAAATAGACCTAGATACGCTAGACGTCATCGCCGGGTGCGAACTGACAGGCGTACCGTTTGCCACCCTGATCGCAGACCGCTTGAACAAGCCTCTGGTTATTGTTTGTAAACAAAGCAAAGGCTTCGGACGATTAGCGCAATTCGAGGGCAGTTTTGAGCCAGGAGAGCGAGTATTGCTTGTTGATGATCTGGCAACGGATGGTGCTAGCGAATCAGTGTTCCTCACAGCCCTGAGACAAGCCGAGGCCAAAATCCTAAGTACCTTTGTGCTTATCAATTTCAATATTTTCAAACGTGAAAACGACATGTTTTCTTTGGCTACGCTTAAAGACATTATAGAGCGAGCACAGGCCGACGATTATCTTGGGCCTCGCGAAGCCGATGAAGTCGGTAACTTTATGAATGACGCACCCGCGTGGTCACGACTGAATGGTGGCATTGGAACTTAATCATTTGCGATTGCAGTCATGCGGTTTGAATTATGAGCTGATCACTTTTATTTGGTGGATGAATGGAAACCTTTGATCACGTTATTGTTGGCGGCGGCATCGTTGGTGCTTCTATTGCCTATCATATGAGATGTAAGGGTGCCGGTTCAGTATTACTATTAGAACGGAACGAGCTGGCCAGTGCTGCATCCAGCCGCGCCGCCGGGTTGATACTCCAAGCCTCCACTAAAGTCTCAAAAACGCCTTTGGTAAAACGAACCAGAGACACCATCCCAATCCTTGAAGAAGAATTGGGCGAGAGCGTTGGGTTTCACAATGTTGGAAGCTTGCGAATTGCAGCCTCTGAAGAGCGTACCCTAGAACTCGATTCTATGGCTGCTGATGCATCGAAATGGGGTGTGCCGATTGAATGGCCAAGCACGACCGAGCTTAGCAAGCTTGTGCCTTGGCTGGACGTCAGCACCATCCGCAAAGCGGCCTTTCTGCCCACAGACGGGTACGCCGACCCTTATCTTCTGAGTATGTCTTATTTCAAGGCGGCACAGGCACGTGGTGCGGTTCTTCGTCCACGTACGAACGTACGCGATATCATAATGAATAACCAAAAGATCATTGGCGTACTGACTGATGCAGGGCACGTTTCCTGCGGCACCGTCATTGATGCCTGTGGTGCCTGGGCGGCTCTGTTCTCGGCGCAGGCTGGTTCCCCACTTCCGATGGCCCCCGTGCGCAGCCATTACTGGATTACTGAACCTTCAGCGTCTTATGGCGGTGAGCACCCGGTAACAATCCTGCCTGATATAGGTGCATATATGCGTCCTGAAGTCGGCGGTCTGGTGTTAGGCGTTCAAGAACCCCGTTCCGCAACGTTTGATGCCCGTGAACTACCTGACGACCCAGCGGCCTTTTCACCGACACAGGGAGAAGAGCACTGGGATGTTCTGGCGAATTCGTATGATGCTATATCACAATTCTTCCCGGGCATCGAGAGTGCTCAATTCTCCAACTACATATGTGGATTATCATCCTATACCCCGGATGGAGAAATCATCTTAGGGCCAGTCCCTAGTATATCAGGCTTTTATGCCGCTGCCGGTGCTTGCGGTTCTGGCATAGCCCTCTCCGCTGGCATAGGTGATGTGATCGCTGATTTGGTGATGCAACAAGAACCCGCGTTCAACATTGAAACTTTCCGCTCGGATCGATTTGGAATGGTCGATCCTTTTGGTGAAGCGTTCCGCGAACGATGTGCCGCAGCGAGAGCCTCAAAATCACGGAAGCTCACCTAACATTTGTGTACTCTCGTTGAGGGAGCTTTACCGCGATTTACCAATAATTCGCGCAATATCGCCGCAATTCTCAACCTTGCCATCACAGCAATCTTCCAACATGAAACGAACCAGATTGCCAATCGCATCAAGATTTGCTGAATAATGAATTTCCGTACTATGGCGCGTTGCTTTAACAAGGCCACTTCTTTTTAACACCGACAAGTGACCAGAAAGTGTCGACGGTACAATATCCAGTCGGCGTGAGACCTCACCCACTGGTAGACCGTGAGGTTCTTCTTTGACCAATAGTCGGTATATCGCCATTCGTGACTCTTGGGCCAGAGCAGCAAAGGTATCGATTGCGGTTTCCATTTCCATAATACGGTAATGCCCGAAATACCAAAACTTGACAATAGCATTCAGATAATTATTAATCGTTAATTCGGGAATTACCGAAATTACCTGTGACTGCTATTCAAAGCCATGAAAGTTCCACTGACATGAATGAGGCGACACAAGACCTGCTGACAAGGCCTTTGCATCTCGATGACATTTCTGAGGCGGCAAAAGCACTTGAGGGTGTTGTTGTTCGCACGCCGTTGCTCGAAAACATCGATATCAACAAGCAGCTATCAGGCCGTCTTCTTATAAAAGCAGAATGTATGCAGCGTACTGGCGCTTTCAAAATCCGCAGTGCCTATAACCGCATGCGACAGATGTCTGATCCCGAATTAAAGCGCGGCGCTATTACCTATTCATCTGGTAATCATGCACAGGGGCTGGCACTCGCCGCACAACTGCTTGGCAGTTCATCATTGATCGTGATGCCCGAAGATACTCCATTACAAAAAATCCAAAGAACAAAGGCCTTGGGTGCCAACGTCGTCACATACAATCGTGACACAGAATCCAGCGATGATGTTGTGGCACGTTTGTGGGCTGAAACCGGACGTATAGGTGTGCCGCCAAGCGGAGATATGCGCACGCACGCCGGAGTAGGCACGGCTGCACTTGAAATACTTCATCAGTCACAAGACTTAGGCGCATCATTAGACGCCGTGCTTATTCCCTGTGGTGGGGGAGGCCTAACCGCTGCGGCGGCATTCGTGATGAATGAGTGTTCGCCGGATACACAGGTTTATACTGTGGAGCCCGAGCTCTTTGATGATACACGCCGATCGTTAAGCGCTGGAAAGCGGGTTTTTAATCCCGTTAGACAACGCACGATCTGTGACGCAATCATGACACCAACACCCAATCAAGAAACCTTCAAGATCAACCAGCAGCTTTTGGCTGGCGGACTTACCGTTAGTAATGACGAGGTATGTGACGCCATGCTGTTTGCTTATGAGCATTACAAGCTGGTGATTGAACCTGGTGCTGCTGTCGGCCTTGCTGCTGTCTTGAGCAACAAGATCAATATCAAGGACAAAACCATTGCCGTATGCGTGACGGGTGGCAACATCGCACCAAATCGATTTATGGAATTATTAAATATCGCAATCCAACGCCGGGGAGAGACCACGTGATACGCAAACTGATTGGAGAATGGATCGGGAGCTTTTCGTTACTCGCAACCGTCGTTGGATCAGGGATCATGGCTGAGGATTTGGCCGGCGGGAATGTCGCTATCGCCTTGCTGGGGAATACTATTCCCACAGGCGCAATCCTTGTTGTTTTGATCCTGTGTTTCGGCCCTATTTCTGGCGCGCATTTTAACCCTGCGGTTACGTTGACGTTTGCGATCCGGAAAGAAATTGAAGCCAGACACGCTGCACTTTATGTCCTGTTCCAAATATCCGGTGCCATCACCGGCGTCATCGTCGCCCATGTGATGTTTGATCATGCGCTGATTGATCCTTCGACGAAGGTCCGCGCCGGGATCGGGCAATGGGTTGCTGAATTTGTCGCGACCTTCGGACTTATCGGCACCATTCTTTGCTGCCTTAAGACGAAACCCGACACGATACCCTATGCCGTGGGCCTTTATATTACAGCGGCGTATTGGTTTACGTCATCGACATCATTCGCAAACCCAGCAGTGACCATTGCGCGCGGGTTCTCAAACACCTTCGCAGGCATTAGCCCAGCAAACGTCGTTGCCTTTGTTGGTGTGCAACTTCTTGCAGCTGTTCTTGCGACCTTTTTCTTTGGTTGGCTCCTGAAGGATCAAAATCAAAGCGAATAACAGATGCCTTAATTCGCATCCAGAAAACGTCGATAATCAGCAGCCAGATCGCTGACAGCAGCATCACGAAGCCTGGAACCGATATCAGCTGTCGCCAATGTAGGGTCCGATCCAATACGCCCATCAGGGAATGTGCGTCGATAATCATCGCAATCATAATACGTGCCTAAGGGCGCAATCTCAGGAGATAGCTTGCCCGTCCCTCTAATTCTCGCACCGTCTTCAGGATAGGCGAAATACGTCAATGAGACTTCACCCGCTGTCGCGTGTCTACCATTGGCATCACCAAATTCTTCAGCTTCAATTTCCTGTGCAGATGGACAATCGAACCAATTCCTGAGAACACACCGCAAGTTCGTCCGATTATGCCGCGCTGTGCCAAGGCTAGTTTCAGCATAAATTTCATCAAAAGCCGCCTTCACTGTCGCAATGTTCCCGCCATGACCATTCACAAAGTAGAACCGGTCAAATCCATGACGCGCCAACGAAGCAACGGTATCGCCAATGACGGCAATCAGCGTTGACGGACGCAAGGTGATGGAGCCTGGGAAACCAAGATGATGTTGTGCCATGCCAACACTAATCGTTGGCGCAATGATCACATCAACTTCTTCAGCCAATTTCTCAGCAACAATTTCAGGACATAATGCATCTGTGCCAATGAACCCGGTCGGGCCATGCTGTTCAGCCGAGCCAATAGGGATAATGATCCCGCTTGAGCGTTTCAGGTAAGTCTCTACTTCGGGCCAAGCCATAAGCTGTAATCGCATTGTCATCATTCCCTTATATATAAAATCCAAGTGCATACATTAATCCATCCAGCCAGACTGTCATTCGAAAATGCAGCACGTCCATATGATGGTGATTAAAATTTATAATGAATTCGTTTTGTCAGGCTTAGGTATAAGCCTAAAGAAGATGTCAGCCGCGCAGTTTTCTTTTCTTTGTTTTGAGGACGCGGTCCTTAGGGAACCTTTCAGTGACTGTTGTTCCAACATTCATCTCACTTTCAACTGCAAGACTGCCGCCGTGCAGTTCAACGAACTTCTTGGACAAAGGCAAATCCAGTCCAGTGCCTTCGCGCGCTAATCCTGCACGATTTTGGACTTGCCCAAAGGGCTCTAGCGCTAGTGGAATGTCTTCTAGCGACATCCCGAACCTGTGTCTTTAATAAAGACATCCATACCACCGTCTTTATTTTCGACTGCACCCAGACATATATCACCGTTTTCGCCGGTAAATTTAATCGCATTTCTGAGTAAGTTTACAAGCACCTGCTTTATGAGATGCTCATCACCTTTAAGCTTTGGAAGACCATCGGCGATATCTATAGATGCCCAATGACGCGTTGCTTTTGCACGCGCACCAGCTAACCGAAGTGCCGCATGGGCAACGGCATTGATATCAATAATCTCGTCATCGACACTGACTTCCTGAGCCTCAATTTTAGAGATATCGAGAATATCCGTTATCACATCAAGAAGATGCTTACCCGATGAATTGATATCACCCAGATACTCTTTTTGTTTCGGTTGCAGTTTACCAAAAATCTCGTCGATAAGAACTTCGGACAGACCAATGATCGAATTCAATGGCGTTCTGAATTCGTGTGACATGTTCGCAAGGAATGCACTCTTTGCCTGGTTCGCAGTTTCAGCTCGCTCCTTAGCGGCTTGCAGTGCCAAAATTTTGTCATCGCCATTGTCGTGTTGATGCATGACCTCAGCACCGATGCGTTGAACAATCAGCCTGAAGAAAGCAACATCTTCTGCGGTTTCCAAAGTCGGCGTATTTCGTGCAACAAATACATGTCCTATGCGCACACCGTCTGCATTATGGAATGCTTTGGCGCGACAACTCTCAGCGCCAACATCTGCCAACTTTTTTGCCATCGGAAATTGCTTGTACACGTCTCAGGCAATAAAAAGATGCGGATCAAGGTCAGTCGAAGAATAAATTTCAGCACAAAACGTGCCGACTAAATCATAAGTGAATGTTTCTTGAGGTTGTCCATCTTGAATCAAGCTTAGAAGATGGACTTTCTTTTTATCTTCACTAAGCACCAAGCATCGCGTCCATTCCAATAGAAAGCGCCTGCATCGATGTTTGAAGAAAATCTGTGTAAGAACCTGAAATACCAGCAAGCAATGTCAATGCCTCGAGGCGACGTTCATTCGCATCGTCTGGCACAAGTGCCAGGGTAGTCACATTCTTTCGTTTTACTGGCGTCATTGCGCCTCCCTCAATTGAGACGAATTATAGTAAAATTGTAGAAAAAAGCTGTAACATGAGTCATTCGTATATTGTTTCTATATAATGAAAAAATCGTGTGACAGCATGATGACCTTACGAAGAAGAATAGGATTTCCCATTTGAAATTTTCCATGGGATTTTTTTGTCTGCTGATACTTTTGACGGCATGCCAGACAACCACAGCGACATCGTGCATACCTGATTATAAAACAGGCGTGGCTGCAGGTTCTGGATGCCTTGTCATTGAAACAACCGGTGTCGCTTCAACAGATCCTACATTAATTGTTTTCATTCATGGTGATGGATCTCGCGGCGGGGCTTCAGACTATATGTTCAAGTATGCACGTACATATGGCGCAGAAAACATTATCAGCATCGGATTAATCAGGCCGGGTTACTTTGTTTCTGACGGCCATTACTAGTCTGGAAACAGTTACCGGGATAACGATATTTATCGTGCAGACGTCATCGATTCGGTAACCGCTGCAGTGACCTCCCTCAAGAAACACCACAAAGCGAAGCGCGTTGTTCTTGTCGGGCATTCTGGTGGCGCAGCCATTTCCGGTATTATCCTTGGCCGTTCACCAGGTTTAGTTGATACAGTTATCCTCGCGGCATGCCCATGCGATGCACCAAGGTGGCGCGAAATGCGGCGCGGCTACAACACATGGACCCGTAGCCTGTCACCTCATGATTTTTCTAACAAAGTTTCTCATGGTGCCCGCGTCATTGCTTTGACAGGTGAACATGATGACAACACGCGATCAGTTTTGGCACATGATTTCGTCAGCAACCTAACGGCACGAGGCATCAACACGACGTACATCGAAGTGCCAAAAGCAAGCCACAATTCAATACTTCGAACAGATGCTTTCAGGAGTGCTGTGAAATCTGCCATATCGCCATAGAAATATGACGTATTTCCATCCAACTTGTAATACAGTTAGAGTACCAAAGTTTATGTCGTGTTCCTTGGGTGACAGAAGTATTTAATGTTTTATCGCATTTTAATCATTGCGCTCTGCGCACTTTCTATATCGTCAGTAAGTCATGCAGACGTTTCAGCAACATTTGTGTCTGCAAGTGATGTTGCGATGGTTAATCCGCACGATCTTAAATTGTCACCTGATGGCACACAATTATTTGTCGCCGACGTTGGTAACAATCGCGTCGTTGTGCTCAATCCTGAAACATTAAAACTGATATACACTTTTGGCATGGACCATCAGGCTGGTACCCATGACATTGATTTTGACAAAGACGGCAACGCTTATGTCGCGGACACGCACAATAACCGGGTTGCCATCTATCGGCTTGAGCAACGCGCAGCCACGTATATCGGTGAGTTAAAAGGTAATTTTCGTGGTCCCGAAGGGGTTCTACTGCATCCGAATGGCCTCGTGTATATCGCAGGTGTATGGTCAAATAACGTCGTTGCATTTGAGAACGGCAAGATCGTTCATAAGCTTTCCGGGTTATCCTCCCCGCACGATCTGGAAGTCAGCCCGTCAGGGGACATCTGGCTCGCCGACGCAAGTAATGACCGTCTTGTCCTGCTCTCTCCGAGCCTGCAAATAAAGCGAACCCTCAAAGGGACTTGGTATAATTTTAGTGGTGTCAGGTATCTTGATATATTGGCAGATAATACAATTATCGCTGCCGACAAATATAATCATCAAATCAAAATTATAGATCCAAAGGGCGAGGTATCACTCGTTATCGGCTCTGGCCAAGCTGGCAAAGGGCCGAACCTTTTCACGACGCCAGAGGGTATTGAAGTACGCGGAGATACGCTTTGGATATCTGATTCTGGCAACGACCGTATCGTGAAATATAAAATCGTTATCTAACGATCATACTCATGCTTGCCCTAGCCTAGCTAAACACTTCATTTTACTAAAAATTTTAACTTTGTAGTAGTGTTCTTGAGCTACGCTTCTGCGTACATGGCGTACAAACAAATGGCTATATTGCCCAACCGCTATCTTTGATCACTTTTAAAAATTTTCGGCTGTTCGATTAAAAAATCTGATTGATAAAGTGCAAATGGAACACCAGTGTCATCCGCCAGCCAAACTGCACCATCTAAACGAAGTCCACCTTTGTCTTCATTTATTTCACCAACCCCTATCGGGTTTATTGAGGGTCCTAAGCCAGTTACCTTCAATGCAAAAGACATTGAATCCATAGACTTAGGCAATTTGAGAGGAATTACATATTCAACCTTGCCATCGCTGGATATATGAATTCTCGCATCTCCTTTAAGTACATTGATTTCATAAGAATCTGTGGCTTTAGAACTTGTCCTATCAGGGCGCTGCTGGCTATCACCTAATGTAGGGGGCGATACAATAGCTACAGATATAAATGCAAGAACCCAAAGAAAATGCATGAGTAAATCGCCTTTATCGAGAAGAAAAATGAAAGGAGACTATATCAGACAATGACTAGCGCACCTAATTCTGTTAGCGCTGTAATTTTATTCAGAGCAGCTATCAATCAAATTCAAAAACTAGTGAGAATTAGCAAAAGTTCTATTCAGCATCTGGACACCATTCGATGCATCCGAAACTTGTAAAAATGGCTGTAGGTAAGTGTGTCGCAAGGACAACAAAAATGGACCTAATAATTTCCCCCAACTAATTGGGGGAAAAATTCCCCCCAATTGGGAATAATTTGCAATAGAATTAATGAGTTGTAGAAGAAATGGTGCCCAGAGGCAGACTTGAACTGCCGACACCCGCATTTTCAGTGCGATGCTCTACCAGCTGAGCTATCTGGGCACCGTGCCGTGTAATACACAGACGAGGGGCGCTTATAGAAGAAATGCTGGGGCCTGTCCAGCGCTCCGATAAAGATATTTTTCAACTATTATTGATTATATTCGTCGTCTTCCATGCCAGCCTCGGCATCGCCCGGTGCTTCGTTGGTTGGCAGACGGTATCCGCCATCTAGCCAACGCCCTAAATCAAGGTCTGCACAGCGTTTAGAGCAAAAAGGCCGCATCTCAAATGTCGCTAGTTTTTTGCACATAAGACATTTGCGTTCTTTCAGCGGCACAACTTTCTGAGCGTTCTTATCCATCGGTTTCGAGGTCATATATCGTCCACAATTTCGTAATGCTGAGCATCGGTCACGTCTATCATCTCAATATCGATAGCAAATCCGAGCCGATCTTCAAGGCCTTTAACACTGCCTGACAAAGCGCCGTGCAATACATCGTTCACGTCCTTGGAAACCCGGACATGAGCCGATGTTCCTCCACGCCGATTTAACGACGTCAGAATATCAATGGCCAAAGTTTCAACTGATTTGACGTTTTGATTTGATAAATAGTGTTCGCCGAGGGACTTCCCTTCGCGTCGGCACACCACATCAACGAGGCCGAAAGCGCTAAAATCACCAATACGTGGACCACGCGGGTTATCAGCAAAAGCGCGGCGGAGCGCGGAGAGCACTGACGCCTTGTTTTCAGATTTCTTCATGCGCATAAAATCAATTGCAATCAGGCCACCGATATTACGCTGAAGGATCGCTTGTGCCGTCGCCTCAGCTGCTTCCAGATTTATATCCAGGGCAAGACGCTCAGCATCCCCACCTTGGCCTCGTCCGGCATTTACGTCGATTGTCGCCATGGCCGGGGTTTCGCTCACAATGATCGACCCACCGCTGCCCAAAGGGATCGTTGGCAGCAATGCGCCTTCGAATGCATCAGCAACACCTGTATCTTCAAAAGCTGGGATATTGTTTGTTTGGCGCACAAGATCGCCAACATCTGATCCATCCTGAATAAGTTGAGCCGCAAGCGGAGAATCGACAACAACCTCATCAGTATGATCGCGTGCCCACGCATTGACGACACGAAGGGCAAGGGATTGTGACTGCTGGATAATACTTGGCACCGCAGAGGCCTTCGCATCGCTTTGAAGTGCGTCCCATGTACCCATTAAGTTGAGCGCTTCGGCTTCAAGTTTATCACTTTCAATCGTCTGAGCCGCCGTCCGCACGACAAACCCCATTTTTTCAACATCCAAATTATCAAAACACGACCGAATACGATCTCGCTCAGCATCTTCAGTAATACGCTTTGATACGCCAATCCCCGACTTACCCGGGGTTATGACCATATATTTGCCTGCAATATCAATCTGCGTCGTGAGTGACGGCCCTTTCGATGCTTCGGCATCGCGGTTGACCTGAACTAAAATCGCAACACCTTCGTTTATGGCGGTGCCGCAGGCATCTTTTGCGCCCTCTTTAATATTGAGGAACCCATCAATGCCCGCACCAATATCAATAAACGCTGCGCCAATGCTTTTTCGCACCGCCGCAACCCGCCCGAGATAAATCCCGCCGACAAGGCTGCGTTCGTGGTCACGTTCGATAAGAAACTGTATGGGTGTATTTTCTTGGTCAATCAGTGAAACCCGGGTTTCCCCCGGCCTGGTCTCGATAGCAATGCGATGCACCACGCTCACTTTTGAGCCTCCGACCACCCAAGACCATTGAGGGTCGCCAAGACTTCGGTCAACGGAAGGCCGACGACGTTGCTATAGGATCCACCAATCCAGGGAATGAATGCTGCGGCAGCGCCCTGAATAGCGTACCCACCGGCTTTGCCCTGCCATTCACCACCATTGATGTAGGCGGTGATCTCTTGGTCCGTCAGGCGCTTAAAACGCACTTGGGTGACGACACTCCGAACAACTTCCTTGGCGTCCGGCGTAATAACAGCAAAGCCACCAATCACGCGATGCCGACGGCCAGATAATTGTTTTAAGAATTTAGCGGCTTCATGGGCATCTGCAGGCTTTTCAAGTACCCGAATGCCCAGCGAGACAACGGTGTCTGCAGCAAGAATGAAGTCATCAGGGTATTGCTGTGCTATAGCGCGTGCTTTGCCAAGCGAAAGACGTTCGGCCAAAAGCCTTGGACGCTCGCGGCGCAATGGTGTTTCATCAATGTCTGCAGGGGCCACCGCGTCTGGAGAAATGCCAACCTGAGCCAGCAACTCGACACGGCGCGGAGACGCAGACGCAAGGATAAGCTTGCCGCTCATATCATGTCCTGTCGTATGGATGCGTCAACAGAGACGCACCCCTTACTTGAAGCGGAAAGTGATCCGACCCTTAGTAAGGTCGTACGGTGTCATCTCGACGTTAACGCGATCACCTGCGAGAACGCGGATACGGTGCTTACGCATCTTACCCGCCGTGTGTGCAAGGATTTCGTGCTCGTTATCGAGAACAACACGGAACATCGCGTTCGGAAGCAATTCCGTTACGGTTCCTGTAAATTCTAGTAAATCTTCTTTAGCCATTATTTACCGTGCCTGATTTCAAAATCGTGCAGACCATGCCTACAAGCGCGCGATTGGTCAAGTTTTCAATAATATCTAGTATTTATGTATAAAAATCATATTCAACAAGTCTACGTGTCAGATGCGGATTGTACGGGGAAACGCTGCTTAATTTTCATCATTAACTGGTCCCTCACTTGGCGGTAAGCATCAAGTACAGTCTCGCGGTCTTCACTCTCAACCAAAGATGGGTCCATCGTATTCCAGAACTCGACCTCGCAGGCCATAACACGCGTCAGTTCAACAGCCCTGTGCTGTGCTTCGGGCGATAATGTAATAACCACATCAAAGAAATCGTCTTCAAGGTCATCAAAGGTCTTCGCATGATGGCGCGATAGATCAATGCCAATTTCATCCATGACAGCGATGGCAAAGCCGTCGATATCTTTTGAGCGAACTCCGGCCGAGTCAATATACACACGGTGGCCATGCAGAAATTTCATGATCAATTCTGCCATCGGAGAGCGAACCGAATTCATCGTGCAAGAAAAAAGTATGGCGGATGGGAGATCGCTCATTTCGCCATCATGCTCGAATGTGCAAAACGCAAACGAGCGTAAAAAGACGACGCGCTGTAGTTTCGTTAATCGTGACCTTATCGGCGAGTTTGTCCTTTAATATTTCAGCGCCTTCGTTATGAAGACCACGCCGACCCATATCAATCGCCTCAATCTGAGACGGCGATGACCGTTTGATCGCCTCATAATAACTATCGCAGATCATAAAGTAGTCTTTGACGATACGCCGAAAGGTGCCGACGGGCAGATTGAACTTGCCCAGTTCCTCATCATTCTCAGAACGCACATCGAAAACCAGACGATTGTCTTCAATCAGAAGGATCACACTATAAGGCCCCGGGGACAGACCAATCGGATCGAAGCAGTTATCTTCAAGTAAATCGAAGATCGCGACTTTACGCTCATGGTCGACCTGTGGGCTCAGACGTATGACTGAGGTTTTATCCAAGTTGATGTTGGCAATGCGCTGAGTATCACTCACGTGAACACCTCTAACTCGTTGGCAAATTCAATCTAATCGCTATTGATAACGCGTGCGCGCCCAGGCCTTCGGCATCAGCAAGTGTTTTTGCCGCAGGGCCGATTTGACGCAAGCCTTCTGCATCACATCTGATCATCGATGTGCGCTTCATAAAGTCAAGAACGCCCAGACCACTTGAGAATCTCGCCGAGCGCGCAGTTGGCAACACATGGTTAGGTCCGGCAACATAGTCGCCAATCGCCTCAGGTGCATGCCTGCCTAAGAAGATCGCGCCCGCGTTGCGAATGCCGGCGGCAAAGCCTTCTGCATCCTCAGCTGCAATTTCCAGATGCTCAGGGGCTAACTGGTCAATAAGCGGTATGGCAGATGCCAAGCTTTCAACCGTGATAACTGAGCCATAGTTTTTCCAGCTCTCCGAAGCAATTTTTGTTCGAGGCAGCGTTTTCAGGTGCGCATCAACAGCCTCAACGACAGCATCAGCAAACGCGGCATCATCTGTCATCAAAATGGCTTGCGCCGACGTGTCATGTTCAGCCTGACTGAGCAAATCAGCCGCGATCCATGATGGATCGTTTTGGCCATCAGCGAGGACCAGAATTTCAGATGGTCCGGCAATCATATCAATGCCAACCGTCCCAAACACTTCGCGTTTTGCCGCAGCGACAAACGCATTGCCAGGGCCGACAATTTTATCGACCGGCAAGATTGTTTCGGTACCATAAGCCAAGGCCCCGACCGCCTGAGCGCCACCAATCCGATAAACCTCGTCAACGCCCGCAAGCTCAGCAGCGGCCATCACCAAAGGATTAATCACACCATCAGGCGTCGGCACGACCATGACCAGACGTTCAACACCTGCGACCTTTGCAGGTACGGCATTCATTAGCACGGAGGATGGATAGGCAGCTGTTCCGCCTGGGACATACAACCCAGCAGCACCAACCGCCGTCCAGCGATACCCAAGGCCAATACCCGCCTCATCGACAAAATCCAGATCTTCAGGCTTTTGGCACGCATGGAATGCAACGATGCGATCATACGCGATCTGTAATGCAGCCAAAGTTTCTGGATCACATTGCGCCTGGCATGCTGCGATTTCATCCGCAGAGACACGAATGGTTTCAAGCGTAAGCGGAAACCGGTCAAACTTTGTTGTGTATTCGATAAGAGCCTGATCACCACGGGCTTTTACGTCATTAAGGATCGCCTTAACCGTGTCCACGACATCAGATTCAGTTTCACGCTTCTGCGAGAGAAGTGCCTTGAACTGAGCGTCAAAATCGCTTGCCTGATAATCAAGCCGCAGCGGCATCTGTCACCTCCTTGAAACGATCTACCCACATGCCAATCTCGTCGGCACGTGTCTTCCACGCTGCGCGATTTACGCACAGTCTGGACGTGATTTCGCACAGCACTTCAATTTCAACGAGCCCATTCGCCTCGAGCGTCGCGCCCGTCGACACCAGATCAACAATACGTCGGCACAGACCAAGTGTCGGGGCCAATTCCATCGCCCCATTGAGCTTGATGCACTCTGCTTGTACGCCACGTGCAGCAAAATGTTTCCGCGTCAATTCAGGATACTTTGTCGCAACGCGGACTGATGACCACGTACGCGGATCACTCTCACCAGCCAAGTCTACAGGCTCAGCTACAGACAATCGGCAATGGCCAACATCAAGATCAAGCGGCGCATAAATTTCTGGATAATCGAACTCAAGCAGCACGTCGTTACCGGCCACACCTAAATGTGCCGCACCAAAAGCAACGAATGTCGCCACATCAAACGAGCGAACCCGGATGATATCGACACTCTTATGATTGGTGGTAAAGCGAAGCTGGCGGGCATGTTTATCATCAAATGCGGCTTCTGGCTCAATACCAGCCGCACGGACAAGCGGCATTACTTCTTTGAGAATACGGCCTTTTGGCAGCGCCAGAACTATCTTTTCGTTCGAACTCACAATTCGTCACCTTGTATCGAAAGCACACACGCAGTGCATGCGCGTCAAAATCGCGCAATTCTTATAGGTTTTTGTATGAGATTGCCAGTGTGGATACGCAATTAGAGCCCGCTAAGTCGAGTTTATTGAGGCTTGCACAAGATGCAGGTAATGGTCTTAAGCCTAGTCAGATGCGCGCTCAATCATTGCACCACACGCTGCGAGCTTTTCTTCAATGCGCTCATAACCCCGGTCCAGATGATAAACACGGCTGACTTCAGTGACGCTTTCGGCGGCCAATCCGGCCAAAACCAGCGAGACTGACGCTCGTAAATCTGTCGCCATAACAGGGGCACCGGACAACTGTTCGACACCACGGACAATCACTGACGAGCCATGAACATTGATATCTGCACCCATCCGAAGAAGTTCGGGCACGTGCATGAAGCGGTTTTCAAAAATCGATTCAGTAATCATCGAGGCACCATCCGCCATACACAGCAATGCCATAAATTGCGCCTGCATATCTGTAGGAAAGCCCGGAAATGGCTCTGTCATGATGTCTACGCCACGAATACGTCCATTCTTGCGCGTTACGCGAATGCCATCTTCCGTGTCGACGATCTCGACACCAGCACGCTTGAGCACGCTAAATACGGCTTCATTGTTAGCCATATGCGCGCCCTTTAAGACGACGTCACCACCTGTGATTGCCGATGCAATGGCATATGTTCCCGTCTCGATCCGGTCCGGCAGTATGCCATGAACAGCGCTGCCCAGCTCGGATACGCCAACAATCCGCAATGTATCTGTACCTATACCTGATATCTCGGCCCCCATTGCTTGCAAACACAGTGCAAGGTCTGTCACTTCAGGCTCCCGCGCCGCGTTTGCAATGACGGTCTCACCATCAGCAAGAACGGCAGCCATTAAAATATTCTCAGTGCCGCCCACAGTGACGGATGGGAAAAGGATATTCGCCCCTTTGAAACGCCCTTGGACATGGGCATCTATATAGCCACCCGTGAGCGTAATCTCGGCACCCATTTGCCCAAGTGCTGTAAGGTGTAAATCAACGGGCCGCGTCCCAATAGCGCACCCCCCTGGCAAACTGACACGCGCTTTACCGAATCGCGCCAACAGAGGCCCCAACACCAAAACCGACGCCCGCATTTTCCGAACGATATCATAAGGTGCCGTCGTTTCAGTGACGTTGCCCCCATCAAGGCCAACACTTCGCGCCTCAGCATCCATTTGAACATCAACGCCCAATTCACTGAGCAATGCTGCCATCGCATATATATCTGCAACACCGGGGAGATTTTCCAGCGTCAAGCGCTCAGGCGTAAGAAGAGATGCGGCCATCAAAGGTAAGGCTGCATTTTTTGCGCCACCTATTTGAATTTCGCCGTTAAGTTGGTTGCCACCTGTAATTTTTATACGATCCATGAAATCCTCAGAAGTTTGTCGTCACCACTCAGTGCGGCTTTTAGGCGACGGCGTTAAAGCATGCAAGCCGAGCGCGGTTATGATCGCCCGTTATGGCGTAAATATGGCTGCATTATTTCTTTTTCAGGGCACTTTCACGTGCTTTGACCTGTTCTTTACGCCGTTTCAGGTTCTCCCGCAGCGCCTTGGCTTCACGTTCATGACGCGCATCTACCTTGGCGCTTTTCACCACTTCGTCTTTACGATCATCAGATTGATCAAAATTCGTCATCTCGAAGGCCTCTCTGGTCTTGCCTCATAGGGTGCCCTGTGGCATGTTCCGCCGCACTTCGGAGCCGCCTTAGCTCAGGGGTAGAGCGCGTCATTGGTAATGACGAGGTCGTAAGTTCGAATCTTACAGGCGGCACCATTTTTCTTTATATATTTCAATAGCTTACATAGCTTCCAAGCTTACAGCACCCCTTCAGTTTTGCACTGGGGTGGCATCGGGGTGGCATTTGCACAAGATATGGTTGCTCTATCTGCTTTGCAGTTGTCATCCACGCAGCAACATCGTCCCTGACACATATTCGCCTTCCCGACTTCCGCCTTGTTAATCCACATCCATCTTGTTGTTACAAAGTTAACAGTTACATAAAGATGCGCCTCACCCCTAACAAATATTCAAGTGACGTAACCTACCGTTTGATGGTTGATATATTTATGCCTTACTTTTTCAAACTTATCAGCGATGTAAAGAAAGGGCGACGGGTGGCACCGGGACTGGATATATGATCGGACGGCCTTGATAGATAACGCTCTCATTACACAGGGTGATTTCTAGGTCGTGTAAAGTTTGGTGTTTATTCCTTATTCGGACAAGTGTTCGATCATCAGGATCTATGCCGATGCACAGTGCTTAAACCGGACATCTACTTCTGCTTAGGCCCCTCATTGCAGACATTTATTGCCGATGCTGATATAGTCTACAAATAGCCATAAGCAGTCATTGGTTATACATCATTACCGCTAGGCGGATAAGCTCGGGCGACGTCTTGAAATAGCGAAATGGATTATGATTTTTCATCCCGTAAAATTAGTGTAGGGCACTTTTGCGGGGCAAAACCCGGTTTTCTTTGACACTGTCAATTTAAATATACACTTTTTGGAGTTTCTAGAATGATCGTTGATGAGACTTTAAAAACGCCGTATTAATCTCGACTTCACAGAAGGCACTTTAACATTTAACTATAAAGGATTAGCAGGCCAAATTCCATGTTTTGTCCTGGTATGAAGATTTATGATGAATGATATTCAATTTCGTCGATCAGCCGAAAGTATCTGGCTGTCAACTGAGTACGGGCATCAAAATGCTCGATGTCATGGTTCGACGCAGATATAATGAATAGATTCAGTAAATCAACATCAGAGGTGTTAAGAGTGGCAAAAAAATACTGTAGATATGTCGTTACTCGCGGAACATTTTCATTAACCTCTTAATTTTCTGAGGAGAAGATGTTTATGAACACCGATCAGCGCGAGATTCAACGCAAACTACGCATTCTTAGATATGCTGAGGAGACCGGGCATGTAGCCAAGACGTGCCGTTATTTTGGGATTGGCCGAACCAGCTTTTATCGTTGGCGCCAGTCCTACGAGAAGTATGGCGAAGATGGTCTCATAAATCGCCCACCAATCCCTAAATGGCATGCCAACAGGACGCCGATTGAGATTGAGGAGAAAGTCCTCCAACTCCGGCGTAAATACCATCTCGGGCCGATGAGGATTGTTGGGTATCTTGAGCGTTATCACGGCATCAAAATATCCGATGCGACGGTCTCACGAATGTTGAAACATCATGGCGTCAACCGGCTCCCTCGCGGTACGCGGGTGCGCAAGGTCCACACAAAACGCTACAACAAGCAGGTCCCGGGGCATCACATCCAGATGGACGTTAAGTTNCTGACNTTCATAGGAAAGCAGGNAGAGAAAATTCGACGCTTCCAATATACNGCGATCGACGATGCGACCAGGGTCAGGGCACTAAAAGTTTACCTCAAACACACACAAGCTAACGCGATTGACTTTGTTGATCATGTCATCAAAAAATTCCCGTTTCGCATCAAGGAAATCCGCACTGACAACGGTCATGAATTCCAGGCCAAGTTTCACTGGCATGTCGAGGATAAAGGAATTCGTCACGCCTATATCAAACGCGGAACGCCGCAATTGAACGGTAAAGTCGAGAGATCACATCGCTCGGACGGCCAGGAGTTTTATCAGCTCCTCAACTACAAAGATGATGTTGATCTCGAAGCAAAGCTAGATGAATGGGAGCGCTTTTATAACTTCCACAGACCGCACGGGGCCTTCAATGGGAAAACGCCTTACGAAGCGCTCAGAGAAAAGCTATAATCAATTAACAAATCGTTCCGCGAGTACCTGCAGCTTACAGATGACACGTAAATACGAAGGCGCTGGTCTTGGCCTGCCATTAAGCCGTCGATTGGCAGAACTTCACCAAGCGCACTTAGAAATTAAAAGTGAAGTTGGGCAAGGCACAACAGTTCATGTCACATTCCCAGAAAAACGCGTCATCACAGATTTTGAGCCGTAACAAGACCAAGTTCCCAAGTATCGGGTGGGTTCAATAGTTTTTCTCCTTATCCTTATGCTCATAATAAATATGCGCATAATTATGGAGATTTTAGATGTCTGTTCAATACACGGGTAAATTCAAATTGGCTCAACCAACGCAAACGCATGCAAGACTTTATGATCAGATCGCAAAGGCGATTGATTTTGTTATCCATAGCCATCACGCCCAACCTGAGTTAGATGACATCGCCCAACATGTCGGTATGAGCCCACATCATCTACAGCGAACTTTCAGCGAATGGGCCGGGGTTAGTCCAAAAAAATTCTTGAAAGCTTTAACGTTAAACGATGCCAAGGCACGACTGCGGCATTCAGAAAGCATTCTTGATACAGCATTTGACGTGGGCTTGTCAGGACCTGGACGATTACATGATTTGTTTGTCAGTATAGATGCCGTCACGCCCGGTGAATACAAATCCAAAGGAGACGGGCTCAAGTTTCGTTACGGCGTTCATCCCTCCCCTTTTGGTCCGTGCTTAATCGTTGTTTCAGATCGTGGTTTAACAGGCCTTTCGTTTATCACCAAAAATCATGACACAGCATTGGATGAACAAAAAAATGGATGGGAAAATGCAATGTGGATTGAGGATATATCCGCAACCACGCCGTATGCGTTGAGTGCCTTCAGAGCGGGAGATACACCTTCTGGTGAATTAAAACTTTTGCTCAGAGGGTCAGAGTTTCGCGTCAAAATATGGGAAGCGTTGCTTCGGATCCCCGAAGGGGCAGTGACATCATATGCAGGATTGGCGTCTTATGTTGGGCGCCCAGGTGCAGCGCGTGCCGTCGCCAACGCTGTTGCATCTAATCTTGTTGGGTATATCATTCCTTGTCATCGCGTGATCAAAGATACTGGCGCCATCAGTGGGTATCGATGGCAACCCGTTCGAAAATCAGCAATTCTAGGGTTAGAGGCTGCTCGCCATCCGCAATCAGCACTGGAAACTGACACGCATACTACCTAAGTTCTCATCAAGGCATATTGCCAACATATCAAATGAGGAAAATGTAATGAGATACCTACACACGATGGTTCGTATTTCGGACGTTGATGCATCACTCAAATTTTACTGTGATGATCTTGGCCTTATAGAAACAAAACGCGTCGACCGCCCCGAACACGGTTACATGCTGATTTTTGTTGCCGCTAAGGATACGCCTGACGCAGAAGTAGAATTAACGTACAATTATGATCCCGAGGAATATTTTGGTGGGCGTAATTTTGGCCATCTCGCATTTCGCGTCGAGAATATCTATGAGACGTGCCAGCGACTTCAAGACGGCGGCGTGACGATCAATCGCCCACCGCGTGATGGTCGGATGGCGTTTGTACGTTCGCCGGATGGTATCTCAATTGAATTACTACAAGAAGGTGAGCCACTTGCTTCTGCCGAGCCATGGGCATCGATGGAAAACACTGGCAACTGGTAATTATTTTCGGCGGCGACGTTTGGGGCGCTCGGGTGCATTGGGATCAACTGGTTTTGGTTGATCAACAGGACCGAGCGTTGCCTCAATCTTAGAGCGTTCGGGCGGTGATCCTGGCTGATACCCGTCCAGCGCTTGCTTGATAGCTGCCAGATGGATTTCCGTCGTACCACAGCATCCACCAATAATTCTGGCACCTGCGTCACGGGCAAGTCTGGCGTAGGTCGCCATAATTTCTGGTGAGCCCGAATAGGCAATCTCATCGTCTTTGTATTCCGGTATGCCGCAATTTCCTTTAGCGACAATAACGTCATCGGCACCAGCTAAGCGTTTGAGACCCAAAACAGTATCGATCAACGTTGCCGGACCCACGCCACAATTGCATCCATAGGCCAGCAGGCTTGGGGACAGGCTTTGCGCAAACGTCGACGCGTCTTCAGGTGTTACACCCATCATCGTGCGACCGTTCGTATCAAACGTCATACATCCAACCACAGGAAGTCCGCACTGAGCCGCACCATGTGCTGCCGCAGCGTACTCTTCTTTCGATGACATGGTTTCGATCCAGATCACGTCAGCACCACCTTCAGCGAGTGCGACTGCCTGCTCGGCAAACACTTTTTGTGCCTCGGCATCGCTGAGGACGCCAACGGGCTCCATGATCTCACCTGTAGGCCCCATAGACCCCGCAACGACGACGGGGCGGTCCTGCTGATCTGCTACTCGCCGTGCAAGCTGGGCCGCGGCTGCATTAATTTCATGTACCCGGTCTTGATCACCATGAAGCTGCAATCTTAGGGCATTTGCGCCAAATGAATTGGTCAAAATAATATCTGCACCAGCATCGACAAACCCTTGATGCACACTCATTACTTTTTCAGGATTTGATATGTTCCATAAGTCGGGCGCTTCGCCCGTCTCGAGACCACGTTGAAAAAGACTGGTGCCCATCGCACCGTCGCAAAGAAGCCAGTCGCGATCGTTTAAAAGTTGCGCGAGAACATTTGACATATAATTGGCCCTAACGCTTCTGGCGCCGTTTTGTTTCCCGGCGTCGCCCACCGCCGCTCTCGGCACGTCGGTCGCGTAATTTATCCAAAATTTCAAGACGTGTTGCAGCATCGGCACGTCCCCAAATGGCTATTTCTTCACGGGTTCTCAGGCACCCAGTACAGAGCCCAGACTCGGCGTCGAGCTCACAAATGCTAATGCATGGGCTTTCTATCGTTTGCTGTTCGTTCATCGGCCTGAATTCCCTTCAACTTTGGACATAATCGGCATTGCGTGACAATGCAAGGAATTGCCGTTTCTGGGCTCGCACCATCAGAAAGTTCACGTTATACTTTCCTCATGAAACCTTTACCACATGATGGCCCGGCACTCCTTGGCCCAGATGACCCACCCACGTTCGAAGTCATAAACCGCGAGGGTGGTGCGCACATACTTTTGGTTTGTGATCATGCCAGCCGTGAAGTGCCTAAATCACTCAATCATCTTGGCCTTGGCGCTGAAGCGTTCGAGCGGCACATCGCTTATGATATTGGCGCGGCGGCTGTCACACGAGGCCTCGTAGAACGGCTGGATGCGCAAGCTGTTCTCGCTGGATATTCAAGGCTCGTCATTGACGTTAATCGCCCGCCCGGACACCCGGAAAGTATTGTTCCTGAAAACGACAGTATTCCCGTTCCAGGCAATCAGAACCTGACCGACGAGGCCCGCCGCCAACGAGTACGTGAATTGTTTGAGCCTTATCATGACTCTGTCAATCGTGCGTTGGCCAGATTATGGAACCGTGGCCCGGCGCCCGCCATCTTTTCANTTCATAGCTTTAGCCCATACTTTGGAGACAAGTCGCGCCCTTGGGACATCGGTGTCTTATGGAACCGGGACCCACGGATCGCGATCCCGCTTATGGAACATTTGGAGCGCTATGACCTTCGAGTTGGTGATAACGAGCCCTATTCAGGCCATGACCTCGCTTACACCGTCGATATGCACGGATCAGCAAGTGGTATTTCAAACTGCGCTATTGAGATTAATCAGGATCAGTTGATGGATAGGGACGGTATTTTACGCTGGGTCGATATACTTTCCGAGTGCATTCTCCCAATCCTCGACATGCCGGGCTTACACCGGATTGAGCGTTTCTGATGGTTGGCGGCGCACCCACTTTAAGCGTCGGCATTGAGGAGGAATACCTTCTTGTCGATCTTGAGACTCGCGCTTTGGCGACCGATCCACCGCGTGAGTTCTTTGATGAATGCTATAGCCGATTGGGCGATCAGGCAGCACACGAATTCCTGAAATCACAAATCGAAGTGAACACTGCCGTCGCGCAATCAATCCCTGAAGCCACCGAAATGCTGATTGATCTCCGCACAGCAATTGTTGAGACGGCGCACAAGTATAACCTCACCCCCATCGCCGCATCGACCCATCCATTCTCACATTGGTCAGAACAAGGCCACACCGAGCAAGAGCGCTATCACACCATTGCCCATGATATGCAGGCTGTCGTACGCCGCTTGGTCATTAGTGGCATGTATGTCCATGTGGGTATCGAGGATGACGAACTGCGCATCGATTTGATGAACCAGGTGACATATTTCCTGCCGCATTTATTGGCGCTGACGACCTCTTCACCATTACAGCAGGGAGAAAACACAGGCATAAGTCTTATCGCCTGAGTGTCTGGGATGAGATGCCTCGGACAGGTCTTCCCAATCCTTTTGATAGTTATTCAGAGTATGCACGCCATGTTCGTGTACTTGTTGATGCCGGTATTATTGAAGATGCAACGAAACTCTGGTGGGATATTCGGCCGAGCGGGCGCTATCCGACGTTGGAAATGCGCATAGCTGATGTCTGCACAAACATCCACGACGCAGCTGCCGTCGCAGCCTTATATACATGCATACTCCGGATGCTCTGGCATCTTAAGACGCACAACCAACGCTGGCGTCAATATGCCATCATGTTAGTTGCAGAGAATAGATGGCGCGCACAACGGTATGGGCTTGATGAAGATCTGGTTGACTATGGACGTGGACAAATTGTGCCTTATGCAGAGCTTATCGACGAACTCATCGACTTGGTCAGCGAAGACGCTGAGGCCATGAACTGCATTAAAGAATCAATACATCTCAAAACAATCGTTTCTCACGGGACAAGTGCACACCGACAAGTCCGTTGCTTCGACGAAGCATTGGCATCCGGTGATGATAAGAAGACCGCATTGATTAAGGTTGTCGATCATCTGATTGCCGAAACTCAGGATTTTTCCACAGTTTAATAAAAATATGCATCCCTGGTGACATGGGTCGCATCTTTTTAAAGCTAACGGTTATATATCCTTAACGATACAAGTCCTCATGTGTTCACAGTGGCAGTAGCGGAGAGGCGATATGGTTAAAATCATGTGGAATGGATATATTCGAGATCAGCTTCATTGGGCTGAGAAACTCGCTGCGATTGCCCTTTATACGAAGCTCGCCGATAAGGCACTGTCAAATGCACAAAGTGTGACGAACGCACAAATGTTAGCAACGGGCATTATGCTGCCGGAAGTTTGTGCATAATCATCTTGCTGCGTTTGAAATTGTCACTTTCTCGATAAAAACTGTCTATTCATCGCGATACACCGTCTAAACGTGTTTGCTAGACTTCCCGCATGACTGATGCAAAACGTAATTTCCTATTCCTGAATGTCGGGCACTTTCTCGATCATTTTTTCATGCTCATTTTCACGACTGCCGTTCTGACGATGGAAAGTGAATTTGCAGACTCTTATGGTCGCCTCATATTGCTGACGACCTGGAGCTTCTTTTTCTTTGGTGGCGCATCTTTGCCAGCTGGATGGCTTGGCGATAAATGGAGCCGGCATGGCATGATGTTCGTATTTTTTATCGGAATCGGATCAGCATCAATCCTGACCGGCTTTGCCTTAGAACCTCTGCATATCGAGATCGGCCTCGCCCTGATAGGCGTATTTGCCGCAATATATCATCCCGTCGGTTTGGCGCTTGTTGTTGAAGAAGCCAGCCGTGTTGGCCGCGCCCTAGCTATCAATGGTGTTTGGGGAAATATGGGGGTTGCCGCAGCAGCCCTGACCACAGGTGCTATTGCTGAAGTATATGGTTGGCGGATGGCCTTCATCATTCCAGGCATTGTCTCTGTAGGTGTCGGCCTCATGTATGGCGTGCAGCTTTTAAAGGGGACTGGCGTTGATGCCTCAGGTGCAAAAAAGAAGACGGCTGCCGTTGTTCCTATATCCGTTCAACAACGCGTTTTCCTGTTCCTTATCATCGCACCGCTAGTGGGTGGTCTGATCTTTAATGCGACAACCATCTCTTTGCCAAAAATCATGGACGAGCGACTTTCGTCATTATTCACTGACACATCAGAGATCGGTATGATCGCAGCGCTGATTTTTGGCTGTGCAGCGTTTGCTCAACTCGCTGTTGGTGAGTTATTGGATCGATATCCGACCAAGCGCATCTATGTCGGCCTCGTTGCCGCCCAATTGATCATGTGTACCATCGCAATCTCGACCTCTGGCTGGTCAGCCTTGGCCGTTACACTCCCCCTCATGTTGGCAACCTTCGGGATTATTCCAGTCAATGACTGGATCGTTGCGCACTTCATCAGTAAAGAATACCGATCACGTGTTTATGCGGTGAAGTCGGTGTTTGCACTTGGTATTGGCGCTGTTGCAGTTCAGATGACAGGCCGCTTGTATGAGACGTCCGACAGCTTTGATTCATTGTTTATGGTTTTGGCCGGTGCCGCAGCGATTGTCCTGGTCGCAACACTTATTCTCATACCATCCCGAAAGCCAGAAACCCCACCACCAACGCCAGCTGAGTAGGCTTACTCAGCGACTTGATGCCGCTCAACAGCAGCTTTCAGAGAGTGCACCAATTCCTTGCCGACTTTGCCGTCGCTTCCAGATATTTTCTCTCGGATAACGGCGCGCATCATATCAATGTGTGCGCGCACGACCTCAACCTGATTGTCCGTAACGGGACATCCTTCAAGCGTTGAGTCATAAAGCATCTTGCCTGCAACCGAGATAAGCGGATATCCAAACGTACCGCCCTGCCCTCGCAGTTCGTAGGCAAGCTCATTGATCCGGCAAACTGAAGGGTTCTTTTATCTGGCTCCTCCATTGCCCGTTCACAGAGCGTCGCCAAATTCGCCAAATACTTTTGTGCCCATTCCGCAAAATCGAGCACAGCGCGCTCAAGACTTTCTTCAGCCTCCGCCAGAATGTTATCAGGCAATGTTGGGGGCCCGGAGCAAATATCGTTACCTGCCCGCTCTTTAAGCGTATTTGGAAGTTGAAAGCACCACACGTCGCTGACGTTCTTGGCCTTCACCGTCTTTTCTGCCGAATACACCATCGTCACGTGGTCCGTACCTTCACGGCGACGTTCCTTATCATTGGGTGCACCAGAGCGCTGAGTTCGACGTCGATCTGGGCCAAAATATTTTTGTGTCGCTATGAAAGATCGTGGTTGTTCAATGACTTTCGCCAAATGCAAAAATACAGAATTGACTGAAAATGGTTTGGCGAGAAATTCCGTCGTGCCTAAATCGCGTGACGCCGTGACATAGTCACGATCCGCAGCGCCAGAAAGCATCACGAACGGCACAAATCGATTTGGAGATTCCGTGGCTGTCCGCACCCAACGCAGCAAAATCAATCCGTTGATCGGTGACATCAGCAAATCAGATATAATAATGTCTGGCCCCGGATTATGATCTTTTTTCTGGACCTTGAGCCACTCGATAGCTTCTTCACTATTTTTCGCCGTCGTAAGTCTCGCGATTTTCAGCTGGCGAAGTAAAGTTTCAAAGGTTTGGCGAATGAAACGTTATCCTCAACAAGCAGGACCGTAAATCTATCTAATCGATATTCGCCCACTCCATTCCCCTGTTCGTATCAGAATCAGCCCACATCTAGAAGATATCGCATTCTGTTTGAACAGGGCAAGATAGCTATCATTTATACACAAGAGAACCCCTTGCAGGCATTGCATAGCAGCGCTACCTTGCTGGCTCTTGAAGCCAATTTTAGTGCGGAGATATGAACCATGGCGGACGTCGGCGGTGTCGCAAGTGATCGACTTAAATCCTTTATTGAGCGAATCGAGCGCTTAGAAGAAGAGAAAGAAGCCCTTTCGGGCGATCTCCGTGAAGTTTACTCCGAAGCAAAAGGTACTGGCTTCGATGTGAAGGTCATGCGTCAGATCATTCGCTTACGAAAGATGGATTCCAGTGATCGTAGCGAGATGGAAGAACTCATCGATGTCTACAAACGCGCCCTGGAAATGCTTTAACGTTCACCGTCTCTTAATTGAAAACGTTCCCCAATAAATGCGTCTTCGAGGAGTTCGTTATGTGACGGCTCTTCTCTGATCACATCTGATGGATAGACGTGTTTTGAGATGAATTGGCGTTCGAGAAACTGATCATTCAGAATATCAAATGGCTGAAAGTTATCAATGATATCGGCGCCATTAATCACCGTCTCCAGAAACGCTTTTTCCAATCCAGGCCCCATATAGGTCTCGATCACGACTTGTGATGGCAACGTCAAAGGCGTCGGCAAATCATGGCCAACACCACTAATTCGTAATGTTTGATAGGCACGGTCAATAGAGGCGACGGCAGCCTTTGTATGCGCCAGGACTTTGCCTGCTGGCCCCGTCCTTTGCGGCAACAACGTCACGAAATCACTGTCTGCATTTTCAATACGCCCAGCAAGCCGCGCAGATTTCATAGAGATCGTTGTATTATTCAACTGGATTGAAAAATCGCCGATACTCGATGCAGGCGCGCCACTGATACAAACGAACTTCCCATAAGTTACTGTGAAACATGCGAAGTCTTCATAAGGCTCATGACGATAGCCAAATGCATCAACGGACATTTGACTGTTCTCACTGAGGGCAAACCTACTCCCATCCAAAAACTCAATATAAACAAAGCTAGCATCAGCAGTCTGGATTTGATCTTTAACCTGGACATAAGCACCGCGAACAAGCAGTCCGTCACCCAGAGCCTTGGAACGCGCGGACACATCGCCGCTTACATTTACGCATTTACCAACATTTTTCATATCAAGGAATCGTACTACCTTGCGCTGACCCGGGCAAAGTGATCCAGCGGCACCCAGATAAGCGAAAGGCCGACATTAAGCCGGCCTTCACTTTGTAGAACTTATTTTTCAGTGAGCGTCTTAAGGTCTGCTCCACCCGTTGCCGTATGACATGCGATGCAGCCTTTTTCAGCACCCTTCACGAAGTGACCCGCAATCTTGGCACCTTTTGGATTTTTATCGAGTTCACCTTTGGCGTTATACTTTGCCCAAAACCAGTTTTGGTTTTCATCATCATAACCATTTTCACGCTTAAACATAACCGTATAAGCACCCAGGTTTTTATTGGGGTTGTCGTAGACACTTTCGACACTGATGCCTTCGCCACCGTGATTGGCTTTAACCAAAACACGTACCGTACGCCCATCTACGTTCACATCCGTTCCCAAAACCTGTTGAATCCCACCATGTGGCGGATTGCCTTCAAATGGTTGAGCGTGAATTCTATTTGGGCCAACAAATTTTTCACTTTCAAGAACTGTCCAAAGCTTCATCGCGAATGCGACATCCTCATCAACTTCGAACGCCTTCATTTCTTGGGCGCTTGCAGCACCAACATGTAATACCGTTGCTATGGCGAATGCCGATATTTGCTTGATCATAAAAGAATACTCCCTCGTAGTTTCTGTAAAGAGCCCCAAATTTTACTCACCTACGAGGAACCATACGCGTCATAAACATGCTGCATAGCCCCTCTCACGGGACCGTGAAACAAGTTCACCACATTAGGAATTGATGTATTAGATGACGGTGTATTAGGGTTTGCAGGCGCTACGAAGACCGAGAGAGCACGGCAACAGCTTCAACGTGATAGGTCATTGGGAATTGATCAACCGGCGTGATGTGATCAATTGTATACCCTCCATCAACAAGGATGCGCAGGTCACGCGCAAGCGTTGCAGGGTTACAAGATACAGCAATGATTTTTGGGACCACGCTATCAGCCAGATATTCGGCCTGACCCCTGGCACCTGCGCGCGGCGGATCAAAAATGACTGCATCCAGTCCGACCAGATCAGTGGAAAAAATGGGGCTTTCTTTAAGGTCGCGCACCTTGGTCTCAATGCGTCCACCCAGATCATGACGTCCAGCTGCACGGTTTAACGCTACGATCTGATCGGCGTGATCGTCGACGGCAAGTACGTGCTTACCCATTCGCGCGAAGTGAAACGTAAATGTCCCGACACCACAATAAAGATCAGCAACCCGCCTCGCATCGCCAACACCTTCGCTGACCAGTTCCTGCAATGTTTCCTGACCCACGCGGGATGGCTGAAGGAATCCACCAATCGGCAAGGCGATCTGTACATCACCGAAATTGAGCACAACATCACGGCGGGCCGATATAGGTTCGGGCGACTGTCGACTTCGCTGCCATGCGAGGCGCGCAATATCATGTGTCTCCGCAAATTGAGCCAATGTTTCACGTTTCTCTAGATCTAATTCGGCATCGGATATAATGACGATCTCAAGCGCATCTTCATTCGCGGCCGTCATTGCAATGTCAGCACGGCTGGGCGTCGGCAAGATAACTTTGGCCAGCTCACGAAGAGGTGCCCAGAGTTTCGCCAACGGCTCAACCAGCAACGGACATCCATCCATGCCAACAATGCGGTCAGCATAAGCCTCGTTATACCCAAGTACCGGCCCGTCCTGCGTCATGACGAGGGCAAGCGTTGCACGGCGCCTGGATGCAATTTGCATTTGGCGCAGAGGACGCAATTCGAGATCAAAACCATGACGCGACAACGCCGTCTTTACGTACTGGATTTTCCATGCGGTATAATCTTCTGCTGGCAAATGCTGTAACTGACATCCACCGCACTTCCCATAGACACCACAAATCGGCTCTGACCGAGGTTGTTGTTTTTGGTATTCAAGGACACTGCCTGTAAGGCCATCGCCGCGTTTGCCACCGGGCTGCACGGAGATTTCATCACCGGGGAGGGTCAGGGGCACAAAAACACGTGTCCCATCAGCCAACAAGGCCTCGCCATCGCCTTGCTGAGCAATCTTGGTGATCACAACATTTTCGGATGCACGCACTGGTGCTGGGCGCGTTTTATGGCCGCGCTTTCGTCCCCGAGGCTTACGGCTCATAAAGTGCGCAAATCTTGTAGAAGATTAGAGAAAATCACATTAAGTGACTTGTTTAATGCATCGACTGCTGAGGCAACACCTGGTGAAGCCTGCGCCGTTTCTTGAGCATATGATTTCAAAAACAAAAGTTTCCCATCCTTGATCCGGCGTATTGCAACTTCCAACTCAAGTCGCGTTCCATTTGTTGAATCTAAGACTTGTTCAAGTGTGCGAATACGACCCGTCATAACATAAGCTGGATCCAATCGCATCTCAGGAACAACAATGCTAACCGAAACTTTCGCAGAACGCAGATATGTCACTAGCTCATCGCGCAACATGATCGTCGGGGCTTGCGTCCAGAAATGATAATTGTATTCACGGAGTTGATTAGGGTCGCCAGCTTCGACATAGACGATCGGACGTCCCGCCGTCAGGCCATCTGCCGTAAATCGTTCGATCTCGAATGTGCCTGCAAATTTTGGCGCTGCTAAAGCTTCACCGCTAAAGACAGCCTGCAATCGATAATAGCGATCAGACGGCACCGGTGCTTGCGTTGCACATCCAGCCAAGATCAACATCATTGCCGCAATAAGTGTAGATGTTGCACATCCACGTTTTAGGAACGGCCACCGATTTGTGCGTATCATTTGACTGCTCCTTTATCTTCAGGCGACGTTCCACCCAATAACAACCCGGGGTTCTGTCTGATTTGACGACTGAACTCATACAGGTTTCGCGCTGCACCATCCATGTTTTGGTTGATGGCATCAATATTCCGCGCCACGGATTCAACAATATATCGGCTTTCCTTGGCCGTCCGGGCAATATCCCCATCCGCATCCAAGACCAGGTCATCTATATCTTTCAAGATTGAATTCATCGTGATCAAGACAGTATCAAATTTCTGCGTGGCCGCGTTCAAATTATCAACCATACCAATAATTTTCTTTTGATTGGCTGGCGTCAAAATTTCGTTGAGCCGTTTACTGGTCACATTGACGTCACTCAATATGCTGTCGAGCTTGGTCGCAATACTTGGAATACGGTCTTTCAGGTCAGCCATGACCGAGCGTGCCATTCCCATGGTATCACGCGCATCCGCAGCAATCAGACGCCCCTCGCCCCCCTCTTCGAGAAAGGTGTTTATTTCGAGGATAGTCCCATTCACGTTCTTTAGAAGTGGTTTCAGATAATTATTCGAAAGATCACCGAAATCACCAGCGACATTTGCGACGGCGGCAAACATGTCTGCACGCTCCGCAGCTTCAACTTCAGAGCCAGCCTTCAAGGGCGTTGCGCTCTCACCGGCTTCAATGGCCAGTGTCACTGCAGCAAGTAGACCCGGCGCAGCAATTTCTGCAACACTATCTTCAGGGATTTTCCATCCCTCGGTGATATCGAAATTAACGCGAAAGCGCATACGGCCATCGTGTTCTTCAGGCGTCACCTCGATCACCTGACCAATCGGATAGCCCTCGTAGACAACCTGTGTGCCGAACTTAACCCCTGTCACGTTGGAGTAATATGCATGATATTCATCTGTCGCCCCTGTACGACCCGTTAGCACGGCGATGGCGGCGATCAGGCCGACAATCATGGTCAGCACGAATAACCCGACAATGAAGTAATTGATTTTGCTCGTTCTCACATGCTCGTCCTCATAAATGCGCGATCCCTGGATTCGTCTCGCCAACTAGTCGGCTGAGGTACTCATCAGGGTCCATCGTGTCTTCTTCAGGGGTGCGATTTAACAACGCTTGTACTCGAGGGGACTTTGACACCAACACTTCTTCGACAGTGCCGATCATCAAGATTTCACCGCGGTCTAATATCGTAATTCTGTCTGCAATTTTGAACGCGCTATCAAGTTCGTGGGTCACAACCACAATGCTCATGCCCATGGCGTCACGCATATCCAAGATGAGATCATCCAGGGCAGATGCGACAACCGGGTCCAGACCTGCTGACGGCTCGTCGCAGAAAAGTACCTTCGGATCCATCACAATTGCACGTGCAAACGCCGCCCGCTTGATCATGCCTCCGGATAACTCAGACGGCATCAAATCTTCAAACCCGGACAACTCGACAACTTCCAATTTGATCCGCGCCATGATTTCCATCGTCAGCGCATCGAGTTCAGTATGTTCATAAAGCGGCAACATAATGTTCTCGCCAACCGTCATCGAGCTGAACAACGCGCCTGACTGAAAAGCTACGCCGAGCTTCTTACGCACATCGAGAAATTCCTGGCGCGTAATTTGATCTATATCGTGATCAAGGATACGCATCGTCCCAGAGGTTTTTTCCTCTAACGCCATCAGATGACGCAGCAAAGTCGATTTACCTGAACCCGACCCGCCCATGATCACCATGATTTCGTTCTCATGCACCTCAAGGCTGACGCCCTTAAGGATCATTCGGTCCCCGTAGTGCGTGACCAGGTCTTCGACTTCGATCACATTACCCGGTCCAGTGGTGGGCCGTTCACGTGTTGCGCGTTCTTCTAATATATTTGCAGGGTTTCTCATCTGATCCCCTTACCGAGTCGCGACGAATGCAAAGATCATATCGGTCACAATGATCGCGGAAATAGCCTGCACCACTGAACGTGTCGTGGCCTTGCCAACACCTTCGGCACCGCCTTGAACACCCGCACCGTTTACAACGCCAATGACGGCAATTAACACCGCAAAGATTAAGCTTTTCCCAAGCCCGTGCCAAAGATCATCCAGAGAGAGAATATCGATGGTATCGCGTGTATATGCCGCCATAGAAATACCAAGGTCTGCGTTCACATAAAGACCTGCTGCAAACAACCCCATGAACATGCCCAGCAATGTCAGGGCTGGTACCATAACAATCATGGAAATCATCGCAGGGACGACAAGGAATCGTGTTGGGTTAATCCCCATCACCTTAAGCGCGTCAATTTCTTGGTTGATCTTCATCGTACCAATGCGCGCGGCCAAAGCTGATCCTGAACGTCCGGCGACAAGAATACCTGTAATCAATGGTGCGAATTCTCGAACAACAGAGAACGCGATACCGATCGTGACCCGGCTTTCAGCGCCAAAAATACGAAGTGTATGGATACCTTGAATAGCCAACATCACACCGATCGTGCCGGTCAGCATGATAATAATGGGAATGGCTGCGACGCCGATTTCCATCATCTGCTGAATAACAGCTCCAATGCGGACAGGCTGGCGTTCACGCACACCGAAAAGTATCCAATAGATACTTTCGGCAATGATGACACCACCATTACCGACGGATTCAACGAAGCTGACGGTGGCCTTGCCAACACCTTCAACTTTCTCCGCCGCAGATAGCTTTTGCTCTGCCATTTTATGGCCCCCGTTCCTCGAAACTACTGCATGCCTTACGCGACAGCAGCCACCCCTTCGTCAACAGTATCACAAATTTTGAACACGCGATCTAGGCGTGCGAGTTGCAAGACCCGTAATGCGCCTTCACTCAGAGATACCAAGGCCATTTTCTGACCAGATTTCTTAGCGCTTTGCAGGCATTCGACCAACGAGGCAACACCAGACGAGTCGATATAGCCGACCCCTGCGAGATTAACTAAAATCCCTGTGCCATTACCGACAATCGCCAGTAGTGCCTTGCGAGCATCCGGTGATGTCTGCAGGTCAATATCCCCTGTAAATGCGATGATCGTTGCGCTCTCAGCGCTTGATACGACATGTTCCATATAACCGTTAGCTCCCAAACTTTTTAACGAGACGTAATAGATTGCCGCCATCTATCGGCGGCGGCAAGAAATCAACTTCATCCATGACTTCACGGATTAAATGCGTACCCAACCCACCTGGACGTAAATCATCCAGATCGCGTGGTTTAATCTTAGATATATCGACAGGATCTGCAAAATCACGAACAACTACGATCATAGCATCCGAGCGCCGACGAATCTCGATAGAAATATCACCCTCGCCCTCACTGCCATAAGCATGGCGAATAACATTCTGGCACGCTTCATCAACAGCCAGCACGATGTCACCTGTATCCTTATCAGAAAATCCGCAAAATAATGCCGTTTCTTTAACCGCATTCCGCACCAGACGTAATCGATTTGCCTTCGCCGTCACACGGAGTTGCAGAACTTTCTCGCCTAAGGCACCTGTCGCACCAGCTTCAGCATGACTGTCACTAGCGTTCTTTGTATGCGTCGCAGTGCCATCATCAATCGCGATCAGTGTAACGTCATCACGCAATGCACCTCCGGCACCACCAATCCGATCTCGGACTTCATTGAGAACGCCCTGAATACCCGTATCACCAGCGTTCTTTATAAGATCTTTGAGACCATCTATGCCCAGCTCTACACCTTCGGAAATATATCCTTCGGTCACACCATCTGTGAAAATGAATAGCTTGCCACCATCAAGATCGATTTCGGTCTCGGGGAAGCCGTCTTCATCGATCAGTGCTGGCGAGATACCAAGGGGCGGCGCTTCGGCTTCGATAGCTGTATAATTGCCGTCTTTATCAACAACCAACGGAGGCTCGTGCCCCGCATTCGCCAACCGCACATACCCGCTTTCAGGATCATAAATGCCGTGCACTAACGTCACGAACATGCCCCGCGTTGCGGTTTCGCATACTTCCTCGTTGACCAAGGTCAGCAAACGGCCTGGTTCCTTAATGGATTTTCCGAGGCAGCGCAAAAGACTGGCGGTCTTTGCCATCATCAATGCGGCATTCATACCTTTGCCGGAAACATCGCCAAGTGTGAAGGCGACCCGCCCATCATCAAGCGGATAGAAATCGTAAAAATCACCCGACACCACGCGCGCCGGAAGGTTCACACCTTTGACCGGGAAGTCACTTTCTTTTGTGTCAGGTAATAACGAGCGTTGAATTTCTGCGGCCAGTTCCAGTTCACGCTTCACGCGTTCCTGTTCAACAAGCTCTGCCGCCATACGTGCGTTGAGTACAGCCAAGCCCGCCGAGAAAGATAACGCCTGCAAAAGGTGCAGATCATTGTCATCGAACAGGCCATCGCCACCACGTTTATTAATGAGCTCAATCGCGCCGATCCGCTCACCCTTCACGCTCATTGGGGCACATAGAATAGACTTGGTTTTAAAGCCCGTTTCGCTATCGACCGATGCGTCGAAATCCGGGTCCTTGGAAACATCACGGACAATACGTCCTGCATCACGTTGCACGCAGAACCCGACAATTCCCTGATCAGCGGCGAGCTTCAGCCCTGTGATCTCGACCGGCCCAATACACGCGTCACATTCGAGTTCCTGCCCGCACGGAGAGAGCATGAAAAGAGCCCCCGCTTCGGCATCTACATAATCTGTAATGCGTTCAACGGCTCGCTTAAGGGTGACTTCTAATTCTTGATTTGACGCAAAGTCCCGGCCCATATCGGCCAGTAATTCCAGATGATTATGCACAGCAGCTGGGGCAACGCCCATCGGCGCACCACCTGTCACAATCGGATCATTAACTTCAGCACTCACCATGCCTGGAACTATGCCCGTAAAGACCCTTGCGGGCAAATACGGATAGCATAAGCCTAAGAGAACATCAGGCTCTGATAATGAACAACCTAAAATCTAGATGCGCACTTTCGCATAAGACCCCGGTGCGTCTTCAATCACCTTGAGCTTACCATCACCAGGCTTGCGTGCGGGGACTTGGCCGTTGCTGTGTTTTGCCACCCACTTTTGCCAATCCGGCCACCACGACCCCTCATGTTGCTTGGCGCCATCAAAGAATGCATCCGGGTCTTCCGGGACCTTCGCATTCGTCCAATAGCAATATTTATTGGCCGCAGGGGCATTGATCACACCGGCAATGTGACCACTGGCCGATAGCACAAATTTCTTCGGTCCTTGGTATAACTGTGTCGCCATGTAGGTCGATTTCCAAGGCGCGATATGGTCATCTTTTGTCGATAGCCAATATACAGGTGTTTTGATCTTGGTAAGGTCAATTGGTACCCCACCCATCGTGATGCCACCCGGTTCAACCAGCTTGTTCTCAAGATACATTTTCCGCAAATATAGTGAATGCATCATTTTAGGCATCCGCGTGTTGTCTGAGTTCCAATACAGCAAATCGAACGCCATAGGCTCGCGACCCATCAAATAATTATTTACAACAAACGACCAGATCAGGTCGTTATCGCGCATCATGTTGAACACCTGCGACATATACTGACCATCGAGGAAACCGGTCTTTTCCATGTGTTCATCGAGGCGCTGTAACTGCTTCTCGTCAATGAACACGCCAAGCTCACCTGGTTCAGAGAAATCGACCATGGTCGTAAAAAACGTTGCTGATTTTACCCGGTTATCCTTTTTTGCCGCCATGTAAGCCAGCGTTGATGCCGTTAAGGTACCGCCAATGCAGTACCCAATGACATTAAGGTCTTTCTCGCCGGTTGCCTTTTCGATGGCATCCATCGCTTCAAGCAGGCCTTCGAGCATATAGTTTTCGAACTGCTTATCCGCATGTCGCTCATCAGGATTTACCCACGCGATCACAAACACAGTGTGCCCCTGATCCGTCGCCCATTTAATGAATGAGTTCTTGGGCTGGAGATCGAGAATATAAAACTTATTGATCCAAGGCGGCACAATCAGCAATGGCCGCTTGGCGACTTCTTCGGTTGTCGGATCATACTGGAGCAATTGCATCAGATCGTTCTGATAGACAACTTTACCCGGCGTCACAGCAACATTGACCCCAAGCTCAAATGCTTCGGTGTCCGTCATGGAAATTCGGAGTTCGCCTTTGCCTTTTTCCAAATCCTTCAACAACTGATCCAGGCCTTTTATCAGACTCTCCCCTTTGGTCTCTGCCGCAGCTTTTAAGACTTTTGGGTTGGTCGCCGCAAAATTCGTCGGTGACATCGCGTCTAGGCACTGGCGCGTATAAAATTCCAGCTTTTCTCGAGTTTTTGGATCAGTATCGTCAACGTCACGTACCTGCGTTGTCATCCAATCAGACGCCAACAGGTAAGATTGCTTAATATAATCAAAGACAACATCTTCAGACCATGCATCATCTTTGAAGCGTCTATCGTCGCGCGCGGGCTCAATCACCGGGGCAACGTCTTCGACCGCCATGCGTTTTGCCGTCGCTTGCCAAAGGTCTGCATACCCTTGCATCAACTTGGATTGGGCTTCCATGAACTTCGCCGGGTCGGACATCATTTTAACTGACGCATCCATGAACATTTTGCTGATCTCAACCGGGTCAGCGACGCTATATCCTACGCCCGCTTTTTGCCGCTCGAGGAATGCACTTACAATCCGTTGAGACCGCTCTGCGAAATCCGCGTATGTTTTGGTATTCTTCTCGACATCAAACAGCGCATTCTGATCATTGTTATTTTTATCTGCCATCGTGCTTTCCCCCACATTCATCGATACTGTAGCACATTAACGCCTGAATTATTAGATTTGCTCTCGGCCCGCGCTGACTATAAGAAATCATGATGTCTTTTTTATTATCGCTCACAAGATCCCCTTCACGTTTGATTGCTTGCCTCACAACAGCAACGGCATTGCTTCTTATTGCCATGCCAACGCCAGAAGGAATTCCCCCCAATGCATTAACGGGGGCGGCACTCTGTCTGCTAGCCATTGGCCTATATGCAACGGCCGTCATTCCTGAATATCTGACGGCACTCGTGTTCTTTACGCTGGCGATGATTTTAGGCACTGCGGATGCCAATGTTGTCTTCTCTGGGTTTCACTCTGCCGCATATTGGCTTGTTTTTGGTGGCCTGGTCGTTGGCGTTGCTGTTCAGAAAACTGGCCTTGGCCTTCGTATCGCGACCTCGATCACTTCACGCCTTGCGCAAAGTTATACTCAAACAGTGATTGGTATTGCCCTTGTTGGTATTGCGCTGGCTTTCGTTATGCCGTCAACAATGGGACGCGTTGTTCTGCTCGTTCCCATTGTCTTGGCGCTTTGCGAGAGCCTTGGATACGAGAAAGGAACGCCTGAACGCTCTGGTTTGATTCTCGCAATGGCCTGTGGCACTTGGATGCCTGCGAACTCGGTTTTGCCGGCAAACGTCCCAAACATGGTCCTCGTCGGTGTTTCTGAAAATTTATTCGGCGTCACATTTAATTACGGCGAATACCTGCTGATGCACATGCCTGTAAACGGCATCCTCAAGCTCGCACTTATTATCGGCCTCATCCTGGTTATCTTCCGGTCCACAGGACGTACGCAGGCTGCACCAACGTCGGAAGAAGACGTAAAACCTCTTTCGCGCGATGGGCGACGTCTGGTGATTATCCTCGGCATAACGTTTGCCTTTTGGACAACCGATTTCATCCATCATATCTCACCTGCATGGATTGCTATGGCCGCAGCTATGGTCTGCTTGTGGTCCGGCATTGGTCTTATTGATGGAGATGACATAAAGGCCAGATTTAATTTCCCATCGACAATATATGTCGCAGGCATCTTGAGTTTAGGCGCCTTGCTGGTGGAAACAGGTGCCGGAGATATTGCAGGAGAATGGTTATTGGCACACATCACGTTCTCCAAAGATACACCCTTTATGTCCTTCGTCTCGATGGTCGGACTGGGTACTGCGGCAAACATTGCGACGACGGCCCCTAGTGTACCTGCCGTAATCGCCCCCCTCGCCGCAGATATCGCTGCATCCTCAGGGCTGCCATTGAAAACAGTCCTGATGAGCCAAGTGATCGCCTATTCAACGGTCATCCTGCCTTATCAGGTGCCACCGTTGATCGTTGCCATGCAATTGGGCGGTATTCCTATTAAGGACGGCGCCAAGATGACTGTTGCTCTGGCAGCGGTCTCACTGTTGATCCTTGTGCCCCTGAACTATCTTTGGTGGTCCTGGCTTGGGCTAATGCAGTAACACGCAAGCCAAAGAAAAAGGCCGGTGTTTCCACCGACCTTAATCCAAAAAATTCATGCGTTGTTTAGAACGCGTAGCCTGCTGAGCCCCACCAGTAAACGGCGCAGAACAGGAACAACCATACAACGTCAACGAAGTGCCAATACCAGGCAGCGGCTTCAAAGCCGATATGACGCTCTGGTGAGAAATGGCCCTTAACTGTGCGGACATAACATACAGCCAGGAAGATCGTTCCGACGATCACATGGAAGCCATGGAAACCCGTCGCAAGATAGAACGTGGAAGAATAGATCCCGTCCTTAAATCCGAATGTTGCATGGCTATACTCATAGGCCTGACATGCCGTGAAGATGACACCAAGGATCACAGTCCAAAGCAGGCCAGTTGCGGCGCGCTTGTTGTCACCTAAGCGAATAGCATGGTGTGCATACGTCACCGTCACACCTGATGTCAGTAGAATAAGCGTGTTGAGGAATGGAAGTGTCCACGTTGGCAAAGGAACCACACCTTCTGGCGGCCACATTGGCGACGCCACGAAGCTCAGGAATGGAACAGATGCGTTGAAGTAAGCCCAGAAGAACGCAAAGAAGAACATAACTTCTGAAACAATGAACAACAGCATACCCATGCGAAGACCGTGCTGAACAGCTTCGGTATGGTCATGGCCATTGCCAGCTTCGCTGATAATATCACGCCACCATAGGATGGAAAACGTGACAACCAACGTTAAGCAGATCATCATGGCAATCATTGACGAGCCATGCATATACAAAATTGCTGCAATCGCCAGCGCAAAGGCACCTAGGCTCGATAAAAACGGCCATGGGCTTGGATTGACGATATGATATGGATGACTTTTTGCACCACTCATCGAATATTCCCCCTCGGGTTCTCTAATAATTCACGATGAAATCAACAATATACAGAATCGACTTCACTAACCTTTTTTTCCACTCGCAGACATTGTCACGCTCTCGGAGACTTTCGCTTCAGGTTCATCCACGGGATAAAACGTATAGGAAAGTGTGATTGTCGTAACATCACGGGTATTAGCTTCTTCATAAATTGCTGGATCAATATAAAATGAAACCGGCATATCAATTGATTCGCCTGGCTGTAACACTTGCTCAGTAAAGCAAAAGCAGTCAATCTTTACGAAGAACTGGCCTGCCTTGAGCGGTGTTACATTAAATGTTGATGTCCCAACGATAGTACTATTAGACGTATTTATTGCCTGGTAAAAAGCTAGTTTTTCTTCACCTAGCTTCAACTTGATTTCACGTTGCAATGGCTTGAACTGCCAAGGTAAGGACGGGCTGGTATTCGCATCAAACCGAACTTTGAAATCAATATCTGTTGCTGTTTCAGGGGCTGTCACCTCAACACCTGGCGTACCACCCAATCCAGTAACCTGACAAAAAAGCTTATATAACGGGACCGACGCAAACGACAAACCAACCATGCCAGCAACGACGGTGAATAACACCGCCGCTGTCTTGGTATTTTTGTTCTGAGCATTCGCCATAGTTTTACGTCCTACCTCCCGCCTTACTCGGCAGGTGCCTTCCCAGACATATCTGGCTGATCTTCAAATGTGTGGAACGGTGCTGGGCTGGCAACATGCCATTCCAGTGTCTTTGCACCCACACCCCATGGATTTGCAGCTGCCTTCTCACCAGACATTTGCGTCTTAATCAATACAACAAAGAATAAAAGTGTTCCAATAACTGTAATTGCTGCACCATATGAACTAACTAAGTTCCATCCTGCATAAGCATCTGGATAATCTGGAATACGACGGGGCATGCCTGCAAGACCTGCAAAATGTTGTGGAAAAAACAATACATTAACGCCTATAAAGAAAGTCCAAAATTGAACCTTGCCCAGCGTTTCGTTATATTGTTTGCCAGACATCTTACCAATCCAATAATACCAGCCTGCAAACATTGCAAAAATTGCTGCTATTGCCATCACATAATGGAAGTGCGCAACAACAAAGTATGTGTCGTGAAAAACAAGATCTGCAGACGAATTTGCTAGCGTTACTCCAGTCAAGCCCCCAGCTACAAAAAGAAATATAAAACCAAATGCATAGAGCATCGGCGTCTTAAACTCGATTGAGCCTCCCCACATTGTGGCCAGCCATGAGAAAATCTTCACACCCGTTGGCACTGCAATGACCATCGTTGCCGCAGTAAAGTAAGCCCGCGTATCGACATCCAATCCCACAGTATACATGTGGTGTGCCCAAACAACGAAACCAAGAACACCAATCGCTGCCATCGCATATGCCATACCAAGGTAACCAAACACTGGCTTCTTCGAGAAAGTTGAAACGATCTGAGAAATGATGCCAAAGCCAGGAAGAATGATGATGTAAACTTCAGGGTGACCAAAGAACCAGAACAGATGCTGCCACAAGATTGGATCGCCACCACCAGCAGGATCAAAGAAGTGAGTACCAAAGTTACGGTCAGTCAAAAGCATCGTGAGCGCACCAGCTAGAACAGGTAGGGCTAAAAGTAGCAAGAATGCTGTAACAAGGATAGACCAGACAAACAACGGCATCTTATGCAATGTCATGCCAGGGGCACGCATATTAAAGATCGTCACAATAAAGTTGATGGCACCCAAAATCGATGATGCACCAGCTAGGTGAAGTGACAGAATGCCGAAATCAACGGCAGCACCAGGATGGTAAATACTATTGGATAATGGCGGATAAGCCGTCCAGCCAGTACCTACACCCGCGCCAACAAATGCTGAAATCAACAACATGATGAATGCAGCAACAAGCAACCAAAGGCTAATATTGTTCATGCGAGGGAAGGCCATATCTGGCGCGCCAATCATCAACGGCACGAACCAGTTACCAAATCCACCAATCAACGCCGGCATGACAACGAAGAAAACCATGATAAAGCCATGCGCCGTCAGAAGGACGTTATAGAATTGGAAATCCTCAATATATTGAATGCCGGGATGCGCCAGTTCGAGACGCATATACCAAGACATACCTCCTCCAACCAAGGCAGCAAACATTGAGACATACAAGTAAACTGTCCCAATATCTTTGTGGTTTGTTGAGCAGAACCAACGCGAGAAAAAACTCGGGTAATGGTCTTGATGATCGTCGCGATGAGCTTCAGCTGCATTAGACATGATACGTTTCTTTCCTCAAATTTTCTGAATTTTTCACCGATTATGCATAGCGTCAGCTATACGTATCTCCCCAATCAGGCGTGATTTATCTGACGCAAATTCTATCTGGGCTTTTTTAACCCATGTAGCAAAATCATCCTTTGAAACAACCTGAATAGCTATTGGCATAAATCCGTGGTTTACACCACATAACTCAGAACACATTCCATAAATTGTCTTACCAGCATATTTACCATGTATCCGTGTCCAAGTTTCATTTATACGGCCAGGCACTGAATCAAGTTTAATCGATAAGGAAGGAAGCGCCCAGTTGTGAATTACATCCGTCGACGTAAACAAAAGCCGGATATTGGTTTCGACGGGGAGAATAACTTTATTGTCAACTGTAAGCATTCGAGGCTCACCAAACTTCAAATCGTCCTCTGAAACAGGGAGACTATCAAAAGTTAAATCATCGTAGTCTGGATATGTGTAGTTCCAATACCATTGATTTCCTGTGACTTTGAGGGTCATTTCTGCATCTGGTGTTCTATCTGCAAAGTATAGATGATTCAAGGAGGGCACCAGTAACCCAACTAAAATAAATATTGGCAAGATCGTCCATACCACTTCTAATCCCACGTGATGTGTAGTTTTTGAGGGAATACGGTTACGTTTGGCACTAAATCTAAATGCAATATATCCCATTAATCCCAATACAAAAATAAGTATCAAGGCCTCAACCACCAATAATTGTGCATTAAAAGCCACAATACGGTCCGCAGTTGGGGAAGCAGGTTCTTGAAGCCACATCTGCCACGGTTCTGCGCGCACATCGCCGTTTGGTCCTGCATTAGCAGGTTCGATTGTTATCATAGCGCCTACAATGGCCAGCAATAATATTTTTAACTTGTTTTGCATTCGTTTTACCTGACTACAGGTTGTTCACAATAAGAACTAAATTAGTTCAAACGATTTGAGGCTTTTGAGCAACATGCACAAGGTCCCAATTTATTGTTTTAATGCCGCAATCACGAAGGAGCAAGAAACCAATAAAAAATATTTTTTAAAATTTTCTGCAACATTAATAGATGGGGCTATCCTAGTTAATACGCAAAAGGTTTTATCGTGGTGAGTATTAGAAAGAGCCGTTTAAGTATTAATTAACAAGATCGTTTACTTGAACATTTTGTTGGTGGCACGACAGCTTGTTGTACCGCTTCATTTTTCAGTGTGAATTTCAAAACAAGTGTATTTTATTTTCACAAATTACGCGAAATTATTGCCTATCATCTTGAGTTGGAGATTGACACGGTCTTCAGTGGTGAAATTGAATTTGATGAAAGTTACTTTGGCGGCAAACGCAAAGGCCAGCGTATTCGTGGTGCCGCCGTTAAAGTCTAAGTCCCTGGGCTTCTGAAGCGTGGAGGCAAGGTCTATATGAAGATCATTCCTGATACTTCCTCAGTAACCTTGTTGCCCATTATTGAGCGTAAAGTCGTTCATGACAGCATCGTCTATTCTGACTTCTGGCTAGGATATAATGTTCTGGACGTATCTGACTTCAAGCACTTTCGTATCAACCATTCCAAACTGTTTGCAGACAAGGCAAACCACATCAACGTCATTGAGATTTTCTGGAACCAGGCCAAGCGTCATATGCGTAAAATTAACGGTGTTCCCAGGGTGCATTTCAGGATATTTTGAAAGAATGTGAGTGGCTATTCAACAATAGTGACCCGTCAGCTCAATTAAAGAACTTAAAACAATGGGTTAAAGGTAATTAGACTAGTTATCTAGTGCAGCCCCAAAACAAGATAATAAAATCAAGTTATTATCTTTATTCTGTCAATATCAAAAAAGCTCGTGCAATTTGACTTTTAATGCCCAAATCCGTAAGTGCTCAGGAAATTGAAGTATATTTTAACGTTGTAATCTAAAATTATTTGAGAGGCTAAGATGGAAAATATTAAGCCAGCAGAGACTAATGCAGCTAACGGAGCACACTCAAGTAAGCGCCGAAGAAACATTATACTTGGCGTGATTCTCGCATGTGCCTCGTTATTTATGTATATTAGCATATTTATACGTTTATCAGAAAACCCGCTGCAGTAGTTATTAGTATTTTTTCCACCTTTTAAAAAGGCCTGTACATGGACGTCCAATCACTCGTTCACTTTAACGCTTTGTTCAACGCGATCTCTGTTGTGTTCCTCTCTCTCGGGTTTTATTTCATTAAATCTGGCGATTGGCGCAAGCATCGGGCCATGATGATTTCGGCGCTTGTCGCGTCGGGATTCTTTTTGATCTCTTATGTTATCTACAAACTGAACTCTGGCTTTGCACAGTTTGGCGGCGAGGGCGTGATCAGAACCGTCTATTTCACTATTCTTGTCGTCCATGTCATTGGTGCAATTGTAATCGTCCCACTGGTGCCGATCACTGTGCTTCGTGCATGGCGTGAAAAATTCGACAGGCATAAGAAAATCGCTCGTATTACATGGCCACTCTGGATGTATGTCGGCATTTCTGGCGTTGTTGTCTACGTCATGGCTGTGTATTTATATCCCTATCAAGGCTAGCCAGCATGTTTGAACCCGCACAAAAACAACGATGGGATCCGATTGAAGGATTTCGCCCATCTTTGAGCAGCGGCGTTGCCCAGCGTGAGCTTAGAAATTGGAGTCTCATTGCCCTCGGCGCATTGGCAATTGCAGGCGTATTCGCGCTGTTACTTGCAATTTCCAGGATTCCAGGTGCTGACAAATTATTCCCATGGCCTGTCGCCTTTTATGAAAAAAGCCTGATTATCCATGTCGTATTTTCTTTTGTGGTCTGGTTTTTAGCCGCCGCAATCACTTTAATGCAAATCGCCACCTATCGATTATCCGAAGGTAAGCCGTCGCTTCCATCAATGGGTCGAACAGCGTTAGCGCTGATGGCGATATCATTTTTGGGCCTCGCAATCCCCGCATTTATGGATCGCGGCCTCCCGTCGATTAACAACTATATTCCTGCGATCACTGATCCTATCTATTACAACAGCTTATTGCTTATCGCCTTCGCAAGCATATTGATGGCAACACGTGCCATTACCAACATGCTCAATCGCACCGGGCCTTTAGAACCCATAGGCGCATCAGGCCTCGCCAGTGCTGTGGTGGTATTTGTTGCCATTGCTGCGTTTGCAGTGTCTTGGAATCGCCTTGGCGGCATGCCTGTCTCTGCCGCGGAGAATGAAGATCTGTTTTGGGCTGGAGGGCATATCCTGCAGTTCCTGAATACATCCGTTATGATCGGCGCCTGGGTATTATTGGGTGGTCGCGCATTTGGAAAACCAATGATTGCGCCAAAGACGGTCATGATTGCACTTGGCGTGAACACACTGCTCGCCGTCGGCGGCTTTGCATTGCTGTTTATCGAAGTGTCCTTCTCTGCAGAAGAGCGTGTCCTCTTTACCCACTATCAATACGCATTGGCACCCGCGCCCATTTTCATTGGCCTTTTAGCGGCAATTGTCTTGCTTAGAACACCTGTCAATGATGGTGAACCTGCACGCGCCGCCCGTGTCGCACTCGCGCTATCGCTTGCATTGTTCTTTTCAGGCGGTTTTCTGGGTATCTTTGTCGATGGAACGGACACTCGGACCCCAGCGCATTATCACGGCGTGATCGGCGCTGTGAACCTCGCCGTCATGAGTTTCATGGTGTTGTTTGTGTTGCCGATTCTAGAGCGCGGCCTCGTCAAATGGAAAGCCATCCGCATCGCTTTCTGGTTATATGGACTTGGACAGCTTTTGCATAGTTTGGGACTGTTTGTCGCAGGTGGCTATGGTGCGCCAAGAAAAGTTGCGGGCACGGCACCAAATTTTGATGAGATTATAAACTGGACGGGTCATCTTGGCATTGGTGTCGGCGGCGTAATTGCTGTCATCGGCGGCATTATGTTTATCTGGATTACCGGGCGCAGACTAATTCAACGTACACATTAATTTTGAATCGAATAGCTGGAAGTTTGGGATGTAATCAACTATAAACCCTCTCTTGCTGATAAAGGCTATTAATTAATGATTGACAGCGTACGCAAAGACGCAGCGCCACAAGGTGCCGGGACATTGGATAGCAAGGCTGAAGAGCCTCGATTCCGTGTGAATGATTTTGCTGTCCTGTTGAAGCCAAAGATCATGTCGCTTGTGGTCTTTACGGGACTCGTCGGTATTTTAATGGCGCCTGGCGGTGCTGATGCGACAACCGGCTTAATCGCCTTATTGTGTATTGCCATTGGTGCTGGTGCAGCGGGTGCCATTAATATGTGGTACGATCGCGATATCGACTTGATTATGCAGCGGACTCAGGATCGACCTATTCCTGCTGGTCGCATGAACCCCAAGATCGCATTGGCATACGGTGTATTTCTAGCGATCGGCTCAGTTATCATGATGGAAACTCACGTCGGCACTATGGCCGCCGGACTTCTAGCAATGACGATATTCTATTATGTTATTATTTATACAGCATGGCTGAAACGCCGCACTCCGCAGAATATCGTTATTGGTGGTGCTGCAGGCGCATTTCCACCACTTGTAGGTTGGGTTGCGGTCACGGGGACAATTGATCCCGGCGCGATTGCCTTGTTCATGATTATCTTCCTTTGGACGCCGCCACATTCATGGGCTCTCGCCCTATACCGAACAGGTGACTATGCCGCCGCTGGTGTCCCGATGATGCCCGTGGTCGCTGGCGAACGTGAGACAAAGCGACAAATGCTCATCTACACAGTTTTGATGATCGCATCGACATTGGCACCAACGTTCCTTGGCGTATCAGGTGCCCTGTATTTGGCGACAGCTGTCGTTCTTGGCGCTATTTTCTGGGTTCGAACATGGCGCTTGTGGAAAGTTGAAGGCATTGAGCATGCAAAACCTTTGTTTGTGTTCTCAATCTTCTATTTATTCATGATTTTCTTAGCGATGCTGGCAGATCGATTGCTGTTTATTCCGGTTTTCTAAGCCATGCCTGACGCGTCGACACCTTCAGCCTACACATCTCTGGAAGCCCGTTTTCGTCGCATCGCCCTGTTGGGTGAGACAGAGGCTGTCCTTCATTGGGATTATGCCGCCGTCATGCCCGATGGCGGTGCGGACACCCGCGCCGAGCAACTCGCTGAACTCAAAGCCATATCGCACGGCCTTTTAGTCACGCAAGAAACGGCAGACTTAATCGGGGCCGCAGAAGCTCATACCGACGAACTGGACGCTTGGCAAAAAGCGAATTTGCACGAGATCGCGCGTCAATATCGTCGCTCCAGCGCCCTTGATGAGGCCTTCGTCACACAGCTATCGAAAGCCAGCAGTACCTCAGAAAAAGCCTGGCGCAAAGCGCGTGCTGATGCGGATTTCTCAATTGTTGCCGACCCTCTGAACGAACTTGTTGAGTTGGTCCGGGAACAAGCAACCCGGATTGGCGAGGCACTCGACCTGGCACCTTACGATGCCCTGCTGGACGCTTACGAGCCCGGCGGTCGCGCAGCTGATATCGATCCAGTCCTCAATGATCTGGCTGACTTCTTACCCGGCTTCCTTGATGAGGCCCTCGAACGCCAAGCGAGTGCGGGCCCGATTACAATGCCAGACGGCCCCTTCCCACAAGCGATACAGCGGGAATTAGGCATTCGCTTCATGGAAGTTCTGGGCTTTGACTTTACCCGGGGTCGACTTGATGTGAGCCATCACCCGTTTTGTGGCGGCGTACCTGACGATGTCCGTATTACCACCCGATATGATGAGGCTGATTTTACGACCGCATTAATGGGTGTGCTTCATGAAACGGGCCATGCGCTTTACGAACAAGGCTTACCATCCGATCGGCGGTTACAACCCGTTGGCACCGCGCTTAGTATGTCGATCCACGAAAGCCAATCATTGTTGATGGAAATGCAGGTTTGCCGCTCGCCTGAGTTTTTAAATTTTGCGCTCCCGATCATTCGCAACACTTTAGGCGGCGAAGGATCTGCCTGGGACGTCGACAATATGCTCCGGCTTTATCATAAAGTTGAGCGAAGCTTTATCCGCGTTGATGCTGACGAAGTCACGTATCCGCTACATGTAATCGTCCGCTATCGATTGGAGCAATCCATCATCGACGGCACCTTGAACGTTCGTGATCTTCCGGATGCATGGAATAGTGCGTTTGAAGAGCTAATTGGTGTCGCCGTGCCGAATGACGGTATTGGCTGTTTGCAAGATATTCACTGGTACGATGGTGCCTTGGGGTATTTCCCAACCTATACATTGGGCGCAATGACCGCTGCACAAGTTTACCAAGCGGCCCAGGATGCTATCCCGTCTATTCCGGATAACATTGCATCAGGTAACTTTAGTGCGCTTGTTGGCTGGCTTCGTGAAAATGTTCACAGCAAGGGGCGGTTACTTTCAAGCGCTCAACTTCTGACCGAAGCTACAGGTCGTCCACTTGAGGCAGCCCCGTTCAAGAAACATTTAAAAGCACGATACCTGCCAGACTAAGCAGCGTTAGTTGAGCCACCCTTGGCTCACGTAATAGGCCTTGGCTGCATCATGTAATGGTGCGCTTAGGCCATCTCAAATCATTTGAGCGGGCATTAAGTTTTCATACACCAGATGTGAAGCTTTGAACGTCGATAGATTCTCAAATATTGCCTCAACCAGTGTCTTTACATTTTTTGGATCGGCCGATTAGCTTGTCACCAATGTTGCAAGGACACCAAAAGTATTTACCTTTGGCTGCCCATCCCAATACGTCTTCGCCGGAATTTTTACCTTCGCATAATACGGCCGTGCGGCAGTAACAAGTTTACGAACAATGGTCCGGTGCGGCTCAATCATCAAACCGTTGCATTCGCTAACCGCACGTTTCATCGCTGCGCTGGGAATGCCTATTGCATAGACAAACGCATCGAATTCTCCAGCACAAAACCTATCAACCTNCTCATTGGAGGGCACAGCAGAAACGGCCCCAAAAAAATCATGTTTACGTCGCTGAGCCTTGAGCATTTCCTCGAACGTCTGTCGAAGGCCAGATGCAAGATGTCCGATATCAATACTACGGCCCTTTAAGTCTGACCAATTCTTAATACCTGAATCTCGTTTGGCGATGATTTGCATTGGCTCAGGATAAAGAGAGAAAATGACGCGCAAATGGCTAAGATTCGGCCCCTTCCACTTTTTGGAAGTGTGTATAGCATGGAATTACCAGTCAGATTGCACCGTCCCAAAAGTTACATTATCGCCCGCAATTGCCATAAGATTTGAAATCGATCCTTGGCTTGGCTGTGCTTTGCATTTCACACCCTTTGTAATCAGAGGCTCACATAGGGTTTGGCCTGTCTTATGATATAAACCCTGTTCGCTACCAGTGCTGATAATCACACCATGAGGCGTCGCTTCGCTATGCGCAGATGCAGGGCTCGAGACACCAAGAATTGCGATCGCGAGACTTAAAGTAAGTAGAATTTTCTTCATCGCGCCACCCCATTGAACCACCTTGGAAAAGCATGCCTCAGCGGAATTCTGATATCAACCCTGACGAGCAAACGCGTGGTCCTTGTTTCACCCGTCGGCACTAGATAGATTTACGATACAATCAATCCATCCATTTCGGATGAGACTTTGAGGAGGATACACGTGCGCTATATCTCGACACGCGGTCGAGCACCTGAACTTGATTTCAGCGATGTTCTTTTAACTGGATTGGCTCGTGACGGGGGACTTTATGTCCCAGCCGAATGGCCACAATTCTCTAACGCTGACCTCACCGAAATGTCAACGCTGAGCTATAACGACCTCGCATTTCGGGTTATCAAACCGTTCGTGGATGGCGCAATCCCTGACGACGAACTAAAGAAAATCATTGATCGCGCTTATACGACTTTTGACGGCGGGCATGTCGCACCGCTGGTCAACGTCGGCGATGGCATCCATATGATGGAATTATTCCATGGCCCCACACTCGCATTCAAAGACGTTGCTATGCAGTTGCTCGGTGGCCTTTTTGATTACGTACTCAAGGCCAAAAACAAACGCGTAACAATTGTCGGCGCAACATCTGGTGACACCGGGTCGGCTGCAATTGAAGCCTGCCGCGATAAGGACTCGCTGGATATATTTATGCTGTATCCAGAAGGCCGCGTATCTGAAGTACAGCGCCGCCAGATGACAACTGTTTTTGCAGACAACGTCCACAATGTCGCACTCAAGGGCACGTTTGATGACTGCCAGGACCTCGTCAAAGCGATGTTTAATGACGAAGCATTTCGGGACCGCCATCAGTTAGGCGCAGTAAACTCAATTAACTGGGCACGTGTGATGGCTCAGATCGTTTATTATTTTTATGCAGCATTACACTTGGGTGCTCCCGACCGTGAAGTTTCTTTCACTGTGCCGACAGGTAATTTCGGTAATGTATTCGCGGGTTATGCAGCCATGAAAATGGGTGTGCCGATTAAGCGCTTTGTTGTCGCTGCAAACTCAAACGATATCCTGGCTCGCTTTTTTGAAAGCGGTGAAATGCGTATGGATGGCGTTATACCGACCTTGAGCCCCAGCATGGATATTCAGGTGTCATCTAACTTTGAGCGTCTTCTATTTGATATGCTGGGCCGTGACGGGGCCCGTGTTGAACAAACCCTCACGGAGTTCCGCAAAACCGGCAGCTTCAGTGTGGATGCTCAGACGCTTGACGATGTGCGTCAGAAATTTGATGCGGCCCGCTATGATGATGCAGAAACAACAGAAACCATTCGCGCATTTTATGCCGAGCACGACATCTTAATTGATCCGCATACAGCGGTTGGTCTGGCAGCGGCGCGCGCCAAACACGAGAAAGATGGCGTGCCTATGGTCATCCTGTCGACCGCACACCCTGCCAAGTTTCCCGATGCTGTGAAGGGTGCGACGGGCGTACATCCCCCGCTCCCAGAACGCATGGCTGATCTATATGACCGAGAAGAACGGTCAGCCTCGATTAAGAATGACATTGCCGCAATGCAATCCTTCATCGAAAAAACCAAAGCGACATCCGAGGGAACAGCGTGAGCGTTCGCGTTACCGAACTTGGCAATGGCATGCGTGTCGCAACTGACACTATGGACACTGTTGAAACAGTCTCATTAGGCACTTGGGTTGAGACAGGATCACGCGATGAAGCCGTCGACGTGTGCGGTATTTCGCACTTGCTTGAGCATATGGTTTTTAAAGGTACTGAGCGGCGCAACGCACGTGAGATCGCCGAAGAGATCGAAGCGGTTGGCGGGCATCTGAACGCTTATACATCGCGCGAAAACACTGCGTATTACGCAAAAGTACTTAAGGAAGATATCAATCTCGCGGTTGATCTTGTCTCTGATATTTTCATGCACGCGACGATGGACCCCGCCGAGCTTGAGCGTGAGAAATCCGTCATCTGCCAGGAAATTCACCAAGTCAATGATACGCCAGACGATGTCGTCTTTGATCTTTTCCAAGAGGTCGCATATCCAGATCAAGCAATTGGACGCCCCGTCCTTGGCACAGAAGACGTCATCAATGGCTTCACCCATGATGACGTTCAAACATACCGGCAACAAGGCTACACAGCGCCTGCGACAGTTTTTTGTGCAGCGGGTCGGGTAGATCATACACAGTTGGTCGACCTTGTTGGCGAAGCTTTTGAAACTTTACCTTCAACGCCCCGGGTAAAACGAGATCAAGCCCACTATCATGGTGGCGATAGCCGTATCGAACGCGATCTGGAACAAGTTCACATTGTGCTGGGCCTGGATGGTGTCGGCTACAAAGATGATGACTTCTACGCTGCATCCGTTCTATCGACTGTGTTCGGTGGCGGCATGTCATCGCGCCTATTTCAGGAAGTGCGCGAAGAGCGTGGCCTCGCATATTCGATCTATTCGTTTCTATCGTGCTACGAAGATTCTGGTATTTTTGGCATCTATGCAGGTACCGGGTCTGAGCATCTGGGCGACCTGATTCCTTTGTTGGCTGAAGAAGCTGCCAAAGTTTCTACGACCCTTGGTGCCGAAGAAACCCAGCGGGCGCGCGCGCAACTCAAGGCCAGTATTCTTATGGCCCGGGAAAGCACCTCAGCTCGCGCAGAGCAACTCGCGCGGCATATTATGCTATTTGACCGCCCCCTAAGTGTTGATGAGATCGTCAACAATATTGACGCTGTAGACGACAATGCCGTTCGTAGTGTCGCCGATCGACTATTTAAAGGGACGCCAACGGTTTCTGCGATCGGTCCTATCAGCGGGCTCGAAACGCACGATGCGCTCGTCCAGCGGTTTAACTAGAATAATGGTAATGCATCCCGCTAACGCGCTTCTTTCGCAAGGCAGCTTTGTCGCGCATCCGAAAGCACCTGAGTTGGGTCGTGGGCGTGTCCAAACAATTGTCGGCGATAAGATTACTATAAACTTTGAGAACGCAGGCAAGTTGATCATCGATGGATCGGTCATTGAACTTATGACCGTTGATCCAAATCATTCCCCATAAACGACATCGAGTTTATACCTGATTGTATCGTCCAAGCGAGTTTCGGAGCGGAATAGAAATGCGATTAAAACACTGCCACAACTTTCATGATTTTCGTAAGCTCGCGAAACGTCGGCTGCCAAGCCCGATATTCAACTACATTGATGGCGCTGCTGACGATGAAGTGACCTACCGACGCAACACGGAAAGCTTTGAGACCTGTGATCTTGTACCCAACGTGCTGACCGGTGTTGAAGACATTGATATGTCCGTGACCGTCATGGGGCAGAAACTGGACATGCCCATTTATTGTTCGCCGACGGCACTTCAAAGGCTCTTTCACCATGATGGCGAACGCGCTGTTGCAGCCGCTGCCGCCAAGTATGGGACAATGTTTGGCGTCTCATCCCTTGGCACAGTGAGCCTCGCCGAGATCCGTAAAAAGCATAACAATCCGCAAGTCTATCAGTTCTATTATCACAAAGACCGTGGCCTCAACCGGGCCATGATGGAAAGCGCCAAGGAGGCCGGCGTTGAAATTATGATGCTTACCGTCGACAGCATCACCGGCGGCAACCGTGAGCGTGATCTTCGCACAGGGTTTTCTATCCCTTTCCGCCTGACCATTTCAGGTATGCTTCAATTCGCCATCAAACCGATGTGGGGCATTAATTATGTCACCCACGCAAAGTTCAGCTTACCCCAGCTTGATCAACACGTATACATGAGCGATGGCCCGCTGTCGATTGGTCGTTATTTCACCGAGATGCTTGATCCATCGATGACATGGTATGACGTCGCCGAGATGGTCAAACAGTGGGATGGTCAGTTCTGTCTTAAGGGAATCATGAGTGTCGAAGATGCCAGAAAGGCTGTCGACATCGGATGCACCGGGATCATTTTATCCAACCATGGCGGACGCCAGCTTGACGGATCACGCAGTCCCTTCGATCAATTGGCAGAAATTGTTGACGCCGTAGGTGATAAAATAGACGTCATCATGGATAGCGGCGTACAACGTGGCACGCATGTTTTAAAAGCTTTGTCGTTAGGCGCAAAAGCCGTTGGTGGAGGACGTTTCTATTTGTACCCATTGGCCGCAGCGGGTCAGCCAGGCGTCGAACGTGCGCTGGAATTAATGCGCACTGAAATTGAACGCGGCATGCGCCTTATGGGCTGCAAATCGGTGAACGATTTATCAAGTAGCAATCTGCGCTTTCGGTAACTATTCCATCCCGGGCAGTTAATTGCCTGACCTTCAACACATGATTGCAATTTATTAAAATATTCTACAATTTTGTTTTTTAGGGGAACTTCGCTTGAAACGACTATTATCGATACTAAGCCTATCTGTTCTTGCGGTATGTGCAAGCCAGCCTGATTCAATACAGTCAGCGTACGTCTCAGATTTACAGTATAAGCAATATGACTGTGAGTAATTGACACTCGAAGCCACTCGAATTTCTAATCGGGTAAACGAGCTACATTCTCAACTAGAAGAAACAGCAGACAATGATGCTGCTCAAATGGGTGTTGGGCTCATTTTATTCTGGCCCACATTATTCTTTTTAGAGGGTGGTGACGGACCTCAAGCGCAAGAATACGCTAAACTCAAAGGCGAAAGAGATGCCATTGAAAAAGTAGCCGTAATAAAGAAATGCGCGATTGAATTTGCGCCGTTATCTAAGACGGAAACAGCCAAACCAACATCATAAAGATATCGCGAGCGGCATCATTGGTATGTCGCTCGCGTTTCTATTCGTCCTGCTGATCGTCCAGGTACGCTTCGACAATCTGATAGATCGTTTCGGCGTCCTGGGGGTTTCCTGAGAAAACCATATTTGCGGTCTCGCCATAAATATTCATGACGTAGCCGCGTGCACCACAAACTTTTTCAAGCGCCACAACAAACGGCATCAATACTTCATCGTTGAGGCTTTCGGCTGTGTCGCATTTATCCATCCGCTGGATGAGATCTTTCATAAAGGCGTCGGCTTCTGAGCCACCCTTTGATTTTTTTGATTTAGGCATGTCCGGCCTCGTCTGAAAGCATTGAGGGATCAATCCCGATTTTTGCCATGGCTTGTGCCCATTTGGCGTCCACGTCAACATCAAACAGAAGTTTAGGGTCAGCATCGACGCTTAACCATCCATTGGCTTTAATTTCGTCGTCTAGCTGCCCACTTTCCCAGCCTGCATAGCCAAGCGCCAGTAATCGCTGTTTCGGGCCTGAGCCATTTGCCATAGCCTTAAGAACATCCACTGTCGCCGTCAGCGCAACATCGTCATCAACCACCAAGGTGGCATCATGCATGTAATCGGGTGAGTGCAGAACAAATCCACGACCCGTTTCAACGGGGCCACCGAACAAGACATCAATACCTTCGCCCGCGGGCGGCACTGGAATTTCAAGCTGCTCGAGCAAATCCGGGAAGGTAATGCTATCTAAGGGCTTATTGATCACAAGCCCCATCGCACCGTCTGGACCATGCGCGCACATATAAATCACCGTACGTTGAAAGCGATCATCCATCATACACGGCATCGCGATTAAAAATCGCCCGGTCATATATCGGTCAGTTTCCAAGTCTTCTTCTAAAAACCCTGACACAGGCACTACCTTGTTAAGTCTCGCCAAATTCTTACACGTAAGATCAGCCATCAATACGGCAGTATTATGTCATATTGATCCCGCACAGCCAAAAATAGCTCATTACGTTGGCCATCACATGCCCTCAACATCACGTTAGATCGTTAAGTTAACTTGCTATATATGGACTGCTTGGCACACATTGCCATGGCGAAAACCGTTCAAACAGACCATATGCGGCGATAGATGAATATGATACGGCACTTTCTGATCCCATTCCTGTTGACAGCCTTTGCCTGGGCTGGCTTAAGCGCGAGCGCAAACGCCAGTGAGATTGCCTCGGCGTGGGCTGAGGAAGAACAAGCCACTGTGCGTCTCATCGCGTCCCGGGATGGCCTTGGCGATGACGGTGTGGTTCGTGCGGGTATCGAGTTCGCCATGCAGCCCGGCTGGAAAGTCTATTGGCGTTCACCTGGTGATGCAGGGTTTCCACCACAGCCAAACTTCGACGGCTCTGAGAATGCCGATATTTCGCCGTTAAGCTGGCCTGTACCGCTACGATTCTCGGTTCTTGGTCTTGAAACACTCGGATACGAAGACAGCGTGATCTTGCCATTCACAGTTAAAGCCACGGACACCGCTAAGGATTCTATGGTTTCAGCGACCATTCGCTACCTGACCTGCAAAGAAATCTGCATCCCGTATGATGCCCAAGTCAGCATGACAATTCCTGCGGGGAATGGCGCGCCAACAGCTTTGGCACATATCATTGGAAAATTTGATTCCCGTGTCCCCCGAACCGCATCAGCCGCGCGCTTGAATATTTCAGAAGCATGGACGGAGCATTCTGAAAAAGGCCTATATGTTGTCGCCAATGCAACGTCAGAGATACCTTTCAAGGGACCAGATTTATACCTCGAAGGGCCTGTTGGATTAGGTTTCGGCGCACCTGCTACAAGACTTTCCAATGCCAAGCAATCGGCAACTTTACGCATCCCCGTATCAGGGTTTCTAGGTACCCCTACCGAGGCCGCTGCGAAACTTTCAGGCTCATCATTCATCTTCACATTATTGGATGGTGGCCGGGCGATGGAAGCGTCCGTGAGCCTTGGCGCATCCAAGCCCTATAGCCCCGATCATCTGGCCACAACGACGGGACAGCCCGTTACTCGTTCGATTGCCATTATCCTCGTGTTCGCATTTCTGGGCGGATTAATTCTCAATCTCATGCCCTGCGTATTGCCTGTTTTATCGCTTAAGTTCTTAAGCGTTGTGAAGCATGGCGGTGCTGCACCGGGTGATGTGCGTGCGCGCTTCCTGGCATCTGCCGCTGGCATTATTTTCGCATTCCTCGTATTGGCGGGTGCGCTGATCGTTCTCAAGTCGATAGGTGCCAGCATCGGTTGGGGCATTCAGTTCCAACACCCCTGGTTCCTTATTATCATGGCGTTCCTGGTCACCATGTTTGCCTGCAACATGTGGGGATTCTTTGAATTTCGCCTGCCGGGTGCTGTCGCATCTGCGAGCCATCAAGGAAGCAGACGCGAAGGACTTACAGGTCATTTTCTCCAGGGTATTTTCGCAACATTATTAGCGACGCCCTGCTCCGCACCATTTTTAGGGACAGCCATTGGCTTTGCATTAGCCCGTGGCAGTATTGAAATCATTTCCGTGTTTGCTGTTCTTGGCCTTGGGCTCAGTGCGCCGTATCTGCTTGTCGCAGCCGTACCAAAACTAGCCACGATGATGCCAAAGCCAGGACCCTGGATGGTGCGCCTCAAATTTGTTTTGGGGCTAACCCTTGCCGCCACAGCACTTTGGCTCTTGAGCGTCATTGCGGGCGTTGCTGGCACCGGAGAAGCCGTCGTTACAGGCATTGTCTTGGTGTTCGTTGCGGTTTGGTTGGGCAAAATCATCCCAATGATTCCAGAGATCAACAAAGCCACGCCATATGTCTTGGTTGTTGCCACCATGGCAGCCATCGCCAATGCCGAGATCAGCGACATGGATGGCCCGCTCGATACCGAGACCCCGAGTGTCAGCAAGATTGCCTGGCAGGACTTCGACCCTGCCGCCATTGAACGCATTGTCAGCAAAGGACGTATCGTCTTTGTCGACGTCACCGCAGATTGGTGTATCACCTGTCAGGTCAATAAGCGCTTCGTGCTGGAAAAGGGGCGTATTCTCGAACTGCTCAACAGCCCCGATGTCGTTGCAATGCGCGCAGACTGGACACGGCCAGATCCAGTGATTGCGGACTATCTTTCAAGCTTTGGGCGTTATGGAATCCCGTTCAATGCCATATACGGCACCCGCGCGCCTGAAGGCATCGCTTTACCCGAGCTTTTGAGTAATGGAAATGTTCTGTCCGGATTTCGCACAGCAGCGCCTGAGCAACTCGCCATCCAGTTTGAATAGCGCCTGAACATCAATTCTGAGAAAAACTCTTTGCAAGTAGGAGCAATCGCCCTATTTGAATAAGGAGCAAAACCTTATTTTCCGGGAGAAATAGAATGACCATCAACGTGGGCGACAAGATTCCAAGCACAACAATTAATACAATGACCAACGATGGCCCAGATGCCGTTGAGACGGACGCATTTTTTGCCGGCAAGAAAGTCGTCATCTTTGGCGTACCTGGCGCATTCACACCGACTTGCTCGGCGAAACACCTACCAGGCTTCGTTGCTAACGCGGCTGCGATCAAAGCAAAAGGCGTCGATACAATTGCATGTATTTCCGTGAACGACCCATTTGTCATGGGTGCTTGGGGCAAAGACCAGAATGTCGGCGATGACGTCATGATGTTGGCCGATGGTTCTGCGAACTTCGCAAAGGCAACCGACCTTGTTCTTGACCTTACAGATCGTGGCCTTGGTGTACGTTGCCAGCGTTTCGCAATGGTTGTCGATGACGGTAAAGTCACGTCGATCCATGTTGACGAAGCCGGTGCGTTTGAGAAAACCAGCGCCGAATCAATGCTTGGCGAACTCTAAGCTTAAAAGTTACTGGGCGTTGCCAAGCATGGCGACGCCCTTTTTCTATCTATCGCTCAGCACTACTTTGATATCAGTTCCTCTTCAGCAGCGTCCCAAATTGCCTGAGATGCCGCAGATTCTCTGATGAGCCAATCCCGGCAAGCTACCATCGCTGGCCTTTCTGCGCGTTCAGGACGGCAAACAAAGTACACCGATACATCCGATGGGCAGTGAATATTAAACAACCGCACAAGGCGTCCCGTCTCCAGGTCTTCCCAGACGTGCGCACTTCTAGCCAAGGCAACGCCCTGCCCTTCAAAAGCAGCCTGGATCGCCATGTTGGTATCTGGAAACCGCGTTCCGTCACGCAAAGCTGGTTGATATAAATCCTTATCAACACCGGCATAATTAAACCAATAGTCCCAACCCGGCGACAGAATACCCGAGTGGCGTAATAATAAGGGAAGCTTGCAAAGGTCTTCTGGCTTTTTAGGCATCCCGACTTTTTCCAAGAATCTTGGCCGTGCGACCGGGATAACGTAGTCACGCATCAACTCCCAAGACTTGTACCCAGGATAATTACCATCACCCATCGTGATAACGGCGTCGAGATCACCTCGTTCCAGACCCGGACGTTCGCTATGGCGCGTTGATAACCACACATCCACTTCGGGATGTTCTTCGCGAAATGCCTGCAGCCTAGGCACTAGCCATTTCACCGCAAGCGAAGGAAGCGCCTCAACCCTAAGCGCGGTATGGCCTTCTTCTGCTTTGATTTCATCTAACGTCTCGCCAAGATCTTCGATGAATTTATTCACGATCTCTGCCAATTTTTCGCCCGCAGGTGTCAGTAAAAGTTGCCGTGGTCGACGCTCAAACAGCTTCACGTCCCACATCTCTTCAATATACTTAATCTGATGACTAACGGCGCTTTGCGTCACATTGAGCTCGTCTGCTGCCTTGGTGAAACTGAGGTGTCGTGAGGCAACGGCAAGGGCACGTAATGCGGCAATAGGGGGAAGATGTTGCATGGGGCAATCTCAACAGTTCAAAAGGATGCATGAGTTATACATGAATAAATGCTCATGCATAAAATGAAAATCTATCCTTTGTCCTAAATTATTCATGGGAGTACATCTGGTTTCAGCAAATGACACCCCGAAACGTTCGGGTCAGACATGAGGAAAATAACATGTTCAATCGTAGCAATGACAAAAGTTTCGCAAATTGGTTCCCTGGNCAGACAGCAACACGTGACCGTTGGGGCACAGCCCTGAGCACGGAAGTCAAAGGCCGCGAATTCCAGGCTGCATCAAGCGCATCATCAAGCGCCGCTGAACGTATGCGCTGGAGCCTTGGTCTCGCCTAACAGCTAAAGTTTCTCCTTCCCTATACTCAGGGTTAGCCTCCCCTAAACTGAGTATATAAAGGGATCCCTTAAAAGGACGCGGTTGCCCCCATTATGGCCGCGTTCTTTTTTTATGCGAATTTCAGATTATTTTTGCGCAGCAGCTTCAGAGCCTAGACGTGCTAATTCATCAGCACGCTCATTCTCAGGGTGGCCTGAATGGCCTTTTACCCAGCGGAAATCAATTTCATGGTCTGCCAACGCATCATCAAGCCGGCGCCATAAATCCTCGTTTTTTACAGGTTTTTTAGCCGCCGTTTTCCATCCGTTGCGCTTCCAGCCATGAATCCATTTTGTAATCCCGTCGCGCAGATACGTGCTGTCCGTATAAAGAACAACGTTGGTTGCGCGTTTCAGTCCTTCAAGGGCCTGGATCGCTGCCATCATTTCCATGCGATTATTCGTTGTATCTGGCTCACCGCCATAAATTTCTTTTTCCTCGCTTCGCCACCGCAAGATAGCGCCCCAACCGCCCGGCCCCGGATTCCCGGAACATGCGCCGTCCGTGAAAATTTCAACGGCGTTCTTATTTTCTTCAGTCGAGGCCATACGATTCGGGTCCTTTTACATGGTAGTGGAATTCTAGTTTCTTGAGATATTCAATAGGATCTTTGGGCGTAACGAACGCGTCTTTCGGTGTATTGAGCCAATCATAAAGGCGTGTCAGAAGGAATCGCATCGCGGCCCCTTCAGCGAGAACAGGTAACGCCTGAATTTCCTTATCTTCTAATGGCCGTACAGATTGATAACCTTGCAGCAGGCGGCGTGCCTTTGTGGCATTGAAGCTAAGGTCAGGCTCAAAACACCACGCGTTCAAGCAAATTCCAATGTCGTAGGCATAGATATCATTACAGGCGAAGTAAAAATCGATCACCCCGGATAAATGCTCTTGTCTAAAAAATACATTGTCCGGGAACAAATCGGCATGGATGACGCCGGTTGGCAGGTCAGACGGCCATGAACGCTCCAGCCGGTCCAGATGTGCTGTAAGCTTTTTAAACAATCCAGCCTTAATATTATCCACATCTTGCACACCAGCATCTAACGTGGCACGCCAAGCAGAGACGCCCAGCGCATTTTCACGTTTGATCTGAAAATTTTCACCGGCCGTATGAAATAATGCCAATGCTTCACCCACGTGACGGCAATGCTGGACGTTCGGACGTTTCGGCCACATTCCAGGCAGAAAGCTGATCAAAGCCGCAGGGCGGTCAGATAATTCTCTCAGAGTTTCTCCAGCCTTGGTTCGAATCGGCACCGGACACGGCACACCATGTGCGGCCAAATGATCCATCAATCCGAGAAAAAATGGCAGGTCTTCAATGTTCACCCGTTTTTCATAGAGTGTCAAAATAAATGGGCCTTGTGTGGTCGTTACCAGAAAGTTCGAATTCTCGATACCTTCCGCAATCCCCTTGCAGGACAAAACTTCGCCAAGATCATATGCCCCCATAAAGGCGATCAGCGCGTCATCATCTATTTCAGTATAAACAGCCATTCAGGCGTTTTAAGCGTTGATGAACGGGCCGCCAAGCAAACATCGAAAATACGAGCGTTTTTCATGTCATTTCGTTATAGTTCGGCCTGAATCCTTCTCGCAATGAAAGCTTTAAACGCGCATGATCGCCGTGCCCAAAAATAACCGTCGTCTTAGCCTCTTCAGCGCAAGCACCTGCGCTGTCGCTATATTATGTGCAGCTTCGGTTCATACAGCACATGCATCTATTCCACCGTTCGAAGAGCAAGCGCCAAAGATCGACCGACTATCTGCCAGCCCGAATGTCCTTCGCGCCCAAAAAGCGCTGTCGAAACTTGGGCTTTATCTTGGACCAGAAGATGGTCATCTAGATCAGGCAACGCGCGCCACCATCCGCATTTATCAGCGCGCGACCGGCATAGACATCACTGGCCGCATCACACTCGATATGATTGGCAAACTTGAATACGCCGTTAGCGTCCGAAAGCTTATGCGCCAACTCGAAGAAGCCCGCTCCAAAAGTATCACAGATGCGCGCTCTAAACTTCTGAGCCATCCAGTGACGCGCGACCTGATCAAATCAGGTAAATCTGATGACGTCGCGGACCCGACACGAGATGCGACTCAGTGTTTTGATCAGCCAACCACAATGTGCCTGCTCAGCGAAGCTCTCGAGAGTGCCAAAGCCATCGGCAAGGCGGAACTCAGAGATTGGGCGTTGGGTGAAATTTTGATCGCTGAAGCGCGCGCCGGATTAGGCGAACGAGCGATGGAAACTGCATCTCGGATTAATGACCCACGCTTGGTCATGGTGGCGCTTCGCGACATCGCCGAAGCTCAGGCCGCTGGTGGCAATCCAGAAGAAGCACTCGCAGCCGCAGATATTATTCCAGACCCTGACAAACAAGCAGATGCGTTTACAGCGATTGCCGAAATACAGGTGCGACGTGGCGATAAAAATAACGCGCGGCGCTCTGTCGAGAAGATGCTCAGCGACATCGATAATGTCAGCGACCGACTAAAACAAATTGCGCTGCGTACGCGTGCTGCCGTCATCCTGGCAAACGCGGATGCCAGGGACGAAGTCGAAGTTGAATTGACCATCGCAGAACAACATGCCCACACACTCCCACGTGACTGTTCTAAAAGTGCGGGGATACGCTACGTCGCATCGGCCCTAGCCGATATGCAAGAAACTGCACGTGCGCTTGAGATGCTAGAATCCGTATCAAGCCCATCCGACAAAATACCAGTGCTGATGTCTGCCGCCGAGGCACAAGCGCGTGCAGGTGATACGGCAGCGGCACTGGCCACAGCATCAAGTATTGAAAACGTCAGATACCGCGCGATTGTACTGGGTCGTATCGCCTTGGCGCAGTCCAAATCGGGCCAAATCGAAGACGCAGACACAACGCTGGATATTGCGATGGCCGCGATTGATCGCATTGACCGGCCTTATACCAGATCATTTGCAATAAGCCGGATCGCACTTGCAATGATACAAGTTCATGCCGGTGATGGCATCGATAGCGACTCCGCAAAGGGTTTTTTAATTGCCGCGAAGCGTGCCGTAGAAGCGGCAAATCTTATCAATGACCGGCGCTTAAAAGCACGTACATTGTGGCTTATCTCTGTACGCCAACGCGCGTTGAACGACCCAAACTGGGAAGCAACAACGGCAGAAGTAACCGGCGCACTGAGTCAGGTTTGGATGTTTGCAGGGCTCGCTGAAGGGCATGCGTTAGCTGGCGAAAGCGAGGCTGGGTGGCGTGCTTTTGAACATGGTGTCGAGATTGCGCGGACCATCGACAATGCATGGAGCCGGGCGCGGACATTGGCGAAACTCGCCAGCACCCTGATCTGCCTTGTTGATCCCGGACTCGGACATTTGCTTGAAAAACCTTAAGCCGCAATATTCTCAAGGCTTGCTTGTCGATGCCGGACGCGTCCTCTACATTCCTCTGACACTGTTACTAAAAGGATAATTGTCCATGGCCGAGCCAAAAATCGCACAAAAAGAACCGTATGTCGTCGACCTTGAAGAAGGAAAGAAATACGCATGGTGTTCTTGTGGTCTAAGTACGACACAGCCTTTTTGTGACGGGAAACATAAAGACGCCGATATGGCACCTGTCGTATTTACAGCTGAAAAGACCGGCAAAGCCTATTTGTGCGGATGTAAACACGCTGCAAAGAAGCCGTTTTGCGACGGCACGCATTCAAAGATTTGATGATGCCCCGTATCTTTCATTCCCTTATTATATTACCACTGCTTGTTCTTGCGGCGTGTCAGACGCCTGACATTCCTTTTCTTAAAAAGGATGTGATCCTTCAGTGTCCTAATTATTTTATTCTTGAAGACGCTGCGGCACTGACCCAATACCGTGAAGGCCCCAGCCGCGATATTACAGACGTGGAATTCCGCGCGCAGATCGGTGAAATGGAATTGACGTGCTTAACTGAAGTGGATCCAGATTCAAACTCTGGAAGTATGACGATTGAGGTTTCACCCATCATTGCCGCAGAAATGGGACCTGCGAATCAAATCGAATCAGCAACAATCCCGTATTTCGTCATCGTTACAGATCCAAATAAAGAAATCTTATACCGCGAAGAATTGGTGGTTGATGTGTCTTTTAAGCTCAACAAAACTCAGGTTATTTTCAAAGCGCCTCCCACATCGATAGAGATTCCGATCACACCAACGATACGAAGCAAATATTATCTGATTTACAGTGGCTTTGAGCTCACCCGCGATCAGGTCGAGGACAATCGAAAGGCGATTCGCGACCGCCTTCAGTAAGACTGCGTCCTTCAGGCCTCAACTCAACACTCCAAACTGGCATTTTCTAAGCTTTTCCCCGCTCAGCATGCATCTATTATATCCACAATCGACTTCAGTTGACCGGGTCAGTGGGTTCTGTAATTATCTATTTGAAGATGAGCACCTCGTCACACCATTGTGGGAGAGACTGGCACTTTAATGTCAGCGCCGAAGGAGCAACCGCCCCGGAATCTCTCAGGCAAAAGGACCGCAATGGGCTGAGGCTCTGGAAAGTGGANATGANGAAAGTCTATCCCACCGAAGATGTAAANCCGATGTTCGGGTGACACTTTCAGGTTCCAAGACAGAGGGGGCGCTAAGAGCGACTAAGNGACAATGCTGTCTCGTAGCGAGCTTGAAGCGGCCTTTTTTTTGTTTGGAGCATCCATTGGGAACCTCATCGAATGAACCTTTAAAAGCAGTCCCCCTCGCAGATTTCCATCGCCGACATGGTGCCAAAATGGTGCCGTTCGCCGGCTATGAAATGCCTGTGCAATACCCAGCTGGTATTATTGACGAGCATAAGCATACACGTGAGAAAGCAGGACTGTTCGACGTCTCGCATATGGGTCAGGCTTGGCTGCATGGCGATGGTGCCGCTGCGACGCTCGAGACTCTGGTCCCAGGCGACATTCAGGCTCTTGCCCACGCGCAAGGCCGTTACACAATGATCACAAATGATACCGGTGGCATTGTAGACGATCTGATCGTCACGAACTGGTCCGACAAAATTTTCATCGTCGTAAATGCATCACGGAAAGATATTGATCTGCCTTTGATCGCAGCTGCAGCTGCAGGCAAGGCGGAACTCGAGATCGTCGAAGACCGGGCATTATTGGCCCTTCAAGGCCCGACAGCCGCTGCCGTTATGGCATCGCTTGCGTCTGGTTGCGACGACATGGCCTTCATGAGTGCCGCTGAAATCGAGATCAACGGCGTTATGTGCCACGTCACGCGCTCGGGCTATACCGGCGAAGACGGCTATGAAATTTCAATCCCAGTTGGCGACGTTGAAGCGATTGCCGAAACCTTGTGCGAACATCCGGATGTGATGCCGATTGGACTTGGTGCGCGCGATACCCTGCGCCTTGAGGCCGGGTTATGCCTGTATGGCAACGATCTTGATGAAAACACATCACCGATTGAAGCCGAGCTGAACTGGACAATTTCCAAGCGTCGTCGTGAAGAAGCTGGCTTCCCGGGCAGTGAGCGTATCTTGCGTGAAATCACCGAAGGGCCATCCCGCAAACGTGTCGGTATTGCCCCCGAAGGGAAAGCCCCGGCGCGCGAAGGTACAGCAATCCACACACCTGGCGGCGATGCCGTTGGCACACTGACATCAGGCGGCTTTGGCCCGAGTGTTGGCGGCTTGGTTGGCATTGGATATGTGCCAATAGACCTCGCCAGCGTCGGCTCACAAGTTGAGCTCTTAATTCGAAAAAACAAGGTACCTGCATCCGTCGTTAAGATGCCGTTTCAACCACATAGATACCACCGTGGCTAATACAGCCGCGCCGACACAGCGATACAAAAAGTAAATTTAAAAAGGGGAATAAAAATGAGCACTATATATTCAAAAGATCACGAATGGGTCGACATCGAAGGTGACATTGGCACCGTTGGCATCACGAATCATGCTCAAGAGCAATTAGGTGAACTGGTTTACGTTGAAGTGCCCGAAGTTGGCACCGTACTCGAGCAAGGCGATGACGCCTGTGTTGTCGAATCTGTTAAAGCAGCCAGCGAAGTCTACGCACCATGCAGCGGTGAAGTCGTTGAAGTGAACGAAGATCTGGCCGATGCGCCGACAACGGTTAACGAGCACGCGGAAGGCGACGGCTGGATGTTTAAAATCAAGATTTCAGACATGTCAGAACTCGACGAGTTTATGGACGCCGCCGCCTATAAAGCGCATCTCAAGGACCTAGACGAATGAGCAGAACCAGCCTGAACGATCTTGAGAATAAGGACGAGTTCGTCAATCGGCACATCGGGCCTTCGGACAAAGACATCGACGTGATGCTCAAAACGATTGGCTATGAGAGCCTGGGCTCGATGGTTGATACAGCTGTCCCGGACAAGATCCGAACAGACGATCCGTTTGATGTTCCGGCGATCAGCGAGAGTGAGGCATTGGCCGAACTTGCGCGCATGGCAGCGAAGAACAAGGTCATGAAGACGATGATCGGTCTTGGTTATCACGACACGATTACGCCAAGTGTGATTTTGCGGAACCTGATTGAAAATCCGGGCTGGTATACAGCGTATACACCCTATCAGGCTGAGATTTCTCAAGGCCGTCTCGAGGCACTTTTGAACTTCCAGCAAGCCGTGATGGATCTGACGGGCATGCCGCTCGCCAATGCTTCTTTGTTGGACGAAGCTACAGCTGTCGCTGAAGCCATGACGTTGATGAAGCGGTCTGGCAAGAACAAGAACGAGACGATATTCATCGCCGCCGACTGCCTGCCGCAAACGATTGCCGTGGTCGAAACGCGCGCTGAGCCACTTGGCTTTAAAGTTCAAGTTGGCGACCCGTTTAAAGATTTAGACCCAACGACCGTATTTGGCGTTGTCCTACAGTATCCAAATGTCGATGGCGATGTGCATGACTATCAAGCACTCGCTGATGCGATTCATGAAGCCGGTGCTTTGTTGACCGTTTCTGCCGATCCGTTGGCGCTTGTCATGCTCAAAGCACCTGGTGAATGGGGTGCAGACATTGTTGTCGGTTCAGCGCAAAGATTTGGAGTACCGATGGGCTTTGGTGGCCCGCACGCGGCATTCATGGCAACCCGTGAAGAATACCGCCGCTCAGTTCCAGGCCGCATCATCGGCGTATCTATTGATGCTCAGGGGCGTCAGGCTCTCCGTATGGCGCTACAGACCCGCGAGCAACATATCAGACGCGAAAAAGCGACATCGAACATCTGCACCGCGCAGGTATTGCTCGCCAACGTCGCCAGCATGTTTTGTGTGTATCATGGCCCCGAAGGGCTTCGGCGCATTGCCGAGCGTACGCATCGCCTGACATCAATCCTTCAGTCAGGTTTGACGAAACTGGGTCTGACAGTCAGCAACACTGCATGGTTCGATACACTTGTTATTGAGACGCCAGGTAAGGCGGATGAAATCCATGCACGAGCCGTGACGAATGATTTTAATCTTCGTCATATCGATGCTGATCATGTTGGTGCCTCGGTCAATGAAACCACTACACGTGAAGACATCGATGCCCTGTTCGCCATTATTTCGGGCAACGACGATCATGGCTTAAGCGCCGCTGATCTGGATGAAAGTGCCGCGGATGGCATTCCGGCATCATTGGTTCGTGAAAGTGCGATCCTCACGCATCCTGTCTTTAACGGCAATCATTCTGAAACTGCGATGATGCGTTATTTGCGTGGCTTGGAAGTAAAGGATCTGGCCCTTAACCGCGCCATGATCCCGCTCGGTTCATGCACGATGAAGCTGAATGCTGCATCAGAAATGATCCCGATCACGTGGCCTGGCTTTGGCCGCATTCACCCTTTCCAGCCTTTAGATCAAGCCCAAGGATATCTTGAGCTTATCAAGGACCTGGAAGCCAAGCTCTGTCATATCACAGGATTTGATGCGGTATCTTTGCAGCCGAACGCAGGTTCGCAGGGTGAGTATTCAGGTCTTTTGACAATTCGTGCTTATCATCACGAGCGTGGCGATGATCATCGGAACGTCTGTCTGATTCCATCAAGCGCGCACGGCACAAACCCTGCCAGCGCCGTTATGGCGAACATGAACGTCGTCGTCGTAAAGTGCGATGATAACGGTAATGTCGATGTGGCTGACCTGACCGAAAAAGCTGAAAAGCATGCTGAAAAACTATCAGCACTTATGGTCACGTACCCATCAACGCATGGGGTGTTCGAAACGCAAATTCGTGAAATTTGTGACATCGTTCATGCCAATGGTGGTCAGGTCTATATGGACGGTGCGAACCTTCAAGCCATGGTCGGCATCTGCCGTCCAGGCGAGTTCGGACCCGACGTTATGCATATGAACATGCACAAGACGTTCTGTATTCCTCATGGCGGCGGCGGCCCTGGTGTTGGCCCCATCGCAGTTAGTGCACATCTGGCGCCTTATCTGCCAAGGCATCCACTAACAGAAGAAGCAGGCCCTAAAACGGGCATAGGTGCTATTGCAGCTGCACCTTGGGGTTCAGCATCGATCCTGCCAATTTCGTGGGCGTACATCGCGATGATGGGCGGGCCGGGCATGGTCAAAGCAACTGAAGTCGCCATCCTCAGCGCGAACTACGTCGCCAAGCGTCTGTCAGAGCATTATAAAATTCTCTACACAGGTGCGGGTGGGCTTGTTGCTCACGAGTGCATCATTGATACCCGTCCCATTCAGGACGCTGCACATTTGACAGTTGATGATATCGCAAAACGTCTCATGGATTATGGGTTTCACAGCCCGACCATGTCCTGGCCTGTGATGCATACGCTGATGATGGAACCGACTGAATCGGAACCCAAAGAAGAGCTAGACCGGTTTGTTGATGCGATGATCTCCATCGCGCATGAAGCGGGTAAGATTGCCGCTGGTGAATGGCAACAAGATGACAATCCACTGGTCAACGCCCCGCACACAGCTGACGTTGTAATGGCGGATACGTGGGACCATGCGTATCCACGTGAAGTCGCGGCATATCCCGTCAAAGGCTTACGTGCTGATAAATATTGGCCAACCATTGGTCGGATTGATAATGCACACGGCGATCGCAACCTTGTATGCAGTTGCCCAAGCATTGATTCCTACCTGGAAGCTGCAGAGTAATTTAGACCGGCCGCTAGCATTGCGTCAGTGGCCGGTTTCTCTTAACCACCACCCGTTAAAAATCATCTTCCCAATCTTGACGTAAGCTCTCGCCAATAGTGCACGACGGACGGTCGTGTCCATATGCAGGCATGAACGTCGCAACTGGTTTCTTTATCGGGACCACACCCGCAATCTCGAGAATAAGCTTATGGCGCACAGCACGCGCATAGTCCTCAAAGCCGTTCGCAACGATGATGAAGGCGCCGGGGCCACCAATCACACAATCAGTATAATAATAATCAAGATTTGGGATTTGCGGTCGACCGTATCGGCTGAGCTTGTCATTGACGATCGGTAAGCCATTGATGGTGATGCCATCGACCAATGCCAGGTCACGAGCCGCAGTCACCAACGTACCGCCATTATTTGCCCCGTCACCCGATACATCGATCACATGCCGTCGCCCTTGATACGGACTTCTTCGAAAGGCCACTTGCCCCGCTTCGATTGCACCACTGATAGAGGTCCAGACGTTGACCATGATAGGCTCAAAGGCCAAGGCATCCGCGAAGTTACTAGCACTTTCAGCCCCTGTGATACGCGACCAGTCCACCAAGGTTAACTGATGATGGCTGCCAGCATACTCAAAGTACGTCACCGCGATGGCACCCATCTGTCCTCGGGTGATCGCTTCAATTATTTTTGGGTCACGGAACGCTTTTATGTACCCTTGCCGTTGAAGTGCGGCCTCATCGTCATCAACTGAACCAGAGACGTCTACTGCAATGACCAGTTCCAGATCGACAAGATTGCTCTGGGCCTTTGCAGTAGGCGCAGCAATAACAAGGCAGACCAATAAAAGAGCGGTAATGAATAAACGCATAAAATATTCCCCAAGCGCGGGTTGATCGTTTCGACCAAACCAGCGAAGGTTACCATCAAAGGAGTCAACGCTATGTCCATCCAAAACGTCAAGGCCATCGTATTTGATACATTTGGCACAATATCAGATTGGCGCTCGTCAATCGCCCGTGAAGCCGAGATTATTGCCGCAGCCAAAGGTGTTAAAGATTTTGATGGTGACGCCTTTGCCCGAGCCTGGCGCGCTGGTTACCGACCAGGCATGAAGCCTGTTATTACCGGCGAGCGGGAATGGACACCGATTGACGTCATTCACCGTGAAATTCTTGAAGAAATTCTGGCACCATTTGGTTTGGATATGCTGGACGAGGCAGAGCGGGATCATTTAAACCGGGCCTGGCATCGTATCAACCCTTGGCCTGATAGCATTCCCGGCCTTATNCGCATCAAAAGAAAACACCTCATCGCGCCACTTTCAAATGGCTCGTTAACACTGCTGGCAAATATGGCCAAACGTGCAGGCATTCCTTGGGATTTCGTTTTTTCGAGCGATATGCATAAGGCCTATAAGCGAGATCCAAAAGTCTATCAAAATGCCATTGCCCTGCTTGGCATGGAACCTCATGAGGTAATGATGGGTGCCGCACATAACGATGACCTTGAGGCTGCGCGCGAACAAGGCATGCGAACGGGCTACATCAACCGCCCGACAGAATATGGCGTCGATCAAACCAAAGACTTCGAAGCCGAAACCGATTGGGACATCATTGCTGATAGCGCTGAAGGTCTTGCCGAAGCCTTGGGCTGCTAGGTAAATGAGCACAGCTCCATTCACCCTTTTGGGTATTGATCACGTTGTGATCCGGGCGCGTGACATCAAAACCATGATGTCGTTTTATCTCGACGTCCTCAATTGCGAGATTTAACGCGAAGTCCCGGACATCGGCCTTTATCAACTCCGTGCCGGGCGTGCGCTTTTTGATCTGGTCGATATGAACAGCACGTTGGGTGCGGAGGGTGGCGCACCGCCAGGGGCAGAAGCCCATAATATGGATCATTTGTGCCTTCGGATTGAACCTTGGAAACCAGAAGCGATCTTTGCACAGCTTAAAGAACACGATGTAGAGGCAAGCCCTGTCAAACCTCGAAATGGTGCTGAAGGCGAAGGTCCATCTATTTATCTGGATGATCCCGAGGGTAACCGCATAGAAATCAAAGGCCCTGCGGCAGCTTCGTGATTAGGTAAACGTCGGTCGAACTTATACGGCGTACTTTAGCAACAGTCTTAGTCCCAGATTGAAACTGAGAGGAGGTTGGATCAGAGCTTTCAATTGTACGATTATTTCTTGTAGCGGCGACATCGACTATAATTTAGACATCCGCATTTTCAGCAAGCGGCGACTTAAAAGCATCATCTAACTCAGCGGCTTGAAGCTCAAACGGTAGATCATTTTCTATTGCAATCAGAAATTCAATTTGTCCTTGTTCAAGCAAGGTTCGGCTAGTCACCTCTATAACAGCCACTTTCGCATCAGTTATTTCTGTAATTTTGAATCCAGCATTCTTGGCCGCTGATATTGCAGCCATTATCGTGGCAAAATCGGGCGGCGTTCCTTCGTCAATAACCTTTCTAAAGTACAAGTTCGCAATTTCAACTTTTGAATTAGTGCCTATCCAACGATCATATTTTTTTGAAAATTCAGAGAGCTGCTCGGGATCGAGGGGGCGATTTTCTCTCTCAATAAATCTGGGTTCTTAGCCAAAAAATCAGATAAACCTTCCTTGATCGGATACACTTCGAAAAAAGGTTTAGAGTTACTGACATCAAAGTTGGCAAACTGGCCGCTTGTAGATTGCCTAATCTGTCCAAGAAGGTTTTTATTCTTGCTTGCTAACTTTTTATAAATTTCAGGAAGTCGAGTTTTATCATCAAATATTAAGAACGCCTGATAAGCCCCTAGAGCGTCTTTAGATGAATTTAAGGCCTGTTCCACTTGAGGCCAACTCGCGTAACTAACTGGCCACGTTTCGATTTGATCTATTTTTCTTTCCGCATCTGCGACTGTAGCTAGATTTTGGTCATTTACGGCCTTAATAAAGGCAGCAATCGCCTTTTCTGCATCACTAAGTTCCCCTGAGGTTGGTTTTTTTAAGAGCCTCTTCTTCTTTAGGCTCAAAAAACTCTCTCTAGTCTCGGTAGATATAATTTGCACGCGTTAGGTTGTTGAGCGCGAGCATCTCCTGAAGGTGGTCGGCGGGGGTGTAGAAATAATTATATGTAGCTTCACCACTACCTATTGTTTGGCACGCCCCAAGAAAAAGGTATGAAGACAGGATCAAGACTAGTGAATAAAATCGCATCAGGCACCTCACGCAGTTTTTCTTTTAAAATTACATCTTTAAGCCGTAATTACAATCTGCCGCAATTAAAATAAATTCTATCTCAAGTGCCGCGCAGTCAACGTTTTTTTATAGACAATCCCCCGGCAGCTTCATCCGAACCGCCGCCCCCTCAATTTCATATTCAGCGTATCGACCGCCACTGCATTGCGGACAATCCAAGGCTAATCCATTGGCTATGATCTTAGCACCAATACCAGACACCTTGCCAAAGCGAAACCATCCAAGCCATAAATAGGTATGGATGTTTTCTTCAAACATATAGCCCTGATTATCATTGCAACCAGCCTCGCTACACCTGCACTGGCTGAACCACCTATCCTGACAGGCACTGTCACCCATATCCGTGACGGAGACACCATCGAAGTGGGCAAGATACCAATTAGGTTGAATGGCGTGTCAGCCCCTGAGTTGAAAGAACCACTGGAGCCACAGTCAAAACAGTTCATGCGTAATCTGGTGAACGGCAAGCACGTGCGCTGTGAACTCACAGGCGCGAAGACCTATGACCGTTTCGTCGGCACTTGTTATCTTGATGGTGAAGATATCGGCATTGCTGTTATCGCCGCTGGGCGGGCGCTGGACTGTCCGCGTTACTCAGGCGGTCGTTACGCCGAGTTTGAGTTAGCG
>JGI20160J14292_10000077_pt1 | contig 85764 bp, 71 predicted proteins | sample COG_10_FD_14292 | JGI IMG/M metagenome (IMG submission 14292) | reverse complement strand
CAGACTCTGCTGCGTAGCGACCTGATCAATGGTATAGGTGCGCCAAAGCGTCTTTCCGCTACCCGCCTCTACAGCGAGAATCGATCCACGAAACGTACAACAGGCATACGTTGGATCAATGGCAAGAGACACTTCGAGCGCAGACACAGGTATAAATAAAGTACCTTGATGCAACGCAGGGGTTGCGGTAATGGTCGCATTAGGATGGTCATCAGCCCGGATCCGCCACACCAACTCACCCGAATGCGCCTGCAAACCGTATACGTTGCCTAAAACGTCTCCGAAGAACACGTGACTGACATCCGCAGCGGTGTCTGCAGAGGCGACAACAATCCCTGTGCGCACCTCACCCGAAGCGGCAAACGACCAGACTTGGCATCCACTGCCTGCGTCAAGCGCATAAACCCGTCCGCTGTGGGAACCAACAAAAATCAAACCACCGGCCATAGTGGGCTGTGAGCGTACGCGATTAGCACCGGGGAACTTGACCGCCCACTTGGGCTTCAATCGGCCCCAATCGGCTGGCTCGATTCCAGCAGAACGCGCAGAGATTTGTCGCTGATTTGTCGGCTGCATACCCCAATGAGCGACCTGCGCGGCCAAATCAGGCTGAAAACCCTCGCCCTCAAGACACATCGGCACATCAAGTTGAGCCGCGCCAAAGTCCGCCCCGGCAAGATACTCGGCAACCGCAATCTTTTCGCTCTGAGATAAATTTTGCGCTTCTTGCTGCATCACGCCCGTATTGAGGGTGCCGAAGATTGCTTCAGGAGTCATTAATCCCAGCATGTCTCTATGCGGCGCTTTCTTGACGGCCCCGTTGTGACATGCGCCACAGGCCTGCTCAAAATAAACTTTCCCAGGACGATTTTCTTTGCTGAGCATCTCATCCGCTCTGGCCTGCATACTGTCCGGATCTATGTCACCCTCAACCTGTTCGTCTGCACAGCCCCAGAGCATCCCAAACACAACCAATAACGTGACATAGAAAATCCAATTCCTCTGATTCATCAATCGCTCCCCCGCTGCAACACTAACGACCACCGGCTGGCATTTTGCCACCGCTTTATCATACACTTTAACTTAATCCAAAAGCCTCAGCAGGGCAATTTTCCAACACAACCACAGGACAATCTCCATGAGTTACTTGACCACCCAATGCGGCAAACAGGTCTACTTTGAAAGTTACGGTGATGGCGATGTCGCTATGGTATTGGTGCACGGATGGGGCATGAGTGTTCGCACTTGGGATCACGTCTTACCCAGTCTGCGCGATGCGGGATTGCGCGTCGTGCTGATGGACCACCGCGGTTGTGGCGCATCGTCGAAGGATTTTGCTGACATGAGCATCCACGCGATTGCGAACGATCTGGTCAACCTCGTACATGAATTGAATCTGAAAAAAGTGGTGTTGAATGGATGGTCGCTCGGAGGAGCCGTTGTTGTTGATGCCGCCAACCAGCTCGCCGACATCTGCTGCGGTTTGGTTCTGACCGGCGGTGCATCACCCGCCTACGTACAAATGCCAGATTTCCCTTATGGCGGAACCAAAGACGATATGGCCGCCACACTCGCTGCACTGTCCCAAGACCGAGTGAACTTCCTGCACGGTTTAGCAAAAATCATCTGCGCAAAAGAAGTGGGCGAAAATATTGAAAATTGGTTTTGGCAGATCTTCCTGCAGTCATCACCACTGGCAGCACAAACCCTTGGCGATTTGGCAAACTTGGATCAGCGCGAGGTGATAAAAAAACTCAACCTCCCGATATTGTCGTTTGTGGGTGATCAAGATGCCTTCGTCGCGCCGGATATCGGTCGTTGGGTAGGGCACAACCACCCACGGTCGCAGGTCGTTGAATATCCGGGTGTTGGGCATGCTCCGTTTATCGAGGTCCAAGAGCAATATCTAGAGGCGCTTACCCAGTTCTGCCGGCCAATACTGCAAACACCCTGACTCCACACCAACAACCAAATATACGCTCAATCCGGTTAAANGCCGGTGAGAAGCCATGCGTGAATCACTCTCACCCACCAACAGCTGGGGTGAGCACGCGCTGCGCCAACATCTTCGCGGGCCGTTGAACTTTATGGGTTTTGGCTCTAGCATGCTTAGGCCGTTTATCTACGCCGCCTAAAGGTGATTCCCCATGCTCATTCCAGTGGACAGTAAACTCGCCATCCACGAACTGCTCGCCCGCGCTGCGTTCGGTTACGACGAGCGCGATAAACCACTCCTGGCTGATTGCTTCGCAAATGATGCGTCGTTTACGCTGCGCATTGCCGGCGGCGACCTGATGGGGCCATTTGAAGGGCGCGAGGCCATCATGGCCCTGATGACCAGCTCTATGGACAGCCAAAATGATGTGCGCCGCCACGTCATTTCCAATTTGTTCTTTGCCCCGACAACAGACGATCAAGTAGACGTAGTTTCCTACCTGACGCTACTGGCAACCGAAAAAGGACCCAGTCAAACTCTATCCACCGGAATTTATCGCGATACCGTCCGTCAAACGAACGGTCAATGGCGCATCGAGAAACGCCACTTAGATCTTGACTCAAACTACTGAGGGCCGCCCTTGAATATAGGCAAAATACCGTCAAAAGCAGCCCGTTTAACGCCAGCAAAAGATGCACTGATCGATGTCCCCAATAACCGCCGGTTAAGCTACGCAGCGCTTGATCTTCGAATCATCAAACTGGCTAACGCCCTGCTGGACAATGCCGGCCTCAAAAAAGGGGATCGCGTGGCCATCCTGAGTAAAAATTGTATCCAGTACATGGAGATTTTTTACGCCTGCGCACGCGTGGGGTTGATCGCCCAGCCGCTAAACTGGCGTTTGGGTGAAGACGAATTGGGCCGCATTGTACAAGACGGAGCACCGCGGATTCTCATTGCCAGCGCGGAATACGAAAAACTAGCCGCAACATTAACAGCGGCGCAACACAATACCCCTGCCCTTATTTTCGGCAACGCATCTGATGATGCATATGAACAACTATTGCACACTGGCCGCGAAGCGGAGCCCGCCCAAAGCGGGTCGGTTGGAGGCGACGATGCCGCTCTGATCCTATACACAGGAGGCACAACGGGAGAATCAAAAGGTGCTTTGCACACCCATAAAACATTATTCATGGGCATGCTGAACCAAACCGTCGCTGAGCGTGTCCTGTCTACAGACGTTTATATGCTAACCGGACAAATGTTCCACATCCCGGTCGCCCTCGCCATGAATTATATGGCCCATGGATGTCCCGTTGTGCTCATCAATTTTGAAGCTAAACTAGCTCTGGACGTTATCCAAAAAGAGCGGGTCTCCGCTTTCCTTGGCATCACTACAATGCTCAACTGGATGATGGCTGTGGATAATTTCAGCGATTATGACCTCAGCTCACTGCGCAATATTCAATACGGCGGCGGGCCAATGCCTCGATCTGTTGTCGCAGACGCCCTGACTAAATTTCCCTGCACAATCATCCAAGGCTACGGGCAAACTGAAGGCATGACCATGAGTTTCCTATCACAGGAAGACCATCAACTTGCACTGGCAGGACATCACCCAGAACGCTTGGCGTCCTGCGGCAGAGAAGGATTCATCACCGCAATCAAACTGGTTGATCAACAGGGCAATGAAATCCCTAAAGATGGCGTTACACCCGGTGAAATTATCGTCTCCTCTGAAGCCAATATGGTGGAATACTGGCGCCGTCCGGAACTCACGGCGCAAACCCTTCGAGACGGCTGGATGTGGACTGGCGACATTGCGACTTGGGACGAGCAAGGCTATTTATTCATTGTGGACCGTGCAAAAGACATGATCATTTCCGGCGGTGAAAATATTTATAGCACGCAGGTCGAAGCCGCCATTCATCAGCATCCGGCGGTATTGGAATCGGCTGTTTTTGGCATCCCTGACAAGGTGTGGGGAGAATCTGTTAAAGCCGTGGTGGTTCTCAAGCCCAATATGCAGGCCTCCGAAGATGACATCATTGCCACCGCTGGCGAACACCTCGCCTCCTACCAGAAACCTAAATCCGTGGACTTTGTCAGCGCACTGCCCAAGGCACCAACAGGAAAAATTTTAAAACGCGACCTGCGCGCACCTTACTGGGAAACTCAGGAGAAACAAATATGAGCGGTCTGTTGTCACCGGAGATCCTCGCCAATATCGGCAAGCAAAGTGAGCCGCAACGCGAGTTAGTGACGCGGCGTGATATACGCAAATACGCAATCGCGACCGACAATCGACAGCAAAAGTACCTGCGTGGAGATGTTGCTCCGCCCATGTTCCACGTACCTTTGTTCTGGGACGTAGTTGAACTCAACCAATTATCACCAGACGGTGTATCGATTGATCATCTACTGCCCAAATTTCCGCTTGAGAAAGCCATGGCGGGCGGATTGCAAATTGAATATCACCTGCCCATGCATCCTGGGGATTGGGTCACGGCAACACGAACCTTAACCAATATTTACGAGAAAGAAGGTCGCTCCGGAGCACTTATTTTTTACGAAATCATCATGGATATCCTCAATGACGCCAACCAATTGGTGATTCGAGAAAAGACGACAAGGATTCTCAGATGAGCCGCGAATTGACCGACAAACCTAACCTCAACACCCTAACGGTCGGTGATCAGCTTCCACAACGCCAACATACGCCTTCTCATGTGCAACTCATGCTGTACAACGCAGCGCTTTGGAACGGTCATCGTATTCACTTTGACGAGCCCTACACAACACAGGTTGAGGGCTATCCCGCCCTGGTCATCGCAGGCCCACTTTTGGGCGATTGGCTCAATCAATGTGTCGAGTCGTGGTTAAACGACGGTGGCCGCCTCACTCAAATTGACTACTCCAATCGCCTAGCTACGTATATCGGTGAGACACTCACCGTCGGCGGCACCATTAATCGAGTGGATTTAACCACAAGAGAAGTCGGCATCGATCTTTTTATTCACAATGCCGAAGGGGAAAATGTTGCGCCCGGAACGGCCATCGCTTTGATCGATTAAGCTACCCAACGCGCGAAAAAAAACCCGAGAAGCACGCAGCCACCCGGGTTTTTTTGTTTTGCCGTTTGCGAGCCCTTATCGAGGTGCAAGACCTCTTTCTTGACGAAACTTGTTCATACGCTTGGCATCACCTTCTAGCCGTTCTCCCAGCTCCTCTTCAGAAACCGTACCCGCCATATGCGCACCCGCCGTCTTACCGTTGTACATGATTTTCTTAACCGGTGTGACCGCTAGAATCGTCCGCAGTGGTGAATTCAGCAAATTATAGAAAAACTTCTTACCTTCGGGACTGTCGGGATTCAATTTGGCTGACAGAGCGTTATAAAACCACTCCTTTGTCTCATCATCACTAAAAAACTCACCTGTCCCTTTAAAAGTAATCGCACCACCGGGTAGATCCTCACTTGCGCCATCTGCATACCCATAGCTGCTGACATTCACAGACACCCGATTGTCTCGGCGAATTGCTGCAGCACGATGTCGATGCTCGGCAAACGTCAGCCAAATTTTTCCATCGTGCCATACAAAGGCATGCGTTACGCCGACTGGCCAGCCGTCTTTCGTTGCCCACATCAATACACATTCAACGGAATTGTGCATTAGCTGATCCACTTCCTCCTCCGAGAAGGGATATATGGAAACTATTTCATGATCATGCGTTTGCGCCATTTTTTCTTACCTTTTATCGATCTATATTTATGATTCTTTTGCCAAAGATGAACTGTGTTGTCTCATCTGCATTATATCCATTGCCTACGGCGTCACCATAAGCTTACCCATGTGCTGGCCCGTAAAAAGCATGGTTAGCGCTTTCGGAAATTGGTCGATGCCCTCAACAATATGTTCAGGCATTCTCAGTTCGCCAGAGGCGATCCAGCCCGCGAGATCCGCTTCCATTTTCGGAAAATCATTCATAAAGTGATCAACCGTGAACCCCAGCATACTGGCATTGCGTTCAGCAATTTTGAGGTATGAATTTGGGCCTTGAACCGCGCTCATATCATTATATTGTGAAATAGCACCACAAATCACCACCCGCGCGCTTTTCGCAATTTGATCTAGAACATGATCAAGCAATTCGCCGCCTACGTTGTCGAAAAAAACATCCACGCCGTCAGGTGCGTGCGTTTTTAAGGCCTGAACAACCCCGCCCGCCTTATAATCAATTGCCGCATCACAACCAATTTGATTCACCAAATAATCTACTTTGGCGGAGCCTCCAGCAATACCAATGACCCTGGCACCCGCAATCTTCGCCAATTGACACGCGACTGTACCCACAGCCCCTGCCGCAGCAGAGACAACAACCGTGTCACCCGCAGCCACCTTGCCAACCGTGATCATACCCGCGTACGCGGTCAGACCTGTGGTCATACCAAGCGCGCCTAAGTAACTGCGCGGCGGCACATCGTCATTATCTAGTTTGCGAAACATCGCCCCTGGCGCCACGACGTGTGTTTGCGCGCCCATCGGCCCAAACACTGCATCACCCTGATTGAGCCCTTCAAACTGACTGCTCACCACTCGAGCAACCCCTAAGGCTATAACAGGCGTGTTGAGCTCCATACTACCATGCAGCCCTTGCGTCTCGTCGAGCGTCGTGCGAATAAATGCATCAATGGACAAATGTTCCGTCACCAGTAAAACCTGATCTTCGGCCAATGGCGCGAGATCTTCTTCGATGACCCTAAAATCCGACTCTTGAGGCTGCCCTTGAGGCCGCTGCGCGAGCACCACTTTTTTATTTTTCAAACTAAAATATCCTGTCTCTCGGTTATGTTCGTTAACGTCTTCCGCACACCCGCTGCCCGGCTGCCATACAAACCAGCGGGCACGGCCACCGCCTCATGCATTTGTGCTATCGGCGGCGCACTTAGTGGGCGCCCGCCCTTGAGGTCATCTTACCCCGTGATCGCCCCGGGCAAAACCATGCCGGCAGTCGCAGGCGTGTAACCCGAGCCGGCGATCCACGTCAACGCGCCGCCCACTAATACCGCCTCGATGCCGATTGCATCGCGCACATAGCGGCACCCATCACCCGGCACGTCGGCTACGGAATACTCTTGACCACGGCCAATTTTTTGAGGATCAAATACCGTAATGTCGGCCACGAAACCCGCCTCAATTTGACCCCTTTCAGGAATACCCCAGATAGATGCGGTATCACTGGTGATTTTTTTCACCGCCGCTTCCAAGCCAACCTGCTGTGTTTCGCGAACAAAATGACCAAGCAGATACCCGGTATCGCCATATGTTGAAAACGACAATATGTGAGCGCCACCGTCACTTGCGCCGACGTGCACGCGCGGATGGTTCAGCAACGCGCTGACCGCATCATCGTCGTTATGCCCCATGTCCGCAGCCAAGAAATGAGCCCCCAGATTTTCTTCGATCGACAAATCAATCATGGCCTCTACCGGCGTTGTATTGCGCAAGCGCGCAATTTCACCCAAAGTTTTACCCACCAGCGTCTGATTAGCTGCGGAGTCGACCTGGCGCAACACCAACTGTGGCCACAAGCCGCTAAGCGGTGCAGCCTCCGCCACAAACGCTTGACGCCGCTCCTCATCTTTGAAGGCAGCCAAGATTTCTTCATGACTGCCAAAGCGCATCACATGGTACCAACTGGGCAACCGAATGAAGAGCAAACTGGGCACTGCAAAACTGAAGCTGATATCGATCGGTCGCGTCTGGACCTGCGGCCAAACTCGCGCACCCCGAGCAAACTGTTCATCCACCCGACGCATGACACGCTCTATTGATTTAACGTTGTCGTTATTTACGAACAACGGCGAAAACGTCGTCGCAATACCATGCTTTAAGCTGATTTCTGCCAGTTGATCAACTCGGGCTATGGTGACATCCGCATCATAAAACTCGGGCACAATCTGGAAAATTCGTGCAAATTCACCTAAAACACTGGCTAAAGCATCGAATTCACGCATGTCAGCATAACGGCTAGGCACTGGCTGCAAGGTCTCATCCATATCAACAAAGCTGGTCGACAGCCCCACTGCCCCGGCCTGCAAACAGCGACGCAGTAACTCCTGCATCGCGGTAATTTCTTCGTCCGTCGCCACCCGCTGCATGGCAGCATCATCCATCACCCAAAGGCGCAGCAAACTATGACCAACCAAAGGCGCGACGTTCAGCGCCAGACCCTCTCCTATACGCTCCAGATATTCATCAAAATGAATCCAGTTCCACTCCACGCCCTCTGCAAATGCTTTCAGCGGCATTTCTTCTATCTGATTGAACATACCCACCAATTTGTTTCGGTGCTGGGCTTTGAGGGGCGCCAATGAAAGCGAACAATTACCGGGCACAATGGTCGTAATCCCATGCGCAAGTGCCGGTTTAGCATAACCATCCCAAAGCAACTGCGCATCAAAATGAGTGTGAGGATCAATAAAACCAGGGCTGACCACCTTACCGGAGGCGTCCAGCGTTTCGCGGCCCTGGCCAGATAATCGCCCAATTTTTTCAATACGTCCGCGAGTAATCCCCACGTCAGCTCGATATCCGGGCCGGCCCGACCCGTCGACCACCAGACCGTTTTCAATGACTAAATCAAACATGATTCCTCTCCAAAATAGGATGTTGTCTTTCTACTTAACTAGGTATTCCGGTTCCACGAACACAGCAGTGCATCGCGCACATGGGTCCACTCCACCCCAGCCAACGCCGCCACCGTATGCCTTTGACTTGACGCCATCAAAGCATCCGCAGCCAGCGGGTCAAGGGCCACCTCTGAGACGCCACCGTTTGCGTGGGTTAGCGTTACTATTAATTCAGCATTACCCTCATGCGCCGCCGCAACACGCGCGTGACTGATTTTAGCTTCCCTCAAAGCGTATCCGCGGCATCCGCCAATGGCGGCTCTAGAAATATAATATCACTGGGCAAAATAGGGTTACCCGCTCGAGGCGACCCTGCGGGCGGGGCCGGTCGCATAAACACATGCAGATTCCAACTTTGCAGTTGACTGACCGCACTTTCCAAATCGACCTGCGCAAACATCGCTTGGGCGATACTTTCCCAAGTGTCGTGCGCCTGCGGCACCAGACTGCGCCGCACTACAGACAAATCTTCAGCCGCCATGCAAACCTTCTCCCTTTGCGTTAGCCTTTATCTTGCCCCAAAGTCTAATACAAACCCGGTCTTAATTGGAGAACATCACATGGTTCAAATCATTGGCAACATCAGCCCACAGGATGACTTCACTCACCCCTTGGGACCGGAGGACAACTTCAATGAATCCGTCTACTTCAATTTTTTTGATCCCGCACAAAATCGCGGCGGATTTGTTCGGATCGGCAATCGGGCAAACGAGGGCTATGCGGAAATGACCGTCATCGTTTGGAATCCCGATGGTTCGGCCTACTTCACTTACAGCAAACCCGAAATCAGCGACAACAACAACTGGCGGGCAGGCGGATTAGACGTCAAAATTATAACGCCGGCCGAAAAGGTAAATACTACTTTTACAGGGAAAGTGCTGCACATGCAGAATCCCAGAGATATGCAGGACCCCGGGCGCGCTTTTAAAGAAAATCCACGACAGCGACTGTCGCTGAATCTGAACCATACAGCCGTCGGCCCGCTCTACGGGCATGTGGGTGAACCCGGCGACGGCAATAATTTTGCGCGCGCACATACCGAGCAACATATGCGCGTTTCGGGTCAAATAACCATAGGTGATGGCATTCCTGTCGACTTTTCAGGTTGGGGCATAAGAGATCATTCCTGGGGACCACGCTACTGGCAGGCGACCCCCGCTTACCGCTGGATTACTGGCAACTTTGGAGATGACCTAGGCATGGTAATCACAACCAATGGCGAGGGCATCGGCAAAGGCTTATTTCAAGAGGGTGAGCGACTGGTCAAGATCGAACATGCCGTCATCGATACCGTTTTCGAACCAGACACGCATTACCACACAGCATTGCGCGCAGCGCTCAAACTTGAAGACGGACGCCAACACGTGATTGAGGGCATCGTAAAAGGCTATATCCCACTTCGCAACCGTCGTTCAGGCAGCAATACCTATGTTGGTGAAGGCATGACCCAATATACGCTGGATGGTCAGCGTATCGGCTACGGACTCAGTGAGTACCTCGACCAGCGCAACTAGCGCCAAACGCCCGACAAATGGCTGGCAAAACCCAGCGACTGGTAGGCTGCATCCACTAAAGACTGGCCCCGCTCGTTGAGCAGAATACCCGGACCCATGCGGTTCATCGTATAACCGAAGCTCATTTGTGTCGCCGGGTCAGCAAAACCAATGCTGCCCCCTGCGCCAACATGGCCAAAGGCAGATCCCCCTAATATTACGCTATCGCGCGCTCCCTCGGGCTCACCGAGATTGTTCATCGCCTTCATGAACCCCAGCCCGAACCGAGTCGGCAGCAGCAAAGTCGCGTCTTCATGAGTGGCTACAGCAACTTCTGACATACGTTGCACACCATCCGAATCGACAAAGGTCTTCCCATTCAGCACGCCACCACAAGCAAACGGCGCATAGATTTTGGCCAGACCACGCCCATTGGCAATGCCCCCACCGCCGCCGATTTCAGCGGCATGGCAAGCACGCGAATTGGGGTTAAATCCGCCATTATTGAACAAAGCCAGCGCCTGAATCGATTGTCGATCGTTGATTAATGCACGCGTGAAAGGCCCCACGGGTGCCCCTCTGACCGGTCGCGCCGCAATCATAGGCGCCACCCGATCCGCATATTTTTCCGGCAACCCAATCCAACATTCAGCACCCGTAGGTTCACCAATGGCGCTGCGAAAGTAGTTCCCAAGAGATTGCCCCGACACTCGGCGAATAAGTTCACCCACTGTCCAACCAAAACTCATCATGTGATAGCCATTTCGCGTACCAGGCTTCCAGAACGGCGCTTCTTGCTCGAGCTGCCCAATCATATAATCCCAGTCGCAACATCCATCCTCTCGCAGCGGCTCACGAAAACAAGGCACACCCACAGAATGATCCAACATCATTTTTACCGTCGCGGACGCTTTACCATTTTGTGCAAACTCCGGCCAATATTTTGATACCGGCGCATTAAGGTCTAGTTCACCCGCGCTGATAAGCATATGAGCCGCCAGCGCCACCATACCTTTGGTGCTCGAATACACCACACACAGCGTATCCTTGTCCCACGGTGTATTTGCTTTGACACTTTTTTTACCCCCCCACAGGTCGACCACGGTTTTGCCACCCAACGTGATGCAAACCGAGCCGCCGACCTCGCCGCGCTGCTCAAAATTATCCACGAACACTTGCGCAACATCGGCAAATCTAGCCTCAAAGGTGCCACTTAGATTACCCGCTGACGTGGTTTGTTGAAGAGTTTCCATGAGGTTGATCGCACCCTATTCAGGCAGTTTCGCACCGCCGCTTGCTGTTTTGATTGCCAGGAAAAAGGTTCTCATTTGCCTGCAACACCATCCAAACCATCCACCCCAAATCGAGAGGCTGGACCTGCGCCATCGGGCGCCAGCCGACCCTTGCCCCCGAAGTGCCCGGCGCCTGGCACATAATTGAACTCCACTCGAATACCGTCGGGATCTTCAAATAAAATTGAGTAGTAGCCCGGCGCAAAATGATCACCCGCCTGCGGCCCATGAATCAGCGTCGCGTGGGGCTGCGCAGTAACAAAGCGATAAATTTCATCAACGTCTTCAGGCGCTCGGCAGCGAAAGCAAAAATGATGCAGACCAGGACGGTCCTGATCATAGGGTATATCGCGTTTGTCTTGCGGTGCACCGCGCACCAAAATCCCGGTACGACTCCCGATACAGTAAAGCACATCCTCACCCTTGATCAGCGTTCGCATTTCCAGGAAATGGCACAGAGGTTCCCAAAATTCGATACATTTTTTCGGGTTAGCTACGGTCAGCTGAATATGTGCAATGCCGTTCACTTCCACGGACATCGATCTCCCCCCTATACTACAGCCGCTTTGCGGCGAGACCACCACTCATCAAAACGAATCAAAAGTGGCGGTAAAAACAGCAAATCTAAAAACAATGCCACCACAATAATTGGCGTCAACAACAACGCCACGTTCTGAAAATGATAGGTATTAGACAGTACCAGGATAAATGTACCCACCGCCAAGGCGAGCGTGGTGATGGTAATTGCTGACCCTGCTTTATCTAGAGAATATCGAACGGCTTCACGCGGATTGGCACCCTCCGCTTTCGCACTGATATATTTGCTCAAGACGTGCACCGAATCGTCAACAACAATCCCGATACTGATTGAAAATAGCATCAGGATATAGGGGCTTAACTCCCCCACAAACAGACCCCAGCAGCCAAAAACTATCGTTGCCGGAAATAAATTTGGCATCACACTGAGCAATCCGTAACGAACACTGCGCAGACCTACCAACAACGTCAGTGTGATCAACAAGAAACTCAGTGCAAAACCTTTTGCCAATTCAACGGTAATGGATCGGTCCAACCGCGCAAATAGAATGCTGTTGTCGCCGTGCATCACTTTAAATCTCGGGTTGATATTTTGGGCGATCCACTGATCGATGCGGTCATTGAAATCAATCAACTCGCCATTTGTTAAATTCGAAGTCCCTACAGCTAAGCGAATCGCCGAGTAATCTGTATTAAAGATTGGTTCAAGGTTAGGCTCTATTTCCTGTATCAGTTGATAGCCCACCAAGTAATCAATGATTTGTAACTGATCTTCTGGCAACACATTCCATGCTTCATCATCGTCATGCTCAGATTTGTTCAGTGCGCGCAGCAGGTCGGTGTAACTGGTTACAAAACTGGCCTCAGGCTGCGCTTCAAGCCAAACCGAAAAATCATCTACTTGACGCAAAAATTCAACGCCGGTAATCCCATAATATTCCCCAGAGGAAATGCTGTAGACCAACGATTGATCGTTGCCAATTTTTTCCCGCAACGCGGTCATGACGTAATGAAAGTCTGAATCTTTATCAACAAAGCTATATCGATTGAAATCGAGCTTATTTAGCGGCAGCAACGCACCTGTGCCCAACACGATAACAATGCCACCCCAGAAAAGTGCCGTACCGCGACGCTCAACCAGCCGCGTGACAGCTTCGACAAAACCCCGCACGCCAAGCGGCTTGGGCACTTTGTTGACAGGCAACAATAAAATCAACGTCGGCAATGCCGATAGCGTTACCAAATAGGCCCAACAGGTGCCCAGAGCCACAATATTTCCGAAACCGTAAATACCCGGAGATGACGAATAGTTAAGGCTCAAAAAGCCCATGGAGGTGGTTATGGTCGCCAACGTCACCGGCTGGATATTCACAGCCAGAGAATGACGCATCGCGTCGAGCTTGCTCAAATGACTATGCAGCCCTTGCGCATAGACCGAAACAATATGAATCCCATGCGCAATCCCAATGACCATGACAACCAAAGGGCCAAGCGTGGAAATTTGGTTGAACGCAATATTTGCCCAACCAAAAGTGCCAATAGCAAGGCCAATCGTGGCAAAAGCCACTGCAAAAAGACAAAGCGCATAGGACAGCGAGCGCAAACAAAACCAAAGCAGGGAAATGCCTATTAAAACAGTCAGGGGCAACAACAACTGACTGTCATTGATCTGGGCGTTATGGCCGTCCAACTCAAACAACACACCACCCAACACATAGATTTGCACCTGCGGGAATTGCCGGCGTAAATCATCACGCAACTCGATCACAGAGCGGGCAACAGACAAACGTGTTGCTTGGTCATCCACATTGACTTTGTACTTCACGACCGCAAGCGCCATATCCCCTTCTGGCGAGAGCAGGCTTTTTGTCAAGTCTTCATCACCCAGCGCAAGTGCCTTTAGGCCTGGCAAATCACTGGCCCGCACCAACGCCAAATCGGGAATCAGGTAGTCCCGGTTATAGCGTTCGGCGTCCACAGAATTCAGCCGTCGATTCATCAAAGAACCCACCGAAACGGCAAAATCAACCTCGCTGTAGCGGCTGGTGAGGGCTTCCATCGCTTGCATCGCCGGTAAACTGAACACCCCGTCGTCGCTCTCAAAGGCAAATAAAACACTGGTGCTCGGCGGAAAATCTTTCCGCGCCTGATCTACTTCTGCCTTATACGGGTCGTCTTCGCTGAGAATCGAGTCAAAGCGTGACTCCAGCGTTGTAAAATTTACACCCCACGCAACAATTGAGCCGACCAATACCATCGCCAAGGTCAGCCAATAACGCTTCGACAACAAAAATTCAATCAGATTAGGCATAAGGTTTGAACTGGCCTGCTTATTATGAAAGTCAAAATGCATGCCAAGGTATGCTAGAGTCTCACCAGTTGCAATAAAACCCAAACACTATGAAAAAAACAACTGCTCTCCTAACCTTACTGATGCTCCAATCAAGCTTTGCAGTCGCAGACGCTGTTCGCCAAAGCGACTTTGCGCTGCTTGATCAAAACGGTAAATTCCATCAACTGAGTTATTTCGGCGATCAAAAAGCCGTAGTCATCGCCGTTCAGGCAAACGGCGATAAGCTGGTGCGAACACATGCGCCGGCGCTGAATTTGCTGCAGGACCAATTTGCGGATCAAGGTGCTGTCTTTTTCATGCTCAACGCAACCGACAGCGACCGCAAAAGTGTCGCTGAAGAAGCTCAGGCACACGCCTATGGCATGCCGGTTTTAATGGATGAAGCGCAGTTAGTCGCGGAAACCTTCGATCTTGGGCGGGTCGGGGAAGTGCTGATTGTTGATCCAGCTCGTTTTACCGTCATACATCGCGGTGCGCTCGAAGACAGTTCTGCACTGGGCGACGCATTGAGCGCTATTGTATCCGGCACCGAGGTCGCGCAAACCGGATCATTGAGCTCCGGTGCACCGCTTATNTTCGCTGGACTGGCAAAGGATGAAGCTGCGCCTNTATCCTACGCAAAAGACATTGCCCCGATACTTGAGGAAAATTGTGTGCAATGTCATCACCAGGGCGGAATAGGTCCTTGGTCGATGANCGATCATGCGATGATTCGCGGCTGGTCGGCAATGATTCGCGAAGTGGTACTGACCCGACGCATGCCACCCGGGCAGATCGATCCGCATGTCGGCAAAGACATTGAAGATGCTGCGGGCTTGAGCCTGCGAGAAATGCAGCAGCTGGTGCACTGGATCGACGCGGGGGCGCCCTCCGACCTGCAATCTCCAGGTGATTCCGACCCTCTTACAGCTTTGACGTTCAACGATTCCAAATACACGTTGGGTGAACCAGACCTGACGTTCAAAGTCTCCGCACAAACCATTCCTGCAACCGGTATCATCGATTACCGCTATGTGCCCGTTGAACTGAATCTGGACCGCGATGTTTGGATTCGAGCGATGGAGTTTGTCCCCGGTGATCGGCAAGTCCTGCACCACGTGATCGCCTATGTCTCCAGCCCTGCTGACAAAAGTGTGCGCGGCAGAGAAACCGGTGCGGCACGAGGTGAAAGTCTCGGCGGGTTCGCCCCGGGCCGGCAACCGGACCAGTTCAGAGACAACAGCGGCCGCCTGCTCACCAAGGGTTCCAATTTGTTACTGCAAATGCACTACACCACCTCCGGCCGAGAAACTGTCGATGTGACCGAGGTTGGACTCTACCTGCATGATACGCCCCCAGATTACGTCATGTCCGGCGGAGTTGCCGGACAACGCCGCTTTTTAGTGCCTCCATACGCCAAAGAATACAAAATTGTGGGCGAGCAAAAAATCGAACGGGACGCGTACCTCTACGAGCTCACCCCCCACATGCATTTTCGGGGCAAATATATGAGCTATGTCGCCGAATATCCCGACGGAACTTCCGAGGTTTTATTGTCTGTGCCCAAGTATGATTTCAACTGGCAGTTCAATTACCCGCTTGCGCAACCGTTATTCTTACCCGCCGGCAGCCGCATACTAGCCAAAGGCGCGATGGACAATTCGGACCGTAATCCCGGCAATCCGGACCCTAGCAAACCCGTACATTTTGGCTTACAAACCAAGCATGAGATGTTTTTTGGCTTCACCACACTGCGCTACGTCGGTGATACCCCGCAAAGCGTGAGCCAAAACAGCCTAACGCCTGAAACGGCCAACACCGGGCAAGGGACCACGGGGGGGCAATAAGGCAGGCTAAAGCAAGGGGCCGAGCGCTGTCATGGTCGACGTCTATTTCGGCACTAACAGGAACCCTCGCCCCGCCGACGACGCCACGTACTTTGGTAAAAACTTTAGTTCCATGGGCCTATCTGATCTTCGTTTTGGCAAGGCGAAAGTCACGAACCTTCAGATTGAGGTGGCTACCCACCGCGAAATCCTCCTACCCTTAGACGGCCTTCAACAAACAGATCATCGAAAATCCATGCTGGGTAGCCAGGCCTGGTTCGATGGTCTGCACCAATTGATGTGCCGGTCGGGCCGCGACACATTGGTATTCATACACGGCTACAACACCTCGTTTAAAGAAGCACTTCAGGCAGCAGCAACGCTTGCTGACAAACTCCAGTCCGCCGGCGGCGGCCTAGGCGTCAACATGGTCTGTTTTTCCTGGCCGTCAGACGGGACCATGAGACCCTGGCTAGACTATGCAAACGACCGACGGGATGCGGCAGCGTCAGGCGCTGCGCTTGCGCGAGCCCTTTTGAAAACTGCCCATTTCTTAAGAAATTTACCCGGCAAGCAAGCCTGCCGCCAAAACATACACCTTATTGCTCACAGCATGGGCAATTATGTTTTACGCCACGCGCTACAAGAAATCCGAGGCCAATCTCAAGGCGATATGCCACGCTTATTCGACCAAATTTGTTTGATCGCTGCCGACGAGGACGACGACGCGTTTGAACATAACCATAAGCTGAAATTATTGCCTCAACTCGGGAGAAGGGTGAATCTCTACATCAACCGCAATGACCGCGCGATGACAATCAGCGATATGACCAAAGGCAATCCAGACCGATTAGGGGATGATGGGCCGCGTATGCCCTTTCAAGTGCCCGGCAAGGTCACTCAGATAGATTGCACCCCGGTTGCTCGCGGTGCCCTGGAACACAACTATTTTGTCGATGCCGCGCGCGTCACCGCTGATATCATTTACACGCTTGATGGTACCGACCCAGCCCTCATCCCAGGACGGACCTTTCTAGCGGACCGCAACCGTTTCATTCTCAATGACTGAACCACCGGCGTTACATTAACTCACAGTTCAACAATGGTTTTACCGAAGTTTACGCCCTCAAACAAATCACAAAACGCCTGGCCCACATTATCTATACCCTGCAGTCGGTGTTCATGGATCACCAGCCGACCCTCGGTGATCCAGGCAGCCATCGTTGCGCGCGTTTCTTCATAGCGCGCCAGATTAAGATGAGTCATAAAACCATGCATATGAGCGTGCTTGGTGGTGAGTTGAAATAGATTATTTGGCCCCGGCACCTGCTCCGTGCTGTTATAGGTGGCAACTGATCCACACAACAAAATATTCGCTTCCTCGTTAATATGCGCCAATACGGCCTGAAGCATCGGACCACCAACATTGTCAAAGTAGACATCAATGCCATCCGGACACGCCTGCGCGATAGCCTGGTCTAAATCAGCGCCAGATCGGTCAATCGCAGCGTCGTACCCTAACTCACGAATCAATCGGCCACATTTGTCTGGACCGTGACTGATACCCACCGTACGGGCACCGTATATTTTTGCAATTTGCCCTGCAATGCTACCGACAGCACCGGCAGCAGCGCTGACCAAGACGGTATCACCGGGCTGAATATTGCCGAAGTCAGTCAACCCAAAGTAAGCCGAGAGGCCTGTGTCCCCCAGGACCCCCAAGTAATAGTTGAGCGGATATCGCACATCTTTGATCGGCGAGATGAAATCACCCGCGTTGGTAACGGTGTATTCCTCCCAAGCAAATCTCGCCATCAGAATATCCCCTTTCGCGAAATCTGCGTGAGTCGACTGCAAAACTTCGCTGAGGGTCAAGCCCATCACCGGCTCGCCCAGCGGCATTGCCGGAAGCACATTATCGCCACTACCTTCGTCCATCCAATTGCGAAAACCGGCATCCAGAGAAATAAATCGGTTTTTACACAACAGTTGCCCGTCCTCAAGCTCAGGAACGGGACGGGTCTCTACTTTAAAATCACTGACTCGCGGGCGGCCTTGCGGCCGTTGGGCCAACACAACGCATCTATTTTCAATCATATCCCAACGTCCATCGTTTCTAGTTCGTTTTCCGTTTGGGTCTAAAGACCCTACGTTTGATCAGTAACCATAAATGACACCGGCTTCGGGACAGCTGGTCGCATCAGCTCAACGGATTAAATCCTGTCACAGCGCCGTGCCGCCATCGACAGGCAAATTTGCCCCGGTAATGCCACCTCCTTCTTCCGAAACCAGCAGCAGCGCTACTGATGCAACCTCAGCCACCGTGTTAAGCCTCTTTATGGCGGTTTCTTGCGCGTAACTGTCTTTGAAAGCATCATAGGTCATCCCCATAGATTCAGCTGCAGCTGGGCCCGTCTCCATCATCAAATCTGTCTCGATCCCGCCCGGGCTGATTGCGTTACAGGTAATGCCTTGCGCGCCATATTCAAAGGCTACCGCCTTGGTAAATCCATTAAGCGCATGTTTGAACGTAATATAGTGAGACACATTCGACTTGCTGGCTTGGCGACCTTCCACTGAAGAAATATTGATGATACGACCATATCCACGGGTTACCATATCGCCGAGCGCTATTCGCGATGCCCAGAAGGCCGAATGTAAAATCCACGCTGCGGCTTCCTGCCAAGCGCTGTCTGTCAACTGAGCCACTGGCGCAAAACCAGATGATCCACCGGCATTGTTCACCAAGATATCAACCCGCCCATAGTGATCAATGGCATGTTGCACCACTCGTTCGACGTCCGCTTGCACCTGGACATTACCCGCGACAAACTCGGCTCGGTCTCCCGCATTTATTTCAGCCAGCGCAATCGCCCCTTTCTCTGCACTGCGCCCGTTGATCACAACTTTGGCCCCAGCGGCTAAAAATGTCTCCGCAATGCCACGACCAATGCCACGCGACCCCCCAGTAATCACGGCCACCTGACCGGCCAGGCGGTCCGAATCAATCGCTGCCATGGTTTTCTCCTACTCTGCAATTCGTTAGACAAGTACCCCTGTAAGATAGGCCAAGGCACCCCAGCGCTGCAACCGCTTGTTCATTGAAAAGCGGGCAAGACCAGAACACGACCTAGAGCGGCGATTGGTCTACAATCCACCCGTCCATTGTATGCCAAGGTTAAGTTATGCTCACTCGCTGGGGTAAGACATTAAACACCGACACGCCATTGCCGGAGTATCCTCGTCCGCAAATGCGCAGAGACCAATGGATTAACTTAAACGGCTATTGGGACTACACCCTAACCACTCAACCGTCACCACAACCTGATCATTGGACCGGCCAAATTCTGGTGCCGTTTTGCATCGAGTCCCCTCTATCAGGCGTTGAGCAAACCATCACCCCACAAGAGCGAATCTGGTATCGACGTCGTTTCAATCTTGCCAGTATTGAAGAACGAACGCTGCTGCATTTTGGTGCTGTGGATTTTGAATGCATGCTGTGGGTAAACGGCGGCATCGCCGGCACCCATACAGGCGGCTTTGACGCGTTTACAATCGACATCAGCGAATACGTTCGCCAGGGCAGCAATGAATTAATCTTGGCCGTTACCGATCCCAGCAGCAGCGGCGACCAACCCAGAGGCAAACAACACCTCAACCCAAAAAATATCTGGTATCACGCGGTTAGCGGCATCTGGCAAACGGTTTGGGTTGAGCAAGTACCCACCACCGCCCACCTCGAGGAAATTTATATTGCTGCGTCAGCCACCTGCGACGCTATCGAATTCACCAGCTTTTTAGGCCGTCCCACTCGCAACCCAGAGCTTGCGCTGGCCATCACCATTACTCTGGGCGAGCAGATCGTGCAACGCTACACGGCCAGACCAGATCGCAAGGTAACCATCAAAATTCCACAACCGCAACGCTGGTCGCCCGACAACCCAGTGCTCTATGATATTGACATCACCTTGATGCGAATCAAAAACCCAATACCTGCGCCCAAGAACGATAATCTCCAAGATGCGTCTCTATTTCGCGCATTACCGCTCAGAGGAAACGAAGAAACGCAGCTTTATGAGAACGCCGATCTATCAGAGGGCACCATTATTGACCGCGTCAGCAGCTATTTTGCGCTTCGACACATTGATATCGATGCCACGCAGACCAACGGCATTCCCGCTGTCCGCCTCAACGGAGAACCGATTTTTCAACTAGGCACACTAGACCAAGGCTGGTGGCCCGATGGATTTCATACACCACCGGCAGACGAGGCGATGATTTACGAGATCGAGTTCCTCAAGGCAGCCGGGTTTAACTGCGTTCGCAAGCACATCAAAGTAGAACCCGCACGATACTACTACCATTGCGACCGACTGGGCCTATTGGTTTGGCAAGACGTGCCCAGCGGGTTTTTACCTGCGCAATTTGTTGGACCTAATGATGCCCAAGAGGGCGTTCGCAGCAGCCGCTCAAGCGAACAGTTCGGGTTAGAAATGCACCGGATGATCAATCGATTGCGCGTGCATCCCTGCATTATCGTTTGGGTATTACACAACGAGGGCTGGGGACAATTTGACAGCGCCCGATTAACCCAACATATACGCGATCTTGACCCGACCCGCCTAGTCAATGCCACCAGCGGATGGCTAGACGCGGGCGTCGGAGACTTTATCGATCGTCACGATTATGCAGCCACTCCGGTAGGGCCTGAAACGATGGACAACCGCGCACGAGTCATCGGTGAATATGGCGGCATCGGCTGGCCCATATCCGGACACCTATGGAATGCTGATATGCACAACTGGGGCTATCAAACCTTCCGGGATGAGGCAGACGCCCGGCAAGCCTATCAACAAGTCACTCAAGGCATTATGCGCGCCTTTGCATCACAGGGCCTGTCTGGCGCTATTTATACTCAAACAAGCGACGTGGAGGGAGAAGTTAACGGCCTATTGACCTATGACCGAGCGGTCGAGAAATTTCCCCGTAGTTGGTTGAAAGACCAGCACCAAGCACTTCTGCGAGAATCAACGGATCCTGAACAACCCGGCTAGCTAGGCGGCACCCAGGACTCTCCGTCGGTATAGGTCTTGCCTTCGGACAATACTAGGGCGATCACAAATCTCACTTTGACATCAAAATCCGCTGCAAGGCCCAGACATTCCTTGAAGGTCCAACGGTCCTTCTGGTCAATCCGTCGTCTCAGTTCTGCGTTCAATTTTTTACCCCTGCTTAACCCGTGTCGCCACTTTAAGGTTGACTAGATCTGGCTTAGCGCCGACATCACCGCGCCAAACCGGAAAAAATTCTGCTAACCAGACGTGACACCTCGTCGGTTGCTGGCTTACCATCAGCCATCGTCTGTCTAAACTTTACGTGAAATTATGACTACAAGCCGCTTCACTATTCTGCTCATTCTTGCCATGCTGACTGCTCCGCCTCTTTTCGCGGACGTCCCGCGAACTGCATCAGGCAAACCTGATTTGTCCGGCGTATATGATACCGGCACCCTAACCCCAACCCAAAGGCCTGAATGGCTCGGCGAAATTGAATCGCTCTACCCCTGGGTTGCACGCAGCCTAAATTGGGCACTGGGCATCGCCGCAGATTGGGCGATCGGCAATGACAGCGACCCAGATCGTGAAGCACCTCCCGCTGGTGGAGACGGCAACAACACCGCCGGCGCCGGCGGTGTTGGCGGCTACAACCTGTTTTGGGTCGACCCCGGCAGCGCTTTGGGCTCGGTTCGCGGTACCATACCAACGTCGATTATATATGCACCCAGCAATGGCCGTTACCCGCCGCAGCAAAAGGGGTTAAGCGAACGCATGGGCACCCGTTATCAAAGCTTTGGCCACGAAAATACCGGAACAGCCTCTTGGCTGGAACATGACGGGCCTGGGCCTTTTGACGGACCCGAGTCACTTGCACCCTCCGAGCGATGTCTCATTTCTTTTGCATCGGTTGTGCCGAACCTTCCAAGTCTCTACAACAACTATAAACGTATTATTCAAACAGACACGCATATCATGATACTTCAGGAAATGGTTCACGACGCCCGCATAATTCGCATGGATGATGCACATTCAAGCGAATCCAACCGCACTTGGCTCGGAGATTCGGTTGGACGTTGGGAGGGGGACACATTGGTCGTCGAAACCCGAAATTTCAAGCGTGTTAACAGCCTGCCGGGCGCAGATGAAAATCTACAGGTCACCGAACGTTTCACCTTAGAAAATGACGGTAACTTGTATTACGACTTTACCGTGAATGACCCAACCGCGTGGACGGGACCTTGGAGCGGCCGATATTTATGGCAATCCAAACCCAGCAGTAAAGTATACGAATATGCCTGCCACGAGGGTAACTATGCGATGGGAAACATTTTACGCGGGGCTCGGTTGCTGGAGCGCGAATGGCGCGACCAAGCCGCATTGCTGCAAGCCTCAACCGAGCGTTGAAGATGCAAATTTCCCGCTGCATTCAATGCATTGGGATCCCAAGAGCAAGCGGTTATAGCCGCCATCAGCCAGGCTCGGTGTGACTGCGCTCGCCCGATCTGCTGGGTATGGTGGCTCTTCACAACCTATTGATCGCCCCTGTGCGCTAATTCGTCGCGCACCCATCGTTTAGTCCAGAGATCTATGGCCACTGTAGCCCTTTTCCCCATCCCCAACGCTGTCGCCTTTCCGGGTACCATCTTTCCTTTACATGTATTTGAACCACGCTATCGCAAACTCGTCCAAGATTGTGTTGAAGAACAGAGAATGGTCGGTATCAGCCACGTCATCAAGGCCATCCACACACCCGCCGAACCGAAGACTTTAGAAAAAGCGCTAAGTTCAAACCAAACAACCTACAAACCGCGGCAGGTTTTCTGCGCGGGGCACTGCGAAATCATCGAAACCACATCCGACGGTCGAATCTTGACACACGTGCATATCGAACAACGCCTGACTCTCGAGCGCGAACTACAGTCCTTGCCTTATCGCATCGTTGACTGCGCGCCGTTGCTCGACGAGCCTGACGATCAAGACGCTGCAGCGAACCGCGAATTACAGCAGCAAATCAATACCGCACTCCAGAATCTGCTAACCAAGCAAAACCCGGATAACGCAAACCGGCTGAACACGCCCCAATGGCTAACACTCACCCCTGCCGAGTTCAGCTTCAAGATTTTTCAGCACATACAACTCGACGCTGACATCATGCAAGACATCCTAGAGATGCCAAGCGCCAACGCTCGCCTAAACCTCATCTGGCAGATCCTGAGCCAATAACCACCCCAATCGAATCATCACGAAGCGCTGGTGACTCCAGCGAAACTGCTAGAATTATTTCCCGCAATCGCGTTATCGTGATGCACGCAGGCTTATATTCATGATCGCATCGCGCCAAAACGCGTGCGCAACAAGAGCAAATCAGTAAGGGAAGGAAAACGATGCCCAATCAACGATCCGCAACAACTCGCTTAACCGCGGTTGCCATTGGTATTATTGGGCTTTTCATGCTGTTTCAAGGCGGCAGTCTGGCCTTCGCCGGAGGCACGCTTTATTTTGCATGCGCCGGCGCACTGATGAGCGCCAGCGCCTGCCAGCTGTGGCGCCTGAAACCCAGCGGATTTTTTATCTTCGCGGGCCTGTTGCTACTCACGCTGGCTTGGGCTGTATATGAAGCGGGTCTTGAATTTTGGATGATCAGCGCGCGCATTTGGATGGTTGCGTTCTTAGCCCTTTGGCTATGTATTCCGGTTATCAGACGACAAATATGGCGAGGCCATGCGCCCCCACTGTTCTCGATGCGCACGGTTCAAATATGCGCCTTCGCGAGCCTCGTGGTATTCGGCACAACCGCGATTAATGCGTTCATCGCAGATACCAGCATCGCCCCAACTGTGACCTACGGACCGTCACAAAACTCCTCCGACTGGGAGGCTTACGGCGGCAGCAATGCCGGGACACGATATGCGCCGCACACGCAGATAAACCCGCAAACCGTCAACCAGCTTGAGCCCGTCTGGCAAGCAGAGACCGGGCAAGTCGGTCGCTTTAGCGCAACACCTATTCAAATCGGGGACGGCATTTACTTGTGTACCGCACAAAACATCATGATTGCGCTGGACGCAGATACCGGTGCGCAGCGCTGGAGATTTGACCCTCAGAACGATACGTCTCCATTTGGGATCTTGGGCAACTGCAGGGGCGTCACTTACTATCATATTCCCGAACGCAACAAACAAGAGCAGTGTGCCGAGCGAATTTTTACCGCGACTACCGATGCCCGTATGATCGCCGTCGACAAACAAACCGGCGAACCCTGCTCTGAATTTGGCGGTAATGGCGAAATTTCATTGCTTGCAGGTATGGGCGAAGTCAAACCCTATTACTATTTTGTGACCTCACCGCCCACCGTTGCTAGCGGTGCCTTGGTAGTCGGGGGCTGGGTGATGGACAATCAAGAAACCGAAGAACCTTCCGGCGTTGTCAGGGGCTACGACCCGGTAAGCGGTGAACTTTTATGGGCCTGGGACATTGGGCGCGAAGGCATACAAACGACACTCCCCCCGCAAGGCAGTTTCTACACCAGAGGAACGCCCAACGTCTGGAGCCTAACCTCGGCGGACGACGAGCTCGGCCTCGTCTATGTGCCGACAGGCAACGCCACGCCTGATTACTTTGGTGGTCATCGCACCCCAGTGATGGATAAATATGCCAGCTCTATTGTCGCCATCGACGCAAAAACAGGCCTGACACGTTGGCATTTCCAAACCACACATCACGATATTTGGGATTATGATGTGCCTTCACAACCGACACTGATCGACTTGACCTTGGCAGGCAAACGTCACAAAGCCGTCATTGTGCCCACTAAACGAGGTGAAGTTTTTGTGTTGGATCGGGCAACCGGAGAACTGCTGACGCCCGTAACCGAGCGGGCCGTCCCCCAAACCGATGTACCCGGGGAGCGAACCAGCGCCTCACAGCCGTTTTCAACCGGTATGCCTTCGTTTGCTCACCCCCTTATTCGCGAGCAAGACATGTTTGGTCTCACCCCCTTTGACCATATCGCCTGCAGGAAGCGTTTTCTTGAGCTGCGCTACGAAGGTCCTATGACGCCGCCGTCCACGCGCGGGACGCTACTTTATCCGGGCCCTGCTGGCGGCATGAACTGGGGCAGTGTCGCGGTAGATGAGGCGCGTCAACTTATGGTCGTGAATAACATGCATCTCCCTTTTACCGTCCAGTTGATTCCACGGGAAGCCGACCTAATAAACTCTAACGAGGGCCAGAATCGAGGTTATGGTATCGGCGGCGCGCAGCGCGGTACCCCCTTTGCGGCCAGCGTACAGCTGTTCGCATCTCCGCTATCGCTGCCTTGCCTAGAACCGCCGTACGGGGAAATTGCGGTGGTCGATCTCACCACGCAGCAAATTGTTTGGCGGCGCGGCATGGGCTTTTTGGAGTTAGGCTTTCCGTTTTCCGCGGGATCGATAATTACCGCGGGCGGGTTGATTTTCAACGCGGGCGTTATGGGCGGCCAACTGAGCGCCATTGACACCAATAGCGGCGAGATACTCTGGCAAGACCAACTACGCAGCGGGTCGGACGCCACCCCAATGAGCTACGTTAGCCCCAAAACAGGCAAACAATATATTCTGGTAACGGTTCCCGGAGCTGGAAGACCCGCGGCAACCTCCGCGCATAGCGAGAGCGAGACGAATATTGAATCCAAGACGCCGACCGGCGGGCGGATCATCGCCTATGCTCTGGCAGGATCTTCATCTCAGGATAACCCACCCTAGTGCGCAAAAAAGTTTAGACGAGCTCGATCAATCTGTTTATCGTCTGACTTGAACAATCAGAACCACATCTTCAGGGGGACAACATGGATATTATTGATAGCTTCAGGCTCGACGGCCAAGTCGCAGTAGTAACAGGTGGCGGCCGCGGTATCGGCGAAGGCATCGCATTAGGACTTGCAGAAGCGGGTGCCGACGTGGTGCTGGCGGCACGGCGAACACAAGAAATCGAAGCCGTCGCTGAAAAAGTGCGTCAACTGGGTCGACGTGCGCTGGCCATTACAACCGACATGATGGACATCAACGCCGTGCAACATTTAGCACAGCAAACATTTAAAGAAATGGGGGCCTTGAATTGCTGGGTCAGCAACGCAGGTGGCGCAGACGACCGGGTGCCGCGCACGTTTCTAGAAATGCCTGAACGACAATGGGACTTTCAAATGAACCTCAATCTAAAAGCGGTTTGGACTGGCGCTCAGGCCGCAGGCAAAATCATGAAGGACAATGGCGGCGGCACCATTATCAACATATCTTCGCAAGCCGCGAATCGCGCATCACCCAACAACGGTCCCTACGCAGTGGCTAAAAGCGGTGTTAATAACCTCACTCAAACCCTTGCTGCGGAAATGGCCCATTTAGGTATTCGCGTCAACGCCGTCTCACCGGGTCCAATACCCACTGAAGTTTTTCTCGAATTCACAAAAATGTCGGAAGCGGACATTCCAAAAATGGGGGAATTATTTGGCGTTCCCTTAGGCAGAGTAGGCACACCTGAGGACATTGCGCCCGCCGTGGTTTACTTGGCTTCATCCGCGTCGAGTTGGATGACAGGGCAAGATATCGTCATTAACGGGGGGCTTTAGGCACCCCATTGGATCGGGACATCACCGCGTGATGTCCCGATTGATTCGCAAGTAACGCCTCAATCCCATTTTTTAGCGCTTGCCGCGATCTTCCTACCTGATTCAGGCAAGTCGGTGCTGTTATGGCGGGCCGTAGGTTGCGAACCAACCAACCGCTGCGATTAAGCGCGCGCCAAACCCGCCGTCAGCACCGTACCATCGGCTTTGGTTACATCAACTTCCATGCCTTGAGGGCCGACGGCGCGATAGCAAAGTTGCGGAATCGAAGCACCGGCAGAGGCCGTAAAGGTCACGCTTCGCTCACCTAAAGACTTCAGCTGCATATTCTGTTCGAGTACCAACTGCAATTCGGAAGTGAACTGCCTCAAGTGCAACTCAACAGAGGCCTCTACTTGGCGAATGAGAATCAACTCGATGAGCAGCGTAGTTGCTTCGTTTGTCAACCTGACCATCGTCGACATGGTCCCCCCACTCGGCTTACTCCATGCCTCTTCGACAAATTGAGGACCAAATGCTCCTGACCATTTCCCGACCATCCAATGTAGGTCGGATAACTTCGCGGGTATTACGCTTTCAGATGATTTCATGAGCGTGATCCTAACACGTCGCCAGAAGCACCCACAACTTCAGCGAAACATGCCCCAGACCCTAATCCCAAAGGCTCATCAGCTCACTTCAGCCGGGCGTTGCGCGTTACATTTCTTTACGCGCTTGAAAGTTGACCCTGTGCAATTTTTTAGTTAGCGTTCCTGACGAGCACAAATCAAGCGGTAATTCGTGCATAAGGGAAAATTATAATAACTGGAGAGAAGTTTGATGCGACATATCATTTTCACGAAAGTGGCAATGTTTGGCCTGGGTGCAGCGTTGACACTACCTTACTCAATCACTTTCGCTCAAGAGCAAGTCATTGAAGAAATTATAGTCACCGCACGCCAGCAGGCAGAAACGCTGCAGGACGTGCCGGTCACCATTGCTGCGTTTACCGAAGCAGACCTAGACCGTTACAACATTACCAATCTAGTCGACGCCGCCAAAATGGTACCTAACATGGTAATCGCACATGGCGGATCAGGAAACGGCTCTTCCCTGAGGTTACGCGGCATCGGATCAAGCTCCATTTCAGCTGCCTTTGACCACTCGGTTGCGATTAATATCGATGGCGTCGTCGTAAACCGCGGTCGTTTTATTCACAACTCATATATGGATATGGGCCAGTTAGAAGTTCTCAAAGGACCACAATCCCTGTACTTCGGTAAGTCAGCAACCGCTGGCGTTGTTTCTATTACCACCAACGATCCAGGTGACGAATTTGAACTGCAACTCAGCGGTGGCATGGAAGCTGAACTAGACGGCACATTCGCTGAGGCCGTTATCTCTGGGCCAATCACTGACACACTCGGCGCACGCTTGGCAGTAGGTTACACAGAAAACAACGAAATGTTCAGAAACTACTCCTACGCTAATGACCCAAATACCGCGATTAATGGAACCAAGAAATGGCTTGGAGACGAATCATTGAATGCACGTCTGACCGTCGTTTGGGAGCCTACCGACAACTTCAAAGCCAAACTTAAGTATAACTACTCTGAATATGACAATGATGGCGGAACCATGTGGAGCGAAGAAATTTGCCCCGAAGGTGCGCATCAACCCACCGGCATTCCTTCTGCAGCGGCAGTATTCCGAAGTTTCCAAGGCGTTGACGACTGCAAATTGAATGGCAATACGTCGCGGATTAACTTAAACCCTAACCTCAGAGCCGGACTACCGCAAGGTTTTGACGACGGTGTTCAAGGACTTGAGCAGGAAACCGACTTTTTATCCCTGCGAATGGACTGGGACATCAATGAAAACTACACCGTCACCGCCGTCACCGGGTTGGTCGAGCTTTCTCACTGGGAACTTGACGACTACAGCTACGGCCCCGGCGTTTTCGGTGGATTACACAACAATGAATACGATAGTTTCTCTCAGGAATTGCGCTTAGCCAGTAATCTTGAGGACAGCCCCGTCAATTTCCAGTTGGGTTTGTTCTATCAAGAAATTGAACAAAAATTTGACGCCTATCAATACGCGTTCAACTTGCCTGTTATTCCTTATTTCTTTGGTGACCTACTGGCCGGGGGTTCTTACTCCGACTACGTTGACAGCGTCGCCGCCGGCACCGGTGCCCCGATTGTTGCACCTGTCGACCCGGCAAGCGGCCTTGTCGGCCCAGATCCGTTCACCGGAAATGAATTTGACTACCAAAAAACCCACTTTCTGGATACCGATGTATTTTCAGCATTTCTAGCGGTCTACTGGGACATCAATGAGCGAACTGAACTGACCATCGGTGCGCGCTATACCGAGGAAGAAAAAGAGGGTTATATCCTGATCCCCTATCTCCATACCGGTGCGGCCCTATTTGGTTTCGGTGCCCCGTCTTTAATAGAAGGCCTTGAATTTGAAGACGACAATACGTCGCCCGAAGTGGCCATCAACTATTATATCAACGATGACATCAGCGTTTTTGCTTCCTATAAAGAAGGCTTTAAATCTGGTGGCATCGACAACAGCGCCCTGCCTACCGCTGCTTTGAACCCGGCTGTCAACGGCGGTGACTTCAGCTTTCTTGTTTATGAATCTGAGGAATCTGATGGTTTTGAAGTTGGCATGAAAGCCAACCTGCTCGACGGCGCTATGCGACTCAATGCAACTGCATTCTCTTATGAATATAAAGACCTACAGGTGCAATTGTTCGATTCGACCACTATCCAGTTTCAAACATTCAACGCTTCCGCTTTGGAAACAGAAGGCTTGGAATTCGATATGACCTACCAGACGCCAATCGAAGGTCTTAGCCTGCGCAGCGCATGGGCATGGACAGATACCACGTACTCTGAAGATTTTGTAAACGCAACGGGTGAAAACCTGAAAGGTGAAGACGGTGCCGGCAGCCCCGAAATCGCAGGATTTGTAGGGTTCACCTACGATACCGCGATGACTGCAAGTGGCTGGCGACTGTCGCTATCGGCTGATGCGCGTTATTCAGATGACTACTCCTTCACCGCTACGCTAGATCCGTTCGTGCAAGATTCTTACTGGCTTGTTGATGCTGCAATCAGCGTGTACTCGGAAGACGGCAGACACGAATTCAGCCTCATTGGCCGCAATATCACTGATGAGATATATGCGATCGGCGCTGGAGCAATTCCTGGCCGCATCCCAACGGACGCAAGCTCGGCCAACAATTTGGATCAGGCAGCAACCACTCAACTAGGGCGCACCATGAGCCTGCAATATCGCTTCACGCTATAGCAGCCAACCGCGCTGTCGCACAAAGGGCTACCGCTAACCGGTAGCCCTTTTTTTATGGCCGAACCGCAGCAGTCACAGTAGTCGCTAACGGCGACTTAATCTTGCACTGCGACGCTCGAGTCGCGCGCGCAGTCGGGCATGGCGCTGCGGCGTCAGCGGGTAGTTCCAAATCAGCTTCAACGCAAGTCCGTAGAACACGACGGGGCCGAGACAATAAACCATACGCAATGCATACACCCCCAAATCGGTACTGGCAGCCGTGCCTCCGCTGGGGTCAAAACCTAACAACCCAACGATGTTCAGCGATACACCGGTGCCAAAAGCGATGGCCAGTTTTTCAGTAAATCCGAGAAAAGCAAAGTAAGTCCCCGCTCTGCGGCCGCCACTGCGCGCCGCATCAACATCAACCACGTCGGCCAGCATTGCGATGGGCAAAAACTGCAGACCACCAAAGCAAAACCCCTTCACCACAAACAACAAGAAAAATGGCAGGTAATCACCCTGCTCTAAAAACAAGTTGGCCGTACTGACACATGCCACAGTCACCAACGTCCACATAAACGCCTTGTGTTTTCCTACTTTTCGACCCAGCCAAAGCCAGAAAGGAATCGCTCCTAAACCAGCAATAAAATAAAAAAAGTAGGCGGCCCCTATTGTGGGAACACCGACAATGTCTCGAATAAAAAAAAGCGACACCGCATTGCGAAATGATTCACCAAAATGAACCAACAAAACAATAATCAATACCCGCAACATCGGGCCATTTTTAAGAACCAGTTTTAAACCGTCACGAAAAGACGGTCTCGATTCCGTAATGTCAGCAGCCGGTTCTTTCACAAACCACAACACAATCGCCACGCACAAAGGCAGAATCATGATAATTGTCCATGCCAAACCTGCGAGAACCGGGCCTGTTAGAGTCGCTCGGTCGACAATTGTTTTTTCTCTAAAATCACCCGAAAACGCACCCATAGCATCACGCCATAGCGTCGAGAATACTTGACCGACTCCAGAGCCACCATCGGCACGAATTTCGATAATCATCGGCACAGCGGCCGCCAGCATAAGCCCTACCAGCACATAAATTTCCCGTGCGGCCGTCACGCGGCTGCGCTGATGATAATCCGTTGATAGCTCTGCACCCCATGCACGATGAGGCAAACCAATCATTGTACTGCCAATAAAAAAGACACTGAGCCAAAGCAAAAAATAACCCAGACCAACACCCGCATCGGGAATGAACAACTTGTAGACACCCAGCATCATGAATGGGGCACCGATCAACAGCCAAGGACGGCGACGTCCCATTGGTGTGCGCCAGCGATCAGAAAGTTCTCCCATGATTGGATCGGTAAAAACATCCGACAATCTGGCGAGCATCAAAATTGTTCCAACGGTGGCCAAACTTAGGCCTAACCCCCCTGAATAATGAGCCGGTATCCAGATAGACAACGGATATCCGATCACCGCCAATGGCAGCCCTATCGAGCCGTGAGCATAAATAATTTTCTTTGACAACTGATCGGTCACTAACGATTCCCCTACAAACGTTCAACACAGCTTACTCGATTGTTGGCTCAAACCAGAAGGTCACTGATTAAAATTACACCGACGAAACTCCAAAAGTATGGATGACCTGACAAATTTTTGGCTGTAACTTAGGGCATCTAAAAATGTAAAGGCAATGGGGTGGGTATGAGTAAATCGAGCCATGGGCTGCTGAAGGTCAACGGCACAGCGGCGCCAAAATTTACGTCCGTGCGCAATCTCTTCGAACGCAACATGAATACCGCTGCAGAAAAAAATGCGCAGCTGTGTGTTTATATCGGGCAGGAAAAGGTGATCGATTTATGGACAAGCGGACCCGATCAGGATTTTGGTCCAGATACCTTGGTTAATATTTTCAGTAGCGGGAAAAGTCTTGAGTCGATTGCAATAGCCGCTTTATTTGGTCAAGGGCTTATCCAATATGATCAACCGATAGCCACCTACTGGCCAGAATTTTCGCAAAATGGCAAAGCTGACCTCACCGTGGCGCAGTTAATGCGCCATGAGGCGGGACTGGTCGCTTTTGATGTATCTATCAAACCACAAGACTTACTACGACAAAGCATTAAAGATAATCGTGTCGGTGAAATTATTGAGCGACAGACCCCTCGATACCCCTCCGGCGTGGCCGGTCAACGCGAATATCATGCGGTTACTCGCGGCTGGATCGTTAATGAACTCTTTCGGCGCCTAGATCCGAGCAACCGCACAATCGGTGAATATGTATCTCAAGCGCTTAACGGCCCGCTACAAGCGGATGCGGTTATTGGCGTAGAGCAGCCACAATTGGATTCAGTGAACCCAGTATTCCCGCTCAATGTTGGATTTCACCTGCGCCAAACCTGCCGACCCGCATTTTTAGGCCGACCTGTGCAACATAATTTTTTCCAACTAGCGGGAAACCTTGTAGGAATTTTACCCAATTTCCGTCGCGGCACAGCCCGGGGTGCCCCATCTCCCATTAAAGGCTTAACGCTTGATTTGTTTAACGACCCTAGTTTGGTCATGGGTGAGACACCCTCCGCCAACACACACGCATCCGCACGGGGCATGGCTAAAATCGCCGCGACTCTGGCAAATGGCGGACAATGGCAAGGGGTCGAGATCTTGAGTCCATCAGCATGGCAGGCACTGCATGCCAATCCGAAAGACGCAGCGATGGGTTTTAAGACCACCTTCACACAGGGGGGAATCGCAAAATTTTCGACACCAACCAACGGGAGCTCTCGACTCGAGCGAGCGCTTAACCAAGGCCGAGAGGGCTTTTACGGATGGATGGGGCTGGGAGGCTCTATTTTTCAATGGCACCCAGAAAAACAAATCGGTTTTTCTTTTGTGCCTACCTCACTACACGTGCTCGACTTGGTAAATGAGCGCGCCAAGACCTACCAAAAGGAAGTGTTAAACTGCCTCGACGCCACGCATTAGCAGCGTCGACTATCTCCAGCGACGCCACATCCTTGCGCAATCGTGACTACGCTTGCGCAAGAATCGAATTTAGCGTTTCGCTTGGCCGCATCGCTGCGTCTGCTTTTGACGCGTCCGGATGATAGTAGCCGCCAATGTCCACCGGCTGGCCTTGGATCTCGGTCAACTCCTTGATGATCTTGTCATGGTGATCATTAAGCGCCTTGGCCAACGGCCCAAAACGAGCTTTGAGTTCCAAATCGTTATCTTGCCCAGCTAGGGCTTCCGCCCAATACATCGCGAGATAGTAATGACTTGCCCGGTTATCGGGTTCACCGGTTTTACGCGAGGGTGATTTATTGTTTTCCAGCAATTTCTCTGTTGCTTCATCTAGCGCCTTGGCCAGAACACTGGCGCTGTTGTTGCCGTTCTTCTCAGCCAAATCCTCTAAAGACACAGTCAGTGCAAGAAACTCTCCCAGAGAATCCCAGCGCAAATGATTTTCCGCTTCAAACTGTTGCACATGCTTAGGTGCAGAACCACCCGCGCCTGTCTCGTACAATCCTCCACCATTCATCAAGGGAACAATCGAGTACATTTTTGCACTGGTGCCAACTTCTAAAATTGGAAATAGGTCCGTCAGATAATCGCGCAACACATTCCCAGTCGCCGCGATAGTGTCTTCACTATGACGCAGACGCTCTAAGGTGTGCCGAACTGCTAAATCAGTCGACATGATCCGAATGTCTAAACCGTTGGTGTCGTGCTCTTTAAGAAAACGTTCTACTTTGCCGATCAACTGTGCATCGTGAGCTCGGTACTTATCTAGCCAAAACACAACCGGAATCCGCGACTGACGACTGCGATTAACCGCTAATTTAACCCAATCTTCAATTGCCGCATCTTTGGTCTGGCACATCCGCCAGATGTCACCTTTCTCAACCCCTTTATGCTCGAATATGATTTGCCCCGCTTCGTCAACGACACGTACGGTGCCCGTTTCAGGCAACTCGAAGGTTTTATCATGTGAGCCATATTCCTCTGCTTTTTGCGCCATCAAACCCACGTTCTGCACTGTACCCATCGTTGTCGGATCGAACGCATCATGATGTTTACAAAAATTGATGACCTCTTGATAGAGCGTAGCATAGCTATTGTCCGGGATAATTGCCTTGGTCGCCCGGAGATTGCCGTCAGCCGACCACATTTCACCACTGCTGCGAATCATAGCCGGCATCGACGCGTCAACGATCACATCGCTGGGTACGTGCAGGTTAGTGATCCCGCGGTCAGAATCCACCATCGCAAGGCCAGGGCGATGCTCATGACATGCGCGCAGATCAGCTTCAATCTCATTACGAAGCGAAAACGAGAGAGTGCGTACTTTTTCATAGATCGTCGCCAATCCTAGGTTGGCGTTAATACCCAACTCCGCGAACGTCTCTGCGTGTTTATCAAATGCTTGCTGGTAGTAAACCTGAACCGCATGTCCAAAGATGATGGGATCAGAAATTTTCATCATCGTCGCTTTCAAATGCAGCGAGGCTAACAATCCAGCTCGCCGGGCTCCCTCAAATTCTTCATCTAAAAATGTACGCAATGCAGCGACGCTCATGAAGCTGGCATCCACTACTTCACCGGCCAAGACCGGGACCGCAGATTTCAGAACCGTCACAGTCCCTCCGTTTTGCACCAACTCTATACGCAGCTGACCCGCTTTTTTAATTACAGCCGACTTCTCACTATGGTAAAAATCACCCGAGCGCATATGAGCGACGTGAGTGCTGGAAGACTGACTCCACTTACCCATGGAGTGAGGATATTTTTTTGCAAAATTCTTCACCGACTGGGGCGCTCGACGATCAGAATTGCCTTCACGCAATACAGGGTTAACCGAACTACCCAGCACTTTGGCATAGCTATTGCGAATGGCCTTTTCCTCATCCGTGCGCGCCTCGGCAGGATAATCCGGCACGGCATACCCCTGTCCTTGAAGTTCTGCAATGGCTTCCATCAGCTGCGGCACTGATGCACTGATATTCGGAAGTTTGATGATATTTGCGCCGGGGTCCATTGTCAGTTGGCCAAGTTCAGCTAATGCATCGGGGACACGCTGATCCGCATTGAGATGATCTGGAAAGCTAGCAAGTATGCGAGCGGCAAGGGAAATATCTGCCAGTTCAACTTCCACTCCAGCCGCCTCAGTAAACGTTCGGACAAATGGAAGAAAAGAATGGGTCGCCAGTGACGGGGCTTCATCGGTATAGGTATAAACAATCTTGGTTTTATTCAAGGCCTGATTCCAGCAAGTTGATTAAATGTCTTCTTGATTCAACAACTCAGCCGGTTGATCGTACGCTGGGCCGCAGATTACGGCTGTGAGGCAGGACCTTACCGGGAGCCTGAAGACTGTGGCGCGGGAGTATACCTCAATTTGGAAACAAAAAGGCACGCAGCAAAGCAGGTTCAAGCACGCATAATGCAAGGCGCAGAACACCTTGCATTACACTTCGCCAACCCGGCCAGATTGGTTTCGCGACCTACCTCGGCAGCGCCGAGCCAGATATCCGCCAGTCTTTTGACCTACCTGTAGCCTGCACCTACTCATTGCAGATTGCGTCAAACTATACAGGACGCTCGTTTACGCAGGTGACGCAAGCACAGACACACCGTACTTACGCGGCATACTTTTACATTCAACCGATCAACTGCTAACCATCCGACTTGGATACGAATTTTTCCGCAAATTCACTCAGACGATCCATGCCGCCTGGCCCTGCGAAGAAAAACGCGGGCACCATGACTCGATCAACACCTAAATTTGCCATTTGTTCCAATCCAGCGGCGGGATCAGCAAACTGCGCGCCAAACATGGCGTTAATTTCTAATTGTGCTGGATCACGTCCAGCGTCTTCAGTGGCCTGTTTGACCTTTTGAATGAGCTGACCCAAACGTTCAGCGTCACCCTCACCAGGGAAATACCCGTCAGCAATATTAGCAGCCCGCCTGATCGCCGCGGGAGAATCGCCCCCAACAATCACGGGGATATTGCCGTTGACCGGTCGCGGGCTGCAGGTTACCGGATCAAAATCTACAAATTCACCGTGGTACTCTGCGTGCGGCCCAGACCACAGCGCTCGCATTGCCGCAATATATTCATCATTGCGCGCCCCCCGGCGCTCCCAAGGGATACCCAGCGCATCAAATTCTTCTTTCATCCAGCCCACACCAAGGCCCAGCTCTACCCGTCCGCCGGAGAGACGATCCAGGGTCGCCAGCTCTTTTGCTAGAATAAGCGGATTACGTTGCGGCACGATCAAAATGCAGGTGCCCAGTTTCAAAGTCGGTGCAGCGGCCGCTGCAAATGCGAGCCAAACAAGCGGATCGGGGATGGGCGTTTCAGGCTCTGCAGGTATTTTACCATCCGGGGTATAGGGGTATTTGGAATCAATAGCGTCTGGCATGATGACATGCTCTCCGCCCCAGATTGACTCAAAGCCGCCTGCCTCTGCTCGACGACAAATCTCTAAACTGTCGTCGTGTCCAATGGCAATACTACTTGCAAAAGCTAAACCTACTTTCATCCCACTCTCCTTTGTTGTCTTGGTTTACCTTATATTACACGAGTCAACCGAGGCTTTTGACAAACTCTGGTTAAGATTTATGCGGCAACAAACCCGCTAATAATCTGGGCCTGCGCGCAAAACCGATCGCTGCGGCTACCCGCAGGGCCGACTCCAAAGGATAAGGCAATGTATGAATACCCCCGTGCAAACGCACCAAACCGGGCGTCGGCAACCTCGGGTGCAGCCAATCGTGCACAGTGAGTAACCCATTTAGCGCGCGCGATTGAGAGGGTGTCAGCGTTTCAACGCCCATCGCCGCTGCCCCACCAAAGGCCGCGGCAAAAACAGGATGATCCAGTGACCGCGTACGTGTAATGGCTGCGGTATTAGCACTGACACGCAGCGGTGTCGGGTGTTCTGCAGCGGTTTGTCCCTGCTCTGCCCATTGCTGCGCTTGTAAGACTTTTCCCAAATATTGAGCAAGCTGATAGCTGCCCCCTTGAATGGAGACCACACTCCTAATCACGCCAAGGTCAGCTTCACGCACCGCACCACCATTTGCGCCAAGCAGTCCCAATCGGTCACACCATGTCTCCCAACCTGCCCGCGAACCCAGACGCCCTTGCATGGCGGCCAGATCTCGCTCGTTCAAGGCCGTTGGTGTCGTCGGTGAAACCAATAACGTGACGCTACCCAACAGCGCCGATGGCATCGCCTCAACCACCGCGTTCATGCTCGCCGTTAAACGCACTTCGCGGGCTTGCCCGGGCGCATATGCGTAGAGGCCGAGATCGATAGGCGCACCATCTGCAAAATCAATCAGCGTCGCCAGCACAGCCTGCGGCTGCGTCAGCAAATCCACCGGCGTCGAGGACCAAGACAAGCGCCCCGCCAGAGCAGGCAAATCAAACCACTCCTTTGGTGGCGGGCGGGTATCCAGCCAAAGCACATGCGCACCAGCCTCTAGCCAAAGTCGCGTGGGTGCCATCTCCGCCCCTGCGCCAAGCACAGCAATTTTACGTCCGCCTAGATTGAGACGGCCCTGCTGATCAAATCCGTTGTTGCACAACCACTTCAGTGAGTCCATCGCGGCATGGGTGATGACGTTTCTGGCCAACAATAACTCACTTAATTCGGCAAGATTAGATGCTTCCCATTGCCTTCCTTGATACGCCAGATCCGGAACCCATCCGGACTCTCCCGGAAAACTGTGGCTCAGCAAGCGCAGCGGCGGAGCGGTCAGCATCATCGCTTCGGACAAAGTCACTTCGCTAGAATCCACCCGCCAAGCCACCTGTGCTTGAAATTGAGTGATCAATCGTCGGGCGATATCAGCCCTATCTGGGCTGGCCAAACGCAATGCCTCAAAACTCGACAATATCTGAGGGTAATGACGGCGAAATTTAGGCAAGTCGTCGGTCAAAGTCAGCGCACCAAAAGCGCAGGGATAACACGCTGTCGCGTCCATCAGTGATTGATGCAAAACCGACAAGGCACTTTTACGATTGGCTAAAACCACCTGACCTGAAGAAAGACGATCCCACATAGGCTATGGCCTGCTGATATGTCGTCCACTAGACTAACATTGTCAGTGATCTGCAGTTTATTTTTCTCCTAAAAGGCCATCATCACAGCGTGGCGTTTGCGATACACTGATTTTTTGATTGGAGGGGTCACCCGTGAAAATAGGCGTTTTCAGTACATTTATGTCACCGATATGCTCACCATCGGTCATTAAAAGCATTGCGATAGCAGTTGAAGAAGCTGGCTTAGATTCATTGTGGATGGGCGAACACGTGGTCTTATTTGACAGCATGGAATTTGGATATCCCGCTTCGCGAGATGGCAAAATTCCAGTGCCAGAGGGCGGTGGCATGCTGGATACGGTTGCCACTTTTGGTTTTTTGGCAAATGCGACAACGCGCCTGCGACTGGGCACGGGCATTACCCTTATATCGCAGCGTCATCCGCTGTACACAGCCAAAGAGTTCGCCTGCCTGGATTGGCTTTCGGAAGGCCGGATCGATTTCGGCGTCGGGGTGGGCTGGTGCAAAGAGGAAGTCATCTCTTCAGGATTCAGCTGGCCTGACCGAGGCGCACGCGCAGATGAATTCTTAGACGTCGTTAATCGCCTGTGGACGCAAGAGTTGACCACTTTTTCAGGTGATCATTTTTCGCTGCCATATCCCTGCCGTCTCGACCCCAAACCCGTGCAAAAGAACTTACCTATTTTGGTGGGTGGACACAGCGCGCCGGCTTTGCGCAGAGCCGCAACCTATGGCAGCGGCTGGTACGGGTTTGCGGTCACACCAAAACAGACCGCCAAATTACTCGAGCAACTCGATCTGGCGCTTGCTGCCGCGGGTCGGCAGCGTAAAGATTTTGAAATTATTATTACCCCTCTGAGCGAAACACAAGCCGACCTGGAGGCATTTGCAGAATTGGGGGTAGACCGGCTGGTATTACATCTGGGTTCACAGCGACCGGAACGTCTAGAAAAACGATTGGCAGAGCTGCGCTTACGCGTTCATGAAAGCGCGTAATTTTCGCCAAAGGGCACTCAGCGCCACCGGGCAACCCAATTACCGAGCGCACCAAATCGGCGAAGAATAAGCCCGATCTACAGGTCCAACACCGGCTGTTTGACTGCGGACCCTCATGCCATTGGATGAATTACCATGATGTGTCTTGGCCAAGACCTCATCGCCGGTGACCGACTCATAACGTGCGTATGCACCCTAGGCCAGCAGAAAAAACCGGCCGCTGAACCAGCCGTTCTTGTGCCTGATAAGCATATGCTCAACAACCGTTGGCATCATCAACGCGCGCATCTAAAAGGTGAAACTGCAAATAGCCACCGCATCTAACATCCAAAAAAGATGAAAAAAGCTAAAATGTTTACTCGTTAAAACGGCTATCGCGGGCCGGGTTGGATATACTCTCGCGCCAAACATCAAACGTCATTCGATATGAGCATCAAACTCATCGCCCTCGACATCGACGGCACATTAATGCCACCCGGTGCTGACTACAACGCTGTACCGAATCCGAGCATGACCGAAGTCATCCGTGATCTGATGCTCGCGGGTATATCCGTCGTGCTCGCAACAGGGCGAATGTATCCAGGCACAATACCTATTGCTCGCCATCTAGGCATCAATAATTCATTAATCTGTCAGCAGGGAGCATCCACTCATGCACTTGACGGAGAAGTGTTACACCGTGTTTGCCTTGATCAAGACATCGCGCTGGAGTTGGCGAAATTTGCTACCGCAGGCAACTGGCCCTACGCTTGGTTTGATGCTGAACGCTATCTGGTTTCACGCCCTAATCCTGCTTCACAACACTTCGCCGAGCTGTCCGGAGTCAACGTTGAGCATCACCCTCAACCCGAACTCAGCGGAGTGATCGCCACCGGCGTAGACATCATCAGCACGCACGCCGATTCAACTCGCATTTACGCCGACATAACAAAACGCTACGGCGACCGCGCGACTGTGCTCGACTTCCCCTCAGTCACCGCAATTCATGCACCACAAGCAAGCAAAGGCAAAGCACTCCAGCAACTAGCGGCAAAGCTTGGCACCGAGCAAACCGACGTGCTTGCCATTGGCGACAGTGTGAACGATGTCTCCATGCTAGAGTGGGCTGGGCATGGCGCAACGCCTGAGCACTGTGACCACTATGCTCGGGCAGCCGCTGATCAAATACTCAGCGGCAAAAATGTCGACGGGGTGGTTAAATTACTGCAAATAGTGCTCGCCGACACCCTGTCTTGATCCAACGCACCAGTCTACAAATCGGGCTTACGGTCACCGGCACATTTGGGTAGACTGCGCCGCTCGATTTCACGAAGAGCAACCCATTGATGCAACATCTGCATACCTCTCGCGTTTTGCCACAAGAGATAGACGGCCTTGGGCATATGAACGTGCGGTATTATCTCGCGCGAATGGAAACCGCCAACCGCACTCTGATCGACGGTTTACATCTTGACGCGGAAGCACTTGGCACAGATTTTCTGCGTCGTGTGGATACCTACACGCGCTTTAAAAGAGAGCAATTCGAGGGCGCTACTCTGCATACCCTAGGTGCTGTAATAGAGATCAACGAGCGCGGCATACAAAGCTATGTCGAAGTGCGCAACCCAGACACCCAAGAAACTGCAGCGACATTTATTCTCACCACTGCACTGACGGATCAATCCACACGTAAAAATCTGCCGTTTCCGCAGGCTGCCTATAGACAAGAAAAATCATCTAAAGCATCCATTCCCAGTTACGCCCAACCGCGCAGTTTGACCTTGGATACGCTCAATACGCACGTCACCCTGTCAGAACTGGAGGCCTGTATCCCGCAGATCAACACCGGCGGGATGATGAGTGGCCAGCTTGAAACCCTCGTTGAAGAAACCGATACAGATGTTGACGGCTGGTTACGCGAAGATCTCGAACTGATGTTTTTACCATTTGCAAAAATGGCGCAAAACAACAGTGACGCGCAAGGCCCGCCAGTGTTCCATACCGCAGATGGTCGCCGTGTCGGATGGGCTGTCATGGAATCTAGAACCCATCTATTTGGCCTGCCTCGGCTCGGTCAAACTCTGGCTTACTTCAGCGCTGATCTGCGCGTAGATACAAAATCGCGACTCTCACGCCGCTGGGCTTTTGCCCGTGACAGCCAGCAATTGCTGGGGATCAGCGACACCGTTGGGGTCTGCGTCGACCTAGACGCTCGACGCGCCATAGCTTGGCCTGATGAATTACGTCAACAAATCGAACAAAACCAACAACCCCAGCTCGCATAAGTAAGCCCGTGTTACCTGCGCACCACCCGAGTGCCCGCGACAAAATCATGCAAACAACGGCGCGCCGGAAAAAAGATCAACACAAGGTCTAACAACGGTAGTATCAAAATTGTCGGCACAACCAACGTAAACATCAGCGGAAAGAACAACGCTCGTACGCAGACTAATTTCCAAAACGGGGCAGGACCTTGCCCTGCAACGTTAGTTGACTGACTAACAATCGCTATTCCAAACGCCCGTTTACCTAGCGTCTGCCCGCGGTGCCAAAGGCCGTAGCCATTTAACAAAAGGTAGCTCGCAATCGCCAGACCCAAAAGCTGCACCATCCACAGATTAGACACATAGTCTTGGGCGTCCTCTAAAATACCCGTCATCAACACTAAAAGTAGGGTCAACGTCGGCACACAAATCGCATCCACAGCTGTTGCAGCCAACCGCCGTCGCCGACTGGCCAGATATAACCCGTCATTCATCCTCAGCAGCCATTTCAAAAACCAAGAAAGCGTTCCCTTGGCGTTGCTCGCCAACATACCCATAACCGGACGACACCAACAACAAGTCATCTGCGACCATCGGACCATGCGCGTCAAACGCACCACCTTGCGCAGGCTGGTCATTGATTGACTCAAACTTCCGCCAAGCGTCAAATGACCACAGTCGTTTCCCGTCAGAGGCGCGATAGATTTCTAAATATCCATCCATGCTGCCTGTAATGACTATATCGTTGGTCGCCAGCGGCGCAGCTGACAGTCCATACTCACACGCGACTTCGGCGCAACGCGGGTCTCGAGTGAAATGCCAGCGGACCTCTCCTGACTCCATATCCAGGGCGTATAAACCAGGAGATGCTTTACCCGGGGACGGAAAATCAAGCACCGACTTATCGCTAATTGGCGCAAATACCAACCCCTGTGCTTCATTTGCAGCCAACCCCCAATGCACCCCGCCGATAATGCCGCCACGGCCAATCCGCCGGGACCACACTAACTCCCCGTTAAGCGGATCGAGCGCATGCACCTCAGCGGACTTCTGACCTGCAATCAATAACTGACGCCCCGATGGCGTTGTTGCCAGCATCGTGGGGGCTCCAAAATCAACATCCGGGCCGGTAGGTTTCGGACAATTGGGATGATTAAGGGCCATAAGATTACAGGCGGCGGTGTAGGCATCGTCGGCCGTGAATTGCCGCTGCCAAATTATTTCGCCCGAATCTGCATGCACCGCAAACAGAGCATCACTGGTGTCTGTCGTGGGGTGCGAATAGTTCTGGCCGGTGCCGTAGTACAAAACATTTCGCGTGACATCGAAGCTTGGCGCACCCCACACCGGTGCACCACTAGGGCCATATTTTTGGACAAAAAACCAGTGGTCGCCCGTTTGCTGCGCCGGAGCTTCGATGGTTGGCCGGTACCAAATTTTTGCGCCCGTCGCGAGATCCAAAGCCGCCATCCCACCACTGGTTGTGCAACAGCCATAAAACGGATTGAGTGCCAAACCGACTTCTTGAGAGGCGATCGGCACATACAACCGAGCCCCATGAATCAACGGCGTGCCCGAGTACCAGGGTAACGGTTCATCATCTAAATGCGTATGCCAGACCAGCGTGCCATTGGATGCATCTAATGCATATACGCCAGCGATTCGGTCATTGAAAATAAGTAAGTCCCTAGCCCCAACACGAGCATGCAGCAAGGCGCTGGCGATATACCCTTCATGGGCATAAAGCCACCGTTGGCACCCTGTATCTCGCGCTAAGGCCACAACGCCAAGGCCGCTGTCGCCAATAAAGATGGTGTCACCGGTAACCAGTGGGTAGGCACGCGGCGTGGTATTGTGCAAACCGTAGGCCCACTTCAATTTCAATCTATTGACATTTTCAGCCTGTAAAACCGAACTGGACTGATAGCGCGTATTGCTCAGCGTGATCCCCCAGCCTTCGCTGTAGCTGCGATTGAAATTGGGTGTGCTTGATACATCGTCACAATTGGCCTGAACCTCAGCCACGCACAAGCTCAAAACCAGAATAAATACACGAACCATCAACTCTCCAAATTTGCCTGATGTCTCGTGCTCATCTGACTGGGTGATTGCGCGCCTGACAGCAGTCCTCTACCATCGACCGGCGGGATGTGAGTATAAGGGGGCCGATATCCATATTCAAAAAAAAACCACGGATATCAACAAATACGGGGATTTCATGTGTGGCAATATCTGGCGCTACTTCAGCCTCGGTTTATGCCTGGCCTTCAGCCTGACCGCTTGCAGTCAATCTCCGGATAGCAACACATTACAGGTCTTGTCACGCGTCCACTTCAATACCAACGTCAGCAACTTCGAGGATTCCAAACTCTTCTACGCCCAACTGGGCTTCGAGACCGTGTCTGGATTCCCGGATAACAATACGTTAGCCATGGCCCATGCGGTGGGTATATCAACCCCTACCTCCTATGATGGTGCCCAAGGGGGCGCAGCGGGCGGATACCTCTTACACGGAGAGCTGATCGGCTTAGGTTTGACAGGCGGGGTCATCGATCTCATCGAATTCAAAATACCGCGCAACGACAGTCCACCTTACAGCACTGTAAATCATCTGGGCATGTCACGAGCGACAATGTTGACCAGCAATATTGCGGCCGACTATTTACACTTAAAGGCTCTGGGTGTTGCGTTTCTGAGGCCACCGATCAGCCGCAAAAATGGGGAGCGGTTCACCATTTTCACGGATCCTGATGGCACTTTCTATGAACTGCGGTCTCTACCCCGCTCCTCAACATCTGCATCAGCAAACGCAGCCGGCACCTACATCCAGCAATTAGGACCCGTCACCATTAACGTTACCAACTACGATAGATCTGCTCGTTGGTATGAACAACTGGGCTACCGGTTTACCAAACATATCGATCCGATCGAATCCTTAGAAGTCTCACAAGCTATGGGGCTGCAGACACCTTTTGAAATTAAAGGGGGCTTGTTTATACACAGCTATGACGGCTCCCAATTAGAGATTGTTGAGTGGAAAACACCCAAACTGTTAACGCACCCTTACCCGATACCCATTAACCACCTAGGCATTCACAGAATTGCCCTATCCACAGCAGACATAGAGGGGGATGTAAAGAAACTACAAAGCCGCGGAGTGAAATTCATATCCGACATCACACCCTGCTGCTCGGGTGCGGACTCTTGGGGCAAAATCGTCGCTTTTTATGACCCAGACGGCACCATCATTGAGCTCGTAGAGCAACCGATGATGACCATCATGGCCAGACTGGCCCACGCACTCAAGTGACCTAAAATCAGCAAGCTGAACCCTCTATCACACAATCTGTATCAGTGATTATTACCGCAGACCCGCCCGTTACCCGTTACACTTACGCTCCCTTTGACATCACCAGGTTGGATCCGTGACCGAGCGACGCCGAGCGAGCACAGTATCTGAATACTACGACCTACAAAAACGGTTATGGACTCCCACCCCTGGCGCATCCAAACCATCCAGCGAACCTTTTAACGTGCGCTCCAGTGACGTATTCATTACCCCCTTTTCAAAATCCGGCACAACCTGGTTGCAGCAGATTTTCCATACGCTGCGTACCCGGGGTGATACCAATTTTGAGGACATCTCGGCGGTTGTGCCATGGCTAGAGGTCAGTCCGATGCTAGGAATTGACCTTAACGCCGAACAGCGCGCACATCCACGGGGTTATAAAAGCCATGCGCAAAGGGCTGATTTACCTCGCGGTGCCAAATACATCGTTTCGGTGCGACATCCAGCAGACGTCGCCTATTCGCTGTTCAAATTCATGGAGGGCTGGTTTATCGAGCCCAACACGATTTCGCTGGACGAATTTGTACGTGAGGTGTTTTTACCCGGCGCCTACTTTGACCATTTGCTCAGTTGGTGGCCCCACAGGCTAGACGATGATGTATTGTTTCTCACCTACGAACACATGTCAGATGATTTATCCGCCACCATCACTCGCATCGCCCAGTTCTGCAACATCCCAATCGATGAGTCGCTGCTCAACCTCACCTTAGAACGGGCTTCTTTTGCTTTCATGCAGCATCACAAAACTAAATTCGACGATGCTCTTTTACGTGCAAAAACCGAGGAGTCAGTGCTGCCTCATGGCAGCGACAGTGCCAAGGTAAGAACAGGACAAGTGGGCGACCGCGCGCGTTTGAGTGACACCCTTCGCGCAGACATTCAGGCACAGTGGGCAGCAAAAATCACACCCAAACTCGGCCTAGAACAATATGACACCTTACTCAAAGCCGTTTACCGTTGACTATAAATTCGCCAAATAATGAGGGCCTAAAAACCAAACCGGGGCGGCATTTTGTGCCTTTTATCGCAGCACTTATCGCGCTTGGTCCATTTGCTATCGATACCTATTTACCCGCTCTACCGAGCATGGCGCAGGACTTGGGGACCAACATCGTACGCACCAATCAAACCTTAAGTGCTTATCTGATCGGGTTCGCAATTGGCCAACTCATTGGCGGACCAGTATCGGACCAATTAGGGCGCCGTGTTGTGGGTTTAACCGGCTTGGTCCTGTTTATCATCTGCTCCTTAGGTATCGCGTATTCGCAAAATATTAACGTCATTTTAGCGCTTCGCGGAATTCAAGCCATCGGCGGAGGTTTTGCAACCGTGATCTGTTTAGCCATGGTCAGAGACGCCTACAGCGCAATGGATGCAGCGCGCCAGTTTCCAAAAATCATGATGGTTATGCTCACCGCGCCTCTCATTGCTCCGGCAATCGGAGCGGCAATGTTGCCACTTGGGTGGGCCAGCATTTTCTTGTTTTTGGCGATTTACGCTGCCGTATTGGGGTTGTTTTTAGCCTTCACCGCAGAGACCGCAACCCAACACGCGCGGACTTTTGATGCCCGGGAAATTCTGACCCAATACGCCAACGTCGTAACCTTGCGCATCAAGGGAAAGTTAGTTCCCCTGCGTTACATCTTTGCACAAGGATTGATCGCGTCGGTACTTATGATTTTTATCACGCATTCATCCTACATCTACATGGATTATTTTGCCGTTCCCGCAAACCAATTTGCGTTCTATTTTGGTGCCAATGTGATCGCCATGATGGTGGCTAATTTTCTGACCTCTCGATTAATGAATCGGATACCCATTTATTCTCTTTACGTTTGGGGGCGCAGCGTCCAGTTGTTGGGTATTCTAATGCTATCAGGCGTTGTTATATTCACCGACGCCCCACTCGCCTTTTTTCTTCCCCTCTTAGCAATTGTGATTGGCTGTAACGGCCTGATTGGACCCGCTGTTCAGGGTCTCTACCTTGCGCCATTTCGCGCGCTCAGCGGCAGCGCGACCTCATTGTTAAACACTTCTATTTTCGCGATTGGCGGGCTACTTGGCGCAGCATCCGGGTTGTTCTTTGACGGTACACTTCGGCCCATAGTATTTACAATGCTGGCTGCACTGGTGTTAGGTAATCTTGTCGCTTTAACCATCCCCAGAACCAGCCCAGAACAATATGACTGAAAACCACCGAGCGGCCAGAACCGACAAGCGCTATGCGCCCTAGCCGGCTTGCTGCTCAAATTCGAACCGTTCAGTGGTTACGGTAGCCTGAGCCGGTGCGGAGTAGCGCAATCCTGAAACAGTCTCCGGCGCAAACGCGTTATTCAATTCGGCTAGGCGATCTTCGGATAACACAACATCTGCCGCCGCAAAATTATCCTGCAAATGTTTTAACCGGGTGGTGCCCGGTATCGGCACACATCGAGGGTCCTGAGCCAAGCACCATGCCAGCGCAAGTTGGGCAACGGTAATGCCTAATTCGGCCGCATGCCACTTAGCAATTTTCAACAAGCTCAAATTTGCGCTGTAGTGCGGGTCACTAAATCTGGGAAACGTACGACGCAAATCGCTCTTATGATATTCATCTGGCGTAAGCGGATCATCCGCTAAAAAACCGCGACCGACGGGTGAAAAAGGTACAAACGTTACCCCAAGCTGCGCGCAGGCTTGGATCACCGCAATTTCGGGATTGCGGGTCATCAAAGAATATTCAGATTGCATGGCCGCAATGGGGTGCACCGCATGGGCTCGCTGAAGCATCTCTGCTGACATCTCCGACAACCCGATCATACGAATTTTACCCTCCTGAACCAAATCAGCCAGCGCACCAACAGAGTCTTCAATGGGCACATTGGGGTCAGGGCGGTGCATATAATAAAGATCAATCACATCGGTCTGCAGGCGCTTCAAACTCGCTGTACAGGCACTTTTGATGGCCTCTGGTTTGGCGTTAAGAGATCGTTTACCGTCCGCGAAGCCCATCACACACTTGCTGGCCAACACATACCGTTCCCGCCGGTCCTTTAACGCATCACCAATTAGTTTTTCATTCTCTCCCATCCCATAAATAGTCGCGGTATCTAAAAAGTTATATCCAATGTCCACGGCCTTTTGCAAAAACGCAATCGCCTCTTTACGCTCCTGGGCAGGCCCATAGGCATGGCTAAGATTCATACACCCCAGCCCAATCGGATGAACCTCTGAAGAGCCAATGTTTCGAGTGATGCCTGTCATAGTGTTCTGCTCCATGGATTAATATTCAGCTCAATAGTATGCGGCGCCCGGTTACCGCGAATTAACGGTTCTGGTCCGCAGCAGCTCGCAGCCGCTGAAGATTATCCGCATGCTCACCTTCGCTGAGCTTATACATTGATATCACCGCAATCATAGCCATCCACAAGGTCAGGATAGTCGGAACATAATAAAGACCCAGTTTATAAACCGCTTGGGACGACACCTGGCCCACATCAGCGCCCGTCGGGAAATCCGCCATCGCCAATACAAAAGAAGCAAATAAGAGCCCTAGTCCCTGCACACTTTTACGCACAAAAGTCACGCTTGAGAAAAAAACGCCTTCGGAACGCCGCCCGGTTTTCAACTCTGCCTGTTCAACCAAATCAGCCGTCATGGACGCATACAGAATCTGAAAGCAAATGATTAGCCCAACATCGATCACACCAGTGATCAGCACAAACCAAAACACAAACGGATCACCATTGTCCGGCAACACACCAACAAGACGCAAAAAAACCGGCAGCGGTGCGCCCAGAAAGGCGACCAGCCCCACCCACATAGCGGCTCTTTTTTTGCCGTACCGTCGTGAAAGTATCGGCGCCAAACCGCCGCCAATAACGGCCGCCAGAAAGACCCCCATTGTGATCAGGCCGGTTTGTTGCGAGGTGAATTCCCAAAAATAGGTATAAAAATAAAACGCCAGCGCGGCTGCAAGCCCAGTCGCAATGGCCCCTAACAGAGCACCGACAAACAGAGCGACAAACGAGCGATTGGACAGTGTTTCAAAAATCTCTTTAAATATCCGCCCCAAACTCATCTTGCGCTGCGGGGGAGGGCTTTTCAGATAGGGTATCCGCGAGTGAGTACCCAGCGCGGCAACCAATATCGAGATAAAAATAAGCACTGAGCCAACCGCACCCAACATTTCGTAGCTTGTAATATTAAAGCGACCGTCCGCAATGGTCGACGTGACCATGGCCGGAAAAATGAAAAAAAACATCATCACGGTCATGGTGTTGCCGCCAGTCCATCCGAAATAGTAGCGGAAACTGAGCAGCGAACTCCGCTCCTGATAGTCATCCGTCAATTCTGCAGCTAAGGCACTACTGGGCGTCTCATACAGCGTAATAAAGGTGCGAATGATCACTGCCAGAACCAACAAATACCAAAACAAACTCTGCTCGTCCCAGTCGGTAGGCGGGTTCCACAACAGAAAGTAGGACAGAGAAACGGGAATTAGGGCCGCATACATAAAGGGATGGCGGCGCCCCCAGCGGGACCTTAGATTGTCAGACCAATAGCCGACCACAGGATCTGAGAGCGCATCAAAGACCAGCGCTGTGGTAATGGCGATACCCACCAGATGGGCGTCTAACCCAACCACTTGGCTGTAGAACAACAACAAAAAATAGTCAAAACCGTTGTTTTTTACACCAAAAGCCACTGAGCCAAACCCATACGCTGTCTTTAGGCGCAAAGGTAATTTGTGTGGATTTGAGGCGTTCACCGCGTCAGGTGTTTCGGGGTTGGTCATATTTGTTGCCATCGCTTTTATCGCACCTTAACCGGTATCGTCCGGCGCAGAACGCCCACTCGAACTCTTTAAGTGGTCAAATATGCCCTGCCCGTTGAACTACGGTCAAGCAAAGACGTCAGTTAAACTCATCCGCACTCAAACAGCAGATGTTCGAGTGCTCATATGGCAATGCAATTCATCCGGTGTACCATGGTTTGTCCCTGCATTGGGCGTGAGTAGAAAAACATGCAAGAAACCCCTCAAAAAGATCGACACGTATTGCGCATTATCTTCATTGAGGGTGCAGCAAATCTGGTTGTTCTCGGGGCCAAATTAGCGGTCGGTATATCTACCGGATCGCTGGCCATCATAGGCGACGCCATTCACTCCTTTACGGATGTTCTCAACAATGGCGTAGCGTGGCTGGTGGTGAAGCATTCGAGCGCGCCACCGGACGCAGAACATCCCTACGGCCACCGCAAGTTCGAGACCCTTGCCGTATTCGGCCTCGCCACGCTCCTGGCCGTATTTGCCTTCGAATTGGCCCTTCAGGCCATTCGCCGAGAAGATAGCGTTGTAACCACCGGCGGATGGGAACTGTTACTGATGCTTGCTGTGCTGGTCATTAATGTCGTTTTGTCTGCCTGGCAGCGTTTTTGGGCCCGAAAACTAAACTCCGACATTTTACTCGCCGACGCCAGCCATACGTTCGCTGATGTCCTGACAAGCACAGTTGTTATCATCGGATGGCAACTTTCGGCCATGGGGTACCAATGGCTGGATCAACTCTGCGCGCTAGGGGTTTCCGGCCTCGTTCTCTATTTGGCGTTTACTCTGTTTCGGCGGGCGCTACCCGCCCTGACCGATATGTCGTCCATCGACTCCGAAGCTTTGATTGCAACCGCAGAGGCCGTTACCGGTGCAGGTACAATACGTCGCGTGCGGTCTCGCTGGATCGGATCCGAGCGGGCCGTGGACATGATCATCTCAGTTGATGCCCATTTACCCATTGCTCAGGCACATGCCCTGGCAGATCAAATCGAAGACAGGCTAGAGGCACACTATGGCCTGCGGGATATTTCTATCCACATGGAGCCTAGTTCCGAGGTCAGGCTATGACCGAGGCGCAGCCCCGGATTGTTGTGCAACAAATGCCTCAATGACGTCACTGCCTAAGCTACTGCCGTCATTTTTGCCGATAGTCACTGCCGGCCAACGCCCATCTTTAAACATGAACAGCACCGTTGCGCCCTCATCACCAGCCACCAATGGTCCATAACCTCGATTAGCCAGTCCGATACGTACGTCCCCCGCATAATGCCATTGAGCCCCCACCCTCTGTGCGCCTTCAAGGATAATCTCCGTGTAATCACACGCATGAGTATGCGCCTCAACAACACAGCCCGGTGGATAGTAAACGTGAAAGATAGTCGGTGCAGATTCGTCCAGACCGGCACGGTACATGCGGGTAACAATACCGGAAGGTAATTCTATCGACTGCAGGTCATCCCAGTTGAAGGCCAAGTGCCCCCGACGACTCAAACTCTGCGCTGCAGCATCACTAATGCCCGGATCATTTTTAATCTGCTCGTCCATCCCACCCTCTTTTCACTACGTTTGCCGTAACTTGACGGCTCAGACGCCAAAAAACAAGCGCTTCTTGAACGTCGGTTCAACGCTGTACATGCAAAAAATGCAGATGCTTCTCGTACTGTTCTAGCAAATCGTGGAGCAACTGTTCTTTTGTCCAACCCATTAAGTCATAACCTTGGCCACCTTCATTGAGGTGCACCTCAGCGCGATAATAACGCCTATTCTGCGACGCTCCTGCGGTCACTAGCGCATCATCAGGCAGCGCGTAGGCACCACAGTGCACCTGATATTGAAAATGAGTTTCATCACCGTGGAGCACCGCAAGGGCAACCTGCTGGCCGTCTGCAGAGACTTCAACACGCGCATCCAAGCCCCGCTGGCACAACTCCTGTGCAAACATTTCCAGCGCGAGCCGAGCCTCATGGTTAATAAAAATCTTAACCGCATTTTCTGTTGGGTATAGCAAAAGATTGTCTAACCGTTCCTTCCAATCTGTCGAATGCGCCCCACCCGTCGGGGCGACGGTTGTCAGCAACAATGTCTGACGCTTGGCGTGATCAACAGAAAGGGCACGAACAAAACCCCATATGGCCGCCAGAATGGCCATCGAAAACGGTAACGCACTGGCAATTGCCGCAGTTTGCAGCGCCGAAAGACCACCCGCCAAAGAAAGTACCATCGCCGACAGCCCAATCATCGCCATCCAGAATACACGTCGCAGCATCGGCGTATCGTCGCGGCCGTCCGAGGACAACATATTCAACACCATCGCACCCGAATCTGCAGAGGTCACAAAAAAAACAATCACCATGACGATTGCGACCAGCGACAAAAGATCTGGCAATGGGAAATAATCTAAAAATTTAAACAACGCAATCGACGTATCCATTTGCACCGCTTCGGCTAATTGGGCGTGGCCCTGCGAGAAGATCAGCTCAATTGCGGAGTTTCCAAACACTGTCATCCAAAACAGCGTAAACAGTGTGGGCCCGACCAGAGCACCAAAAACAAACTCTCGCAATGTCCGCCCGCGAGAAATCCTGGCGATGAACAAACCGACAAAGGGCGCCCAGCTGATCCACCAGCCCCAGTAAAATATAGTCCACCCACCTAACCAATCGGTCGGCTGATACGCATATAAATTGAAGGTTTTCCCAACTAAATCAGTCAAATACAGACCGGTATTTTGCATGAACATCTGCAATAAAAAGACTGTCGGGCCCAGCAACAAAATACCCACCAGCAACGCCACGGCAAGCACCATATTGACCTCAGACAATCGCTTGATGCCGGCGTCCAAACCCAGCACCACCGAAATGGTCGCCAGTCCCGTCGTCACAACAATCAGGCCAACTTGAACAGCACTACTTTTGGGCACGTCAAACAGGTAATTCAATCCCGTGTTAATTTGCTCCACACCCAGACCCAAAGACGTCGCCACACCAAATGTGGTGCTGATGATGGCAAAGACGTCTACGGCAGTGCCAATTGGCCCATAAATTCTTTGGCCGATCAACGGATACAAAGCCGAACGAAGGGTCAGCGGCAAGCCGTGCCGAAAACTGAAGTAGGCCAAAATAACCGCCACGATGGCATAAATTGCCCAAGCATGCAGACCCCAGTGAAAAAACGTGAGCGTCATGGCTTCTCTGGCCGCATCCACCGTTCCACCCTCACCCAGAGGAGGAGACATAAAATGCATGACCGGCTCGGCGACACTAAAAAACATCAGCCCAATTCCCATGCCTGCCGCAAAGAGCATGGCAAACCAAGACAACAGGCTATAGTCGGGTTCTGAATGATCAGGTCCAAGTTTGATATCCCCAAACCGGGTCAACGCTATGCCACAGGCGCTGACTAAAATCACCGCAACCACAAGAACATAATACCAACTGCCATTGGCAATGATGCCGGCCTGAATATCACCAAACAGCTGATTCGCAACATCAGGCACAATCGCGGAGCCACCGATGACAAAAATCAAGACACAGGCGGAGATATAAAATACCGGCTTGTTCATCGGTGCCGCGTTTGGCGACGATGAGCTTAAGGCTTTTCGATCCGCATTGGTCATGTTTGCGTACCTGTATTGCTGACCTCTAGCAGCGGCCCCAGCGCGCGTTCTAACGGGGCAAGCCAAGGCTGAAAATTGCGCCACTGAGCAACACTATCGCGGAATATCGGTTGCCTTACCTGCTCGGAACTGGGTGTACGAACATTGCGTTTGGTCTTGTGAAATTGAACACACGACGATTCAAATGGCAGGCCACAGAAAGCAAGTACCCGTCGCACCTGCCCCTCAAGATCATCAACAACGTCTTCGTGATTCACCCGCAACACAAAACCTGGTAACACGGAATCCCAATGATCCATCAAATCTACATAGCCACGATAATAACGACCCAGATCTTCCAGGTCGTAGGAAAATTCCTGACCCTCTGCAAACAGCTGTTTGTAGCCGCTGAAACAGCACGCCATAGGACTACGGCGGGCGTCTATTATTTTTGCATTGGGTAAGATGAGTTTGATCAGCCCGATATGCCGGAAATTATTGGGCATTTTATCAACAAAAAAAGGAGCAGATTCTCGGTGAATACGGGTGCTTTCTATGTATTCGCCGCCTAAGGCTTGCAACCTGTCTTCATCCAAAGATGCCAGCGCTTGCGGGTATCCGCCCGATCTGCGCAGCTTCTGCGAAAGGGAAATAATATTCGGCAACTCCAAGGTGCCATCGATCTGACTGTGCGATGACAAAATCTGTTCAAGCAACGTCGACCCTGCTCGTGGCATTCCAAGCACAAAAATAGGATCACTCGCTGGCGCGCCTTGTCCTGCACGCCGAGCAAAAAACGCAGCGTCACACATTGCCTTGATCGCCTCAAATTCCTCTTCCATGCGATCCGCACTATATCGGCTTTGGTTTTTTTTGAAGCGGTTACCTCGCTCGTAATGCTCAAAAGCTAGCGCGTATTCCTGCTTGTCCTCACATGCTTTGGCAATTGCAAAATTCAAGTAAACACGATCTAGGTAACCAACGTTCGGATTAGACGCTTGAACCTGCATCTGCTCAAATTCGGCATCGCTGAAGACATAAGTTTTAAGATTAGCCAGCGCATGATACGCCTCACCATGTTCCGGATGATGCAGATTCACCTGTCGATAAATATCAACAGCCGCATCCCCGCGACCGGAAGTCTTCAGTGCATGCCCTTTGGTTGTCAGTGTGATCGGATCGTTCGGAAGATGCACAAGTACATCATCAAGCAGTGTCAGCGCCTGCTCATAGGCGCCCGTCTGCATGTACTCAACGGCGCACAACGACCTGAATTGGAGATTGTTTGGTGCACTCGCCAGCAGGGACTTTGCTTGACTCAACGCGGCTGAAAATTTTTGCCGTTTACGTAGCACTTGCACATAATCCATGTGAACCTGTTGGTTAGACGGATCAAACGCTAATGCACTTTCCAACAAAAACTCTGCATCATCTAACACACCTAGGCGCACAGCGACATCAGCTAACAAACGCATGCCTTCAACGTGACGTGGGTGCTCGAGCAGAAACTGGCGACATAGGGTCTCTGCTTTCACCAGTTTGTTTTGTGCCATAAGTTCCATCACGGAACGCAACGGCTTCGGCAGCGCCAACAACCGTTCCAGCTGCAGCTTGACTTGCAACGCCGACCGCTCCTTGCGCTGCGCATTTAATACGCTCCACTGTCCACGCAGCGCGCCCTCCAACGCTGGGTTGAGCTGTAAAGCACGTTGGTAGGCCTGCAAGGCCGCGGTTTGATCACCTATATCCCGATGGCAATGGCCTGTTTCTTGATACGCACGGCTGTGCGAGGCAGACAATCTTTTTAGGCGGTCGAGAGTCACCAAGGCAAGGCTAGGCTCACCCTTGAAGCGAAGAGCAACCGCCAACAGGTACAGCGCCTGAGTATTTTCTGGCGCACCAACAAGATACTCTTCTAGGTCTGCGATGGCTGAAAGAATATGCCCCTGTGTGAGCTTGTCCTTAATGGCATCCAGCACACTTTGGTTGTCAGACATTCGCAATCATCCCAAAAAAAAACGGCGGCCCAGAACCTGAGTCGCCGTTCCATTGTCAAAGATCTCGACTAGAAGTCAAATGAGACCCGCAAGCCCATCGTCTGCGGTCGGGCATAGCTCACCCGCTGACGATCAAAGACAAAGCCATTGGAGAGCTCAGCTTCTTCGTCGAACAGGTTATCCACAAACAACTCCGCGGACCATGTCTCCGCGGCCACGCCTGCAGTAATGCCTACCAAAAACCAACTGTCTATCTCAGCATTGTTAATCACAATCACATCGCTCTGCGCCTTAGACGAGTAAGCCACATGCGGCATGATATGAGCCGTTAAACCACTATCCATTGACCATTCATACCGGGCACGAAGATTACCTTGGAACTCAGGCGCAAAAGCCAGTTCATCACCTTTGCGCACATCGCTGGTGGGTGTCGTGACCTTCGTGATTTCCGTGTCCAGATATGAAAACGCACCGGTAAGTGTCAAATTGTAAGACGCATTCCAAACGAAGTTACCCTCTATGCCAAAGATCTCCGCATCCGCGGCATTATCCGAGAAAAACAGGTTCACAATGCTCGGATCAAAGATGGTTGTCTGCAGACTCTCAACCTCTACAAAGAAAATGCTGCCATTCACCCTGAGGGTACGATCCAACAGGTCGAGTTTCCAGCCCGCTTCATAATTGACTACATCATCGGTGTCTAGAACAAATGGCACTGTATATCCGTTAGGTCCAGATGCACCGCCGGGGCGGTTCAACAATCCAGGGCGAAACCCTTCTGACCAAGTCGCGTACAGCATCGTATTATCATCAGGCGTCCAGCTAACGCTGAATTTACCAATAACTCCATCCGCCTTAGCCTTACTTGGCGCCTGCAGTGCACCAACAACTGCCGATGGCGTGCTGGGATCGTCAATATCATCTAACGTATAGGTCACATGATTGTCGGTATTACAGCTTCCGCGGAAAGTGAATTGTCCATCCCCATTGTAGAGGTCGCTGATATCGGTACCGTAAGCATTATTGTCTTGTGCTGCGCCTGAATTACAAAAAGATGAATTTGCGCTGCCGTTGAAATCAACCTCAACATCGTACCAGCGGGCCCCTGCCGTCAACGACCAATTCTCGCTCATATCCCACGTCACCTCGCCAAACACACCCCTCTGGGAGTCTTCGCGTTTGACATCATTACGGAAAATGACATCTTCAGGGAAAGGACCAACATCTGAGCGGTAACCGGTATCAAACGCATAATTTGGCGCCCATGCGCCAAACGGTGCAGCGGCAACTGAGCCTGGATAGGTGAAATCGTTCAGTTCTTTGAGCACCAACTCGCTAAAGAAGACCCCACCGGTTGCACGCACTGAATGTTCAGCTGGTGTGACCACGCGAAACTCATGCGTCCACACTTCGGTATCTGTAGACGAATCGACGAACAAATTCGGTGCCTGACAAACGCCGCTCGGTGCCGCATCACCAGGATAGCTGACAGAGCCGTCACAGACATAATAGGGCAGATACTGACCTACAAACAGGTAGTCGGTATAGTCGACCACTTGATCTGTTTCGCGATCCGTAAAGGCGCCCGTATAGACCATTTCCAGAGCGCCAACGCGGCCCTCTACGGTCCAGTTCGCGTTCACAAAGTCATCTTCAACCCGATCCTCGGAAAAGCGTTGAATTTCGTAATCGTCCAGATCTGGATCTGCGAAAAAGACGCCGTCCACCTCTAGAGATTGCTGCATCACTGATGCACTGACCGTCCAATCCTCATTCAGATCCCAAAGCGCACCCAAACGAAATCCTTCGTACTGCGCTTCATTGTGATTTTTCTTCTCGATCGCGTCGGCGTTTAAAAAGGTAACCCCTGAAAGATCCGCACCAGCCTGGAATCCACCTCGGCCTGCAGAGACCACCGCTCCATTATCTCTAACGGAACCCGCTGGCCGGAAACGAGCGCTATCACTGACGTTGCGAGTACCTGCAACCTGATCGATATATCCACCTTGGGTGTCGGTATAGGCCACCGCACGAAGAGCAAAATTTTCAGCAAGAGCCCAGTTCAAAACCGCTTCTAGATTTGCGCTTTCGTCACCGCCTTTAGTAAAGGATGTTCCCGCATCGACACGCCCATAGTTGCCCGAAGTATCCGGCTTGTTCGTGATCAAGCGGACGTTTCCTGCCTGAGAGCTGGCACCGAAGAGAGTGCCTTGAGGTCCCGAAAGNACCTCAATACGATTTAAGTCAGCGGCATAAACGTCTAAGTTCCGGCCTGGCTGCGACAACGGCTGTTCATCGAGATAAAATGCCACGTTCGGCGCAAGCCCCGCGACACCCGCGGTTGTTAAGTTCGGGGTGGTCGAAGCCAACCCACGGATATAGATGGTATTCTGTCCAGGCCCACTACCGCCAGCCGTGACACCCGGCATCTGGATCAAATAATCCTCGAGATTGGTCACCCCTAACTCATCGATCGCCTCCGACGTCAGCGCCTGCACAGCAACCGGCACGTCTTGCAGAGGCACGGCACGTTTGGTGGCTGTCACCACAACTTCTTCAATAACTCGAGATTCCTCTGCAGCGGCGAAGGGCACGACCATTGAAGCCACGGCTGCGGCCACGGCTTGATTCATTTTTGTTCGTTGAATTTGCAAAGATACTCTCCAAGTATTTAGTCTTCTATTTTTCTAATCGATTGTCGTCGAACTATCTTTTTGTCTGCGGGATTCGAAGCGGTACCTTTTAAACCCACTTTAGGGGCAAATTGCCCCATAAGAACCCCAAAAAAAAACATTTTACGACTCACCAACTGGCCATCCTATCAAAATTTCAAGATTTTTACATAGTGTCCTAATCTTTTTTCACGCATATTGTTAACGCCCCTAAACAATTTTACTTATACTAAACACCCGCAACTAGGGCTAAACTGTGCCTCTTTCATTGGCTGACTCCGTGACCCAAATAAACCAAGAGGATCAAGTCCTCGTTAATCTGCGAAAAATCATTCGTGCTACCGATCTCCATTCCAGGCGATTGAGCAAACAAGCCGGACTGACCACACCGCAACTCTTAATCCTACAAGCCATTCAGGAATTGGGCGGTGTCTCTATTTCAACGCTGGCGAAGAAGGTCACACTCAGCCAAGCCACCGTGACCACCATCATCGACCGATTAGAATCACGGACCCTGCTCAAACGCCAGCGCAGCACGAAAGACAAACGCGTCGTACATCCGGCGCTCACCGAACTCGGTGAGCAAATGCTCAAGCAAGCACCAACCCCCCTTCAAGACCTGTTCAGCGAACAATTTGAGGCCTTAGAAGACTGGGAAAAATCGATGATTGTTGCATCCCTGCAGCGGGTTGCGGCAATGATGAATGCAGACAAAATCGACGCTTCACCGATACTTCATGTAGGGGTAGCAGACGAGTTAGAGGGCACCACAGCTACCAAGACGAATCCGCCGCCGAAGATCCACTCATAAACCAGCGCAATCCCGCGCTAAAGTTTGTCAACCGGTGCGCCGGCCGGTGCTTGGTGTATCGGTTTTTTAAACAGAAGCAATACACCTAATGTGAACAACAGCAACAGTGCCAGAAGTAAGTAGCTGTCGGGATAGTTCGCGGTTTCGGAAACTTCGCCAAATAGCTTGGACCCCAACGATACCCCCAAATTACACGATGACATATAAACGGCGAACTGGGTTGCTGACACCCGCTTTGTGCAAATGCTCATCGCAATGGCAATCACACATACGCTGGCCATTGGATCTAGCAAAACCCACAAAGCTAACATCACAAGCACATAGGTCTCATCGACCCATAAATGTTCGGTCTGCGCAAGCAACAGCGCGTGCGCAAAAACCACCGCTATGGTCCATATCGACATTTTCTTGATGCCAAACCGATCGATCAACGGCCCCAGACCCAGCGCAAGAAACGCGCCAATCAACCCCATTGTCGCCACTAAATTAGACCAATCGGAAACCGCCAAACCAAACAATTTGACCGCCGCAATTGGCATAAGCGCATCGCCATAACCGTTTACTAACCCGTAGAAAAACAGGATCAGGAATACCGTCAAACTACTTCTTGACCACAAAACACCATTCAACGCTTTGATTAACGCTGTAATCGACGTCGGCGCAGGCACCGCAGCATGGTGCTCACCTTCATTCCAAGGAAAACGGCGCTCGCCTTCGCGCTCGCGGATATAAAAAAAGCCAAGCAAGACAATCGCGCAAACAATCGCGCCAAGCACAGCGGTCGGCCCAAGACCCACGGTCGTCAAAAGCACGCCACTCAGTGCAGCCGAACTGGCCCAGCCTATGGCTTTGCCAAACATCATAAATGCATTCACACGCCCGTACTCTTCTTCGGGTACCAAGTCGATGGCCATCCCATCCACTGCAACGTCTTGAGTAGCGGCAAACAGCTGAACCGTCGCTGCGAGGAACGTCAGCATCACCATCTGCTCGAGCGGATCATCAATGATCACCAACAAACACATCGCAACGGTCATCCCTAGTTGCGCACCCAGCACCCAAGGCCGCCGCAAACCCATTGCAGGGAACTGGAATCGGTCCATGAGCGGACCAGTTGCAACTTTGAACACCCAAGGCAGCACAATAATCGCTAGATACGACGCAATCATCGATGCGGACATGCCTTTGCTTGCCAACCAAGCCGGCATGGCGATATTCAACAGACCTTTGGGGATTCCCTGCGCGAAGTAAAGCAGGCCGCAGCTGCCATATCGAACTGCAGAACTCCGAGATAAATACATCCTTGCCTCCTTAACTCATACTAGTTTGCACTCTCGCCAGAAAAATATTCACGGGTCAATTTGAAGACCACAGGCGCGAGCAATATCAAGGCCAGCAAATTTGGTAAAGCCATAAGCGCGTTTAACGTATCCGCCAACAACCAAACAAAATCCAGTTTGAGAACAGCACCCAGTGGGATGGCAGCCACCCACAACAACCTAAACGGCCACACCGCCTTAATGCCAAATAAAAATTCAACGCATCGCAACCCATATACGCTCCAACCCAAAATAGTTGTGAACGCAAAAACAACCAAACCCAAGGTCACAATAATTGCGCCGCCGGGCAAAGATTGATCAAACGCCGCTGAGGACAACGCGGCTCCAGACTCACCCGTGGTCCAAAGGCCCGATATAATAATTACCAGCGCGGTGATCGTGCAGATCAATAGCGTATCAATAAACGTGCCCAACATCGCCACGGAACCCTGGCGGACAGGATCAGTCGTGCGTGCACAAGCATGCGCAATCGGCGCAGAGCCTAAACCCGCTTCGTTAGAAAAAATCCCCCTTGCAATACCAAACTGTATCGCCGCGGCGACCGCCGCACCCGCGAAACCGCCTGTCGCAGCCGTGCCGGTGAAGGCGGTTTCTATAATCAACCATAGCGCGCCAGGCACCGCAGATGCATTCATTAATAAAATGCACAGGCCGCCGCCCAGATAAGCGATCGCCATAAATGGCACCATGCCGCCCGCCACTTGTGCGATGCGCTTAATTCCGCCAATTAAAACCACTGCAACCAGCGCAGCCATGATCAAACCAACCCAGAGGGGAGAAAGGCCAAAATTACTATGTAGCACCGCAGAGACAGAATTGGCCTGCACCATATTGCCAATACCAAAGCCCGCAATCGCACCAAAAACAGCAAACGTCGTGCCCAGCCAAGCCCATTTAGATCCCAATCCGTTTTTAATGTAATACATGGGGCCGCCAACGTATTGGCCTGCCTCGTCTGTTTCGCGGTACTTAACAGCTAAAACCGCTTCCGCGTATTTAGTCGCCATGCCAACCAAAGCGGTACACCACATCCAAAAGATCGCTCCCGGACCACCTAACGCAATCGCAGTAGCAACGCCGGCGATATTGCCGGTTCCAACCGTAGCGGAGAGCGAGGTCATCAACGCGTTGAAAGGCGTAATATCCCCTGCATCTTTCGATTGCCGGCCTACCCACAACATCCGAAAGCCATAACCCAGTCGCCGCAGGGGCATAAAAACAAGCCCAAACATGAGAAATAAGCCGGTGCCCAGAATGAGCACGAGCATGGGTATACCCCACACCAAACCGTTCAGATCAGCGACTAACGTTCTGACAAGTTCCATTGTCTACTCCTTAACTTGTATCTTGAGGATTCATCGCAGCCAACCTCACCCGATGGCAACGACTGGATCTAGGATCTATCCCAACTGCCCGCCCGCATCTCAAGACTGCAAAAAATCGCAATCTTAAGTGTAACGATAAGGCGGGCCAGCTTTGAGCATATCTTGATTGTATGATTTGATAATCGACACCACTCGTGTTCGCAAGGCCGAACCCATCGCTATCTGATCCCAGAATTTTTCAGCCGCCTGCTCGACTTGCACCCACTGCTCATCTGGAATGCGGGTTAGTTGCAGTTTATCCCCTTGCACTCTTAGTTTCGCTTCTCCCCCCCAGTACCACCATTGACGGTAATAATGCGACTGGTCGCAGCATACCCGGAACAACCTCTGCAGATCCGCGGGCAACGCTTGCCAACGAGCCATATTGACGAAAAAAGAACCTGCCCATGCGCCAGAGATATTATTGGTTAAAAAGTAACTGGTTACATCCGCCCAACCTACCGTGTAGTCCTCAGTGATGCCTGACCAAGCGACACCATCAAGCTCCCCGGTCTGCAACGCAGTCTGAATATCCTCCCACGGCAAGGTTACCGGCACCACACCAAATTGGGTTAAGAAGCGCCCTGCCGTAGGAAATGTAAAAATACGCTTACCGCGCAAATCATCCAGCGAACGGATCGGCTTTTTAGTCGCAAAATGACACGGATCCCACGCACCGGCACTGATATGCTGGACGCCTAATTTTGCATATTCTTCACCCCATATTTCCTGCAGTCCGTATTGATTAAACAGGACCGGCACGTCCAGCGAATAACGCGACGCAAAAGGGAAATAACCCCCAAATACCGACAACTCAGTCGGCGCGGACATCGAATCATCATCTGATTGAACCGCATCTATCGTACCGCGCTGTAACGCCCTGAATAATTCACCCGTCGGAACCAGTTGATCCGCGCTATATAGATCAATCTGCATCCGCTCGCCGGCAATTTCATTAAACGCATCAATGGCGGGTTTGATCACATGCGCGGCAAGCGCTGACCCCGCATAAGTTTGCAGCCGCCAGCGTATTTTAGCTTTGGCAAGTGTGGGTGCTGATAGTGCAGCTGTGGTCAACGCCCCGGCTTTAATGAGCGAGCGGCGGCTTGTCTTTTGCATCGGCGTCAATCCTTATTGAGTTTTCAACCCTAGTATATTTTTCCGGGTAACCAAAGCGCCAATTGCGGGAAAAAGATCACCAACACAAGGGTCAGCAACATCACCAAGGCAAACGGCCAAATCGAGCGATAAATATCGCTCAGTGAAATCTCCGCAGGCGCCATTGCGCGCATCAGAAATAAGTTATATCCGAATGGTGGGGTAATGTAAGCAATTTGCGTTGTGATGGTGTAGAGCACACCATACCAAACCAGATCAAATCCCAAATAATCAACCAGCGGGATATAGAGCGGCGCAACAATCACCAACATCGCCGTATCGTCTAAAAAAGTGCCCATCACCAAAAAACTTAACTGCATGAGGATCAGAATGGTCAACGGACTCAGCGCCAAATCCTGCACAAAAAAAGTAGACAGCGCCTTTGCAGCGCCTAAACCATCAAAAACAGCGCCAAAACCGATCGCTGCCAAAATAATCCACATAAACATACACGTAATTATCAGTGTTTTTTTAAGCACCGCATCGAGAACTGCTCTCGACAAACGCCCGGTTGTTGCGGCCGCCAGCAGCGAGGCCATCGCGCCGACCGCAGCGCTTTCAACCAACGACGTCCAGCCGTTGAGAAAAGGCACAATCATGACCGTAAAAATCACAAGCGGGACCAACCCCGCTCGAATCATGCGCCTGCGCTGTGCAGCTGTTGTTGGTGATACCTGTGTGGCCGGTCCAAGCTTTGGATTAACGTAGCAGCGCACCGCAATTAATCCAATAAACAGCGCCGCCATGAGTAAACCGGGAAGTACACCGGCAAGCCACAATTGCCCAACGGGCTGGCGTGCGATCATGGCATACAGCACCAAAACCACAGACGGCGGCACCAAAATGCCCAATGAGGATCCAGCTTGAACCACACCCGTTACAAAGGTTTTGTCATAGCCGCGACGCAGCAATTCAGGCAGCGCTATAGATGCACCGATCGCCATGCCGGCGACGCTCAGACCGTTCATCACGGAAATCAGGACCATCAATCCGATGGTGCCTATGGCCAAACCACCCGGCACACCGCCAAAGGCCACGTGGAAAATTTGGTACAGATCTTCCGCTAAACCACTTTCGGAAAGCGTATATCCCATCAACACAAACATCGGCAACGTCAGCAGCGGATACCATTTCATTATTTTCATCGCCGCGGCAAAAGGAATATCGGTACCACCCGTGCCGTATAGCAACACCGCCGCGAGCGCAGCAACAAACCCAATCGCGGCAAATACACGCTGACCGGTCAACAGCATTAACATCATGCCGCCAAACATCATAAGCGCGATAAACTCGTAGCTCATGCGACAGGCCGAGGCAACAACAACAATAGATCCCTAGCCAGCCAAGCCAGGCTCTGTATCAGCATTAAACCCAGCCCCGCTATAATCAACATCTTCACGGGCCACAAATAGGGGCGCCATGCAGAGGCGCTGCGCTCTTGGTACTGCAGCGCATACTCCAGGCTGTCTAGACCCCCGTAAAACATGACCCCTAGATAAAACAATAAACAAAAACTGGTCAATGCATCAAAGCACGCTTTGCGGCGAACGCTCCAACGGTGGTAGAGCAGATCCATACGTACGTGCCCATCTTGTTGCATGACATAGGCACCGCCTAAAAAATAATATCCCACCAATGCAAACTGCGCGCCCTCCAGGGTCCACAACGACGGCGTTGCGAAGATACGCGCCGCAACCGACCAAAGCAGAATGAACATGATCAGAAATACCCCGTAAACCACGGCTGCGCCGATGCGATGATTCAATGCAGCCGCAAAATCGATATAACGCTGTAAACAAAGCCTGATCACTCGCTCAGCCCACTCCTGAATTCACATTTCTTCAACCTAACCGCTGGTGTCACGCAGACAGTGCATCACTATTAAGCCCTTGCATCCGCAGCTAGCGAAACTGGACAGCTACTCAGGACCAACGCCACGCCGGCCAAAATACGCAGGTCCGGTTTAAATCGCAACGCAGCCCCAAGGTCTGCACCCACATCATCAAGCGCAGAAAACTCTCAATTGATCACTACCGGCGCTTGGTGGACGTGCGTACCCTGCTGTATTGTCTGCAAAATAAAATGCGCCACGCTGGCCCGGGAAACAATGCCATTACGCCACACCGAAGGCGCAACCAACACTTGATGCGCCTCATTGCACCGGCCGTTGGTGAGGATACCCGGCCTGACGATGGTCCACTGCAGAGCGCTGGATTGGACGTGTTGCTCTTGCAGGTTTTTATCCGCGTAAGCGCGCCCAAACACCCAGTTAAATCCAATGCGCTGCAGCGGATGAATCGCAGCCAGTGAATCACCCGCACCAAATCCTGTGACCACCACCAGACGCTCGACGCCCTCGTTTTGCATGGCGTCAATCACTATACGAGTGCCTGCCGAAAATACGGAAATCGGGCCGGTCAACATGCGCAGATCCAGCGGCACTCCCAGCGATAGCACAACAGCATCCATACCCCTGACGGCCGCCCGCACATCACCCGAATCGGTCACATCGCCGCGGAGATACTGAACACCATTGTTGACCCCCTGTATCGTATTGCGCGAAAACACGAACATCGACCGCCCAGCTTGGCGCCCTAGCTCCACAGTTTGCAAGCCAATTCCCGAACGCCCGCCGATCACTAAGATTTTTTGCATCTCTAACTTACCCCTTCAACAATTGGTCACCCAGCCTGAGGGTATACATTAACCCGTTAGGGAAAAGGAGAGTTAAACTCACTGGCCATGCATATTTGACAAACCCCTAATAAAGTTGAAAAATCAGGGGCTGGTTCACACGTTACTCACGCTTATTGTGCAGGCGAGATATCAAGTGCGACAGGCTAAAATAAAACAAAAAGGGGATAAGGTATGAGATTTTTATTGAGCGCATCAATTGCGTTCGCTGTGATGTTGGGCTTTCCACTACCCACAATCGCTGCCGATGAAAGTGTCGCGATCGAGGAGATCGTGGTTACCGCAAGAAAAAGGGAAGAATCGTCGCAGGACGTGCCTGTCGCAATCACCGCGCTCAGTGCAGAGCTTGAGAGCGCATCAATCCGAAACCTGACCGACCTGAACGGTTACTCNCCCAACCTGATCATCAGCGAGGATGGCAGCCGCGGTGGTGGTGGTGCCAACATCAATATTCGCGGCATCAGCCCAACCCGCACGGACGACAACTCCTTTGATGCCCCTATTGCCGTTGTCATAGATGACGTCTTTCTGGGCAGCCTTGCGGGCCAGGTCATGGAAAACTTTGACCTTGAGCGAGTTGAGGTGCTGCGCGGGCCACAGGGTACCCTGTTCGGCAAGAATACCGTTGGGGGTGTTATTAACGTCATCCGTAGCCGACCTACCGGCGAACTCGGTGCACGCTTTAAGGTCACCGCGGGTGAAGACGGTCAGCAGGAACTGCGAGCTGTTGTAAATACCGGCCTGACTGAAGATTTGTCTCTGAAATTATTTGCCACCGACATCAGCTACGATGGCGCTCGAAAAAATCGCACCAATGGCAATAAATTTGGTGATCGCGACTACCAAAACTTAGGCGCTACCTTCCTATGGGAGCCTAACGATAAATTTGAAGCTCTGTTCACCGCTGAGATCTTCCGCGACGAGGGCACGCTTGATTACTTCCATACAAACTACAACGCAGCCCCGGGCGTACTGGCGCCACCCCCTCCGCTTGCTGACGGCACACCGTCTCCTGAGCAGGATTTCAGCGGCGGTTTTGTAACCTGCACCGTTTTTCAACAATGCCGGGATAGTCTCGACACCCCAAGCTATGCTGAAAACGACAAAGACAACGACTTCAAACTCGATACCGATGCTTTCACGCTAAAAATGGTGTACGACATCAACGAAAATCTGTCGCTAACCTCCGTCACGTCTCATCGCGAACTTGACGAGTATCGCTTCTACGACTACGACGCGTCAGCGCACCCGTTCATTACCATTGAGCGCTGGAATGAATATGAGCAAACCAGCCAAGAATTTCGTCTAGACGGTCAATTTAACAACGTCACCTTTACAGCAGGTCTGTACTACTTCAACAACGAATTCACCCAAGACTGGGTCACCGGTGACGGGTTCTGGGCATTTGTTGGCGGTGGTTTCGGCGGCTTATCAGATCCTAACGTCTGGGGTGCTTGTGTAGCNGGCGCGCTCGGAGCTTTGTCATGCGACCCTGGCATCAGCAGCGTACCCGCTGGTGAGGATGTCACGCAGGTCTTGTACGAAACACAAGAAACCACTTCTTACGCCGCATTCGCGCAAATGGATTGGTCAATCACTGAAGATTGGATTTTGACCGCAGGCCTGCGATACACGTACGAAGAGAAAGACTTTGTCGCCGGACAAGCATACCTCTCTAACGTAGAGCGGCAGCGTCTGCGCGTCTTCCCCGGTGGCTATGCAGATCTGGACAACGACTGGAACGAAATATCACCAAAAATTGGCCTGACCTACGTCATTAATGACGAATCAATGGTCTACGCCACCTACTCNGAAGGCTTCAAATCCGGCGGCTTTTTTGGCGTGAATCAGAATATCTCTGATTTCAATCGTGACCAATACGATCCCGAATTTGCCAATAACATCGAAGTTGGATACAAATCCCAGCACCTCGACAATCGTCTGCGGCTAAACATCACTTACTTCCGCAATGAATTCGAAGACAAGCAAGAGTCTATTGTTGCTTTGGACGCCAGCACCGGCACGGTAGCCAGTCGCTTCGATAACGCAGCTAACGTGCTGTACAAAGGATTTGAAGTTGAGACACAGTTTGTCGTGAATCAGTACCTGCGGTTGTTTGCCAACTACGGATATCTTGATGCCAGCTATGAGGAATTCGAAACGGATATCAATCCAAACGACAACCTGAACGTTGTGCAAGATGCATCCTTCTTAACACCACGTAATGCACCAGAAAACACCCTTGGTTTGGGCGGCACGCTCTCAGTACCCATGGGTGCAGGCACTCTGGAAGTCTTTGGCAAGTACACTTGGATTGATGAAATTGAAGCCAGCCTGCTGAACCTCAATCAATCACGGGTCAAGTCTAGAGACGACGTCACCGCAACCATAGGCTACTACACCAACAACTGGTCGGTATCTGTATTTGGGCGGAATCTGACCGACGAGCGGTTTGAAGTGTTCCAGCCCATCGCAACCTTGTTCGCTGCGGGCATTGTGAATCGCCCACGCTCCTTTGGCGTTGAGTTCACCTACGAAATGTAGACCTGTGGCCCAACCACAAATGAAGCGCTTAACCGGCGCCTCATAGTTAAAAACCCCGGTCTAACCGGGGTTTTTTCTTTGCGCAGCAAAATTATTTTTATAGCCAGACTTGCGGCACTTCAACTTTCCTGCCATACAAGCAATTTACACTAGAGCCGTTTTTCCAAGCATTGCAGCGAAGCTTGTCCGCCCGAACAGTTATTAACCCTCATGAGAGAAGTCCCCGCATGTTTAAGCCTTTTCGCATCAGTTCCATCTACGATAGGTTCTCCAGACTGGCCCCCGTAACCGGCAGATGCATACTCGCCGGACTCACCATCGGGGTAATGTCCTGCGCCCACACTCCCGCTGAGCGCAATACAGACAAGGCGTTAAAAACCGCCTTCAAAAAAGATTACCCGAGCCTCACCCCGCTACAGGGCCCGCTAAACCAACAGGATATGCCGCATCGAGTACGTCATAAACCAAGCGGTATAATTCTGCTCTATGCACCCACCGGAACGTTCATGATGGGTTCACCCGAGTCAGAAGCCAAACGCGACGCTAACGAGGTTTACCGGCAAGTCGAGATTAGCCAAGGNTTCTATTTAGGCGAAACTGAAATAACAGTTGGTCAATATATCAAGGTCATGGGGCGCGACGCTGTCGACCGCCAGGCACCCTATATGGACAAAAACAATAACCCCATCACGGGCATATCTTGGGTCGACGCGCAGGCGTTTGTAGATCAATTAAATAAGCGGTGGGGGCCAGGGTGGCATTTACCCACCGAGATACAATGGGAGTATGCCTGTCGAGCCGGCACCGTCACGCCCTTCTCTTTTGGTGAAAATACCACATCTGAACTCGCCAATTATGCCCACCGGTACCCCTATCTCGGCCGGGTTGGCGCCCGCACAGACAAAAATCCTGTCCCCGTCAAAAGCTACCCTGCAAACCCCTGGGGCTTTTACGAACTGCATGGCAATGTCTGGGAATGGACCGCAGACCTGTATCACCCTAACCCGGACAAACCAGCCACTGTCAGCGACAGCACCGGGTTTCCCAGAGTCATCCGCGGTGGCTCTTATACCTCCTCGGGTGCGTTATTGCGCTGCGCCTATCGCGACGGCTACCCGCCGCTCGCCAGCCTCGGCCCCAAGTACGGATTGCGAGTGGTGCGCGCCCTGCAAAGGTAGCCGTCCGCAGCTGTCGTCGGCCATAGTCTATAAGGCAGCCATTGGCAGGCTGGCGGTCAACACTCTGTCTTGCACTGTGTCAGTCCATGCAAAAATCAGGCTCTGATCTGAGCGCACCATCTGCGGGAAACCGCTGGGACGATCATCGCGCGTTTGCCCAATCACACGAACAGGGCCCAGCTCGCCGCTCGCAGAGATAAGACGAACACAAATCTCACTGCGATTATCCGGCCACCGTCTGACCCAACTCACAGCCGCGGAGCCCTCTTCAAAGAGAACCACATCTACCCGACCGATAGCACTTTCAACATTCACATCTATGGGTGAAGCAAAGCTTACGCCACTATCGTTGGAAAAAGCGGCCCTCACTCGAGGTTGATCGTTGGCCGCGGTGAACCAAGCCACAGCAACTTGATTACGCACGCCACTGATTGCCGGACCATTAACCGGGCAACCTGGAATGATCCAATTATCCTCTGATACACGCGTTTTAAGCGCGCTCGCCCCATGCTCCAAATGCGCCACGTAAATATCTCGGACCTCAGCAGGCGAGCGATCACGGTAGACAACCAGAGGGCCAAGATCTGTCAGCGCCACATCGGTTTGACAACAATCACAAACCTGCGCATCTATTAATTGCTGGTGTTCGAGAACTCCATCAGCGCCCACACGTGCAGCGCGCAGGGTCATGGCGCCGCCACCTTCCCCGTGATCGTGATGCTGTCCCGCCACCATGTTGCGTCCATCCAGCCAAACCAGACCCACCTGCGCTTTCCACGGAAAAACACTGACAAAACCATGCTCGGTGCGCGTGTTATCCAAATGTGGCGTCATCGCAGATGACCAGTGACTACCGGCGGTATTTGAGAGCGCTACCGCAACATCATAAGCGTAGGTAGCCTCACCACTTTTAACCAGCCAGTGGGCCGCCCACAAGGTGGGCGTAATGGGCGTCACCGAAGGAAAATCAGCCCAGTTTACAAACCAGTTGTCGCCTTGGGAAACCTGCTGCGGCTCGCCCCACTGCGCCGGATTCAAGCTCGCGAAACGCAGGCCCGCACCGCCCTGGGGGTTCATTTCTATCCAGCTCAACACAACTTCACCGTCGGGGCCCAAAGACAGATTAGGCTGGGCAGAGTTTGGACCTGCAGGTGATGCCAAAAGCCGAACAGTCTCGTCAGAATGCGTGCCCGCAGCGCCCCCGCAACCGACGACGCTGATCAATAACAACCCCGCGGCAAAGCATTTTAATATCAGGGGTCTGCGCAGGTGAGTCAGTGCAAATTCCTTCATCAATGCTCCCAAAGGCGTAATCGATCATGGGGTGTTTTAATCAACCGCCACCCGGGGTTTGTACAACGCAACCGGCATAATCCAAGGGCTGGATTTTCCGTCGTAGTCCGGCAGCCTCGCGCGCACCCCAACCGCATCCGCTCTGCTGGCAAAAGCGCCTAGAACCAGCGCATTCAGGCGAGTTTGGCCCCCAACATTAATCGGCACAATTTCAAGCTGCACCGCCTCGCGCTCCAACAGACCAGAGGCAACCAACTGCGATTGCACATCGATAATGCGTTGGTGGTTACTCAGCGCAATCAACTGCATGACATACCCAGTGTCGGGCAACTCGTTTATCCAAAGGGCACCATCAGAAGGTTTATCGCCAACACCCGGCGAGGATGCATTGGGACGCTGCGGGTCAGAGTTCAATGCAGCCACATCGACCGGCTTGGCGCTTGGTGCCTCGGTGTCGCCGCGCGATGCAGTTGCGGGTAATTGCTCATCTTTGGCCGCAACCGCTGTGGAGTCGGTTAACGCTTGGTCCTGCACACGGCCTTCGCTACGCATCAACAGCAGGTTATAACGAGCAACCTCAGACCCCTGCTGCGAAGCCAAGGTATACCAATACGTGGCTTTTTCATCACTTTGCGGCACCCCTTTACCCTGTCGATAGACTTGCCCCAGATTCACCTGCGCGGTGACGTCACCTGCCTCGGCGGCAAATTCCCAATATCCAACGGCAGCGTCCATGTCACCCCGCCACATCGCATCATAGGCTTGCTCGAGCAGCTTTGAAGTGGGGGATGCCGCAAATCCAGGTGCTGAAAACCAAAAGGCAGTGAATATGACAGCACTCAATAACAACGCGCGAGGAGCGGCCCCGCCAGGGCCTACGCTAAGTTTCGTCTTGAGATTTATACTCACCATAGGTGCCCGATCCATAGTTAGCATAGCCCCGCTTATAACCGCCGTATCCGTACCCATAGCGATATCCGTATCGATAACGGTAATTACCATATTTTGCCGCGCTGCGCGGGTCAAACATATTTAATACCACACCGGTCAGTGGTTCATTAGAGGCCACAATATTGGCAATATTACGCGCGGCAACCGTGGCCGGCGTCGAATCCGCTTTGACCACATAAATCACGGAGTCTGCATAAGAGGCGAGCACCAGAGCATCACTAACCAGACCCACCGGCGCGGAATCAATAATGATTCGATCAAAATCGGCTTTTAACAACTCCAGCATTTCTCTAAATTTAGCGGAGCTCAACATCTCCAGCGGATTAGGCGGTATTACCCCGCTGGGCACAACCGAAATACCCATCGCGGCCACCTGCGTGACACAATCCTCCAATGGATAGGCGCCGCTCACAAAATGTGAAACCCCGCGCGTATTCTTCTCCAGCCCCATCATCTTACCCAGATTCGGACGGCGCATATCAGCGCCAATAATCACTGTTCGTTCCAGCTGCCCAAAACCGCGAGCAAGATTAACCGACAAGGTGCTTTTGCCTTCTCCAGGCACGCTGGAGGTCACCACCATGATCTTCGCAGGATCATCCAGACTGCTCAGCACCACCCCCGTGCGAATCGTGCGAACCGCTTCGCTGAAACCACTGCCAGTTTTTTCCCAAGCGATATCCAACTTCTGCACAACCGTTTCGCCTTCTTCAAGCTTGAGCAGAGGCAAAGTGCCTAATAACGGCGCGCCAAGTCGCTCTGGTATATCATCCGGCGAGCGAATGGCGTTATCCAATCGGGCGAGCAAAATCGCAATCAGACCACCTAGACCAGCCCCTAATACAAAGGCAAGGCTTACCGCCAAGGTTTTGTTTGGTCGCACCGGTGCACTAGGTACCATCGCCCGGTCCAAAATGCGGGCGTGGGGTTGCTCAAATCCACCGGTTTCATTCACACCTTTGTACCGCGTGAAAAACACATCAAGCAGTTCGCGGTTGGTATTCACATCTCGCTGCAATTGGGCAAGCTCGAATTCCTTGCGGTTGAACTCCTGCATTTCGAGTCGTCGCGCGGCCCATTCATCCGCGAGTTGGCCCTCAGTTTGCACCGCAAATTTATATTCGCGCTCAATCCCTGTGACTACCTTGCGTACTTCTGCATTTAACAGCTGTTGAGCGGAGTCGACCCGCTCCATGGCAACAATACGCTTGGGATGTTTAATCCCGTAAGTTTTGACCGTCTCTGAGAGCGCCCGCTGAGCAGCGGTGAGTTCAACGCTGACAGCGCGGACCAGCGGGTGGTTTTGCACGGCAGGGATGCCCATCAAGTCGTCAATGGCGGCTTTGGCCGCGCCGCCCATCAACGCCGTTTCGTTACGGATATTGCCCGCGTCGATACGGGCCCTTCGAGCCTGCTCCAACCGGCTATTCAACATGGTCAATTCATCACTACCGAGGCTAGTCTTACCGCCGATGTCAACCAAGCCCTCTCGAACCCGAAAGTTCTGCAACGCAGCTTCGCTGTAGGTCAATTCCGAGCGCAGCGACGCCAGGCGCTCTTCTAACCAGCCGGTAGCTCTGACTGTCCCACTGAGGCGGTTTTCTAAATCACGTTTAACAAATTCCTCAACAAACGTATTCGCCACCGTGGCCGCCAATCGGCGATCGATAGAGGCGAAGGTCACTTGCGCAAGGGTGCTATCTGGCACCGCCGCCACCGATACACCATCGACCAGTTCCCCAGTAAGTCCAGATATTTTAGCTTCAATCTGCTCTTCAGCCGTCATCGTCAGTGGCGCACTCTGACGAGACGCCGGCAGCAGTTGACGGGGATCAAATTGTGCCCACCAGCGAGGCGGTTGGGGCTCAAAAGCCGGGTGGTCCTGCAAATTGAGCGCCCGAACCACACGTTCAGCAACATCGCGACTGATAAGGATCTGTAATTGGGTAGCTAAATACTGACGCTGACCACCAGCGAAATCGTAGAGACTTTCAATACCCACTAAATTGGTATCCTGTGTTTCGATTTCAATCGTCGCAGTTGACTCATAAACCGGCTGCATTGACGACACCACAAACCCGGTAGCTAACGCAATCGCGGCAGCGAGGCTTAATACCCCCCAGCGAAATCGCCAGACGGCGTTCCAGAGCGCAGCAAGGTCCACTTCTATGTCGTCATCAGGGCCTTCACGTGGGACATATTGGTCAGCAGGTAGGTCTCTCATAGTAACCAAATTTCCTCAGCGGGCTTTGCTTTGACGCTATATTCACCATCTCGGTATTGACAGACCATTAAAAAAAACCTTCTTCAACGGTGATGATATCGCCGGGTTGAACCACGTAGTCCTCTTTCACTCGCCGCGCATCAGACAAATCCTGCGTGTCGGAAACCACCCGGATATTTTTCTTGTTCGCGCGCTCTGTATAACCGCCCACCAAGGCAATGGCTTTCATTAGGCTCAACCCCGGTTGGAAATCCAGACCACCCGGTTGCTTCACCTCGCCATTCAAATAAAACTGGCGATATTTAACAATATCCACACTCACTCTCGGGTCAATCAGATAATCCGGTTTAAGCGCGGCAATCAAGGCGTCCTGAATTTCGTTGATGCCGCGACCAGCGACCATAAGCGTGCCGATAAATGGGTACGCAATACGTCCGTTCTGGCCAACCAGAACCTCATCGAAAGTCAAATCCGGCTCTCCATATACGTAGATTCGGATGGTATCACCTGAATTGAGCAGGTAGTCGGGGGACAAGGTATCCTGCGCCGCGCCCAGATTAGGCCCCATCAAAAGCCATAAGCAAAACGCAAATCGCGTTAATCCGTTTAAATTAAAACCGCTGGGCACTTATGGAAACTCCTTTTCTGATTCACCGAATGACGCACCATCGTGTCATTCATTCGACGCATTATGTCGTGCAAACATCCCGGCTGTAGTTTGATTGAGCTGCAGTGTCGCGGACTCTATCACGGCTGGGTCATAGCCGGTGATCCGTTTTGCCGTCTTTACATAAATCTGCAAGTCTGAGGCCGCTTTCAAATGGCCAGGACGCAAGTGTAGCGCAGTCACCTGCAGTGTCACAGCATCACTGGCCGAGCCCATTAGTTCCTCTCGAGAAGCCATTGAGGTGGTTGCTGCCTCGGCCCGGTACACCCGCCAACTCTCGAAATTTGCCGCGGCTTGCAGCGCATCTGGGTCCGCATAAGCGCCGCGAATCAGATTGTTCAAGGTCGCTCCGGTTTCGGCGATGATTGTCGAATCCGGTCTATAGGTTGGGCTCTGCCAAAACGAAAGTTCAGTCAATGCCCGTGAAAGCTGGATATCCTCTCGCAGCCAAACTGCACTGAGCCAAACCATTGCAAAGGATACCGCGACAAAGAGCCAAAGCGTGGCGACAACACCTGTTCGACGGTTACCGCTCACACAGCGATCCTGTGGAACAGTCGCGAGGTAGCGTACAGATGGACAAACCCGAGGCCGAAGATAATCCAAAACTGAACGCTCACGGAGGTGCCCTGTAGGTGAAAATAGCCGCCGATCGCGGGGTATATACTACCCAGCAGGGTCACACAGAGCAGGGTTTGGCGTGACGAAAAGCCGGCCGCAGTAAACAAATGGTGTATATGGTCGCTGCCCGCAGCAAACGGTGAGCGCCGCTGTGCTAAACGACGAACCGCAACAGAAACCATGTCTACCAAGGGTAGACCGACCAGGTAAAGGGCGGTGACAGGCTGCAGGGTAAATTGATTTTTCAGCGGCGCAGCAAGCAAAAACGCTGCAACGATAAAACCCAAAAACATCGAGCCGCTGTCACCCATAAAAGAACGAGGCACGGCGCTCAACAATCCCAGGTTACTGACCAAAAAGCCAATCACCGCGCCTAACACCATCGCTTCTTCAAGGCGCAGCGGCGCCCGTACGACGATATGGAAGGTCAGAATACCCACGCAGAGCTGCAATCCCAGTACCCCATCATGCCCGTCTAGCATATTGAACGCATTGACGATGCCGAAAATACAAATTGCGGCGAACACACACGTCATGAATCCGCTGGCGACCCAAAGATGGCCCGTGCCAAAAAGGTCACCAAGCTCAACTGGCGGGAGCCCATACCCCACCGCAAAGATTAACGCAGCAGCAAAGGTAAGTAAGGTCCGCCGTGCGACACCCAAATTGTATTGGTCATCAAAAATACCCGTGATCACCATCAAAGCACCCCCTGCGGCCACCGGCAACAAGAAGTCAGCACCCAGCAACTGCTCGGGCACAAAAAGCGCGACCAGCGAAAAACCAATAGCCAACGTGAGGAATATGGCCACACCACCGACAAGTGGCACCGCACCGACATGGTGTTTTCTGGCATCAGGCGTGTCTACTAATCCAGCGGCATTAGCCACCGGGGTCAGCAACCGGATAAACAGGGCGCTGACAATCGCTGATAGGATTATTATTGGTAGAATAGCCAAAATAGACATTCAAAACCTTCCCAAACCGCGGGTTTCGTTTCGCATGCTGATTTAGCGGGCCAATCCAATTGGCCCAACCCGACCTGGCTAGAGCGTCATGTCCAAGCCAAAGTAGATCATATTGCGATCGTAGGAAAGATTCGGATCTGTCGAATCGAGCTCTTCATACTCATAACCCGCATTGAAAAAGATCCACCGGTCCAACTCTCGCGTGTATTCAGCCCGCCAAGTGGTGCGGTCGTCTTCGCGTTCACTGCCAACGTACTCGTTCGCACCCAGCGACCAAGACACTGACGTCGACGCACCGCTTTTGAAACTGTAATTCCACGCCACGCCATAGTTTTCAGTAGAAATATAATCGCCGGTTGTCACCACATCAAACCCGCGGGTGCCATCCGACGTCTGGCTGGACGTAAAAGTGAAAGAGGTATACGTCTTTGGGTTCCAAGTGACAGATGCATCCCATCTTGGCCCATCATCGTCGGGTCGGGCTGGGTCATCAAACTCCCGATCGTAATAGCCCACACTAATGCTGCCTGTGGTCTTACCGGTCGCCTCCCAGGTGATCCCAACCGTGGCGGTAAATTCTTCCGCGGACAATGAAGCGGTACCTGCCTTCGGGTTCGGATAATCTATGTCCGACCAGTTGCCCGCAATGTTCACCGACGTCTTACCCGTCAGGTCCATCTCGAGCTTTGCCCCGTAGTCAAATGTGTCCGTGTCGAAAATTTCCGTCACATCCTTAAAATTAACGTATTCCTTTTCAGAGTTGGAAACATCCAAGGTCAACCGATCGATGACAAAACCAAAATCTGACAGTGTATAACTGCCTGCAAACTTCGTGGTGTCAAATTCCACGGGAGCATCATTGCCCGAAAGCCCAGCAGCACCACCCTGACTCAACCCGGACCCGCGATCCTCATGCGAGCGAGAGAAATCACCAGACAGGCTAACTTGCTGCTGACCGGTTAGACTCTGATCCAAACTGAATCCTACGCTGTAGTCAGTTACGTCATCGTCAGAAGATTCGCTGTACCAGTCCTGAGTGATCTCTGCATTGACTTCAAAGTCAGTCCCGCCGCTTTGCATGAACGCCCGCATCGCAGCCGTTAATTCGAACTCCATGGAGCTCGTCTCGTCTTCAGGTGACCGATAAAGATTGTCAATATAGCTCAACTGCGTCGATGCCGTCGGCTCAACCTTGAATGGTCCAACATCAACATGGCCGGGTTCTGACCAAGCGGCGCCAGAGGCGATTAGGCCAACGGCAACAGCTGATGCCTTCGACATTGCGCACCGGACCATTCCTCTTTTCTCGATACTCATAATTCTATTTCTGCAAAAAATCAAGCACACGGCGCCACTCCAAAAGAGAGCGAAACGGTCAATAATAATACACGATTCGGCGTACAAGGGAAGTCGCAAAATCATTTTTATCCATATTGAATTTTGGTTTCGTGAGCGGATTCAAAGACTTGCTTGGGCAAATCGTGAAATAGGCGCTGCGCTCGATCAACACCAAATTTATCACTGATGTGGGCGTACGCCCGCGACATTTGCGGATTCCTGTACTTTAGGTTGTGGGCGTCGCTGGCGATAACGCTGACCAGATCCCGTTCCAACAACCAACTGGCTGTTTTTGCAGCCGGCGCGCCAAAACCACCCACGACCGAATTGGCCGTTACCTGCAACCAACATCCCAGTTCAACAAAAGGTAATATTGCCTCTGGCGCGCGCATCACAGCTTTATTACGTTCTGGGTGGGCAATCATCGGGCGAATTTTTTTTGCCATCAACCATTTCACCAATTTGTCGGAGCCTGGCACAATATGACCGTGAGGAAATTCGAGTAACATCACGCGATAACCCTCTATGTCACCGTAGAACGGCAACGTATTCTGGCTGACCATCACCAAAATATCATCCGANAGACGAACTTCGGCAGCGTAAGCCACCGATAGCGGGATTTNATTGGCTGCTAGTGCTGCANGCAACCCATCCAGCGCGGCGCTGATCGTGGCATGCGTATTTTCCCAACGGCCAGGGTGAACGTGTGGGGTTAGCACAACACCGTGCACCCCATCAGCCACCGCCAGTTCAGCCATCGACAGGGCCTCGTCCATATTCCTTGCCCCATCGTCGATACCGGGCAACATGTGGCAGTGTAAGTCATACATGATCAATCTTCCTGTAGCCAATTCTTGGCTGCCCCTGCAAAACGAGTTAACTCGAGGTTGACGCGGTGCGGCCACCTTGGCGGGCAGAGGAGCCTCTTGCGCCCCATATAGCACCGGCCAACACCATCACGGTCGCCGCGTTCGCTGCTATCTGCAGGTTAAAATCGGTACCCGAGTGGATCAGCAGCCACACCAACATGAATAAACCCGCAAAACCCAAACCGGCAAAGTAAGCATCGCGCGACCTAAGCAATTGCCCCGCCTGATAAGTTGTAAGCGCAACCCAAGCGCCAAGCAGGCTGAAGGCTGGCAAACCAAACTCCACCGCGAACTGCGCATAATCATTATGCGCGTGCGCCGGCGACATCGCCAGAGCGCCACCATGAAACTGGCCAAATACGCTGTAAAAAGAACCTGCTCCGGACCCGGTCCAAGGAAATGTCTGCAAATAGACCATGAGCAGCGGGCTATAATCCGCCCAGCGCGCCTCCACCTGCGGGTTACTTTGCTCCAAGCGCTCAACCAGCGCCTCCAAACCAAACCACTGCCCGATCACCATCAAATCCACAAATAACAAGCTGACAAAGAACATCGCGCGCTTGGCGTCAAGCCTGCGGCGCGCGGCAAGCGCTAATGTACCCACAATTACAATCGCGGTTAGGAATGCAATATTGCCCGTACGGGATCGTGACATCACCAACGCAACCACCATGATCGCAAGGTAAAGGCGTAATCGGACTTTGTGGCTGAGCAACAAGGCCAACCAAGCGCGCAGCCGGTCTCGCCATGTCGCCGGGCGATCAGATGACAGCTGCGCCAGCATCAAACCTATTCCCGCACCTAGGCAGATATTGAGATAGCCCGCAAGGTGATTGCGATTCACGAAGGTGCCGGTCACCACACCTTTGCCAACATATTTCTCTATTAGAAACCCGTACTCAATACCGCTNAGCACCATGAAGACACCGTAACCTGCCTGCAGCGTGCCACTGAAGAGGAGCACCCGCAGCAACCATCGAACGCGCCGCGGTGTGCGCACTGTTGCAAAGGCGAGAAAAAATAAGGCAGATAACGAGCACCCCAACACCGCATAGCGCAAGCTGTGGTAAGGATCCAATGACAGCGAAGCCGTCAGAACACCCGGGCGCAAGCGCAGCAAATCTTCGTCTATCGCAGCCACCCACTGCACCGGAAAATGCAGCGTTTGGATTAAGGCCCAACCCTGCACAGCCAGCAACAAACCTAGCGGAAGCGCTACATAACGAATGTGGCGAGGCCGGCAAGAAACGCGGTCAGCAAGCGCCAGCATCAGCCAAAGCAATAGCATAAGAAAAGAAACCAGACTCAGGAGCGCCTCACCCCAATCGCGGGCAAGCGCAAAAGGCAAAGGAGCAAGCACCAGCAGTGCTAACAACCCAGCGAATACAGTACGATCGCCTCGCAAACTTCGCACAACCATCCTCAACACAATGCCGGAGAAAGATTTGCCTTGTAACCGTACAGGCCCCTAACCGCGCGCCGCTCTGCGCGCGAGGAGCGCCACGTTAACTATCAATGCCGATTGCTTAGTTAAAAGGGCTGGGGTCATCTTCACCAGAAGGCGGCGGAGGTGCGTCTGCGGCTGCATCGGCCGCGGCGTCAGCTGCATCCGCAGCGTCTTCTGCCGCATCCTCTGCCGCATCCGCTGCGTCTTCTGCCGCATCCTCTGCCGCATCCGCTGCGTCTTCTGCTGCTTCCTGCGCTTCTTCCTGTGCTTCTTCGACAACTTCAACCGCTTCCGCAACCTCTGCTGCACTTGGTGCAGGAATACCCGTTGATGCCGAATCTAAACTGGCACCCGCAACACCCACAATTTGCACCGCTGCGCTAGCCGCAGCCTCCGAGGTCGGATCCGCCAGAATCACCTCAATCAACTCGACCAGAGCCGCCTTTTGCTCTTCGGTCGCGTTTTCATCTAACAGCGCCTCAGCGATGTCCGCTGCGGAGTCCGCGTCGCTGGCAACAACAAAACTGACGATACCGTCAGTAGTTTCACTCGCGATGGCAAAAGCCGGCGCCAAGCCCAGCACTATCACTAACGGAACGAGTAATTTCAGGAACGACATATCAACCCCTTTGGAGTAAACTTAGCTGAGCACAATGGGTCAAAAATACATAAAGATCAAGCACTAAAACGCATTGTGTGGTCCAGTCCTGATCTGTGCGCAACGTCTCATCACCCGATTTAGCGCGCCCCAATAACCGCCTTTTGACACCCCGTTCATCGACCGCATCGTAGCCTGTAGTGTTTTTGAATTTGATTGGATTTACTCATGTATCATCTCACCGAAGCTTACCTCATGGCCGGGCTAATCTGCGTCACTTGCCTTTGCCTAGGCCTGCTGGTCGGACTGCGGCAGAACTCGCAAGACGCCCGATCCGTAATTCGTCACGCGGTTATCGGCAGCCTATTTTTCACCGTTACCTTATCACTCGCTTCAGCCTTCACCGCCGTACCATTGAGCTATGTGTTCCTTTTAATCATTTTGGCCAGCTTGATGGTCGCCAGTTTCTTCACAGCGTTCCTAAGAGTGAGCAGTAGGCCCGCGGGCACTGCAGGTGAAACCCTCTTCTTTCGGGCTGGCCTCATGCTAGGCACCCTTGTGATTGCGGGCCTAGTTTATGTTCTGCCAGGCCAATTCACCTTTTGGTCGCCTTCGAGCACCCCATTTGAAACCACCACTGCCGCGCCTCACACCACTGACACCCGACGGCATCATGGTCACTAACGCAGACTACTGCCCTGCAGTCGACACCGCCGAGCCTGCAACGGTTGCCATCATCGGCGCCGGCCTTGCCGGACTCTCTTGCGCACGCCTAATCACTTCAAGCCCGACTTTCTCCGTTACTGTCTTTGATAAAAGCCGTGGCATCGGCGGTCGCCTGGCCACGCGGCGCGGACCCCACGGCCAGTGGGACCATGGCGCGCAGTACTTGACCGCCCAAACAAAAGATTTTCTATCTGCCCTGGAGCATTTACCGCAATGGACCGCAGCATCAAGCCAGGGACAGTCACTGCCGCCGAGCGCACATGACCGCAAAATATTCGTCAGCGAACCGGCCCAAAACAGTTTTCTGAAATCATGGACCAAAACGCTAGACGTTCGCCTTAACACATCGATCACCGCAATCGAGCACACTGACCGCGGATGGACGCTGAGCATTCAGGGCAAACCCATTCAACAGCGGTTCGACTATCTTCTCGTCACCACGCCTGCACCCCAAGCACAGGCTCTGCTTAAAGGCAGCGCGGCACTGCCACGCCTTGATCAAGTTGAACTCGCACCCTGCTGGACGTTAATGGTGGCAACAGCAGCGCCACTGTCGCTGCCCGCTGCGTTATACAACCCGCATCCGGACGTCGCCTGGGTCGCCGCCAACCACACAAAACCCGGGCGCGACACCAACAAACCCTGTTATGTGATGCAAGCGCATGCCTCGTGGAGTGAAAAACACATCGAAGACGATATCGATTCAGCGCGCAACGCTCTCATGCAGCTGTTGCAGATCATTGCGGGCCAACACATAAACCCCTTGCACACCGACGCACATCGCTGGCGTTACGCGCAAACCCAAGTTCCGCTAGGCGAGCCCTTTTTATATAATTCTGCAACACGATTGGGTGTCGCGGGCGATTGGTGCCTCGGCGAGCGGGCAGAACATGCCTTCCAAAGTGGATGCGCTCTGGCCAAACATCTGATCAACTCAACAAAACCACCGCTGGTTGCACACTAAGCAGACTCACCTTGCCTAGCCCCCCCAAAATCGCATAACTTGATCAGCCAAGTTGTACCGTAACGTGAGGCCCCATGTCCGAATTCTTTACTGCCAGTCAGAAACAGCTACAACATAAATTCAACTCAGTCGCTTTAGCCAACCGAATAGCCGACGCAACGGTCCGGGCGAATATTTCAGATGAGCAAGCCAGCTTTATTCACGCACGTAACTGTTTTTATTTAGCCACCGTCGACGAGGCAGGCTTTCCGTCCAGCTCATACAAAGGCGGCGACGCAGGCTTTGTTCGCGTAATCAACCCGACCACCTTGGTCTTCCCTAACTACGATGGCAACGGCATGTTCCTCTCAATCGGCAATATCGAGGCACAAGCCAAAGTCGGCTTGTTATTCATTGATCATCAAACCCCGCAGCGGATTCGCCTCAAAGGCACCGCTCGCTGCATAGACTCGGGGCCACTAATGGACAGCTATCCTGGCGCCAACTTAGTCGTAGAACTTGCGGTGCAATACGTCTGGGTTAATTGCCCTCGATACGTTCACCGCATGCAGTTAATCGAACAATCCCCCTATATTCCCGACGCACAAGGCCACGCTCAACTGGCCCTATGGAAGCGAATCGATGTACTACAGGATGTGCTCACGCCAGCTGATCAAATGGCTGCGCAAAAATCAGGCCTGATCACCATCGAAGCGTACGAAAGCCGCGTGGCCCAGGGCATAACCACATAATTTTTGCTGCCTATCAACGGCCCTCACGAGACTNATCATGTTGAAGTTTTTTCTACGCGATGCCACGTTAACGCTCGCGGCGGTAGTGGGTATTTATTTACAGCCTGCGAATACCCTCAGCCAGGCTCTGGTCGGCCTGCTGACAGGCTACATCGCTTACAGCTTTCACGAATGGAGCCATTTTTGCGGCGCGCGCCTAGTCAACGCGTCGATTGAACCCGCGCGATCATTGTGGTCACCTTTTCTATTCAGTTTTGACTCTAAGTCCAATAGCGTGCAGCAATTTTATGCCATGACCCTACCCGGATTTATCGCCACTGCATTATATCTGCTGTTTTTTACAGTTGGGTTGCCAAAAGAGCCGCTATGGGCAAACATTGCCCTGCTTTTTGGCTATACGCTGGCGGGTCTGACGGCCCTGATTGAGGGGCCTATCGCCCTCTACGCCATCGTAAAAAAAGAGATACCCGTTGTGGAAATTCCCGGATTTGGCAATCACTCGTTCAGCAGAAAACCATGAAAAAAAACGTTACCGCCATCATCGCTGCTCCCGTTATTTGGGGGCTGATCAGCGTACCCTGCAATCTGGCATTACACTCTCTGTTTCCGGAAGTCAGCGAGGGAAAAATCACCCATCAGTACCTGTTCAGCACGTTGATTGCGTCTTTCTTTTACAGCGTCATCGCTGGCGCATGTGCGGCCAGAATTGCAGCCCCCCATTTCAAAAGGATCGGACTGTTTGCTGGCCTCAGCGTACTTTTGGTCGGCGCGGCAGTGCAAATAGCCAACTGGTCAGTCTTACCACCTTGGTATCACGCTGCCTTTTTATTTTGGTTGATGCCCTTATGTATGGTCGGCGCTCACATTTTTGCGAAGCAGCCCTTGGACAAATAAGCCATGCGCCATAAAAAAGCGCGGATTCACATCGCCGGCGCACTGTTTTAGAGCGCTCAAACCAAACTTCGCCCTCAATTGATGCAGCTGCATTCCCTTTGCTACCCCAGAGCGCCCCTCTGACGGGCAAGATCGGAGGTGACAGGCATCCCCCAAATAGGCCCAAAAATTGCATAACACGCACTGTTCTGTCCGGGTTGCCCAGAGAAAATTGAAAAACCAAGCACGAATTTATCGTCACCCCCTGAAAAGCCATCACCTAGGATTCTTCCAACTTAATGTTTAAACATCTACGATATCGCTTCAGCGATGATGCGAGCCGCTGCCCCCTGTGCTCAGCCGAAAACCCTGTGCGCATCCAGCGCAGCCGCTGGATGAAATTAATCGGTGTCAAAAGACATCTAATTTGCCAATACTGCGCAACCACCTGGCTGGTGAGAGGCGCGCGTCGATGAGGTGAAGCCTCCTAGCCCAAACAGACTATGCTAGGCGAGGGGCTAGGGTAGACGACGGCTATGCTAGGAAGGAGACTATCAAGTTGCAGAAAAGCGCTTGGCATCCACCAAACAGGTCAGTGGTTTGCCATGAATCACCTGGTAATTCCGATCTAAAATAGTATCGACAAAATGCCATTGATTGGTCATTGACTCTGGCGTAAAAGTCAATTCAGCCCAACCACGATGTTTAGCATCCAAGTCCACCAGCTCTGGGCTCGCCGCTCCAAAAGCGGCCTCCAGCACTTGCATAGGCACTGGCAAGAAAGATTCCATTCCCGGACTGGTGATGCCCGGTGTGCCAACCTCAACGCCTACCGGCCGATTCGAATCATCGGTAAGATCAAACGCCCAGGCATTGTGTGTATCGCCCGCAACCACTACTGGGTTTTTTGCATACTTTTGCAAACCCTCCATGACCCGATTACGGCACGCAGGATATCCATCCCAAGCATCAAGGTTGAATGGCAGCCCCTCCGTCTCAAGGACCTGCATAGTACGCACAAAACGCGCGGTACGCGGCGCCAATGCCTCAACATCAAACGCTTCGGGTTCAAACACAGGAATGCCAACCTTACCCATTAATACTTGTTGACCCAAAATTTGCCACGTGCTGCCTCGCTTGGCCGCCGTTTTCAACCTCTGCGTGAGCCATGCCTCCTGATCGTATCCTAAAATTGTGCGTCTCTCGTCAGCCAGAGGGCCCGCTTTGAATGCAGCACCATCAGGCAAAAAATGCCAACCTTGCGGCATCGCGTCGGGATCTACCGACTTGACCTTTGTGTAATCTAACACCGGCTGCGGTTGCCCCCCGGTAAAATCAAACGGTGCGGGAAGCCACTCAACTTCTTCAGCAGAGAGCTTTTGTGCGGCGAATTTGTTAACAAGAATCGGGTGCTCACTGTCGCGCACATCAAAAGCCAACATTTTGGGGACCACATCACGTTGATAATCAAACCCTTGGTCGCGTCCGTGATAACGCGTATCCAGCATAAACAGGTCAGCCAGCTTACCGATCTGAAAATTGCGATAAATAGGTGATGTATCCCCACTCTGGGGCGTCCGGATTGGCATCCACTCATGGTAAGCACGGCGCGCGTTGTTGATACGGACCTGAAAATCACCTTCTCCGGGATTATGGTTCTGCGCACCCATTCGCCAGGTGTCGTTCATAAGCTCATGATCGTCCCAAACACAGATAAATGGATGTCGCGCATGCAGCAACTGTAAATCGGCATCTGTTCGATACAGCCCATAGCGCATGCGATAGTCCTCAAGACTCAGAATTTCATGCTCAGGTTTTACATGGCGCCCCAATTTTTCTAACGCCTCTGGGTTAGCGTAGCCACCCTCCGGATATTCATAAATGTAGTCCCCAAGATGCAGCACCAGGTCAAGATTGGCCCCGGCCATATCGCGGTACGCGTTGAAATATCCTTGAGGATAATTGGAGCAGGAGGCCAGGCCTATTTTGAACTGTTTGACCTCTCCCACCGGCAGGGTGCGAGTTCGCCCCACCGGACTGGCCAGATTATCGACCACAAAACGATAGAAATACTCAGCGCCTGGCTGCAAACCTGTCGCATCCACTTTGAGCGTGTAATCCTGCTGAGCCGACGTATCGACACGACCAGAGGACACAATTTGAGTGAACCCTGAATCTTCTGCTATTTGCCACAGGGCCGTCAGGCTGCCCACCTGACCATTTCCGGGTACCACTCGGCTCCACAAAATCACTCTATCAGACAGAGGATCTCCGCTGGCCACGCCATGGGTAAAGTGAACCACCGCAGCAGCGTGGGCCTGATAACCACGCAGTGAAAGTAGACCTAAGGTTGCGCCCATACCCTGTAGCGCTTGACGCCGGTTAAACTTTGCCATGCACGGCTACTCCTGAAAAATAGTGAGACGCACACATTGTTCTAGAATATTCGTCTCGCCGTCAAACACTTATAGCCAAACAGCACAGATCTCTAGACACATTTTTTGGCTAAGCGCCCCAGCCCCCCCCGCTGCTTACGCTGAAAATTGATGCGCCAGAGCTATCCTCCACCGGAGGATAAAACAGCATTAGTTTTAGCA